>ENA-UOUL01003438-UOUL01003438.1-bioreactor-metagenome-genome-assembly--contig:-NODE-3438-length-16186-cov-6.095164_pt1 | contig 16186 bp, 12 predicted proteins | sample MGYA00249838_ERZ747220 | MGnify/ENA primary metagenome ERZ747220 (study PRJEB28778, sample SAMN05720191) | bioreactor metagenome | isolation source: Anaerobic biogas reactor | place: USA:Washington...
CATTACGCTTTTGGCAGTGGAGTCCTGGCTGGCAAACACCTGGCCAGCTTAAATGAAACAAAATAAGGAGAGAGTATGACCATACCGTTTATTGAGCCGTTTCGTATCAAGGTGGTTGAAAAAGTCAAAATGACCACCATCGCCGAGCGGCGAATGGCCTTGTCGAAGGCGCATTTCAACTTGTTCAACATTCCATCCCAGGACGTGTTCATCGATCTGCTGACCGACAGCGGCACCAATGCCATGAGCGATGAACAGTGGGCAGCCATGATGCGGGGCGATGAATCTTACGCCGGCGCCAAAAGCTATTACCACCTGGAACAAGCGGTCCACGAAGTTATGGGCTTTGAATACCTGCTGCCCACTCACCAGGGGCGAGCAGCCGAAGGGATGCTGTTTTCGGCGTTGGTCAAGGCAGGCGATTTTGTGCCCAACAACCGTCATTTTGACACCACCCAGGCCAACCTGCTGGTTTTGGGAGCCAACCCGGTCGATATGACCGTGGCAGAAGCAGAAGATTCCAGCATTGACCTTCCTTTTAAAGGGAACATGGATTTGGATAAGCTGGATCAGTTCATCCGTGAGACCGGACCTGAAAATATCCCGCTGGGGATGACGACCATCACCAATAATTCTGCCGCCGGGCAGCCGGTTTCCATGGATAACATCCGCCAGACGGCTGAAATCTATCACAGCTACGGCATCCCCTTCTTTTTGGACGCCTGTCGCTTCGCGGAAAACGCCTGGTTTATCAAAATCCGGGACGCGAAATATTCGGATGTGCCGGTACGGGAAATTGTCCGGGAAATGTGTTCCTACGCGGACGGCTGCACCATGAGCGCCAAGAAGGACGCCATCGTCAACATGGGCGGCTTTGTAGCCTTCAGGGATCCAACGCTCAAACACAAGATTGCCCAAAACCTGATCGTGCACGAGGGCTTTTTGACCTACGGTGGTTTATCCGGTCGCGATCTGGAAGCCATAGCTGTGGGGCTGCACGAAGGGGTGGATGAAGATTACCTGAAGTATCGCGAAGCGCACACACGCTACCTGGGCAAGGTGCTCACAGAAGCTGGTTTGCCGGTCTATTTGCCCACAGGCGGGCACGCCATCTATGTGGACGCGGGAAAAGCCCTGCCGCACATCCCGGCCAATCAATTCCCGGCCGTGGCGCTGGGGAACGCCCTGTATGTTGCCGGCGGCGTGCGCACGGTCGAAATCGGCAGCCTGATGTTTGAGCATGTTGACCCACAAACCGGGGAAGATGTTCTGGTACCCTTGGAGCTCTTGCGCTTTGCCATCCCCAGGCGGGTCTACACCCGCAGTCACCTGGACTATATCGGCGAATCGGCTGCAGAGTGCATGAAAAAAGCTGAAAAGATCAGAGGCCTGCGCGTCAAGTGGGCTCCACCGGTTTTGCGGCATTTCATGGCCGAGTTGGAAGAAATTTAGACCGTCCTGCTCAGGGTAAAAATGGGAAGCTTGCAGGTATAATTGCCTGACAAAAATAATTGAACAGAGGGATTATGAAGGTATTGATCATTGGAACTGGATATGTAGGCATCAACACAGGTGCAGTTTTGGCCTATTTGGGGCACGACGTGACCTGCCTGGATGTGAATGAAGAAAAGATCGCCTTATTAAAGGAAGGGAAGTCCCCAATTTGGGAGCCGCATCTGGATGATGTTTTGGCCCAGGCACGCCAAAATCTGACCTTTACCACCAGCTACAAAGAAGCCAATATCCCATCGACGGATGTGATTTTTATCACCGTGGGCACACCATCGCTGCCGGATGGCAACGCTGACTTGCGTTATGTGCGCCAGGCGGCGGAATCCATCGCTGAAAATCTGGATGAAAACTTCACCGTGATCGTCAACAAATCCACGGTGCCGATTGGCTCGGGCAACTGGGTGGAAGCCATCATGCATGAGCATTTTGAAAACACCCACACCAACGGTTCAAGAGTGGATTTCAACGTCGTTTCCAGCCCGGAGTTTTTAGCCCAGGGCTCAGCCATGCATGATTCCTTTTATCCCAACCGGATTGTGGTCGGCTCACAAGACGAGCGCAGCATCAAACGCTTAGAAGAATTGTTCCGTCCCCTTCTGGAGCAGGATTTTGCAGCGCCGGATGGTTTGCCGCGCCCGGAGGGGCTGAACGAAGTGCCCCTGGTGGTGTGCGATCTGACCTCGGCGGAAATGATCAAGTACGCCGCCAATGCTTTTCTGGCTCTGAAGATTTCTTATATCAATGAAATCGGACGCCTGGCAGAGAAGTTAGGAGCTGATATCGACGCTGTTGCCAAGGGCATTGGGCTGGACCAACGCATCGGCAACCGCTTTTTGAACGCGGGCCTGGGTTGGGGGGGCTCTTGTTTCGGCAAAGACACGGCCGCTCTGGTTGCCATCGCGCGGGATTACAAGCTGGAAATGCCCATCATTGAATCTGCCCGCCAGGTAAACTACAGCCAGCGCACGCTGATTGTGGACCGGCTGCAAGAAAAGCTGAAGATCCTGAAGGGCAAAAAAGTCTGTCTCTTGGGTTTTAGCTTCAAGCCAAACACGGATGACCTGCGCGACGCGCCTTCGATTGATATCAGTAAGGTGCTGATCCGGCGTGGGGCACTGGTGCGCGCGCATGACCCGGTAGCCCTGGAAAACGCCCGCAGGCAATATAAGGATCTGGGTGTGGTTTTCTGCGATACCGAAGCAGAAGCCCTTAAAGGCGCGGAGGCGATCATCCTGGTGACAGAATGGCCGCAATACCGTGACCTGGATTGGTCAGCCGTACCGGCTGTTCCGATTGTGGACGGCCGAAACTTCCTGGATCGGGAAGCCCTGGAGCAACTGGGGTTCAGCGTCATCGGTATCGGCAGGTAAATGCGGATACAGTTAAAGTCAGTTTTCCCATAACAAGGTTTTTTTGGTGTATTATTAAGCAGCTTTACAAATATTTTGTTCTTAGAAAAAAAGGAGTTGTAATGAAAAAGTTTAGTCTGATTCTTCCCGTTCTTCTCATTGCTGTAATGGTTGTCGCCGCTTGTCAACCGGCAGCACCAGAGCTTGGTACAGAAGAAAACCCAATCAAATGGGTCTTTGTTCCCTCAGGTGAAATGGAATCTGTTTCAGCAGGCGCTGACGCGGTTGCCGATATGATTTTCGCCGAAACCGGCCTGGTTGTGGACACCTTCGTAGCCACTGACTACACGGCCGCTATCGAAGCGGAATGCTCCGGGCAAGCTCATATGGGCTCCCTGGCAACATTCGCCGCCATCACTGCCGCGGACCGGGACTGCGCATATCCAGCGCTGGTCGCCACCCGCTATGGCAGCCCAACCTACACCGGGCAGATCATCGCCCATGTGGACAGCGGTATCACCTCCGTAGCTGATCTTGCCGGTAAAGTTTTCTGCGCCACCGATGAAACCAGCACCAGCGGTTGGATCATCCCCAGCATTATGATGCGTGCCGCCGGCGTTGATCCTGACACAGACGTTGAAGTTGTCTTTGCAGGCAGCCACGACGCCGCCGTGCTTGGTGTTTACAATGGCGATTGCGATGCCGGCGCTTCCTATGTGGACGCTCGCACCTCCGTTGAAGACGAATTCGCCGATGTCATGGACAAAGTTGTCCAGGTTGAGATTTCCATGGAAATCCCCAACGATGGCGTGCAATTTGCCAAAGACTTCCCCGCAGAACTCCAAACCAAAATCGTTGACGCTCTGATCAAAATCATCGGCACCGAAGAAGGCAATGCTGCCATGGACGCTGCTTATGAATGGGACGGTCTGGAAAAACACGATAACACTTTCTATGACTCTTTCCGCCAGTTGTTAGACGCGGCCGGTGTCAACGCTGAAGATCTCTAAGATTTTCAGGTAATGTTACTTGTTCAAAGAACGGGGGACCAATTGGTCCCCCGTATTAATTTCTGGGGTGAGTGATTATGCTCGAAGTTCGAAATTTAACGAAAATATATGATGACGGAACGGTAGCTTTGCGTAATGTAAGCTTTACCGTCCCGGATGGAGAATTCCTGGTAGTGATTGGGCTGAGTGGGTCAGGAAAGTCGACCCTTTTGCGCTGCATCAACCGCCTGATTGACCCAACTGAAGGGCAAATTCTCTGGGACGGCGTGGATATTACCACCCTCAAAGGTGATGACCTGCGAAGGATGCGCCGAAAAATTGGCATGGTTTTCCAGCAATTTAACCTGGTCAAACGTTCAACTGTTCTCACCAATGTTATGGCTGGACGCCTGGGCTATACGCCCACCTGGCGCAGCATAACCAGTCAATTTGATGAAGCCGATAAAAAAAGAGCCCAAACAGCTCTACGGCGTATGGGAATTACGGACCAGGCCAACAAGCGCGCAGACGAACTCAGCGGTGGACAGCAGCAGCGGGTCGGCATCGCCCGGACGCTGATGCAGGAACCAAGCCTCATCCTTGCGGATGAACCGGTTGCCAGCCTGGATCCGGTCCTGGCACATTCAATTTTGCAGCACCTGGAAAACCTGAACAAGGAAGATGGCATCACCATCATCTGCAGCTTGCACTATCTTGACCTGGTGCAGCGCTACAGCACCAGTGTGATCGGTTTGCGTGAAGGTCAGATTGTTTACCAGGGCAATAAAAAACAAATTATGCGCATGACTGACGCGGAGTTCAAGACCATTTATGGTGAAGAAGCTGAACGCATGGGAGGTATCTCAGGTGATATCAGCGAAGATGAAGAGATATCAGCTGCTGAGGAGGTGACAGAATGAACTCAAAAGATCAAACTGTTGAAGAAAAACGCAGCCTGGTTCCTCCTGTCTTAGCAGCTTTGCTTTCACTGATTGTGCCGGGTTTGGGGCATATGCTGGCACGCCAGTTTAGAAAAGGTCTGGTTTTGCTGCTGGTATTCCTATCCGCGGCAGGTTTATGGATCTGGCGAATCAATGTAGCGGCAAGGCGGGAAATCGGTTTTGCTGCCATGTTCAAAAAAGCCATCCAGCTGCAACCGATCCTGCTTGTAATTTTGATCCTGCTTGTTCTGCTCTACCTCGTGATTGCCTTTGACGCCTATAAGACCGCTGCCAAAACCAAACCGAATTCCTTGTTGCTATGGGTTCTTGTTTTGGCTTCATTTTTCATCTTGGGTTGGCAAATTGGTGAGATCAGACCGGCAGTGCTTATTCGTGACGGTAAAAACTCATTGCCGCTGCTGATGCGTGTGCTCTGGCCATGGGAAAAAGCGCTTGACTATCCTGAGGAGCTGTTGATAGGAAGCGCCGACGTGGTCATCCCTTGTACTGAAAACGCGGAAGTTCCTGAGCGCGTGGTGGAAGAAGGCGATCCATACGTGATCGTGACACCGACCTGTGGTGATCTATCTGAGATTGCTGGCGCTGAGGGGACCAAGCTCAGAATGGTTGGCGGCAATTTTGCTCCCAACGATGAAACTGAGATTTGGTGGGTGGACCAGGTGCGTAATGAGTTCCGCTACCGCTACGGCGGTGAGTATGTCAAGATCATGACCGATGATAACGGCAGCTTTGAGCTGGATGTGGTCATCCCTTACCGCGTTATTCCGTCCACTGGCGGCAAAGGCTACGCTGTTTGGCAGGTGGAGGCACGCCAGGTCGCTTCAATTGGCGAACCGGTCTTGAGTGAAGAGCTGAAACTCTCGGTTGAAAAGATGATCGAAACCATCTTCCTGGGGATGATGTCCACTTTCTTTGGTGTGATCCTTTCCATCCCGGTCAGTTTCATTGCTTCACGCAACCTGATGTCAGCCAACTGGTTTACCAGGACTATCTATATGGTGGTGCGCACCATCCTCAACATCGTGCGCTCGATTGAGTCGCTGGTTTGGGCGGTGATTGCCATCATTGCGGTTGGGCTGGGACCGTTTGCGGGTATTCTGGCGCTAACGGTTCACTCCATCGCTGCCCTGGGCAAGCTCTATTCTGAGGCGATCGAATCGATCGACCCGGGACCAGTGGAGGCTATCCAGGCCACCGGCGCGAATTGGCTGCAAACGGTTTGGTACGCGGTCATTCCCCAGATTGTGCCGCCTTTTGTTTCCTTCACCATTTACCGCTGGGACATCAACGTGCGTATGTCCACCGTCATCGGTATGGTTGGCGGCGGCGGTATCGGTTACTTGCTGATCCAGTGGATCAGGCTTTTGGATTACCGCTCAGCTGGTATTGCCATTTGGTTTATTGCCATCACGGTGGCTATCCTTGATTACGTCAGCTCGGAGATCCGCAACCGCTTTGTGTAGGATTGTTTAGAAAGTATTTTGTAAGCCGGGTTCAGCTTCTGAACCCGGCTTTTTTTGTACCTGGTGTTGTGTTTGGGGTTTATGGTTGGATTTTGTGAATGAATATTGTGACAGGATTTAGAAAATGATTTCTGTGCATGATTTTTGGGCGTGCTTTTTCTTCTTCTCTTCTATGAGTGAATTTTATGATTGGCTTATTCGTACTGTTTCCAAATGGCAGAGATTCAGGCAAAATTTGTCATTTTTTCGGGAGAATCAAAAGTTATTTTTAACAGCGGGCTCTACAGCGCGTCTGGAGAAGTGTTTTTCAGGAAAAAGTTGGCTCCAGAGCTTCAAACGGCTTTACAGCGGCCTTACAGGGGCTGTAAGACTTCAAACAGCCCAAAACCCACTCTTATAACTATCGAGAAGTGATATTCTCATAAGTAATGTTATTTTCAAGGTCTCTGCGTTAGATCCCCCCGCCCTGTTTAATAAATAGCAGTATTGAATTGAACAATCTGACCTACGCCTTTGGAAAACGCCAATTGGACAACACATGGAATCAAGGTAGGGGCGACGCATGCGTCGCCTCCCCCTACGCAACGCTGATCCTTTGTAATCCGATTGCGCTGCTCTCATGACTGAATGCGCTTCACAATCTGTTTCTATTAGAATCTCCGAGTAAAATAATTTCATGGATCCCAACTTTTCATCACCGCACCGCCGAAATTTACGTCTGCCGGAATTTGATTATTCACAACCCGGTGCTTATTTTGTGACTATCGTGACCCAGGATCGGAAACAACTATTTGGAGAGGTTGTGGAAGGCGAAATGATCCTTAACGATGTCGGTATGATGGTTAAAGAGGTTTGGGAAGTTATACCAGATCATTTTCCAAATGTTGAATTGGGTGAATTCATAGTTATGCCGAACCATATCCATGGGATTATCTCTATTACAAATGTGGAGGCGACGCATGCGTCGCCCCTACCCAGGGTATCCAAAGGTCCTACACCTGAATCAATTGCAGCAATTATTGGATCCTTCAAATCGGCAACATCGAAAAGAATTCGAGAATTTAAAAAGAATCACAAGAAACGCCTTTGGCAGCGGAATTATTACGAACATATCATTAGGAATGAACGGGATCACCAGGCGATTTATGATTACATCCTCGCCAATCCAATGAATTGGGAAAAAGATGAAGAAAACAAGGGTATTCAGGAGTGACCTTTATTATTACCCTGCTCTACGTTAACCTGTGAAAGACGCATGAATTATTTGTGAAACCAAGGTAGGGGCGACGCATGCGTCGCCTCCCTCTGCCGAATGCATTGTCCACCGTGATATGAAGCATCGCCTTCCCTTGCAGGTCGCTAATTCATATAATTACGTTTTATCTCTTATATTATGTTATATGCTTTTTCGTGCAGTGGGATGATTACATCCCGCCATACCGCTATTGTGCAGGCACAATTCAAAGAACAGCTCGGACTCCCCTCATGGCCGTTCGGTCAGGGTAGTTATCTTACCTTACTCATCTTTCATCACAAGCGGCAGATCGCTGGTGTAGGCGTAATCGATGCGCACGTTGGTCAACATTATTGTTTCAACAGCATCAGGCGGAAACCAAACATATAAAAAATAGGAGTAGTTTTGATTATCAACAACACTATCAATGATTTCCGTTGTTGACATATATCGGTAGGCTATCGCCTCGCCTGAAGTTTCAAGTGTCGCCATTGGAACCAGAACACTTACTCCGTCTCCCTTGTACAAGATAATGGCGAAATCTTTTGAAACATGACTATCCTTGTAATAGAGGGTCAATTTAGTAAGCGTTGCATTGTGAGGCAGTGTTAGGCCTGTTACGAAAATGGCGGTAGACGCACTTGGATTGTAGAGACCATTACCTCCACCTCCGTATGACCATACATAACTTGGTTGCGCGGGTTTGAAATCAAATGGACTGATCATAATGAAGCCAGGCCCGCCAGGGACAATACCATCACCCTCAATGACCGCCCCTTCAGTGCTGCTTTCGTCTTGTGAAGGGAAAGAGTCATCCCCGCCAATCTGACCCTGGACGTGAGAATCGGTGGAAACGAAGATTAAGATTAACAGCAGTAATACAATCAGGATTGTCTGAAAATTGACTTTCGATTTCATCACAGCCTCCAGTACTATTTTTTTAAACGAGATTTTTGGATGCTTTAACTATACAAATTTGCACATCAAAATACAAGTGAATAACATCAAACCGGTTGGATGTTAATTTTTATTTACCCTAATCGTCGGAGTGAGCCCACGCAAAAAAACATGCGGGGCAGGCTAGCACGATCAAAAAAGGAGGCGGGAATAATTTATGAAAATAAAAAGCCGGATTGAAAACCTCAATCCGGCCTACAAAAACTAAAATGCTTAACCCTACGCACCGGCCATCATGGCGGGGACGTCGGCTTCAACGGTGTCGATGGGTTTGAGTTCAAAGGCTTCAACCAGCACCTTGGTCACATTGGGGCTGAGGAAGGCCGGCAGTGTCGGTCCAACCCTGATCTTTTTCACACCCAGTGAAAGCAGCGCCAGCAACACGATGATCGCCTTTTGTTCATACCAGGCAATGTCAAAGGACAAAGGCAGCTCGTTGACGGAACAATCAAAAGCCTCTGCCAAGGCCTGGGCAATCACGATCAGGGAGTAAGAATCATTGCATTGTCCAGCATCCAATACGCGCGGGATGCCGCCGATCTCACCCAGTCCAAGTTTGTTATAGCGGAACTTGGCGCAACCAGAGGTCAGAATAATGGTGTCCTGCGGGAGCGCGAGCGCCACATCGGTGTAATATTGCCGTTCTTTGTGTCGGCCGTCGCAACCGCCCATAACCACAAAGCGTTTGATGGCTCCACTCTTGACCGCTTCGATGACCTTGTCCGCCACGCTCAGGACGGTGTTATGGGCAAAACCTATCGGGATGGTGCCTGTTTCCAGCTCTTCGGGTTCCGCGCAGGATTTTGCCAATGCGATGATGGCTGAAAAATCTTTCTGTCCGCCTGGCTTTCGGTCAGCGATATGGGGAACTTCCGGGTAGCCTGCCATGCCTGTGGTAAAAATGCGATCTTTGTAAGCCTCTTTAACCGGGACGATGCAGTTGGTGGTCATCAGGATCGGTCCGCCAAAGGCGGTGAATTCCTTGCTTTGCTTCCACCAGGAGCCACCGTAATTACCGGCCAGGTGGGAATACTTCTTCAATTCGGGATAAGCGTTGGTGGGCAGCATCTCACCATGGGTGTAGATGTTGATGCCGGTGCCTTCGGTCTGCTGCAGCAGTTCGTCCAGGTCCAGCAGGTCGTGACCGCTGACTAAAATGCCGGGGCCGGGTCTGACGCCAAGGTTAACCTGAGTGGGTTCCGGATTCCCGTAACGGCTGGTGTTAGCCTGGTCCAGCAGAGCCATAGCTTTGATGCCAAATTCACCAGTTTTCTGAACAACACCAAGCAGTTCTTTCACGCCAAAATCCTTGTTTGTGGTGGCATCCAGGGCTTCCTGCATGAAAGCCAAAATACTCGCGTCCCGCGCGCCCAAAACATAAGCGTGGTCAACATAGGCTGCAATGCCTCTCAAGCCGTAGATGATCAGTTCGCGTAAGGAGCGGACGTCCTCATCTAAAGTTGGGTCAGCCATGACCCCTACCGTGCGGCCTTTGGCCAGCAGGGTCTCGATCTCATAATTCTCAGGCTGCCAGCCAGCCCAATCAGGACCGGTACCGGTGCAGTTGGACTGATGTAACTGGTTGCAACGCTCCTGGGCACGCACACGCAGCGAATCTCGCAGCTGGATGGCTTTTTGGATCAGCGCGATATGTCGCTCAGGATCAAAGTTGGCGTTGGTGATGGTAGCGAAGAGGGCCTGGGCCACAAAAAGGTCGGCCTCGTCATCATAGACGCCCATGCCCCTGCCCCGACTGCCCCAGAATGAGATCCCTTTCAGGAGGTAGACCAGCAAATCCTGTAAATTTGCCACGTCAGCGGGCTTGCCGCACATGCCCTTGTGGGCCGTACAACCAGTATTGCGCATGGCTTCCTGGCATTGGTAACAAAACATTTCAGACATTGATACTCCTTGCTTATTTTAGATTGCTTTGATTTTACTTGCTTAACGATAAAAACATTGTGGTATTTACCACACTTTTAGACTGTTTTCGATGTCACGCGAAGCAGAGGGATCTTGGTCAATTTCCTTTTTTGATCTTTTCGAAATAGGCTTTGGAGGCCGCAGCCAGATTAGGCTCTGCATTGGCAAGGGCTGTGGGCAGATCCTGCCCCACGGGGGTGGCCTGGATCAGTTCAGTCACGCCCAGGTCCAATAAATTTTTTGCGCCCTCCGTCAGCGCCCCAGAAATGACCGTTGTGGGCACTCCCTGGGCTTTAGCGCGCCTGGCGACGGCGGAAATGGCCTTGCCCATGGTGCTTTGAGCGTCTGTACGGCCTTCCCCTGTGATTACCAGGTCAGTTCCGGGCAATTTTTGGTCAAATTGCAGGCAATCGAGCACGTAATCGATCCCACCGCGGATTTGAGCCTTCATAAAAGCCACAAAAGGCAGGGCAAAGCCGCCCGCGGCACCCATCCCTGCTCTGCCCTGCAGTTGCAAGCCGGTTTCAGATTCAATGATTTCCGCCAGGTGTTTCAAGCCTTGTTCAAGCTGCTGTACCTGTTCCAGATCAGCGCCTTTTTGCGGGGCAAAGATAAAAGCCGCCCCGTTTGGACCGCAAAGCGGGTTATTGACATCGGTTAAAAAGACCAGGCTGCCGTGGTAGTCCAGCGCGCGCAAGCCGCTCAGATCAAGTGATTGGATCGATTGCAAGCCCCCACCGCTGGTCACTGGGTTCCCGTTCTGATCATAAAAGCGAATGCCCAGCGCCGCCGCGGCTCCTGTGCCCCCGTCAACCGTGGCACTGCCTCCCAAACCAATAAAAATCGGTTCCGCCCCGCTCCTGATGGCATCCAAAATCAATAGACCTGCCCCAAAGCTGCTGGATCGGGCCGGGTCAAGTTCAGCCCGATCGAGCAACGGAAGCCCGGCAGCCGCGGCCATTTCAACCACCGCGGAACCGTCCGGGAATAGGGCATAGGCGGCATTGATTTGCCTGCCAAAAGGATCGGAAGCGGGAATGGTTTTGAGCTCGCCTGCCAAAGAATCCATCAGGATCTCGGTCAGCCCCTCACCTCCATCGGCAATTGGAAGTTCCAGCACTTCAGCCTGGGGGAAAACTTGCCTGGCCTGTTGCGCGACGATCTTGCAGGCCTCCGGCGCGGAAAGAGTGCCTTTAAACGAATCTGTGGCAACGATGATCTTTTTCATAGTTTTATTTTAGCTTATCCAGGCGTTTTTAATCAGCAGTTTTTGAAATTGGTAAATCAAAAATTAATAAGAACAACTATACTTAAATTGATAAGCAGTTGTCTGACTTTATAAAGCAAGCTTGAGTGCAGGGCTATCTTGTTTGGAGGATGATATGTCCAGAAGAAAAATTATCACCACCCTGTACGTTGTTTTCCTCTTTTCCTACCTTTTTTATCTGACTTCCTGCCTGAGGGAGGTGGAAGAGCCAACAGCCACACAGGAAGCTGTCAGTCAAAGCACAGACGCCGTTGAAAGCGCTGTCCCGAGCGCAACTACGACTTCAGTTGCAGCCCCTCCGGAAGCAACCGAGCAGATTATCCGGCTGGCGCTGAACCCTGCCCCGGGAGGCCCACTTTCCAATTTTCAGACCGAAGATTTTATGGGACCCAGCATCTGCGCCACCTGCCATATCGGGCTGATTGACCAAAGCGGCAAGGATGTTTCCATGCCCAGTGACTGGCGCTCCACCATGATGGCGCATGCCGCCATCGATCCGGTCTGGCAGGCAAAGGTGAGCTCTGAGATCGCCAGAAACCCTGAACTTCAGGAGGTGATCGAGCAAAAATGCGTTACCTGTCATATGCCCATGGCTACCACCCAGGCACTGGCTGAGGGATTGCCGGTAGAGGCCTTGGATGACGGCTTCTATAACCCGGAACACCCCTATCACCCCGCTGGCATCGATGGGGTCTCCTGTACTTTGTGCCACCAGATCACGGAAGAAAATCTGGGCACCATGGAAGGCTTCAGCGGCCACTACGTCATCGACACGGCCAGCGTCGCTCCCAACCGCCTGATTTACGGCCCTTATCAAAACCCGGTCGTCAACCAAATGCGCAACCATACCGGTTACACGCCGGCTTATGGCAAGCACATGCTCAGCGCTGAACACTGCGCCACCTGCCACAACCTCTATACTCCCTTTGTTGACAGCGAAGGCACAATTTTGGGAGAGTTCCCGGAGCAAACGGCCTACACGGAATGGCAATATTCAGAATTTGGTGCTCAAACAGAATCCTGCCAGAGCTGTCATATGCCATTTGCCGATGGAGCGGTAAAGATTTCACAAATGCCAGGGCGCCTGGCTGCCCGGGAGCCTTTTTACCAGCATTATTTTGTGGGCGGTAACACTTTTATGCTTGAAATCCTGGCAAATTGGGGTGGCGATCTGGGAGTGAGCACCACTCAGCAAGAATTCCAGGAAACGATCGCCCGGGTCGAGCAGCAGCTAAGCCAGAATACGGCAGCGCTGAGCCTGAAGGAACTTGGCTTGAGCGGTGATCTGCTGGAAATGGAACTCCAGGTGGAAGTGTTTACCGGGCACAAATTCCCCACCAGCATCCCGACCAGGCGAGCCTGGCTGCACGTTGTGGTCAGCGATACCAACGGTAAAATCGTTTTTGAGTCTGGCAAACAAAACCCGGATGGCTCGATCCAGGGCAACGCGGCCGATCTTGACCCTCTTGCCTTTGAGACACACTACGAGGTCATCACACAACCTGACCAGGTGCAAATCTACGAAGGCATCATGCAAAACAGCGATGAGGAGGTCACCTACACCCTGCTCAGGGCGGGCAGCTTTGCCAAGGATAACCGCCTGCTGCCGCCGGGAGCGGATAAGGAGACACTGCCGGCGGATATCGCGGTTTACGGTCTGGCAGCACAGGACGCAGACTTTGTGGGCGGAGGTGATTCGGTGCGCTACCAGGTAAATACCAGCGGTTTTGAGGGGCCTTTTACGGTCAATGCAGAGCTGCTGTATGAAACACTCTCCTACCGTTTTGTGCAGGACCTGCTGCAGGACGAAACTGAATTGACCGAGCGCTTTGGCGCTTACTACGCCAACTCTGATAAGACCGCCACGCTCATTGCCAGCCTGGAGCTGAGCACCGAGAATTGATAGAAAATAATCCTGTTGATTGAAGGGGAAATCTAAAAGAAAAAGCCCGCGAGCTGACTCTCTCGTGGGCTTTAGTTTGATAGAGAAAAGTAGGGAACAGGCCCTTGTTCTCGCCGGTGTCCTCACCGCGCGAGGGTTTTGACCGTCAGGTCTCCATATACACTTTGGGTTCTTCCACCTGGCAGTCATAAATGCCAATCCTGGTTGAGGCTTGCCTCAACCCTACGTAATTATTGACCGAATTTCAACCTCTTGTTCTTGCAAGGTCTCCCGACCTTGCAAGGGCTTTGACCGTAGGTCTCCACCTACCCTTCTCCATAAGGCACGATTGGTATTTCACCAATTTCTCCATTGATCCAATACCCGGCTGAAGAATGTCTCCAATGTTCAGGCAATGTTACGAAGCCCTTCTTGACAGGATTTTCGTGGATATAGTTCAATTTCTGCATTAAGAATTGCTCAGAAGCCAGGGCTTCAGCATGCCAACCCGGCTGCCAGACCTGTCGGATCCGGTCATTTAGTTGCTTGGCACGAGTTGTCTGGGAAAGTGCTTCAGAAAGATTTGCATCAATATATTCTGCGAGCTTGTTACCAGTAAACTTACGGAACTCTGTCAAGGTTTTGCCTAAGCGCTCGTTCTCGAAATCTGCGTCAGAAACGAGGAGATGTACATGATTTGGCATGATCACATAGGCATGGATGCGTAAATATTTGTTTGCGTGACAAAATCGCAGGCTGTCGTAAACGATTTCTGTTGCTTCGGGATTTATAAAAACTGGTAGCCAATCGACAATTGTGAAGGTGACAAAATAAACATAAACACCATCGATGAATTTGTAACTGTCCATTACGCAATTATATTGGATAAGTTGTGAATGGATTGATGTCCTGTCAGGATTTCTGGAGACCTTGCGGTCAACTACGTCGCGCGGTCAGGAGACCGGCGACAACGGAGGGAGACAGGAGACCGGCGACAACAAAGCCTGCCTGTTCCATGTCCTAGAAAGAAATGCATATTGTGGTTGAGGCAGGCCTCAACCCTACATGATTATTGACTGAATTTCAACCCCTTGTTCTTGCAAGGTCTCCCGACCTTGCAAGGGTTTTGACCGTAGGTCTCCCTACCCACTTATATAGTAGAATGTTGTTTTTCTCGATCGTACGGAGGGGGCTTGCTCCCTCCGCAAACATCATACTATACAAGCTCAGCGGCTGGACCAAGGCCCAGCTGTACGGAGGGGGTTTATCTTTGTTTTTGCAAGGCCTGTGCCCGCAACCCTACATGTTTATTGATCGAAATTCAATTCTGTTCACTGACTGTAAAAGCATCAAGGACTGGCAATTCATCCAGCAGCATAGGTTTCAGATAGCCATCGCTCATCTGCATGACCTCATCCGCCATGGTGGTGATCCCCAAATCATGCGTGACCACGATGACAGTGTAGTTATCCTCATGTGCCAGGTCCCTCAACAACTGGACGATCTTTTCGCCGTTGGCGATATCCAGGTTGCCGGTGGGTTCATCCGCCAAAATCACCTTGGCGCCGGAAGCCAAAGCCCTGGCGATGGCCACGCGCTGTTTTTCGCCACCCGAGATCATATTGGGGAAGCGTTTATGCACGCTATCCGGCAGATTAACGTGAGCGATATATTCACGTGCAGTGACGGCTGCGTTTTTGGGCGACTTTCCCAGCAGTTCCATGGGGAAACAAACGTTCTCCAGGCAGGTCATAAGCGGGAATAGGTTGAAACTCTGGTAAACCACAGCCACATTTTCGCGCCGATACTTATCCAAATCGACAGCATCGGTGGGCACACCTCGGTAAAGTACCTGCCCTTCCGTGGGCAGGGCCAGGCCGGCAATCAACGATAACAAAGTCGATTTGCCAGAGCCGGATTTGCCAATGATGGCGTACATTCTGCCCTCATAAAACTCTGCGCTGGCTTCCTTGACCGCTTCAACGCTTTGATAGTGGTTGCTGTACTGAAAACTGACCTTATCAAGTTTCAGAATTGGTTCTGTGGGTGTGTTTTGTTCCATAGCACTTCTATTCCTTGGTAAACAAGATATCCAACACCTTGGAGCGTCCCATCAGCCCGATGGCGATGAGGATGCCCGTTGTGTAGACAATTAAAAACAAGCTCAGATTTTGCTGAACAGCCGGCAGCCATTCCGGCCTGAAAAAGAGCAAAACGGCGATCGGCAAGAGCCCGATCAGGAGCAGGAAAAATTGCTCCAGGAAAAATGATGAGTAGACCTGAATCGGCTTGGAGCCCAGGCTGCGCATGATGGCAAATTCACCCAGGCGGTTGCGGGTCAGCAAATAAGACAAAATGAAGGCAATGATGCCGGAAAGCAGCAGCATGATCGGGATGATGAAATTCATAAAAGAGAGGTGCTGCTGGATTGAGTGCAAGCCGTCAGCCAGGGCTTTATCCTCAATCACAAGCGCCAGGCGGTTGGAGCGGATCACGCCGACCTGGCTGTAGCCGTTTTCTTCCAGGTAATCCCGCAATTCATCCAGTTTGCGCGCGTCTTGCGGGATGATGGTAGCTGAGTCTGCCAGGTTGGCCAAATACTCATTCGGTGCCACCTGCTCAGGCGGGAGCGGGTCTTTTTCCGGATC
>ENA-UOUL01003439-UOUL01003439.1-bioreactor-metagenome-genome-assembly--contig:-NODE-3439-length-16184-cov-13.429503_pt1 | contig 16184 bp, 2 predicted proteins | sample MGYA00249838_ERZ747220 | MGnify/ENA primary metagenome ERZ747220 (study PRJEB28778, sample SAMN05720191) | bioreactor metagenome | isolation source: Anaerobic biogas reactor | place: USA:Washington...
CACACCGGGCGGCAGGAGCAAAGCGCAAATCGTGACAACAGCTACGGCTCGGCGCAAACGCCGGGACCAACACGCACGCCTCATATCGTGGCCTCCTGAATTATGCTACGGAAAGCGATGTCCGCTAAAGCACAAAAGACAGTCAGATTTGTCGCCCCTCACTCGGCCACACTATGACGCGGGGAATTGCGCAAAACAATATAAGGTGGTACGGGGAGATTGTACGAGATAGTTGGGGAAATGCAATCGACATTTACCAGGTGTATTTCAGAACTGGGAACGGCTTTCCTTTGCCCGCCACCGCCAGCACCCACGCCCGCACATCGCCGCCGGCCTGGTGATACTCCGTCACATCATTGCCTTCCGGCACCCGCGCCGGCGTCACCCGCGCCGACAACGCCACCAGCCGCGTGGCGTTCAGCGTCCCGGCCCTGTCCGTATCCAGCGCCGCGAAAATGCGCGTATACGGCAACAACCGCGCCAACAACCATCAATCTGACAGCGTCCGCCGCCGACGCGCGGCACGGCGTTCATCGCGTTGGAAGACGAGGGCTTGGAAGGGTCAGCGGCTGGCGTGGTCAATGTGGTTCTGCGCCCGGAGGTGTTCACGGCGCATTGCAAGGTGTTACGAAGTCGATTCGTGGTGGTCGAAAGGGTATTGCAGTGGCAGGGCCGGGTGTGTGGCGTGGTGGGGGAAAGGGTGTTGGCGGTGGAGGGGTGAGGAAATAGCAAGGGGAACGCGCATATAATAAAGGGGAGGACGCGGGAATGTTCTCGTGTCCTCCCTTTGTGTTTTCTGTGCCGTAATCACAGCCCTTGCCGGCTCCCGTTTTCACGAGGGCCGGCAAGGGCTGCTGTTGGCGAGTTGCGTTTCGGCCACCGGCGGCTGCGGCGCGCCGACGCTTGCGGCTAGGGCGCGGCGTGATAACACACTTGCAGCCGTGGCCGGTAGCTGGCCGTGCTGTACTCGCTGCTCTTGTAGCTATCGTAAGCCGTGCTGTTCTGTTCCAACAACACCCCGTAGTTGGCGGCGCTGCCGTTCGCCCACTGCCGGACGAGACGAGTCAAGTCTACGGCGTGGAAACCCGTTCCCAAGCTGACCAGGTAGCCCTCGGTCGCATCGAGGTAGCTGCCGCCGAAGGTATTCCACGTCACCGCCGTCTCCTGCCAGGTCGCCGTCGCCTGGTGCATGCGCACAATTTGCACCTTGCTGGTCGTGAAGTAGACGGCCAGGACAGCCGAGTCCACCACGGCGTTTTCCGGAAGCGCGCTCAGATCGAAGCGCAGCAGGCTCTGTTTTTCACCACTGCCGACCAACCCGGAGTAGAGCAACGTACTGTTCCCAGAGTTGGCAGCGGGACTGGCAGCCCAGATGTAGGCATCCCAAACTTGCTCGTGGGCGCTGCCCGGTCGCAGGATGGTGACGCAGGTGCTGCCGGATAGCGCGCGGTAGCCGAAATCGACGGTGCGGGCCTCACCGGCCGCGAGCGTCACCAACAGCGGGTCTTCGGCCGGGGTAGTGCGCACGTAACCAGCCGGTGCGCTTTCCTCGTACACGTCTACCCAGTAAGCGCCCGGAGCGAGGTCGGAGAAGGCGTAGCTCCCCCCGTCCGGGGTTACAGTATACGTCACGCCAGGGTCGCTGGCTTCCGGCTCGAAGACACCATCGCCATCGTCCGCGAACAACATCACGTAGACGCCGGTGAGACCCGTCTCAGCCCCGTTCTGGACGCCGTTGCCATCCAGATCGTTCCAGATCACGCCAGAGATAGCCCCAGGGCCGCTCGCGTTGATGGTGACGACGAGCGTATCGCTGCCCACGCCGCCGGCGTTATCGACGACGGTGAGAGTGACGGTGTAGACGCCGGGCTGGGTGTAGGCGTGGGTGGGCGTCAACGCGCCTGTGGCGGTAATCCCGTCCCCGAAATGCCACGCGATGGTGTGTGTATCCAATACGCCGGGGTCGGTGAAGACGCCGCTGAACGTGAGCGTTTCACTCACGATGGCGGTGCGATCCGCCCCGGCAGTCAACGTCGGAGCGACGTTGACGACGGTGACGGTCAGATGACCCGCACCGCTCAAGCCGGTGGTATCGGTGACGGTGAGGGTGACGGGGTAGACGCCCTCGTCGGCGTAGACGTGGGTTGGCGTGAGTGTCCCGTCGGCCGTGCCTCCGTCGCCGAAATCCCAGTGCAGGGTGTGGCCGGTTGGGGTGTCGGGGTCGGTGATGACGACGGTGAGGGTAATGGGGCTGCCCTCGGCGACGTTGCGATCCGGGCCGAGACTCACCAGCGGCGTGTCGTAAACCGGCGTAATCTGTTCTGTCACGGTGATGACAAGCGTATCGCTGCCTGTCCCGCCATCGTCGTCGGCGACGACCAGCGTAGCGGTGTAGATGCCGGGCGCGGTGTAGACGTGGGCGGGCGTCAGCGTGCCTGTGGCGGTAATACCGTCGCCGAAATCCCAGGCGATGGTGTGGATGTCCAGCACGCCGGGGTCGGTGAAGACGCCGTTAAACGCGAGCGTCTCACTCACGGCCACGGTCCGGTCCGGCCCGGCTGTCAACGTCGGAGCGACGTTGGCGACGGTAACGGTCAGATGACCCGCACCGCTCAAGCCGGTAGTATCGGTGACAGTGAGGGTGACGGGATAGATGCCGTCGTCGGCGTAGACATGCGTTGGCGTGAGTGTCCCGCCGGCCGTGCCCCCGTCGCCGAAATCCCAGTGCAGGGTGTGGCCGGTGGGCGTGTCGGGGTCGGTGATGGCGGCCGTGAAGGTGATGAGGCTGCCCTCGGCGACGCTGCGATCCGGGCCGAGACTCACCAGTGGTGTGTCGTAAACCGGTGTGACCTGTATTGTCACGGTGGCGCCGGCTAAACTGCCGTGGACGTCCCGCAAGGTGTAGGTGAAGCTGTCGGTGCCCACAAAGCCGGTGTCCGGGGTATAGGTCAGTTGGTCTTGGGGATTGCGGTAGACCCAGCCATGCCCCGCCGGCCCGACCGTATCCAGGGTCAGCGCATCGCCGTCCGGATCGTAGTCATTGGCTAACACCGGCGTCGTGATCGCCACGTTCATTGGAGTGGTGAAGGTATCGTTGACGGCGACCGGGGGATGGTTGAAGATAGCCGTCGTCACCGTCAATTGGGCGGTTGCGGTCGCCGCAAACGTGCCCTGGTCCGCCTGTACGGCGAGCGTGTATGTTCCGGGCTGCGCAGTACGCGCAGTGAGTAAGACCTGCGCGGTCATATGCGGCGGGATGTAGAGATCGGCTAAGTCCAGCGCCAGCACGTCCAGCGGCGGGATGCTGGTAGCCGCCAGGGTATAGTGCGTCCCTATGTTACCGGTATTGGTGACGACCATCAGATACTGCGCCGGTAGTGTTGCGCTCACGGTCTGCGCCGCCGGCCAGAGGTGCACGTCCACCCCGGCAAACTCGGTGAAGGAGACCGTGGCGGTGGTCGCATTGCAGACCTGGGGCGTACTCTGGGCGCAAGCCACCACGGACAATGGATAGGACTGCGGGGTGACGAAGTCCAGCGGGGCGGAGGTCAGTTGCACCGTGGCGGACGCGCCCGGCGCCAGGGACACCGGGTTGATGCTCCACGCAGCATTTCCTCCTACCACCACCCCACCGGCGGTCAAGGTAAAGGTGTCGGCAACGCTACTGGTATTGGTGAGGGTGATATTCCAGGTCAAGGGCTCGCGTGGATCAGCAACACGCTCTGGTGGACTGATGGCGACCGTTATGCCAGTAGCGGCCACGGTGGCCACCCCGGAAACCTCGGCTGTGAGCGCCGGAGCGCGAGTGGCGACCGCGTAGACAGTCAGCGGGTAGTCGCCGGACGGCGTGCCGGGCGGCGGTGTGACCAGGAGTTGTAGCGCCGCGCTGTTGAAGACGTAAGGCGTCAGGCTGATCTGGGCTGCCGGCGCACCGTGCGCCCATAGCTGCACCGCCCAGCCATCGGGCACGCTCACGTTCAGGGCGTACGTATCCGAGAACGTGCCGGTATTGGTCACCCACACGGTGTACGTCGCCGGGGAGTCCGGCCCGCCCACACCCTGGACCGGCGACAATGCCAGGGTCAGGCCTGGCTCGCCCTGTACCGCCAGGCCGGCAGAAGCCTGAGCGCTCACTGCCGTACCCGCGTGCGTGTAGCTGGCCTGCACCGTCAGGAGATGGATCCCCAAAGGCTCCCGCGCCATCACGCTGACGGTGACGCTGCGCGTGGCGCCCGGCGGTACGGACATCATGGCGGGTAACTGCACACTACTGCTTGCCAGCCCGGTGGCCTGCAAGGTGTATTCCCGCAGTATCGGCTCGGCGTTCGAGAGGGTTAGGGTGTATGTGACGGTCGCGCCGTAGTCCGCGGTGAGTTGCGCCGGTGTCAGGGCCAGGATGAACCCCTCGGCCACCTCGAGGACGCCGGGGGCCTGATCCCAGCCCCCGGTGGGGGTCGCCGCATTGACAGCGAAGGTGTAAGCAGTGATCTCGGCGTCAGGTGGTGGGGTCAGGTGCAACGGCACTGTCACGGCGGCGGCGCCCGCCACAGTGACGGTGGGAGGCAGTGCTACCCAGTCCGCCGGCAGCCCGCTGACAGTGAGGGTGTAGGTGGCGGAGGCCGTCGTGGGATTGGCGAGCGTTACACTGTACGGCGCGCCGTTACCGGCCACAGTGGTACGTGAGAAGGGCATCAGCGCCAGGAGATGGGCAGCACTGACGTAAAGCGGCGGCAGCGAGATTTCACCCGACCCACTGGTTCCGGTATAGCGCACAAGCGTACCGTCGGCGACCCGCCGAATCTCTCCCGGCTGCATCGCCGGCAAGCGTGACTGGAACATCGCTGTCTCCACCCGATGATTAGGCGTGAGCACGTGCTGCCATGCAATCTGAACCTGACCACCGGTGGTCGAGATGTGCGTCGAGGGCGGCGCGATTGTATCAATCAGAACGATCACGTCAGTGATTGGCGCGCTGTGCTCCACGTCTACGTGGTAGACATCGGTCTCCAGTACAAATTGAAGCTTTTGTCGCATCGCGGCCTCAAAGTCAGCAAAGTTGTTTACAGGGATGACGAATCCGCCATGCTCAGGGATGAAGGGCGGGGCCAGGTAGCCGGGCTGAGGATAGACCAATTCATCTCGCAGGAAAGCGATAGTATTAGCGCTGACCCCGATGGCCTCAAAGTTGACCTCGTCTATGCCGCCCGCCACGGCAGCGATTCGCGCATCTACGGCGGCTTGATGAGGGTCAGGCCCCGGATAGGTAGGTTCCCCGTCACCCACTATATTGATAATCCGTTTACTGGCCCCGGAAAACTGCGGTGAGTGGACAATCAGACCGGCGCACAGATCGATACCGGCGGCCATGTTCGTCCCCCCGCCTTTTTGGGTGAACATTTCGATCTGGTGCGCCACCTGTTCGGCGGTCGCCGAGTCGCGGATAATCGTCGGCAGGATCTCGACGTAGGCATTAGACGAAAACTGGACGACACTCAGTTCGAGAGCGCCATTTTGGGGCACGGTTGTCCTATCGCGAACGGTAGCAGCGAGTCCCCTTCTCATCAAATCGAATTCACCAGCGCTGATGCTGCCCGAACCATCCAGAGCCACGCACAGATGGAGCAGCACCTCTTCCTGAGGCATAGGAATAACCGGTGTATGGAACCCATCTACTCGACCATTTTGCAAGTTCTCAATTCGCAAGATATGCGGGCCTGGCCCCAGATGGGTATAGTTCACCACTCGCGGCACCAGGGCCGGGAAGTACGGATCGACCACACCTTGACTGACGCCATCGATAAAAACTTCAACAGCAGGTGAATCCGGGGCAGCAAACGTATGAAAGGAAACGGAATCAGCGGTAAAGCCAAACCATAGATTATCCCCGTTCTCCAGGAATGCGTTGCCGCTGGCTAAATCATTCGCAACCTCAGTCCACCGGTGACTGGTACGCACGTTGACATCCCACTCAGCCTCGTAAAAAGTATCGGCGCTTTCCTGGCCGGTCCAGAAGTCAATATAGTCGAACTCGACCCATCCATCGCTGGAAGCCGGGTTACGTTGCGTCAGGACGGTAATGGTGATCGTGTGAACGCCGGTGGGTACAGTGTAGAAGCGTTCCAAGAGACCGGCGGCCGGCGCATAGAGATCTACAGTTTCCGAGACGACATCGCCTATGCGGATCTGCGCCATACCACTATCGGCCCTGGTGTGGAACCCCACCACCAACCAGGAGCTATCTAACGTGAGGATGACTACGTCGCCCGGCGTGCGTGAGCTGTAGACATAGCCATCGCTGACCAGGTCCCGCGTGCGCTCTTCCCAACCACTGGGGAACTTGCCGAAGGGGTGTCCATTGTAGCGCAGATTCGGATCATCCTCTTCCACCCGGCGGATGATGGGAGTAGGAGGAGTAGAAACGCCCATAGCCGGTGTGCGGAACCCATCCACCGTCGCATTACCGCGATGCGCCTGCACCTGCAACACGTGCGGGCCAGGCGTGAAAGAACCGTAGCTGAAAGTGCGCGTCACAAGAGATGCGCTGTAGAGATCGACGTAGCCCTGGAACTGTCCATCCACCAACACCCCGGCCTTACCGCCGCTGCTGTAGGCCAGCGCCTGGAAGGTAGCCGTCTCGCCGGTGAAGGGGAACCAGGCATTGGAACCGCCGCGAATGTAGGTTCCCCCACTGGCCGCGGTAGAGTTGACGGTGGTCCAATTGGCGCTGAGACGCACCCGCGCATCGTCCTGCTCGAAGAACCCATCCGGTATTGCTTCGCCATCCCATACATCGATATAGTCCACGTACACGTAGGTGTTCGAGGAGTAATCGCTCTTTCTGCCGAGCACAACGATAGAAATGGTGTTAACGCCGGGCGGCAAGTTGTCGTAGACACGCATCGCCACGCTGTTACCGTTGCGATAGGTATCCAGGATTCCCTGGCTCACGCCATTGATGAACACCTCCACGTGCCCACAATCAGCGCCAGTCCCAAACCCCACACTCGCCCAGGTACCGTCAAAAGTCAGGCTGACCGTATCGCTCACGGTGTTGGAGCGAGCAGCATAACCCCTACTCAAGTGCCCCACGCTGCGCATACTCCAGGTTATCGCCGTCTGGGTAAAGGGCAGGCCGTTGTAACGCAGGGCGGGATCGTCCTCCTCATAGCGCACGATACCGCTGGGCGGCGGCACAGGGGCAGGCGGCGGTTCGGCCGGAACGCGGAAACCGTCCACCGTAGTATTTCCTCGATGCGCTTGCACCTGCAACACGTGTGGGCCGGATGTGAAGGGGCCGTAGCTGAAGGTGCGCGTCACGGCAACCGCACTGTAGAGATCGACGTAGCCCTGGAACTGTCCATCCACCAATACCCCGGCCTTGCCGCCGCTGCTGTAGGCCAAAGCCTGGAAGGTAACCGTCTCCCCGGTGAAGGGGAACCAGGCGTTGGAACCGCCGCGAATGTAGGTCTCCCCACTGGCCGCAGTAGAGTTGACGGTGGTCCAATTGGCGCTGAGACGCACCCGCGCGTCGTCCTGCTCGAAGAACCCATCCGGCAATGCCGTCCCATCCCACACCTCGATGTAGTCCACATAGACACGACTGTTCGAGGCATAAGCGTTCCTCTCGCCACGCACAACGATGGAAATGGTGTTAACGCCGGATGGCAAACCGTCGTAGACGCGCGTCATCACGCTGTCTACATTCCTGTAGGTATCCACGACTTCCGCAAGCGCCCCATTGATGAACACCGCTGCATAGCCACAGTCGCTACCCGCGCCCAAGCCCACGCTTACCCAACTGCCATCGAAGGTCAGGCTCACTGTATCACTCACTGTGTTCGACCGGGCTGCGTATCCATCGCTCAGACGTGACGCAGCGACCATACCCCACGTTCCCGCCGTCTGCGTAAAGGGTACACTGTTGTAACGCAAGGCCAGATTATCCTCTTCGTAACGCACGATACCGGTAGGCGGCGGCACAGGGGTAGGCGGCGGTTCGGCCGGAACGCGGAACCCATCCACCGTTGCAGTGCCGCGATATGCTTGCACCTGCAACACGTGCGGGCCGGATGCGAAGGGGCCGTAGCTGAAGGTGCGCGTCACGGCAGCCGCGCTGTAGAGATCGATGTACCCCAGGAACTGCCCATCCACCAGCACGCTGGCCTTGCCGCCGCCGCTGTAAGCCAAAGCCTGGAACGTGACCGTCTCCCCGATGAAGGGGAACCAGGCGTTGGAACCGCCGCGAATGTAGGTTCCCCCACTGGCCGCAGCAATGCTGGCAGTACTCCAGTTAGTGCTAAGATACACCCGCGCATCGTCCTGCTCGAAGAAGCCCTCCGGCAATGCCGTCCCATCCCACACGTCGATGTGGTCCACATACACAAAGCTGTTCGAGGCCCAGTCGTTGCGGGCGCCCAAGACCGTCAGGCTTATGGTATGTGTAGCAGGCGACAGACTATCGTAAACGTACGTAGTCACGCTGTTACCGTTGCGATAGGTATCCAGGATTCCCTGGCTCACGCCATCGATAAACACCTCCACATACCCGGCGTCAGCGCCGGTCCCCAACCCTACACTTACCCACGTCCCATCGAAGGTCAAACTGGCCGCGTTACCGGCAACGTTGGAGCGCCGCGCCTGACCGGCGCTGGCATAAGCCATACTACGTATAGCCCAGGTTCCCGTATAAACAAAGAGCGGGTCGCCTTCCTCGTAACGCGTAATCCCCAACGTCGTCGTCAACGGTTCTTGCAACTCCAACGAGGCCAGACCGGGCGGACGACCACCCCTCGACGGACCATCAGGCGCATTTGCCCTCGCCGGCATAGGCGTATACAGAAGCCAGCCTGTGTCATCCGGTTCTTCGGTATGCGTCGATTCGGTGGTAATCACCGTCGTGACAGTCACCGTCCCAGGCGCCACCAGGGATGGGGTAACGCCGTGAGTCGCTTCAAGGGCCTGCCCCACGGCCAAGAAGCCATAGCCTGCCCCATCCGGGATGGTCACTCCGCGCGTATCCTGCAAATCCACGGTGATCGTGTACACGCCGGCCGCCCAACCCGAAGTCGTGACGGTTCCGAGCGCGTAGATTCGCGGCGCGCCGACCTGCAAGGCCAGCGCCACACTATCCGTCCAGACCGGCGTGGCGTCCGGTGCCAGGATGGCCACCTGAGCCGTCACGGCGCGCGGGACGTTGGCGATGTTGGCGATGTACACGGCCAGCGCGGTGGAACTGACGCCGGTCTCGACGAAGGCCGGGTTGGCATTCACCGCCAACACCTTGACGAAGGCGTCCACCACGTTGAGACCGGCCGTCGCCGTCGCCTGGATGAAGGCATCTCCCACCGCTTCCACCTGCGCGGCAAGCTGCCAGGCCCCCAGACTCGCCGGTAAGAGCACCACCGGCTGCGTTACGATCTGGCCCGGCGCAATGACCGCCAGCCACGTCGTCCCCGGATGGAGGATTTGTTGATTGTGGATTTGTTGACTGGCCAGGTGGTTGAGTTGCAGATTGACCCGGTAAGTGGTGGTCAGCGTCCCGTGGTTTTGCAGGCGCAAGGTGTAGGTGATCGGGGTGTTGAGCAGCGCGGCGTCGTAGCCGGGGATGAAGCGCGCGCTGACACGGTACGCAGCGAGGCGGCCCAGGTCGGTGTCCAGCTCTTCCAGCGGCGCGCAGAAATCGGTGATGACGGCCGTGGCCGTGAGGGGCGCGAACGCAGTGGCGTCGAGTTGCGGGTAACGCGCCACTTGCGCCTGGAGCAGCGCGACGGCGGCTTGCACGCGCGCGCGCAAGCCGGCATTGGCGCTGTCCTGCTCCCAGCGCCCAAGCTGCATGGTCAGATCGTCCAGAGCCACGGTGAGTGCCGTATCATCCAGCGCGGCGGCGGATTGCGCGGATTGCGCGGCCTCAAAGGTGCAAGGGCCGACGATGCGCACGTTGACCGTGTCCGCCTGGACGTAAGGGCTGCCTGGCGCAGGGCTCTGCACGCGGATGATCCCGGTGTCGCCGGGGCGCGCGCCGGCTGCGATGAAGGTGTAGGTGCGCGTATCGTGCGCGCCCACCGCCAGGCTGACACTGTAGGGCGCTCCCGCGACCCACCCATCGGGCGCGACGGCCTGCACGGTAAACGTCCCGTTGACGTTGCCCACGTTGGTCAGGGTCACGTCAAACGTTGCCGGCACACTCGCCGTTGCCAGCAGCGTCTCCGGTGCAGCCGTGAGGTAGTTGAAAGGGACGGCCGGCATGGTGAAGACGGCCGGCGCGCTCTGATCCAGCGCCGGCGCATCGGCGGCGACGGCCCGGACGGTGAAGGGATACTGGGTACCGGCCGGGGGGAGACTCGTGAGGCCCACCGGCGCGATGTAGACGCCCAGACGCCCCACACTGCCGGCAGCCAGAGCGAGCGTGGTGGTGGTGCTCCGGCCGGCGCCGCCCAGCGCGATCCACGCGGTGGGGAAGCCATCCGGCGTGACTTCCACCCGGAAGGTGTGCGCGACGGTGGAGGTGTTGGTGAGGGTCGCCAGGTAGGCCGCGCCGGGAATCTGCGCCTGGCCGGTGTTGGTCCCCCCTCCGGCTCCCCCCGAGGGGGGGAGAGCTAGAGCGGGGCCCCACGGCACGGTGGTCAACGGGTCGGGCGCCACCGTCCATTGCATCCCGTTGTAGGGCTGGAGGGTGACGGTGTGTACCGCACCGGCCAACAGGACGACGTCATCGGTGGCCTGGGCCACGAGGCGCACCGGGTAGTCGCCCGGCGCGGCGGCGCGCGCCGGGGTGATGGCGACCTGACCGGAGGCATCCAGCGCCGCCGTCCACCCATCCGGCGGGACGACGGTGACGGTCACGGGCAGCGCGTCCGGGACAGCGCCCTGGACGGCGCTTAAGGTAGCCTGGAACGTCGCCGTCTCAAAGGGCGTGACCTGACTTTGCGCGGGGACGGCAGCGACGGCTAGACGGCGCGCGTAGGTTCCGGAGAGCGTCACGCTGTCGAGAGCGGCGCTGTGTTCACTGATACTGAGGTTGCCGCTGTAGCCGTCGTAGGCGTCCGCCGCCGCCAGGTGGACAAAGGCGTCTTGCGCGGTGAGGGCGACCTGCGCGGCGAAGTTGGGCGCGACGGTGTGCCCAGCGCCGTGCAAGGTGAGGGTGTCGCTGACCACCAGGGTCAGCGCGCCGGTGAAGGCCTGGCCGTTGACGGTTACGCTTGCGCCTTGCAGCCCCACGCCGAAGGCGCCCGGCGCGGCGACGGAAGCGGTGTAGGCGTCCCACGTCCCGCCGACGCCCAGCCCGGCGGTCGCCGGGGCATAGAAGGAGAGCGCGCCGCGCCCGTCCACGGTACAGGTGAGGTCACCACCCAGCGCGAGCGCCAGCGCCGCGTCTCCCTCGGCGGGGGCGGCCTGCACCGGCCCGGCGGCCAGCAGCGTATCGTGCTCGTCATAGAGCTGCGCATACGGGGCGGTGAGCGTGGCGAACTGCGCCGCGACCCAGGCGTCCGTCGTCCAGGCGGCCTGCAAGTTGCCGCTGACGACGGTGTGGGAGGTGGTGAATGACGCGGCCAGCGGGGTGGTGACGGGGGCGGTGGTGGTGGTGAGGACGGTTTGCGCGCCGCCGGCCGGGCGCGGGTAGGGCGTCGTGGCAAAGAGCATGGCGGGGACGGGCGGATCCTCGAGGGTGACGGTGATGCCGGCGGTGGCCAGAGTTGTCCGGATCATTTCTAACCCGCAGGCTACCCCGCGGTCGAAGCCCCAGGGTAGCACACCTGCATCCGGGAAATCGGCGAAGGGGTGGCAGGCTTCGACCCCTTGCACCGAGGGAAGGGCGGGGATATAACGCTCATTCGGATCGCGGAAGGCGGGTATGCCGTTGACGATGGCGCCTTCATGTGGCGGCGTCTGCGGCTCTTGATCCCCGGCCTCGAACAGGTCGAAAACACCATCGCCGTCACTGTCCAGGTCGAGGTAGTCGGGGATAGTATCGCCGTCACTATCGCAGGGGAAGCCGTCGCCAATAACGACACCGCTTGCCTTAGTACAGATGGCTTCGTAAGAGTCGAGGATGGTATCCCCATCGCTGTCCAGGTCAAGATAGTCCGGAACGCCGTCGCCGTCGCTGTCCGGGCAATCCGACATATCGGGACACTCTACTTCGTCGGGGATGCCGTCACCATCGCTGTCATCAAAGACCTCGGGAAAATCATCGTCTTCGAGCAGCAAAACGGTCTTGCCACCAACTGCATTGCTTGCCGCTGATGGTAGTTGAATCTGGTAAACTCCTTGAGTAGGCGTTATCGTTTCTGTGTAACCATCTTGCCAGACCAATCGTGCCAGACGATTTCGATAGGCGGGGGTAACAGTGGTTGTTATTGAATCCCCTAGTGTCGTCGACCAGAGCACGGTAATTTTGTCGTAGGTGGTGGAGCTGGAGAAATAGATCTCTTGATGGTCTACACCACCGTAATCTTCTGGCGTCATATTAAGCATTGCCGGAGACATGGGCGTTGCATCGCTCAGATATTCACTTACCTGTAGAAGAGCCGTGTAAGCCTCGCGATCATCTTGGTCTTGGTAAGATCCATTCCACAGCAAGCCACAATTATTTGAGTTGTCAAGTTGAAACTGGAGAAACCGCCGAATGTCCACAGAGTTACCCACAGATTCTTCACTGATGGAAGGATCTTGACTCACAGCCAGGAGATATACCATGTTCTGCACAATCTCAGAGGCACGTTGCTCTTCAGTCCCAACGAAGAACTCATTAGCTCCCGTCTCCGTCATCCAGACTGGCTTGATGTCGGCTCCAAAGTGGTCAAGGAACCAATCAGTGAGTTGGACTACACCCCATGGGTCATTGTACATATGTGTTGCATAGAATTCCAAGTAATCCAAGTATCGATAAGATGAATGAAGAGGAGAATATCCCCGCAACACAGCCGCAGCTTCAGTTGTCCAATCGACAAGGTGTGACCAAGCGCGCGGGTCTAGCATACCGCCCATAACCAAGTGAACATCCTTATCAGCATGTTCTGCGGCAAAGTAGGCAACTTCAACTAACCGTGCGTATTCCTCGGGAGTACCTGTCCAGTACAAGCCGCCATTTGGCTCATTCCAGATCTGCCAATACTTTACTGTATCACCGTGCCGATCAACTGCTGAAAAAACCCAACGAGCCCAAGGATTTTCTGGATTAATACCGCTCCATCCCTCATTAGCTTCAGATGGATCTTCGGTAGGCTCTCCATTACTATTTAGAAAGATCGGTGTGTCAAGATTGATCGGACCTTTGGAAACCTCACCATCACGCTGGTAACATGATGGCACCTCATACAAAATGACGAGTGACTCTATGCCTTGGTTTGAATCTTGTTCAATCAGTGCGTCATACTCATCCCATGACCAAGCGCTGCCATCGCACGGCTCAACAGAATACCACTTGAGCACCCATCGATTGATAGATGCCTTCAGGTCTCGTGCCTTGCCATAACGATTATCGATTCTGCTAGCAGAAACATCTCGATCATAGATTCGGTTGATGCCAAAGCGTCCATCAGCCAATCCATTTACCAGATATCGACTTGGTGAAGTTGCATATACTGGTTGAATAAGCGTTGGTTCAAGATAAAATCCATTCAGCAACATCATTACCAGAACAACGAAACGCCCGCACATCAAGAACAATCTTTTTCTCATTGGTATCCTCCAAAAGCAGGTTCGCCATATTTGAGATTTATAAAATAACTTTCGGCCAGGAAGTTGGAACTTTTATGGGCACTTGCCTATGGGGTGTAAGCACACCGAAACCCCTCAAGCGCCCCCCATCCACGTGAGACAAGTTCGGTCCCCCTTATACCTGGTCGAATGGCTTTCCGTTCATACTCTCCCGGTTCGACCGGCCCCTGCGGGTTGTGCGTCGGAGACCATTTGTAATAGTCGGGATCATACCAATCGGATACCCATTCAGGCACCCCGCCCAGCATGTCCATCACACCATATATACTGACATCGAAGGGATAAGTACCGACAGGTTGTAAAGGCTCTCCATAGCCAATTCTCGTCGCATCCCACTCATTTCCCCACGGATATAGACGACCATCTGTTCCACGGGCGGCCTTCTCCCATTCAGCTTCGGTTGGTAGTCGTTTGCCTAACCATTGGCAATACGCGTGTGCTCCATACCAGGTGACGAGGTTGACAGGGTAATCCTCGTAACCAGAGTCCACCAGGTACTGCGCACCAACCCTACGAATATGGCTAGGATTATCCAAAGATATCCGGCTTTCTTCTTCCAACAAGATACACCTATCGCCACTGCAAGCGAACAAGTGTTGTCCAAGCACGTTCAAAAATGCTGCATATTGAACCTCAGTCACTTCATAGCGATCAATATAAAAAGTGTCTAAATAGACCGCGTGGGCCGGAGAACGTGCATCAGATCTATCTCTCAAGTCAGGCAAATCACTGCCCATTACAAACTCTCCAGCAGGAATCTCGACCATTCCTGTCAAGTCCACTTCGGTCAATGGTGGGGGCTGATCGGGAATCGCTGCCGATAAGATGACTTCCTCCAATACAGGTGGCTCTGACCCCCGCACGCAGCGAAAGCCACTCAGATCATTCTCGTCTCCGGGGAAGCGATCTGCCGTTCGGTAGTAGAGTTCGACTCGGTCTCCAGTACCCAAGTAGTTCGAAGGATATGCGCCTCGCTTGACGTACACCCCAGGAGTCAGGAACCCTGCCTCTGAGAATCGCCCACCCGGATACATCTGGTACACATCGCTCACCCACTCTGCTGCGTTGCCGGCCATATCAAGGGCACCATAAGGGCTGGCCCCCTCCGGATATCGGCCCACGGGGATCGTCTGGAACCCTTGATCCATATCAAATGTTATTTGAAGCCGAGATGGATTCCACTCATCTCCCCAGGGATAGATGCGTCCATCGGTGCCACGGGCAGCTTTTTCCCACTCGGCTTCGGTGGGTAACCGCTTGCCCACCCATTGGCAGTAGTCATTGGCGTCTGCCCACTCCACGAGCACGGGATGATCAGGGGATGGAGCAGGCTCTCGCGGCAGCGAGCAAACACCGGCTTCCACGCAATGCTCGTAACGGGCGTAAGTTACCTCGACCTCGTCGATCTCGAACTCATCCAAATAAACGACCATCTGCGGCCACTCGTCACGCACATAGTCACTGTACGCGCCACCCATTGGAAGCCGTATACTCTCCCAATGTACGATCTCGTCCCCAGTACTGCCCATAATGAACTCGCCGGCGGGCACTTCGACCATCGGCACGTCATCCACGCCCACAGGGCCGGGCACTACTCCGGTGGGCGATGCTGCTTCCGGCGTAATGGTCGCGGTGGCCGGAGCGGTCACCGCGGACGGCGCGCTCGCCGTCACGGTAGGCGGCGCAGATGGCTCACCACGACCTTGCTGGATAAACCATGTCACGCCCACCAGCACCACAAGGACTAAAAATCCCAACCCTAAGTATTTGCGTAGCTGCATCTCGAACTCCTTTCACTTCCTGACCGGCTACGGGCTAAACAGCACGTCCCAACCGGAGAGCGTCGCCATGTACTGCTTGGTGGCTATCCAGGCCTCTTGATAATTCTGTTGCAGGTCCGCGTTTTGCTCACCCGGCGCGCCTTGTGTGATGAAGTAGTTCCAGGTCGCTTCGGCAGCATGTACCCACATAACGTAGCGACACAGCATCACGACGACCAGCACAAAGGTGATAATAATGACGAATAGCTTAAGTCCTGCCGGCAGGGTGACCAGAAACTGATGCGTCCCATTCTCTCCCACGCCCACCGTCTCGCCGGTCTCCGGGTCTATTTGCCACCAGGCCACGGTCTCTGCGCCGTTGTATTGCACCATCCGCTTGGGTACCAGCACGGTATCCCCTTGCTGCACCGCCTGGACGATGCGCGCCTGGGCTTCTTCGGAAATGTCGGTGCGCGCCAACACGTCCAGATGGTCGGCGTCCACGGCCACCAGGGGGATGCCCTGATCCACCGCCGCTTGTAGAATGCCGGCGACGGAATAGACGCGCGTCCCGCCATCCGTGTCAATCAGGCCCTCACCCACTTGCTGCTCCAGGAATTTCTCGGTAATCCCGCGCGTCAGCCGGTAAACTTTTTCCGCATTGCGCGCCTGTCCCGGATAGGCCAGCACACGCACGCTATCGTG
>ENA-UOUL01003443-UOUL01003443.1-bioreactor-metagenome-genome-assembly--contig:-NODE-3443-length-16164-cov-4.029092_pt1 | contig 16164 bp, 12 predicted proteins | sample MGYA00249838_ERZ747220 | MGnify/ENA primary metagenome ERZ747220 (study PRJEB28778, sample SAMN05720191) | bioreactor metagenome | isolation source: Anaerobic biogas reactor | place: USA:Washington...
ATTATGATCTGGACCTTCAAGGTTACGACCGATCGTGGCAGGAATCCCACGGAAATGTGGTGCGTATAGACTGTAATGGTAAAACCATACTCGATATTGATCCCCAAAAGAGGCTTGAACCATTAAGACATGAATTATCAGGGTATTGGAGCAGAAGGATCAATAATGAGCATAGGTTGATATACTCTATAGACGAAAAAAATATTTATATTATTTCCTGTCTTGGTCATTATTAATCACTTTTCAAATCGTAAACAAGGACGCGCAAACAATGAGACGATTATCTTGTTTGCTGATTGACAAGGGCAAGGGCGGTTGGTTAAACTATTGGTTGTAAACAAGTTAATATTTGGCGATGAAGAGGAGTAGTAGGAAGGCTTTTAACCCTTACAGAGAGCCGGGGGGCTGGAAACCGGCAGGGAGAAATTTCCGAAGGCGCCTTGGAGCTACAGGAGGAACGCCGTTAAGGTTAGTAAAACCTGAAACTTTGAGGTGGGCTGTTAGCCAATCAGGGTGGAACCGCGAGTAGACTCGTCCCTGTCCGCAGGGACGGGTTTTTTGCTTTTATAAGCTAAAGGAGGTCAGTATATGAATTTTCAGGAGATTATCCTGCGTTTACAGAATTATTGGGGTAAACAGGGCTGTATAATTCAACAGCCATATGATGTAGAAAAGGGAGCAGGTACTATGAACCCGGCTACTTTTCTACGAGCCCTGGGACCTGAGCCCTGGAAGGTAGCATATGTAGAGCCTTCACGCCGGCCTACTGATGGCAGATATGGAGAAAACCCTAATCGTTTGCAACATTATTATCAATACCAGGTGATACTGAAACCGTCACCGGATAATGTCATTGAGCTTTATCTGGATAGTTTGCGCGATTTGGGTATTGAACCGGATAAACATGATATCCGCCTGGTGGAGGATAACTGGGAATCGCCTACTCTAGGAGCCTGGGGACTGGGTTGGGAAGTTTGGCTGGATGGTATGGAAATAACCCAGTTTACTTATTTCCAGCAGTGTGGAGGTTTTGACTGTTTCCCGGTTTGTGCAGAAATTACCTATGGCCTGGAGCGCATAGCCATGTATATTCAAAACCGGGAAAGTGTTTTTGATATAGAATGGGTGGATGGTATCAGCTATGCTGACGTTCATCACCAGGCTGAAGTAGATTACTCCCATTATAATTTTGAATTGGCCACGGTAAATACTTTAAGTACCATGTTTACCATGTGTGAAGAGGAAGCTCAAAAAATTGCATCCCGGCACCTGCCTCAACCTGCTTATGATTATGTGTTAAAATGCTCCCACCTGTTCAATCTCCTGGATGCCCGGGGGGCTATAAGCGTAACTGAGCGTACCGGTTATATTGCCCGGGTGCGTAACCTGGCCCGACTGGTGGCAGGAGAATACCTGGAGCAGCGTAAGCGACTGGGTTATCCCTTAATCAAAGATGAGGAGCTTAGAAAAACCTTAATCATAGATGAGGAGGTGCTGTAGATGGCCAGAGATCTATTACTGGAAATAGGAGTGGAGGAGATGCCCTCAGCCTATATGGGCAGGGCCATAGCCGATTTAAAAGCTAACGCCCAAAAACAGCTTGATGATGCGCGCCTCGCGTATAAAGAGATACTAAGCTACGGTACCCCCCGCCGGCTTACCCTTTGGATACAAGGGCTAGAGGAAACACAGCCAGATGCCCTATTGGAAATCCGGGGACCCAAAAAATCTATAGCATTTGACCTGCAGGGTAATCCTACCAAGGCCGGATTGGGTTTTGCCCGCAGCCAGAAGGTGGATTTCAATAATCTGGAAGTTCGGGAAGTTGGGGGAGTTGAGTATATATTTGTAATAAAGAAGGAAAAAGGTAATGCCAGTACAGCAATCCTCCCCGGCATTTTGCTAGATATTATCAACGGCCTGAGTTTTCCCAAGTCCATGCGCTGGGGTTATTACCATACCCGTTTTGCCCGGCCCATCAGATGGTTGCTGGCATTGTTGGGCAGCGAAAAAATCGATATCCAGGTAGAAAATATAAAGAGTAACAGTGAAACTTATGGCCACCGGTTCCTGTCCAGTGGAGCGCTGCCGGTTAAGGATGCTACGCATTACTTCCAGGTCCTGCGGGAAAACTATGTGATTTTGGATCAGGAGGAAAGAAAAGCGCTAATTAGAAAACAGGTCTTAGATGTTGCCGCTGCTGCCGGAGGCCGACCTATGGAAAATGGGGACCTGCTGGAGGAAATAACTTATCTTTTAGAATACCCAACTGCTTTCTATGGCCAGTTTTCTCCTTCCTATTTAGAAGTACCGCCGGAAGTATTAACTACCTCCATGATAGAGCACCAGCGCTATTTTCCGGTTTTCGATAATCAACGGCAGCTCATGCCTGGCTTTATCGGGGTACGTAATGGAACTTATTATAGCCTGGATGTGGTCCGGGCCGGTAATGAAAGGGTACTAAAGGCTCGCCTGGAAGATGCCCTGTTTTTCTGGAATGAGGATACCCGCAGGCCCCTGGTTGATATGGCAGCCGGGCTTACAGAGGTACTTTTTCATGAGCGCCTGGGCAGTATTATGGACAAGGTGGAGAGGTTACAAACTCTGGCTGTGGCTATTGGTGAAGCCTGCAGTTTAAGTGATGCCGACACCCTGAAACGTGCGGCCATGTTGTGCAAAGCGGATTTGGTCAGCAGTATGGTTTATGAATTTCCTGAACTGCAGGGAATTATGGGGCGCTACTATGCTATTAAGAGCGGGGAACAATCGGAAGTAAGCCAGGCAATCTTTGAGCACTACCTGCCTCGTTCGGCTGGGGACATTTTACCGGCTAGCGAGAGTGGTAAGGTTTTAAGCCTGGCTGAGAAACTTGATAATCTGGCAGGTTGTTTTGCTATCGGCTTAAAACCCAGCGGTTCCCAGGATCCATATGCTTTAAGGCGCCAGGCTATGGGTATAGTACACATTATTTTGGATAGTGGACTTAGCCTTGATTTGGCAGCTCTGGCCGTTAAAGCCTATGATAATTTTGCTACCATTAAAACCGACAGCAGCCGTGAGGAAACCGTATCTGAGGTATTAGATTTTATTATGCAGCGTATGCGTGGGGTACTATTGGAGCGGGGATACTCCTATGATCTTATTGATGCTACCCTGGCTGTACCTTCGAACGATATTAACGACATTGCTACCCGGATAAAGGCCCTGCAGGATTTACGCCAGTCGGAGATATTTGAAGATTTTATGGTAGTCTATAACCGTTGTAATAACCTGACTAAAAAATGGCATGATGACAGTATAAATGTAGAAGTACTGATGGATGAGAGTGAAATAAATCTTAATCGTAGTTTTAATCTCATTAAGTATGACGTATATCGTAACATTAATGCTCGCGATTACCTGGGTGCTTGTAAAATGCTGGCTGGCCTGCGCCCGGAGGTGGACACTTTCTTTAATGCGGTAATGGTAATGGTTGATGATGTAGAACTGAAAACTGCCCGTTTGGGCCTGTTAAAAGCGATAGCCAATTTATGTAATTTCATTGCCGATTTTTCCAAAATCGTGGTATAAAAAAATATCTTGGAACAGGATATTTTTAAGTGATATAGTATATATAATTAGTGCCTTTTAAGCTAAAAAGTATAGCACATAATAGGCGGTGGATAACATCGAACTGAGTGACAGGCAGGAGAAGATCCTGGAAATAGTTAAAAACAATTGTCCTATTACCGGTGAGAAAATAGCTGAGCTTTTAAATGTAACCAGGGCGGCCCTGCGTCCGGACCTGGCTGTACTTACTATGTCCGGATTTTTAGAAGCTAAACCAAGGGTGGGCTACACTTATAAATCTGAAGGCTTCGGTAATGAACTAAAAAGAATACTTAATCAATACCGGGTCAAGGATGCGCAGTCTCTGCCGGTAATAATGAAAGAAAATTGCAGTATATATGATGCAATTGTTACACTGTTTATGGAGGATACCGGTAGTATATTTATTGTTGATGATGAGAACTTCCTTAGCGGAGTTGCTTCCCGGAAAGATTTTCTAAAAACTACTCTGGGGCATGCGGATATTCATAAAATGCCGGTAAGTATAATTATGACCCGTATGCCTAATATTGTTACCGCCGGAGTTGATGATACGGTTGTAGATGCGGTTAGGAGAATAGTAGAGCATGAGGTTGATAGTCTTCCAGTGGTTAAAAGCTATATCAACCCGGAAGGGGATGAGAAGCTAGAGGTAGTAGGCAAGATTACAAAAACCAATATAGCCCGCCTTTTTCTGGATCTAGCCAGTGATGGGCGCTAATATTGGTTATTCATAATAATGGCTGTTCCGGCCTGGTATGGGAAGAACGGAAAGTTAGCCATAAACGGAGGTTTTTGCTTTGCTGGATCATTTACCCAAAGTATATATAGTATCTGATTCTATCGGGGAAACTGCGGAGATGGTTGTTCGTGCAGCTGCCAGTCAGTTTAACTCCGCTACTATGGAAATCAGGAGGATACCTAACATTTCTGATACTGATACCCTGGATGAGATTGTACATCAGGCCAGTAATGATAATTCCATAATTGCCTATACCCTGGTTATAAATGAGCTGGCCGAACACTTGAGAGCCCAGGCTATTAAGTGTAATGTGGTATGTGTAGACATTGTCGGTCCCCTGATTGAAGCTTTCAAAAGCGTTAGCAGCATGGAGCCAAAAAGGGAACCAGGTTTATTACGCAAGGTGGATGAAATGTATTATCGCCGGGTGGAAGCGGTAGAATTTGCCGTCCGTTATGATGACGGTAAAGACCCACGTGGTATTAACCTGGCTGATATAGTGCTGGTCGGGGTTTCCCGCACTTCAAAAACACCGCTTTCCATGTACCTGGCCCATAAACGTATTAAAGTTGCCAATGTTCCACTGGTTCCGGAAGTAACCCCACCGGAAGAACTTTTTAAAGCAGAACGGGGCAAGGTTATCGGCTTAACCATAAACCCGGATCAATTAAATCATATCCGGGCGGAAAGGTTAAAGACCCTGGGGTTAAAGGGTCAGGCCAGTTATGCTAACCCCGAACGTATACTGGAAGAAATCGAGTATTCCAGCACAATTATGAAAAGGCTGGGGTGCCCGGTAATAGATGTAACTAACCGGGCGGTGGAAGAGACTGCCAGCAAAATATTGGAAATCTACTATAGGAGGTTGAGCAATGTCTAGCAAAAAATATGTCTATATGTTCGAAGAGGGGAATTCGGACATGCGTTCCCTGCTGGGAGGCAAAGGTGCTAACCTGGCTGAAATGACCAATATTGGCCTGCCTGTTCCTCCTGGATTTACTATAAGCACAGAAGCCTGTAACGAGTACCTGGCTGCTGGTAATGAATTTCCCCCCGGTATGTTAGACCAGGTTTTTGAAGCTCTGGCCAAACTGGAGGAGCAGACGGGCAAGGGCTTTGGTAAAAAAGATAATCCTTTACTGGTTTCAGTTCGTTCCGGGGCAGCCGTTTCCATGCCTGGTATGATGGATACTATTCTTAACCTGGGTCTTAATGACGAAAGCGTTTTAGGTTTGGCTACGCTTACCGGAGATGAACGCTTTGCCTATGATTGTTACCGGCGCTTTATCCAAATGTTTAGCAATGTAGTTTTGGAATTGGAACATAACCTGTTTGATGAAATTGTAGAAAAATATAAGCGCAAGCTTAGCCTTATCTTTGACTATGAAATTCCCGCTTCTGAGCTTAAGGAGATAATTAACGAATATAAATTCCTCGTAAAACACGAGGAGGGTTTTGATTTTCCCCAGGATGTCAGGGAACAGTTAGTACTGGCAGTTAAATCAGTATTTAATTCCTGGAATAATCAGCGGGCCATTGTTTATCGCCGCTTGAACAAAATAGACGATAACCTGGGAACGGCAGTAAATATACAATGTATGGCTTTTGGTAACATGGGTCAGGACTGTGGTACCGGGGTAGCTTTTACCCGCGATCCCTCTACCGGTGAGCGTAAGCTATATGGTGAGTTTCTCATTAATGCTCAGGGAGAAGATGTAGTAGCCGGTATTCGTACTCCCCTACCCATATCTCACCTGGAGGAGGAACTACCAACAGTTTACCAGCAGTTTGTTGATACCTGTGAGAAATTAGAGAAACACTATCGTGATTTACAAGATATTGAGTTTACCGTCGAAAAAGGCACCCTTTACATGCTGCAGACCAGAAACGGCAAGCGTACTGCCCGGGCATCAGTTAAGGTGGCAGTTGATATGGTTAATGAAGGGTTAATAACTAAAGAAGAAGCATTGCTGCGGGTAGATGCTGAACAGATTAATCAACTTCTACATAGGCAGATAGATAACACTGTAAAGCTCGACCCTATTGCGGTAGGACTTCCTGCCTCCCCCGGAGCTGCCTGTGGCAAAGTAATATTTGATGCTGATTTGGCGGAAAAACTTGGCGGAGCCGGTGAAAAAGTAGTTCTGGTTCGAAATGAAACTACCCCTGACGATATCCATGGCATTATCTATGCCCAGGGGGTTTTAACCTCCCGGGGAGGAATGACCTCTCATGCTGCGGTGGTTGCCCGGGGTATGGGTAAACCCTGTGTTTGCGGGTGCGAAACCATCAAGCTGAATGCCGGTAACAACTGTTTCTACGTAGGCGGGTTGGTAATCAACGAAGGTGACATTATTTGTATAGATGGAGCTACTGGTCGGGTAATGCTGGGTGAGGTTCCTATGATAGAGCCTACCCTTTCCGATGAGTTTGAGACCCTCCTGGGCTGGGCTGATGATATTAAAGGACTGGCCGTAAGAGCCAACGCTGATACTCCCCAGGATGCAGCGAGAGCCAGAGAATTTGGAGCTACCGGTATTGGCCTGTGTCGCACTGAACATATGTTTATGGCCCTGGAACGACTCCCCCATGTACAGGAAATGATTCTGGCGGAGAGCCTGGAGCAGAGGGAAAAAGCCCTGGCCAGACTGCTACCATTCCAGAGAGAAGATTTTTATGGAATATTAAAGGCTATGGCGCCATATCCGGTTACTATTCGTTTGCTTGACCCACCTTTGCATGAGTTTTTACCTCATAAGGAAGTACTGTTGGTAGAAATAGCGGAAATGAAATTTAAACAGGCTGATGAAACCCTTATTAGGAGCAAAGAGGAATTATTAAAGAAAGTTGAGAGCCTCAGTGAGGCTAACCCTATGCTGGGTCATAGAGGATGCCGTCTAGGCTTAACCTACCCGGAAATCTATCGTATGCAGGCGCGCGGTATTTTTGAGGCTATGGTTCGTTTGCAGCAGGAAAAAGTGGAGACTTTTGCTGAGATAGAGATACCCCTGGTTATGGATGTGGCCGAGTTGGTATGCCTTAAAAATGAGATCCTTGATGTATATGAACAGGTTAAAACTGAGACTGGGGTGGAATTAGAATTTGCCCTGGGAACCATGCTAGAGCTTCCGCGGGCTTGTATAGTTGCTGATGAGCTGGCAGCAGAAGCCGATTTCTTCTCTTTTGGTACCAATGATCTGACCCAAACCACCCTTGGTTTCAGCCGTGATGATGCTGAAGGCAAATTCATACCGGTTTACCTGGATAAAAAGATTATGAAGGATAATCCCTTTGCGGTGCTGGACCGTAAGGGTGTTGGTAGTTTGATGAGGATAGCTGAGGAAAAAGCCCGGGGAGTAAAAAAGGATATACTTATGGGTATCTGCGGTGAACATGGGGGGGAACCCAGTTCCATAGAATTTTGCCATATAATTGGGCTGGATTATGTAAGTTGTTCACCCTACCGTATACCGATAGCCCGGTTGGCCGCAGCCCAGGCCAAACTTAATAATGATTAATGCACTCATATATAATAGTTGCCCGGAAGCTTTAAAAGCCTCCGGGCTTTTAATTTCTACCTGGTAAATAAAATGCCATAATTTTTTACTCAATTATCTATTTGAGACTTTTGCATAACTTAAAAAAATCGGCTTAGCAAAAGTAAATACTAAATTAGCAGCTCACTGTCATTTAACAGTTAGTGCCAATATTAGTGACCAATTACAACTATTTATATCTGATTAATATAATTAGGCATACCCCTCCCTTTAATAGGGATAGTTCTTTAAAAACCTGATAAAAAGCTATGCTGCTGACGACTTTGTAGTGCTTCCCTGGTTAACAGCTATTACAGCTGCAATCATTGTTATTGCACATAGGTACGCATGGGCTTCTACTTTCTTAATCTTGCGTATTGTTAACCCAGTTTCCAACCCCAGGTTTTCTTTAAAGCGGCTAAAACAACGCTCAGAGTAGGTTCTTAGATTGTAGAACTTTTGCCAGTTGGCAGTGCCCCGATGGGGTATGCAAAACAACCGGGGATCATCCTTAACCTTAGTCTTTACTACCATGCCGTAGTTGCTTTCAGAACACCAAGCAGAGCCAAAAGGGCAATCGCATTTGCCCAATACATGGGGGCATCGAAACTTGTTTTCGCCGTTGTAATATCCCCAGTATACCATTCTGTAACCAGCAGAGCAGATAGGGGTTCCGTCCCAATCTAAACCAGCTTTAGGCTGTTTGGCACTTCGATTATTAAGCGGGATAATAGCCTGGGCTTGGTACTTATCCCTGATTAGTGAATATACACTATGTTGGTCATAACCTGAGTCCATCAGATAGTAGTATATCCGGGAATGTGTATTTTCCGCAGTTAGCTCTAAGAGTTCTTCAACTACACTGGCATCGGTATTACTGGCCGGTGTTACCTTCAGAGCTATAGGAAGTCCCGATTTTACGTCAGTTACGATATGCAGCTTGTAACCAAACCACTTTATGGGATTGCCATTGGTATCGCTCTTAATACCCCAGTTAGCCGATTTACCGTCTTGAATAATCTTTTTGTTGGGTACTGCCTTTTCATAGGCTTCAACCTTAGTAGAATCAATTGCTACAGCGGTAAGATCAAGTAGCCCCATTTCTTCAGCTTGGTTAACCAGGGAAGAAAATATTAGTTCAAGGCAATCTTCTTCTACAAGCCTGGCGTAAAAGCGGCTAAAAGTAGCTACACTGGGCGTAATTCCAAAAATCTCAAAGCCGCAAACGTATCGTAAATAGGCATCAAACTTAAGTCGTTCAACTAATTGGGTAAACCCATTCATATTCTCCAAGCGCATAGCAATCAGGGCATTTAGCATAGCATATTCTGGATATGGTTTTGGACCAGATTTATTATCAGGTTTATTAAGTTTGGTAAGAACTGGTTTTAAATCAAGGGTGTTAATTATTTTCTCAAGTCTTGATTGAGGTTGAATTTTTAATGCATCCTCAAAGGAAAAAACGTATCCTTGCCGAATATTCATAGGTGACTTCTCCCTTCGTTTTTGTTTGGGTTTTGAGTTTTATCACCTTATAAATTCGGCAAAAGCAGGGGTGAAGTCCTTTTTTTACCCCTAAAAAAGCCCATTTTTCCTTGAGCTAGCTAATATGAAAAAGTCTCATTTAATAATTAAGGGGGAAAAAGAATGCTAAAAAGACAGAGTAAAATATTGTCAATCGCGCTAATATTCGCTTTCTGCATGAGTTTCATGTTTGCAGGCTTTGTAACACCACAGCCCGCAACCGCAGCTGACATGTATAAAGTAATTCAATCTAACTCAGTAGCTCCGACAGGGGCACAAAATATTGGTGTTGTTAAGGTAACCCTTCCTGATACAAGTATTGCTAATGGTTCTATTTTAACCGTATCCATGCCGAGCGACTGGACATTCCCCAATAATGGTGGTGCAGTGGGTATAGCCGGCACATCTTCCGGTAATAAGGTTGAGATAGTTGCTCCGGATACTACGGGTACTGCCGGTAATGACAAGCCGTTTGGAATTACCGCCTTTGATGCAGGTCGAGCTCCATTCACCATTAATCCCAATAAAACATTTGAGCTTGTAATGGCTAACCCGATTCCCGCTGCTGAGCAAGGAACCAATCGTTATTTCTACATCTATTTTTACGGTGTTGACCTGAATAACGCTGCTGGTGATTTGAAAGTAACCTTCCTTCCCCCCAGCGGTTCAGCATTTGAAATGGGTCTGGAAGTTCTAATTGGTAAATCCACTCGTAAGGGTGAAACTATTGCCAATATCAAAAAGGTGAAAGAGATTTCGGGCGATGATACCCTTGATATTATCACCGTAATGGAAAAAAGCGCTGGAACTATTAATACCGCAGGCACAATCGACCTGAAGATTTTAAGCAAAGGTTTTAAATGGGATACGGCATATGTTAATGCAGGTGTATCAAAATTAGCTTCACAAACGTTAGCTGCAGCTTCTTATGGATGGGATTGGAACGGTCTATCGCCTCTTACAATTACGGGTTGGGTTTCACCTCCAGACCCAATAACTGTCGCAGCAAATACTACCATTTCTAATAATGACAAAACCCTTTCCTATAAGATTGATACCGCTTTGGCAACTGGTACAGGAAAACCTGGTAGAATATCCTTTGCTAACATGCCTATTTTAGTTGATGACACGGTTGTAAAAGCTGGTGACGAACTGGAAATTGAACTTTCCGGTGCCGATATAACTAAACAGACCATAACCGTTGCTAAATTTGTGGATTTCGGCCTGGCTGTTGAGGAAGGTACCAGTAAAGATGTCATAGCCGGACAAGACGGAGTTAAAGTTGGCAACTTCTTTATCACAGAAGCTGCAGCAGGCAGCTGGGTAGCCACCAGAACCATTACTTTTGGTTTGCCCTCCGGTGCTCAGTGGGATACCGCAGGTGATATTGATGTAGTAAACAACAGTGACATAGTTAAACCTACTGCTACTATTTCTGGCGACAACAACGAGTTCTTGAAGCTGATCCTTCCGGCTGGTGGTGCCAGTACTTCCGGCGGTGCTAAAATAGAACTGAAAGATTTTAAAGTTGACCTGGCTCCTGACTTTAATGGCCCGGTTGAAGTAACTGTAAGTGGCAATGCCGGAGTTACAGGCACACTTAAAATTGCTGATGCTAAACCTATTGCTACCATTGAAGTAGCTGAAGTAAAGGACATTGAAATCGGTAAGCCCAATCAGCAGATTGGTGACATTACCCTGGTAGAAAGTGCTGCTGAAGGATTCCTGAACAATGCAGGTATAGGCAATCAAATCAGATTGATTTTTGACGGTGGCTATCGTTTCTCCAAGGTTCCTACCGTTGAAGTAACCGAAGGTGATTTGGATATTAACAAGAGCGCCGTTACTATCAATGAAGACGAGTTAATCATTCCGATTAAAGGCCAGAGTGCGAAGACTGCTGCTAAAATCTTAATCTCTGATATCTATGTTGACGCATATCGCGTAGCTCCTGAAGGCAAAGTTACGATTAAATTTGACAAAGGAGCCAGTGCTCTTAATGAATTAGCTGGTCAGTTCCCGAACGAATATCCTGGCAAAGCTGCAGTAGCCAACTGCGTAACCCCGGCTCCCGGTCAGAAGATTGGCAACGGTGAGTTCCGCATTGACTCCAACATCTACTATGTTGGCGGCGTAGCCAAAGTTATGGATGTTGCTCCTTATATTAAAGCTGGACGCACCTATGTACCGATGCGTTATCTGGGAGAAATCCTGGGTGCTGAAGTAGTATGGGACGATGCTGCCCGCACTGTTACTCTGACCAAGGGTGACGATGTTGTAGTATTTACCATCGGCAGCGCAACTTACACTGTAAATGGTGAAAGCAAATCTGCTGATGTAGCCCCTGAAATCGCCAGCGATCGCACTATGTTACCTGCCCGTTATGTAGCAGAAGCATTTGGTGCTATAGTTGGCTGGGATGCAGGATCCAGAACAGTACTTATTCAAAACTAGTTTGTATTAAGCAACAATTGAAAAGACCCGGGGATAAATCCCCGGGTCTTTTTATGTAACTAACTATAGTTCCTCCAACCCCATACTAACCAATAAGGCCTTATCAACCTTTAACATGGTTTCTTCTTTTAAAACTGCGATGCGCTGTTTTAAGCGGGTTTTGTCTATGGTTCTGATTTGCTCTGCCAGTATTACGGAATCTCTTTCCAGTCCATAAGTTAGGGCGTCGATTTCTACATGGGTAGGCAGCTTGGCTTTGTTAATTTGTGAAGTTATGGCCAAAATAATCGTAGTTGGACTGTACTGATTACCTATGTCATTCTGAACCACCAGAACTGGGCGAATACCTCCCTGTTCCGAGCCTACCACCGGATTTAGTTGGGCAAAATAAATTTCACCTCTTTTGATCATGCAAACTATCACTCCAACAGTTTTTCTATACAGTTAACCAGGGCTTCTTCCTCTACTTTTAAATTCTCACAGGCCATGTTTAAATTTATTTCAGCCATTTCCAAATAGCCTTTTTTCATCTGCTCTATGAGTAATTTTCTTCTTCGCTCCCCCAGGTAAAACCTGATTGCCTCTCTAAATATCTCGCTGCGATTTTTACTCTCTATACATTTTATATTATCAACTTCACAAAGGAGATTTTCCGGAATGGTAATTATAATTCTTTTCGAGGATGGCAAGATTCGAGCACCTCCGATGATAAAAAATCCCACTGATACATCTATTATATTAGTCAGTAAAGGGGCTCGCAAATCCAATAATTGCAATAACTAGTTTTAGCTCCTGCCATTCTTATAAATTCTGGGAACCCGGGAACCTAGTGACGACACTACTTCATAATTTATGGTTCCCATAACCCGGGCCAAATCATCGGCGGTTACACCGTCTTCAGGCCGGCCAAAAAGAATTACTTCGTCTCCTTCTTTAACTTCCCCTACCCCACTGACATCAAACATACACATATCCATACAAACATTACCTACCAGCGGTACCAGTTTCCCGTTTATCGATGCCTGTACCCGGTTGGAAAGCAGGCGGCTGTAACCGTCAGCGTAACCAATGGGTATGGTAGCCACCCGGGTTTCCTGTGGGCAATAATAGGTCCGATTATAGCTGACACTATGCCCGGCGGGTAGCGTTTTAACATAACTAACCCTGCTTTTTAAAGTCATGGCGGGAATAACATTTATCTTTTCCGGCTTTGTCTGCGGTGATGGAAATAGCCCGTATAGTAAAATTCCTGCCCTGACCATATCAAAATGAGCCTCGGGAAAATTCATCAGAGCTGCACTATTAGAACAATGCTTAAGGGGAATATTTATCCCGCGCTCTTCCAATTGGTTAATAAACCTGGTAAAAGTCTTTATCTGTTCCCGGGTAAAACTACTGTCTTCTAAATCAGCCTCGGCCAGATGGGTAAATATGCCTTCAATTGTCACTCCCGGCAGGGCCGCTATTTGCTCTATGAGCTTAAGGCTATCGTTGTCCGGCAGAAAACCTATTCTTCCCATGCCAGTATCCAGCTTTATATGCAAATGCGCCTGACGGTTTAGCTGTACAGCTGCCTGCGAGGCAACTATGGCCGATTCTATGGTAAATATACAGGGTCTGATGTCTTCTGCTACTACGGTTATAGCATCAGATGGTGGTATATAACCCAGTACCAGTATAGGGATGTCTTTAATTTCCTGCTTTAGCGTTAAGGCTTCATCCAAACTGGCAACCCCAAAGAAGTCCACTTTTTCCTGGCAGCAAACCCGGCTTACTTCCAGCATACCATGGCCATAGGCATTGGCCTTTACCATAACCATAATCCCGGCATTGCCTGCTGCTTTTTTGATGGCAGAAAGGTTATGTTTAATTGCTGCTAAATCTATTTCTGCCCATGTTGGCCTGTGATTATCCATTAGTTTTTACCAAAGATTTTAAAATATCATTACGAGTAATTATACCCACCAACTTATCATTTCTTACTACCGGCACACGATTAATGGCTCGCTTTTGCATTATTTCCACAATCTCACTAATCGGGGTATCTTCTTCAACCACAAATACCTTACGGGTCATGGCATCTTTTACCTGGGTAGCAATATATTTTTTTACATCGTTATTAAAACGTATGGGGTTTTCCAGAAAAATAATACTATCAAATAAAGTAACATAAAATGGTACTTTTAATTCACTGGCCCTGATTATTAAATCCTTTTCCGTAATTATACCTACTACATGATTGTTGGCATCAACTACTGGTAACCCGCTAATTTTGTTTTCCACTAAAATCCGGGCGGCTTCATCCACCTTTTCTTCCGGACTTATGGAAATAACCTCCCGACTCATAATTTCTCGAGCTAGCATACTCCTTACCTCCACTCTATTACGCAAACTTTTTAAGGACTTCAGGAATACAGGAAATCAAATCACCTGCTATCAATCCTGGTTCCCCTTTTATTTGGGCAGCCAAATCACCAGCCAGCCCGTGCAGGTAAACCCCGGCAAAGGCTGCATCCTGCGGTTTCAGGCCCTGGGCAATAAGTCCGGTGATAATTCCGGTAAGCACATCGCCACTGCCGGCGGTAGCCATTCCCGGGTTGCCGCTGATATTTATATAAACCTCCCCGGAAGGATTGGCGATAATAGTCTTATTCCCCTTTAACACCAGAGTTACTCCCCATTCTTCGGCAAATGTTTGGGCTATTTCCAGACGATGAGATTGAATTTCTTCTATAGTTTTACCGGTTAACCGGGCCATTTCTCCAGGATGAGGGGTAAGAACTATAGGAACCTGGCGATCTTTTAGTACGGTTACATCGTTTTCCAGGGCATTTAAACCGTCGGCATCAATTACCAGGGGCACACCTGACCGCTCCAATATATGGCGAACAATAGCACCGGCTTCCGGGTAGCGTGACATACCTGGCCCAACAGCACAAACAGATACTGTTCCCAGCAGATTTTCAATAGCCGGGAGGGCCTCCAGAGCAATAGCCGACTGCCCGGTCTGACCCAGAGGAGCAGTCATTACCTCCATCAGGCTGGAATCTACAACAGCCGTCAGTGATTCAGGAACAGCCGCTGTAACTAAACCGGCTCCGGTGCGTAAAGCTGCCTGGGAAGACATCATTACAGCTCCTACCATACCAGGTGACCCGCCAACCAGCAGGGCATGTCCGTATGTACCTTTATGAGAATTGGCCGAGCGCGGTTTTATCAGGGCGCTCAACATGGCTTCACTAATTAAATTAGTTTTAATAGTCTTGTCTTCAAGTAAAACTGCCGGTATAGATATATCAGCAACACTTAAGGTACCCACATATTCTTTACCAGGTTCCAGGACCAGCCCAATTTTAGGGAGGGCAAAAGTTACAGTATGGCTGGCCTTTATGGCATCACCGTTGACCCTGCCGGTATCAGCTTCTACCCCGGAAGGAATATCAACCGCTACTACCGGAGCCCGGCACCAGTTGACCATTTTAACCAGCCGGGAATCAAACTGGTTAAGACTCCCCTTAAACCCGATGCCATAAAGGGCATCAACTATTAAATCGGCATTCATCAGGGAGAGCATCAATAGGTCCAGGTCTTTTTCACTGCTCAAGGGGAAGATGCGGGCTCCCATTTTCAGTAGTATTTCGTAATTTATACGCGAATCCTGGGTTAGTTCTTCCACCTCTCCGGTAAGATAAGTTTCCACTACCGCGCCCGAGTTAATTAAATGCCGGGCTATAACCAGCCCGTCCCCTCCATTATTACCTTTCCCAGCCAGAATAACTATCATCCGGTTTTTAGTTTCACCCAGTATTTCTTCTATTACCTCCAGCGTACGCAATCCTGCGTTTTCCATAAGTATTATACTGGGGATACCAAATTCACTGCTGGCCCGGCGATCGATATCCTTCATTTCATCCGCTTTTAGTAATTTCATGATTCCACTCCTTTTTTCGCAATTGCGGTGGCTATAGCCTGCTCCCGGGAGTGAGCCAGACTAATAGATATTTCCCCAATACCTTCTGCCCGGCAGCGCTGCTGGGCCTCACCATGCAGGTATACCTGAGGCCTGCCGTCCTCACCCGCAAGTACTTCCAAATCATGAAAACGTACTCCCGCTATAAGAGCCGGATGCAGTTTACGCAGCGCTTCTTTGGCCGCAAAACGAACTGCCAGCGACGGATAGGGGTTAGCTTTATTCATACAATAGCTCAGTTCGCGACTGGTAAATACCCGCCCCAGGAAACGAGGAGTCCTCTTTACCGCTTTTTTAACCCGTTCGATTTCAATTATATCAACACCGATAAGCACTAAAGCCCCCCTTTT
>ENA-UOUL01003448-UOUL01003448.1-bioreactor-metagenome-genome-assembly--contig:-NODE-3448-length-16156-cov-3.039928_pt1 | contig 16156 bp, 17 predicted proteins | sample MGYA00249838_ERZ747220 | MGnify/ENA primary metagenome ERZ747220 (study PRJEB28778, sample SAMN05720191) | bioreactor metagenome | isolation source: Anaerobic biogas reactor | place: USA:Washington...
AAGGCCACGCCAGTGGCGAAGAGCAGGGTGCCGGCCGGAACCAGCACGAAGAGATACCGCCGCTCCTTGCCAGTCAGGCCGGGCATGACGAAGCGTGCCATCTGGTAGAGGATGAACGGCATGGCGAAGACCAGGCCGCTGATGAGCGCGATCTTGAAGTAGATGATGATGGTCTCGGTGGGGCGCAGCGCCACCGGCGAGCGGTCGCCCATGGGCTGGATGAGCAACTCCAGCAGGTATCGGGTGAAGGTGAGGCTGAGCATAGTGCACACGATGAGGGCAATGCCGGCCTTGACGATTCCTGAACGCACATCGTTCAGGTGCTCAAAACAGTACTCGAGAAAATCCTTGTCCTCGATCTGCTCGTATGCGTCGTCAGTGCTGCCCACCAGCTTAATCAGCTGGGAGTCCTCGCCCGTTGCGACATAGCTGTCCAGCGAAGTGGCGTAGCCAGCCGACTGCGCTTCCATCAGCTCCAGCACGCGCTCCACCGACAGCCCCATGTATTCCGCCACCTGCTCCGGCGTGGCGCTGCGGCCGTACTTTGCCGTCAGATGCGACTTGGCCTCCTCCAGCTTGCGCACCATCTCGCTCTCACGCCGCGAGATGCGCACCATGCGCGTTTTGTCGCGGAAATAGTTTTTGATCTCTCCCACCAGCGTGGGCGTCGCAAAGCTGGCGAATTTAACGCCGCGGCCCGGTTCAAAGCGGTCCAGCGCTTTCACCAGTGCCAAAGACGCCACCTGAAACAGGTCGTCATATTCCACACCGCGGCCCACGAATTTCTTCGCGACGATCTCCGCGATGTATAAATATTTTTCCAGTATCTGGTTTCTCAGCGTTTCCGAGCGCGTCTTCGCGTAACTCTCCAGCAACGCCTGTTCTGATAATGCCGTCCCTTGCTGTCCCATACTGTCCCCAACGCGATGTGTCATGGCCGTTTCGTGAAGCGCACCGATCTGACAACACCGCCTTCTTGCCTGATCTCACAGTTGTCCACCAGCGCCTCCAGCAGGTACTGGCTGAGCCCCTCCTCGGAAGAGGTCTGGGCAGCCGCGCCGCGCCGCCCCAGCGCTTTCAGCTCCAGCGACAGGCCCTCGCCTGCCGTGATGCGGATATCCAGCGTCTCGGGAGCGGAGTCCATCAACAGTATGCACGCCTCCGCGCTGGCCACTTTCAAATCCTCAATGTCCTCGATGCTGAACCCGCCGCGCTCAGCGACAGCGGACACAACCAGCCTGACGGCCAGAATATATTCGGGCCGCGCGGGAACCTCCAGCCTGATCACATCTCCGCTCACGCTTCTTTCACCTCTATATTGAAAATTTTATCCAGTCCGGTCAGCGTGAAAATCTTGGCGATGTGCGGCTTTAAGTTGATGATGGTAATCTGCCGCTCCGCCTCCTTGACCTTTTTAAGCGCGGAAACCAGAACGCCAAGTCCTGTCGAATCAATATACTTGAGGTTGGTGCAATCCAGTACGATGTCCGCTTTCTTCTCGTCGACCAGAGCATGCAGCTCAGACTTTAAGCTGTCGGCGTTATAGATGTCCACTTCTCCGTAAAGGTGTACATCCCACCTGCCCATACTTTCATCGTAATTCGCATCCAAGAGCATATTCGACCCTCCTGTACATCAAAACTTATATCACAAGCCATTCAAAGCTTTGGCTTAAGCGGACAGGCGCCGCTGCCAGCGGTGCGCATTTATCCTGTCTATGCCAAAACAAATTCAAACCAAATATTACAGCGACACCCAGCCACCTGTTTCAGCGGACTTCGCCGCCATGTCCAGCACGTACTGGTTATACGCCCCGTCCGCAATGGAAGGAGACGGCGCCGCGCCGGTATGCACGCAGTTGAAGAACGTATACATGCTGTGCACATGAGCCCGCAGCCAGCCTATGGCCAGCTTGGGCGCGGGAATCATCCCGCCCGGCCGTTCGTACCGCTGGACCGATTCTATCGCCTTAAAGCCCTTGCTGCCGCCGTAAGGCCCGTCGGGGTCCGTATTGTCGTAAAATTCCAGAATGCCCGGGTAGTCCGCGTTGAAACGCAGCGCGCCTTTCTCGCCGTACAGCCGGATCTCCAGCTCGTCGTTGGTGCCGGTGGCCAGCTTGGACGCGACGATGGTGCCCAACGCGCCGCTTTTGAGCTGCGCCAGCATATACACCGCGTCGTCCACCCGCACTTCCGCCATGCCGCCCTTGCCGTCCGGCCGCTGCGGGAAGGCGGTCTGCAGTTCGGCGCTCAGCCGCTCAATCGGGCCAGCCAGGAAACAGAGCAGGTCCACGGCGTGCGAGCCCATGTCGGCCAGCGTGCCGGTGCCGGAGTACTCCTGCGAAAACCGCCAGGTGGCCATCTTGTTAGGATCAATATTGGAAGCGTGGTTATACACCACCTGGAAGGACAGCAGCCGGCCCAGCCGTCCCTCGTCCATCAGCTGTTTGGCGCGCATCACCGCCGGGAAATGGCGGTTGTTGAACACCATCTGGGCCACCTTGCCCGACTTGTCCGCCGCTTCCTTGATGCGCAGCGCCGCCTCGTAGCTGGTGGCCAAAGGTTTCTCGCAATACAGGTGCTTGCCAGCCTCCAGCGCCATCACCGCGTATTTCTCGTGCTGGTGGTTGGGCAGGCAGATGGAAATCGCGTCGATATCGTCCCTCTCGATCAGCTCTTCGGGCGTGTGCGCGGCAAACCCGAAGCCCATCGTCTCCACCGCTTTCTGCGCCTTTTCAAACGTGCGGTTGTATATGCCCGCAAGCTTTACGCCAAAGGGCAGGTCGTAATAGAACGGCAGAGAGCTCGCCGCGCAGGCGTGCACCCGCCCGATCATGCCGAGTCCCAGTATGCCCAGTCTGTATACCTTCATGGTTTTACAGTCCTTTTCTTCAGCCACGCCAGAATATCGTCATAAACGCGCTGTTTGTCTTTTTCATTGAGTATCTCGTGGCGCATACCTTCGTAGACATGGAACTCCAAATCCGTGATGCCAGCCTTGCGGTAATCCGCCACGTCTTTTTTGACCTGTTTTAAGCCGGGGCCGCCCATGGTGTCGAACTCGCCTGCGCCGATAAACAGCGGCAGGTCCTTGGGCGTGTTCTCAAACGTCTCCTTGCAAAACGCGAGCCGCGTACCGTACAGCAGCTCATCCGTAAACGCCGCGGTCACTGTGCTGCCGCAGTATTCGTCCGCCGCGTACGCCTTTATCACCGCGTCGTCGGTGCTGATGAACTCACAGCCTGTCCCGCCCTTAAACGGACGGTTCAGCGTCCCAAACACCAGCTGATGACACAGCGGCGACCTGTGCCGCCGCCCGTACAGCGCCGTTATCGCTTTGGCGATGCCGCGGCCCAGCGCAATCAGCTCAGGGCTTACGCGGCCTGTGCCGGTCAGTATCACGCCGGCCAGCTCGCTGCCGTATTTTGCGGCATACACGCGCGCTATCAGCGAGCCCATGCTGTGCCCCAGCAAAAACACCGGCAGACCGGGCAGGTCGCTTTTTGTCCGCAGCGTCAGGCAATGCATGTCCTCCACCATCTGCAGAAAGCCGCCGCCCGTCTCGCCCAGATACGCCACATTTTCCGGCAGGCCCGCCGTCCTGCCATGACCCCGGTGGTCGTTTGCGTATACGGCAAAGCCATGTGACGCAAGGAACCGCGCAAAGCCGTCGTAACGCCGCGCATGCTCCACCGCGCCGTGCGATATCAGCACCGCGGCGCAAGCGTCATCGGGAACCCATTTGTATACTGTAATTTCAGCCGATCCGGAGGTCATTGTAAACACATCGTATATCATGCATACACACCTCCACGTTTATCATATCATCACGAATATTCTTTGTAAATAGCAGACGAAGTTGGTATAATTATGATAAGATACAGAGAGCAGAAAGGAGGGGAAGCCGTGCGCGATTTTGTTGAGGTGATACGCGACAACCCGGTTATCGCTGCCGTACAGACGCGGCCGGCGCTGGAACGCGCGCTGGAGCTCAAGGTACCCACGATATTTCTGCTCAACACCGACATTTTCTCTGCCCGGGCGCTGGTGGACATGGCCAAAGCGGCGGGCAGCCACGTATTCCTTCACATGGACCTCATCGACGGCCTCGCGGCGAGCGCGCGTGCGCTGGATTATATCCAGACCAGCATGAGCCCCAGCGGCATCATCAGCACGCGCAGCGGCCTTGTGAAATACGCGCGGGACAACGGCATTTTCTGCATACAGCGCTTCTTCATGGTGGACAGCGCCTCGTTTGAAAACTCGATAAAAACCGCCGAAAAGGTGCGCCCGTCCATGATCGAGCTGATGCCCGGCATCATACCGGACGTCATCCGGCGCTTCACGCAGGCGGTGAACATACCCGTCATCGCGGGCGGCCTGATCACCGAGCGCAGGCAGATCATCGACGCGCTGTCAGCGGGCGCCATCGGCGTTTCCACCGGCAGCGCGGCTCTTTGGCTGGAAGCCTAACGGATCACGCCCGTCTGTATGAATTTTTTCGCCATCTCACGATAGCGGTTGCACCGTCTGGCGGTGTCTTCGATTTCTTCCGGCGTGATTTCTCGAACGATTCGGGCCGGCTGCCCCATCACCACACTTCCCGGAGGGATCACTTTGCCCTTCGGTATCAGCGCTCCCGCAGCCACAAGGCAGTTCTCCCCCACCTTCGCAGCGTCCAGTATGATAGCGCCGCTGCCGATCAGCGTGCCGCTGCCGACCTCACACGAGTGCAGCACAGCCCTGTGCCCTACCGCTACATTATCTCCGATCTTGATCTTAAACTCGCTGGTATGCAGCACACAGCCGTCCTGAATATTCGTGTTATTGCCGATCTCAATGCGCTTCAAATCGCCGCGCAGCACTGCCGTCGGCCATACGCTGCTGCCTTCTCCCAAAACCACGTCGCCAATCACAACGGCAGCCGGGTGTACATAAGCGCTCACCGGCTTGTCCGGCGTTTTGCCGTCCACAGACTGAATCATGCCTCTTCCTCCATCTGCTCTGCCGCAGCGAGGCCGATGGCGATTTCCAGCCGCTTTTTCTGCATCGCGCAGCCGATCTCATACGGCTTTAGCATATCTCCGCTTAAGTTCACGTTCGCTGCGGCGCAGCCCCCGCTGCAGTAGTATTTTGCCCAGCATTTTTTGCATATGTCCATATTGTCAATGTTACAATCTAAAAACCGGTCGGCCAGTTCTTTGTCCAGCCCGGCTTCGTTCACATGGCCCATTTTGTATTCCGCCCGCCCCACGAACTGATGGCACGGGTAAATATCGCCCGCGGGCGCAACGGCCACGTACTCGGTGCCCGCGCCGCAGCCGCGGATGCGCTTGAGCTTGCACGGCCCGGCATTGAGATCTACCATGAAATGAAAGAACGTAAAGCCCCTGCCCTCCCGCCTGCGCTTTGCGTACTCCTTTGCCAGCCGGTCGTACTCGGCAAATATCGCAGGCAAATCTTCCTCTTTGATCGCGTTTGCGCCCGTCGTCACCACCGGCTCAATGGACACGCCGGCAAAGCCCATATCCGCTATGTGCAGCACGTCCTCCGCGAAATCCAGGTTGCGTGCGGTAAACGTGCCGCGCACGTAATATTCGCCCTTGCGGCTGAGCAGCAGCGCCTGCGCGTTGCGCTTGATCCGCTCGTAGCTGCCGCCGCCGCCCGCCGCTTTGCGCACCGCGTCATGCACGTGCGGCCGCCCGTCGATGCTGACCACCACGTTGTGCATGTTCTCCTCGATATACGCCCGCATCTCGTCGGTGACTTCATAAGCGTTGGTCGTCAGCGTAAAGCGGAAGCGCTTGCTGTGCACCGCCTCCAGCGACCGCGCATATTCCACCGTGCTCTTCAGCACGCCAAAGTTCATCAGCGGCTCGCCGCCGAAAAAGTCCACCTCCAGATTGCGGCGCGCGCCCGACGCCTTCACCAGCCAGTCGATAGCAGCGCGGGCCACGCTCCCGCTCATCAGCTCGCGCCGGCCGGCGAACGCCCCGCCCTTGGCGAAGCAGTACGCGCAGCGCAGGTTGCAGTCGTGCGCGAGGTGCAGGCACATCGCCTTGACCACGCTGACCGGAGCCGGGCTGTCCGCCTCGGGCGGCGAAAACAGCAGGCCTTCGTCGCGCAGCTCCCGCAGCTCCGCCGTCACCGGGTCGTCCGCCGCCAGCGCCGCGTTTACATCGCCGCCTTCCGCTTCCAGCCGCTCCAGCGCTGCCATCGCGTCATACGCCGGCTTGTCCAGCAGGTGCACGCTGCCCGTCTCCACGTCCAGCGCAAAATAATTCCCGTCATACTGAAATGCATGTACCAATGCTCAAAAGTCTCCTTATATCCAAACCGCCATAAATACTGCCGCTCTTCCGGGTATGCGAAAACCCGCCCAAAAAGTATCACTTTGGGGCCCCGGAAACCCGCCCCAAAAAACTGCGTTTTTCGGGGGCCCCGGAAACAAAAAAGGCGGCAAACGCCGCACTTTGCCGGATGCCCGCAGTTTCTGCAACAATATGGCGTCCGTTGTTATCTCCTCTTGATGTTTTCACAGCGCTGGTTGGCCAGCGTGCACGACGTCTTGCAGGCCGACTGGCAGGACGTCTGGCACTCGCCGCACCCCGTTTTTTCCTTGCCGGTCTTGAGGCTGCCCTTCACAACCGTTTTGATATGCTTCATTGACTTTCCTCCGGGCTCTGAGTATTCATGCAGGCATTAAGCCGCTAACCGATTATATAATATACCGCCCGTATATTGCAACACCGGATTTTGCGCGGACACAGCCTGTTTACCCGCGCCGCGCAAAGCCCGCGACAGGTTTTCCCATGTCTGCAGGGCACAGGATATGTTCTGAAGGAATGTATCGACCGCAGTCTGCCCGCTTCCCCCGTGCCTATTTTGTGCTCATGCCCATCCGGCGGGGCCGCCCGGGCCGGCTCTTGGCGCCGGTGCGCTTGCCGAAGAAGTTGGCGATGATGATGGCAAACACCAGCCCGACGACGAGGCCCATCAGCAGGTTGGAGAACAGCACCGCCACGTTGCCGAACATGCCCTCGATCAGCGAGAATATGAGATAGCTGATCAGTATGAACAATATGCCCGCCATGCCGCCCGCCAGCCATTGTTTCTCCTGCAGCCCCTTCACGGCGAAGAACGTGGCGAGCAGGATACCGCCTATTTTGACCACCTGGTTGATGATGCCGATGACATTATCCTTCATCCCGGTTTCCTTGATGACCAGTGCGAACAGCAGCGTCACCGCAACGGTAAACACCATCGATATCAGCGTGCCTTTCAGCGCCGCTTTAAACAGTTTCCAGAACGACGACGATTTCACGTCGGGTTTTGCGGCTGCTTTGGCGGCGGCAGCTCCCTTTTTATTGGTTTCCATAACAAAAATCCCCCTTCATTGTTCACATTAATCATTATGAGGGGGATTAAAATTTTATGACGGGAATGGCGCAGCGCCCCGCATTGTTTAAATGCTCAGCCCTTCTATCAGCATCGCGCGGGCCGGTGCGGCTTCCGCCGCTATTTTCACCGGCGCGGCGATCAGCAGGTATTCGCCTTCGGGCACGTCGGCCAGCCGCAGCCCTTCCAGTATGATGATGCCCGCCGAGAGCAGCGTCTTGTGCGTCTCGTGATCCGGCTGCGCCCGCTCGATGCCCAGCGCGTCGGAGCCCACGCCCGCAACGCCGAGGTCAGTCAGATACTGAGCGCCCGTGCCGTCCAGGTATACATAGTCGCTTTCCAGCAGGTCTTCAAATGAGTTGCGCGATTTCAGCAGCACGAAATCGCCGGCCCTGATGCCCTTGCCCTCAAGGTTCTGCGCCGAGATGCCGCTTTCCACATGCGTCACGTCCACCACGCGCGCCCTCGTTATAAACCTTTCCAGCGGTATCTTTTCGATGGTGCCGCCGCCCTCGATGAAGTGCAGCGGCGCGTCCAGGTGCGTGCCGGTGTGCAGGTTCATGGTGAGCCGCGTCTCATAGGCCGTACCCGTCGTAAAATCGCTGTCCGTGGAAAAAAGCGGCTTTTTGTGCTTTCTCCCTTTGTATACCGGCATATCCGGCGTCACCGTCATCGAAATATCGTATATCTTCATATAATTCTCCCTTAAATCAAATCTTCCGTTTCGTCCCACCAGCGCCGCCCGTCCCTCTCCAGCAGCGCGTCCGCAGCCTCCGGGCCCATCGTGCCGGCCGCGTAGTTGGGATAGCAGCAGGCGCTTTCCTTGTGCGCAATGATGCTGTCCGCCAGCCGCCACGAAGCTTCCACCTCGTCCCAGCGGGAAAACAGCGTGGCGTCGCCCCGCAGCACGTCATACAGCAACCGCTCATACGCCTCCGGCGTGTTGCCCTGAGCCGGGCAGGCGTAGCAGGTGTCCATATTGGTGGTCACAATACCCTTGTGCGCGCCGAAATCCCGCGTGTTAAACATGAATTTCACGCCGGTATCGGGCTGTATGCGGATCACCAGCCGGTTGGGCTCCTGCCGGATGCCCTTCTCTTTGAAGTACAGCACGTCGGGCAGCGCCTTAAACTGCACGACGATCTGCGCAAAGCTATTTTTCATGCGCTTGCCTGTGCGGATATAAAACGGCGTACCCGCCCAGCGGAAGTTGTCGATATGCAGCTTCAGCGCCACAAACGTTTCATTCATTGAGTCGGGCGCCACCTTGCCCTCCTCGCGGTAGGCCGGCACGCTCTGGCCGCCCACGATGCCGCGGCCGTACTGACCGAATACCACGTCAGTCGCCAGCCGCTCCGGCGTCATCGGCGCAATGGCCTGGATGACCTTCACCTTCTCCGCGCGGATGGCCTCGGTCGTCAGGCTGGCGGGCGGCTCCATCGCCACCAGCGAAAGCACCTGAAACGCATGGTTCTGCACCATGTCGCGCATCGCGCCCGACTGCTCGTAATATCCGCCCCGCGTACCCACGCCCTGCTGCTCGCACAGCGATATCTGGATGTGGTCGATATACCGGCTGCTCCACAGCGATTCAAACACCAGGTTGCAAAACCGCAGCACCATGATGTTCTGAATCATCTCCTTGCCGAGGTAGTGGTCGATGCGGTAGATGTTCTCTTCCGGGAACACTTCCAGCAGCCGGCTGTTGAGCTTCTGCGCCGTAATGAGATCGCGGCCGAACGGCTTTTCGATCACCAGCTTGCTGTGCCAGCCGGCGTTTTCCGCCATACGGCCCGCCTTCAGCCCCGCGACGATGGTTTCAAAGTATTCCGGCGCCACGGCAAGATAGTAAATCCGTTCCCCCGCGCCTTCCGGGTGCAGCTCGTTCAGCCAGCCGGCCAGCTGCTGATAGCCGGACAAATTCTCCAAATCCATCCGGTAGTAACGGATCGCGCTTTTCAGCCTTTCCCAGCATGCGGATGTGATACGGTTCCTCGAATGCTGCTCCAGCGACGCATATACTTCGCTGAGATACTGCTCGTTCGTCTTGTCCCTTCGTCCCACCGCCGCGACGGTAAACCGCTCGGGCAGCAGGCCGTCCGTGCAAAGGTTGTAAAGCGCAGGCATCAGCTTGCGGTGGGTAAGGTCTCCCGTTCCGCCGAATATCACCAGCATGCCGGGCATTTGGTTCTGCTGATCCATCATTCCCTCCTGCACTATCGCTGCCACTGCGTGTGGAAGCTGCCGGGCTTATCCACCCGCCGGTAAGTGTGCGCGCCGAAATAATCGCGCTGCGCCTGCATCAGGTTCATGGGCAGCCGGGCTGCGCGCAGGCTGTCGTAGTAGCAAAGCGCGCTCGCCATGCCGGGCACGGGGATGCCGGCCTGAACCGCCGCCGCCACTGCCTTGCGCCAGTCCTGCTGGTAAGCGGAAACCGCGTCGCCGAAGCCCTCATCCAGCAGCAGATTATCCAGCGCGGGCTGCCGCCCGAAGGCCGATACGATCCTGTTCAGGAACTGCGCCCGTATGATGCAGCCTCCCCGGAATATTTTCGCGATGCCGGCGAGGTCAAGCTCCCAGCCATACGCTTCTGAAGCCGCCGCCATCAGCCCGAAGCCCTGCGCATAGGCGCATATCTTGCTGGCGTACAGCGCCCGCCGGACGGATTCAGCGAAGCCGTCCCCCACAGCCGGAGCCGCCGCAGGCCCGGCCAAAGCTTTGGATGCTGCCGCGCGCAGCGGCGTCATTGCCGAAAGATGCCGCTCGAATACCGCCTCGGTAATCGTCGGCGCCGGTACGCCGAAGTCGAGCGCTTCCTGGCTGGTCCACTTGCCGGTGCCTTTCTGCGCCGCCGCGTCCAGTATCACGTCCACCAGCGGCATGCCGGTCTCCGGGTCTGTCCTGCCCAGTATATCCGCCGTGATCTCTATCAGGTAGCTGTCCAGCTCGCCCCTGTTCCACTCCGCAAATACATCCCGCATTTCGTCGGCGGACATGCCCCGCACGCTTTTCAGGATATCGTAGGCCTCGCAGATGAGCTGCATGTCGGCGTACTCAATGCCGTTGTGCACCATCTTCACGAAATGGCCCGCGCCGCCTTTGCCGATATACGTGCAGCAAGGCTCTCCCTCCGCCCTGGCGGCGATATCCCGCAGCATAGGGCCCGCAATGTCATAGCCCTCAGCGTCGCCGCCCGGCATGATGGCGGGACCGCGCCGCGCGCCCTCCTCGCCGCCGGAGATGCCGACGCCCAGAAACCGGATGCCCGCAGCCGCCGCCTCACGGCAGCGGCGCTCGGTGTCTTTGTAGTGCGAATTGCCGCCGTCTATCAGCACGTCGCCCGGGTCCAGCAGCGGCAGCACCTGCCCGATGGTCTGGTCCACCGCCTCTCCCGCCTTCACCATCATGATGACGACGCGCGGCGGCGTGAGTGACCGTACAAAGCTCTCCAGCGTCTCAAAAGCCTCCACGGGCAAACCGCCCGCCTCAATCGCGGCCTGCCGCGCTTTTTCGAAGGTCCGGTTATAAACCGACACCGGGAACCCGTGCTCTGCGATGTTGAGCGCGAGATTCTTCCCCATAACCGCCATGCCGATAACGCCTGTGTGCCGCATATCAGCCCCCCCGACGTATTAATCAGAATGGTACGATTATATCATGGCGCCAGACTCATGTCACCATTATACCCCAGCCGCAGCAAAAAAGGCGCCGAAGCGCCCAGACCAATTGTGAGCAATTACTGACTTATTAGCACGTACTCACTATTCAACGATGCTGACCGTCAGGCTGTTGTCGCCCAGCCCGCCGCTGATGTGCAGCACGTCTTCGCCCGTGTTCACCGCGGTAAACATCGCCGCTTGGCCGTAAGGCTCGGAATCCACCCGGTTCATCAGGCCGCCCGTGCTTTCCGCATCCACGTCATCCGCACTGCTGCCAATCAGCAGCAGCCGTTCGCCCACGCCCAGCCGCAGGCGATCTACCGGCAGCACCAAAGCGCCGGATGTGTTCTGGATGGGCACGATATACGTCACGTGCGACCCGGACTGCTGCGTGTCGTCCGCCGCCTTTTCCACCGCCACGCCGTCCTGCACCGAGATATCGCCGCCCGGCAGGCCGTCGCGCGACCACCATGTCCGGATCGCGTTCGCCTGGTAACCCACCAGCCGGTACCCGATGCGGCCGTGCGCGCTGTCGCCCGAAGCGATCAGCAGCATGTCGTAATTCGCGTCGGAAAACGGTATAATCATCGCCGGATATACGGTGTCGCAGTACTCGAACACGCTGGAATACGCCATCTGCTGGCTCCCGTTGCCCGAAAGCTCCCACAGCACTGTCATGATGCCGGGAACCGCTCCGTCCCGCCCCGTTGTGGGGATATAGTTCATGCGGAATTCCTTGCCCTCGCCCAGCGCCACCGTCTCCGCCGGCACATTGTCCGCCGGCGCATCGTCCGCCTGCACCAAAGCGGAGGGCTTATCACCAGGCTGCGTGTACTCCGGGTGCGGGGGCCAAGCCAGCAGCGCAAGCGCAAGCACTGCGGCCACGCAGGCAGCCGCCAGGGCCACCCGCCTCACAGCCCGCGGCCGCCACGTCCGCCGGCTTTTGCTCACGGCTTCAGCAGCCAGCTGCGTGTGCACAGGCATAAAGCTGCTGAAAAAATCACCGGCTTCTTTTTTACCCTGTGTCAGCAACCTGTCCAGTTCCCGCTCGTTCACTTTACCGCTCCTTGCAAAAGCTTTTCCCTCAAGAGCTCTCTTCCCCGGCACAGCCTCTTTCTCACGTTCTCCTCGCTGATGCCCAGAACCTGTGCAATTTCCGGCGTTTTCATCTCCTCAAAATAATACAGGGCGATCACCGTCCGCAGTTTCAGCGGCAGGTCCATCACCTTGCTGAACACCTCGCCGCCCTCGGCGATCTCAAACATCCGGGTCTCGGCGGCAGCGATCACCTCATCCTCCATGCGCGCGGGCAGCATCCGCCTGAAATAGGCGGATGCCTTGTAATCCCGGCACAGGTTTATTGTGATGCGGTATATCCATGTGTAATAGGAACTGTCGCCCCGGAAGCGGTCCAGATGCCTGTAGACGCGGCAGAACACCTCCTGGCAGATATCCTCCGCCAGGTATCGATCCCGCACGTGGTAATACGCCAATTTAATCACCCGGTCGCCAAAGCGCCTGACCAGGTAATTGAGCGTGCTTTCCCGTTCGTCTGCCTTTTTTGGGCGTCTGCCTGCGCCCATTCCTGCCGCTTCCAACATAGCTCCCCGTTTAGTCCGCGCGGATCTCCTGCCTCATAAACACCACGTACGACACGCCGAAACAAACCATCGCCAGCGCAATCAATCCCGTGAGATGCGGCCATACCAGAAGCAGGCTCTGCCCCAGCGGCAGTTCGGTTATTAACATTATCGAGCTTTGCTGCTGCAGGGACAAACTCACCAGATCCAGCGTCCTCACGTTGGGATTGAGCACTGTCACCACCGCTTCGCTGTAAAGCGTGGAAGGCGACAGCCGCTTGATGAACTGGCTGCATCTATAGTTGTTTATTGCGTTGGGCAGATTGGCTGCTGTGGTTGTTTCCGGCAGCGGGAATAACACATTGGCGATCACGCCGGCCAAAAGGCTCAGGAATATCGCCAGAAACAGCCATACCGCGATGCCCATCAGCGCCGACGTCGCCATATGCCGGAACAGCAGCGAAAACAGCTGCGCCAGCGCGAGAAACAGCGCCATATACACCACCGTAAAGAACAGGAATATCACGATGCGCAGCAGCTGCTCCAGCGTGGGCACAAGGCCCAGCGCCGCGATGCCGAAGCCGATCACGAAAAAGCCCAGCGCAAACACCATAATGGCCAGCACCGTCACACCCGCCCAGAACTTGCCGTTTATCACCGCGTCGCGGTGTATCGGCTGCGCCAGCAGGCGGCTCAGCGTCCGGCGCGAACGCTCGCCGTTAATGGCGTCAAAGCCCAGCGCCATACCCACCAGCGGCCCCAGGAACATCAGGAACCAGACGAACGACGGCCATGATGCGCCCTGCTCCGTGAACAGCGACAGCAGGGTATAGCTGGCCGAGTTGCTGCTGCCTATGGCGTCCTGAATGCCGTTGAATGCGCCGTACACGCCGGTCAGGCCCAGCACCGCAACCAGCACCAGCACAATGATGAATTTCAGGCTGCGGAAATAGTCGCGCACTTCCTTGTAATAGAGGGCGCGAAAGCCGTTTCTTTTGGCCTCCCTGTCGCTGATAACCGGAAGGTCCTGCTTTGCGGTAAGTTCCATCACTGCGCACCCCCTTTCTCAAAATAACGCCGGTAGATGTCGTCCAGGTCGCCGCCCAGCCGCCGCAGGTGCCTTAAGCTGTAGCCCTTCTCCGCCGTGGCGGCCACCAGCGCGTCGCGCACATCCTGCCTGGCGCGCACCACGTACAGGCCGCGCTCCCGCTCCACGCCGTCCACACCGGGAATGGCGCGGATCATCTGCTCCAGTTCGGCGTTATCCGGACGCGCCAAATACTCGATCTCCACGGAATCCTTTTCCCGCGTCGCTTCGCGCAGCGAATCGATGTTGCCGCACGCCACCAGCCGGCCGCTCACAAATATGCCCACCCGGCTGCAGATCTGCTGCACCTGATAGAGCTGGTGCGACGAGATCAGCACGGTGCGGCGGTCCTTTTCGGACAATTCCCTGATGAGGACGAGCAGCTCATGGACGCCCTCCGGGTCAATACCCAGCGTCGGTTCGTCCAATATCACCACTTTGGGGTCCTTCATCAGCACGTCCGCGATGCCCAGACGCTGCCGCATGCCGCGCGAATACGCCCTCACCTTTTTGTCGGCCACGTCCTGCAGGCCAACGCGGTGCAGCAGCATGTCGATACGCTCCTCAGCCGCCTTGCCGTATATGCCGTTCATCTCGCCGATGAACCGCATGTTCTCCCGGCCGGTCATGTCGTTGTAGAACGCCACGTTGTCGGGCAGATAGCCCACAATGCGCTTGACGCCGATGGGATCGCGGGTACAGTCGCGCCCGTATATCGTGGCCTTGCCGCTGCTGGGCTCGGTCAGCCCCAGCAGCATCAGTATGGTGGTGGTTTTGCCCGCGCCGTTAGGTCCCAGCAGGCCGAAAACCTCCCCTTCCGCGATCTCCAGATTCAGGCGGTCCACAGCGATAAGACGGCCGTACTTTTTTGTCAGCCGTTCCGTCTTTAATATTACTTCCGCCATGCTCACCGTCTCCCGAATCTTCTGAACACCAGAACAAGGGCCACCACTACCGCCGCGATGATCACGATGCCGACGATTCCCCATACCGTAGAAGTTTTCACGGTCACGCGGAACTCGGCCTGGCTGACCGCGAGTATGGATTTCGCTTGTATGGCAATCGCATAGTCGCCGGTAACAGCGTCTTTCGCGGGCTTGATGGTCGCGGTCACCTGCGCGCTCTGGCCCGCCGGCAGGGTTTCAATGGTATCCTTGTCAAACGTCACCGTCCAGTTGGCGGGAGTCGACTTGGCTGTCAGCGTGATGTTGGCAATGTCGGCATTGCCGGTATTCTCAATATTCAGCGTCACGGTGCTCCCCTGACCGGCCACCGCATCTACGGTAAGAAGCCCTGTCGGCGTAGACAGCTTCATGTCGTAGGTGCCGATGATGTACACCGCAAAATCCAGTTTCAGCGGCGTTCCCGTCGAAGTCGCAGTCACCGGAATGATATATTTGCCGGGCTCCACGTCCACAGGCGGCGTCACGCCCACCGTAATGGTTTCGCTGCGGCCTGCGTCCAGATTGACGCTGGATATCTGCTGGCTGCCGGAAGTGGTAAACTTCACCTGCCAGCCCTGCGGCACCTCGGGGGCAGCCAGGCTGTAGCCCTGCTGGTCGTTGCTGTTGTTCCTCAGCGTCATGGAGAAGTTGAACGTGGAAGTGCTGGAGCCTGCCAGTTCCTGATACTGAGCGGTCAGCGAATCCTGGGTGTAACCCTGCGTGCTGATGTTCAGGTCCAATTGCAGGCTGGATACGGCGCCGTTCTGGCCCGTCGCTGTGGCCACGATGGACTGCGTCCCCTCGGGAGCATCTTCCGGCACCTTCACCACCAGGCTCACCTTGGATGTGTTGTTGTCCTCGTCATTGTCCACAAACACACGGCTGACCGGCTTGCCGCTGCCAGTAAAGCGGGCAGTCCAGCCCTCCGGCAGCTGCGGCAGGGAAAGCGCCACGTTCTGCGGAGCGCCCGACTCGTTTTTCACAACCAGATCGAAGGTAAACTCCTGACCCGGGCTGACGGTAACACCGGGATATGTCGTGGAAAGCGTCAGCCCTCCTTCCGCATAGGCGGACCGGTATCCCGCAAAGGGCGTCAGCGCCAGCGCCAGCGCCAGCGCGCAGATAATCAGCACGCGCGTTAATGCGCGCCGGGTCGTCGAATTGCCTTGTACAGTACGAAGCATAGGGTTAATTCCTCCTCATGTTGTGTATATCCTTATCCGGTGTGTTAGACGATTCATCCAAGTCTATTGTGACAAAAACCGGATAATATTTTATGAATATTTAATGAAGTTTTTTTGAACTGGGCGCACATGGCTCGCAACAACGCAAACCAAAACCCCTGATAGAACCAAAACCGCCGGGAGAACGATACTTTCCGCCCGGCGGATACTGGCAGCCTTTGCGGCCGTTTTCATCTATTCGTTGTCGGGCTGCTTTAAGCCCAGCACCTCCACGCCCCACTCGCGCAGCTTGTACTTTTGTATCT
>ENA-UOUL01003450-UOUL01003450.1-bioreactor-metagenome-genome-assembly--contig:-NODE-3450-length-16150-cov-3.976980_pt1 | contig 16150 bp, 19 predicted proteins | sample MGYA00249838_ERZ747220 | MGnify/ENA primary metagenome ERZ747220 (study PRJEB28778, sample SAMN05720191) | bioreactor metagenome | isolation source: Anaerobic biogas reactor | place: USA:Washington...
CCAGTAGGGTTTTCCAAAATGTCGATCGGTGGGATAAACCTGCTCGGTGCCGTGCGTTCGTCGCCGTGCCGTGGCGAGCAGGGTGGCGTCTGCGGACCGACGTTCCCTTCGATACGTTAGTTCTCAGCGTAGGATAGCAGAGATGGCCGCCCGCCGGAAATGAAGAAAGGCCCACAAAGCGTATGACAATCGTCCAATCCCGGGAGCCGCGCCGTGCTGGATAAATGGTCTATACGAAGGGGGCTCCCCGGCGCCGATGCTGGTCGTGCCCAACGACGAGGAGCGGGTGATCGCCGAGGAAGGCATCCGGCTCTATGGCGCCGGTCAGGGACGGGCCGGAGCCGGATGCCTGCAGCGAAGCGTCAGCGGCTGACGACGAAGGGAACGTAGACGCGCTCGTCGCCGACGGGGGGCGGTGGGGGCTCGGAGCCGCCGGATGGGCTGCCCCAGGCCGGCCGGCCGGCATCGCGGACCAGGAGGCGCAGACCGGAGCCGTCGATAGCCATTACCCACAGGTCCGGGTTGTCTTCCAGACTGGCGGCCCGTTCAAAGACGACGTTCTGCCCGTCCGGCGAGATGCTGAAGCTGCCGGCGTATTCGTCGGTGAAGCTCGTCAGCGGCGTCACACTGGAAGCGCCCCAGGTATAGGCGTAGATGTTCGCCGTCGCATACGACTCGTCCAGGTAGGAGAAGAGGAAGCCGGAGCCATCCGGCAGCCATTCCAGGTCGAGAATGGCGGAGGGCAGTGGATAGTTGATCAGCGGCTCGCCGGCGCCGGTACTCCCTTCGCTGGTCAGGTAGATGTGGCCGATGCCGGTGAAGGCGTTGGATTCCGTGTAGAGGATCTCGCCGGCGCGGGCGCTCAGCGGAGCCCAATCGAGCAGACAGGTGGTACCGGAGACAGCCGGGTTCAGCAGGGGGCTGTCTTTCATGCCGGCCGGTGGGTTGGCTGCGGTCTGCCGCATCTCGCAGCCGGCGCCGAAGATGAATCCGAGGCGGCTGTCGTCGCTGCGCCAGGACAGAACATCGGCGTGCACGCCAAAGTGCCAGAAGCCGTCGCCGGAGATGGTCAGCGTACCGGCGTGGACTGTCGCGCCGGGCTGCACGTCGGCGCTGGCGGCGTTGAACCAGCGGCGGTCTCCCCAGACGGCAACCACGGGCTGCTGGGTTGCACCAAAGTCGGCCACGTTGGTGAAGGTCAGCCGGGTTGTGGACGGCGCCGCGCCGGAGACGGTCTGCCCGACCGGAGCGCCGCTGACGTAGACGAGATAGGGGCCGCCGCCCGGCGATACCACGTTCACGTCGACCGTAACGGTCCCCTTGGGGTATCCGGCGAGGGCGTCGTGAGCAGGGGCGTTGGTGAGCTTGCGCAGGCCGGTTCCGTCGGGCCGGATGGCGTAGATGTCCTGCTCGTAGGGCGAAACGGAAGCTTCGTGGTTGCTGATAAAGGCGAGCTCCGTGCCGTCGTGGCGCCAGGCGAGGCCATTGATGCCGTTATCTACGGGGTGCGGCGAGGCCCACAGGAGCCGGTCGTTACTGCCGTCCGGCTCGACGAGGCGCACGCTGGCGCCCGTCGTATAGGCGATGGTTCCGGTCTGGGCGGTTGCCGCCGAGGCGTCCGGCATCAGCCGGGCACTGAAGAGGGACAGCATCAGCAGCATGGCGACGAACGCCAGCCATTGCAGTCGATTCGCAACTAATTTCATCACTTACCTCTCTTCGATTCTGCTCCCCGGTCATCATCTATCGTGGGCGGAGATGCGTTAAGCTCGGCATGCAGGCTGGTCTGGTCCAGCAGGAAGGCAAACAGCCGCTGCAGCGAGGCAAAACCGATTCGCTCGCCGGTCCGGGGATTCTCCAGCGAGGCCCGCCAGGTGAGCTGGCCCTCCTCGACGGCCGACCAGAGGCGGAGCAGGTATGCGTGGTAACGGTGTTCGCCTGGCGGCTCGGGCATGGGTCAGTTCCTTCTGTCCTGCGGGGAATAGCCGGATACACAACAATGTCTATTCTCGGCGCCGCCGTTAGTGAACCGTTAGTGGCCCGCCGGGTGGTTGAAGCGAATTTACCGGCTGTTATAATGCCTCCAGACCAGTCGCCCGTCGCTGCCTGTCCTCACTGCCAACAACGCAACTCGCACAAGCCGGGTGACTCTGAATCGCGGAGCCGCGAATGAGAGAACTTGCCCTCTGTTTCCTGGGGCCGTGGCAGGCGACGTTTGCGGCGGAGAGCCCGCCCGATTTCAAGTATGACAAAGTGCGCGCCCTGCTGGCCTATCTGGCGGTGCAACAACTGGAAACGAGCCTGGAGCTGCGCCGGCAGCTTGGCGACAGGCGCGGCCTGGTCATCTGCCTCAACAATCTGGGGGCGGCGGCGGGCCGGCACGGCGACTACGAGCGCTCGCGCATCTATTACGAAGAGGCGCTGGTGTTGAGCCGGGAGCTGGGCAACCCGTCGTACATCGCCACGCTGCTCGCCAACCTGGGCGACGTCGCCGAGGTGCAGGGCGAGCATCGGCGCGCGCACGAGCTGTTCGCCGAAAGCCTGGCCCTGCGGCGGTAGATGGGCGAGAAGATGGGCATCGCCTACTCTCTGAACCGGTTGGGGCACAACGCGCTACATCAGGGCGACATCAGGGCGGCCTACGCCCTCCAGCGGGAGAGCCTGGAGCTGCTCTGCGAGCTGGGCGACAAAGAGCATATCGTGGCCTGCCTGGAAGGGATCGCCGCCATCGCTTCCGTAGACGAACCGGACGAGCGCGCGCCCCGGCTGTGGGGCGCTACGGCGGCGCTGCGCGAGGCGCTGGGCGTGCCCGCGCCGCCCAGCAAACAGGCGGAGCACGCGCCGTTCATGGCGCGCGGCTGCGAGGGGCTGGGGCAGCCGGCGTGGGAGGAACAGCAGGCGCGGGGGCGCGCCCTATCGCTCGCCGAGGCCATTGCCTGCGGCCTGGCGCTCTGCGAGCGCTGGGAGACGCCGCGCTGAAGCTGCGCACAACTGTCCTGACGTATTCTGGTTTATAGCCAGACGGAGGATGGTTCTGCTATGATGCACAGTCAGAGCGACAGCTTATCCCCGTAACAGGAGGCAGACAATGGATGAAAGCGCGCATGTAGCCGGGGCCGCGGACCTCGAAGAGGAGGTCGCCGAGCCGGAAGGCTTTTTCTACTGTGCCGTGCCGGAGGTGCCGCAGCCGCAGCTCGACCCGAACATGGCCCCACCCCGCTTCGAGCTGATCACGCTGTTCCGCAAGAAGTGGGTGAACGGCACCGTGCTCCGCTACTACTTCTTCGACGAAGAGAGTGACGGCGAGTTTGTCCAGGGCAGCGGCGGCGCGCAGGAGTGGCGGAGCTGGGTCGGGCCGGAGGCGCAGCGCGAAGTCGTGCGCCGCGCCTTCCAGGCCTGGATGGACGTGGGCATCGGCGTGTCGTTCCAGGAAGTGGCCTCACGCGACGAGGCCGAGATCCGTATCGGCTTCATGCGCGGCGACGGCTCCTGGTCGTACGTGGGCCGCGACCTGATCGACCTGAACCTGAGCGTGAACGAGCGAACGATGAATTTTGGCTGGGACCTGACCCGCTCGCCAGCGGAGCTGGACACGGCGATCCACGAAATCGGCCATACGCTCGGCTTCCCCCACGAGCATCAGAACCCCAACGCCGGCATCGTCTGGAACGAGGAGGCGGTCTATGCAGCTTTAGCCAAGCCGCCCAACCGTTGGGACCGGCAGAAAACGTTCTACAACATCATCCGCAAGATCGCGCCCGATACCGTACAGGGCTCCAACTGGGACCCTGATTCGGTGATGCACTACCCGTTCCCGGCCGGCTTCATCCAGGAGCCGGCCGAGTATCGCAACGGTGTGAAGCCCGCCGGCGGCCTCTCGGAGCGAGACAAGACGTGGGTGCGGACGTTCTACCCGTCGCTGGAGCCGGAATATCCGCTGCTGCAGCCGTTCAGCCCGGCCTTTCTCAGCATCCAGGCGGGCGAGCAGAAGAACTTCACCATCCGGCCGGAGGCCACCCGGCGCTATAACGTGCAGACCTTTGGCACGGCCGACACGGTGATGGTGCTTTTTGAGAACGTGGGCGGCGAGCTGCGCTACCAGACCGGGGACGACGACAGCGGCACAGGGCGTAACGCGAGCATCCAGCTCAAGCTCTTCCAGGGACGGGAATACGTGCTGCGCGTGCGCCTCTACTACAGCGGAGGCGCGGGCAAGACGGCGGTGATGATGTGGTAGCCGGAGGTTCAGACGCCAAGCAGGGGCGGCAGTGAGGCGGCCCAGGCGTCGATAGCCTGCCAGTCGCGGTGATCGCCGGTCGGCCAGACGCCGGCAAGCATGCTGACGCGGAACTTGAGCCGGTCGGCGAATGAGGGCACTTTGTGCAGGTCGAACGCGCCGGCAAAGAGCCCTTCGGCGACGGGGCTGACCAGCTTCCGCACCGGCTCCATCCAGGCCGAGACGAACTGGCGATGCTTTTCGGCGGAAGGCATCGCCAGCGTCATACAAACGAGAAAGAGGGCACAGCGCTTCTCGTCGAGGGCCGCGCGGTTCTTCTGCACAAACTGCACGGCCTCGGGCAGCCAGGCGCCGCCCTGGATGGCGCTGCCGGCGACGACGGCGCTGTAGGGGTCCAGGTTCTGCACCTCGTGCATGGGCCGCACTTCGACGTCGATGCCGCGGTCGGCCAGGGTCTGGCCGATCTCCTCGGCGACGCCGGCCGTCGCGCCTCCCCGGCTGGCATAGGTCACCAGAATCTTACCGGCCATGACGAACGCTCCTTGGCCCCGCCGATAACAGCGTCAACGACGGAAGCCCCCCGACGAAGGCCGTCTATTCCGGCGGACGGTCTTGTTCTTGCCGGGGCGCTGCTGGTTTTTCTTCGGTTTGCGCTTCTTCTCGTGCGCCGGGCGCTGCTCCTCTTCACCTTCCAGCAGGCTACTGATCGGCGTGCCCTGGGGCACTTTACGTTTTGCCTTGCCACTCATTTCTTCCCCCATCCTCCGCGCCGATGAAGCATAGGCGTGCTTTCTTAGCATAGAATGATCTGGGGGCGGCGTATAGTGCCATTTGGCGTTTGGAAGCGTGATAGATGTCACATGGCAGCCGGCCTGGTTGGTTCGCCAGACGAGGGGCTGACCGGCCGGCCAGGCTCCGAACTGGACGGCCGCCCGATTCCAGACGACGGGCAGCGCGTATACTGCTCTCTGACGGATAAGGGTGAAACGCCCATCGCGGAGAATCCGTATTGGATGGGTGAAACAAACCGTCGAAGCAACATGGAGGCTATGATGAACCGACAGAGCCGATCCCTCCTGATCCTCGCCCTCCTACTGATTGCCGTGGTGGCTTTCCTGACGCTGGACTTCCATCTCTCGCGCGCCGAGCTGGCGACGAACTCAGAGGCCGCGCGCTACAGCTTCAGTGTAGACGAAGCGCAACCGCTGCCGCAGGGAGTAGACCTCGACCTCTATGTACTGGCGACGGGACGGCTGGACCCGGCTCTGGCAGAGAATCTGGTCGAAGCGCTGCAGCGCAGCCCGTATGTCGGCGCTGTGACCCTACGCGAAGAGCCGCTGCAGGCGGCAGCCGGTTCTGTGCTGGTCGTGCGCGTTGAAGAGCCAGCTAAATGCCTGTGGACGCCGTTCTATACGAAAACAGAGGTTGAGGTCAACGTTGCCTATGCATCCGATGGGGACGTAGCCTGGATTGACACCCTGCCGGTTGCGCTGGAAGCAAGCGACCCGCCCCAGCCAGTCGTGCGTGTGGACGCCGATCTGACGCTTGCCGGCTCGGGCTACGGGCTGATTTCCAGCCCCGCCTATACGGACTATCTGGCGGAAGCGCTAGCCGAGCAGATCGGCGACCTGCTGCAAAATCAGCTGGCGACGGCGACTACCTAGACGAGCTCCCAGCACGCCGGCTCGACGCCGGAAATAGCCGGGAAGCAGGGATGAAGGCCGGCGAGACGGTCAGTCAGGGCCGCGGATTGATTCCCGGAAGTGGGCCTTCGATTCCACCTGAGCCAGCTTCAGCGAGGCGTAGCGGCAGGCTTCGGTCATAAGCCGACGGGCTTCCTCCTCTGGCAGGGATTTCAGGCTGGCCAGCGAATGGCCTCTCGTCTCCAGGAACTCCTCCAGGAACCTTCTTTCCATGGCCGACTGCGGCCCACCCTCGGCGCATCTCTCCAGGTCGTGCTCTTTAGTTGCGGTCATGGTTAGCTTCACTCCTTGCGGCGATTGTCGACTGTGCCGCTTCCGGCCTCTTCGGCAAAACGCCTGCGTTCAAGGATTCTTTTCACCAGCTTCAATCTAAAATGATCGGCCCGCTCACGCTCATCAAGCGCCATCTGGATGAAATTGCGCTCGGCCTCCAGCCGCGGAATCAGTAGATGGTCGAGCGCGTTCAGCCGGCGTGAGGTGCGCTGGAGCTCGCCGGCCAGCCGGCGCAGCCGCAGCTCGCTTTCGGCCAGGCGGATAATCATGCTTACTTCCTCTTCGAAAGCCGCGGCGGCTTCGTCCACCGTCGTGGATATGCCGACCACCGAATAACCTCGCTCCAGGACGGGCCGGGAAACTCGTTTCTGCTCGATGTGCGGCACGCGCACGCCCATCACACTGGTCGTACTCACCGTCAGCGGCAGCTCCGACCGCGCCGCCAGCGCCGCAGAGTGGACTGCTTCTGGTCCGGCGACTGCCTCTGCTCGGGCGAGCGCCGCCTGCGCGCGAGTCGCCGCCTCCATCAAGGCTTCGCCGCGCTCGATGACTGTGTCGGCCATCTGGAGGAGCTCCTTCATCAGTGCCGTCCGCTTCTGTTCCAGCAGATCGCGTCCCTGACGGGCCAGGGCAAGCTGCTCCTCGCGGGCCAGCAGTTCCATCCGGGTCACCGAGTGTGAGGCCATCAGCCTGCGCTCCTGTGTTCGGCAATGAGCGCGTCCGGAAGCCGCTTCAACAGGCGTGCCGGCACGCCGTCCAGCAGCGTCCAGGCCAGATCGAGGCTTTCCTTCACCGACCGGTTTTCCGCCCCCTGCCCGACAAAACGCTCCTCAAATGCCTGCGCGAAGGCCAGGACCTGCCGGTCGTCGCCGGAGAGGGCCGCCTCGCCGATAATGGCAACCAGGCGGCGCAGATCCCGCCCCTCGGCATAGAGTGCATAGAGCTGATCGGCCAGGGGGCGATGATCCGCCCGGGTCTTGTCTGCGCCGATGGCGTCGTTCATCAGCCGCGAGAGCGAGGGCAGCGCGTCGATGGGTGGGTAGATGCCCTTGCGGTGCAGCTCCCGGCTGAGTACGATCTGCCCCTCTGTGATGTATCCGGTCAGGTCGGGGATCGGGTGGGTGATGTCGTCGTCAGGCATCGTCAGGATCGACAGCTGGGTGACGGAGCCCGGATTGCCGCGGATTCGCCCGGCCCGCTCGTAGAGGCTGGCAAGATCGGAATACATATAGCCGGGATAGCCACGGCGACCAGGCACCTCTTCGCCGGCAGCAGAGATTTCACGCAGCGCTTCGCAGTAGCTGGTCATATCCGTCATGATGACCAGCACGTGGCGGTGGTGCGTAAAGGCCAGATACTCGGCCGCCGTCAGGGCCACGCGCGGCGTCAACAGGCGTTCGATGGAGGGATCGTCGGCCCGGTTGATAAAGATGACCGTGCGCTCCATCGCCTCACTGGACGAGAACTGGTCGCGGAAGAAAGCCACCTCGCGCTGGGTGATGCCGATGGCGGCAAAGACGACGGCAAACGGCTCGCCGCCGGCCACTCCCCGACTGAGCACGCGCGCCTGGGTCGTGATCTGCGCAGCCAGCTCATTGGCCGGCAGCCCGGACGCCGAGAAGATGGGCAGCTTTTGGCCTCGCGTCAGGGTGTTCAGGACGTCAATAGCGGAGATGCCTGTCTGGATAAACTCGCTCGGACGTGTGCGCACAGAGGGGTTAATCGGCAGTCCGTTGATATCCAGCGAGGCCTCGGGGATAATCGGCGGGCCGCCGTCGATGGGCCGGCCCAGACCGTCGAGCATGCGCCCGAGCAGGGCCGGCGACACGTCGAGCCTGGCGACGTCGCCGGTGAAACGCACCCGGCTCTCGACCAGGCTCAGCCCGGTGGTGCCCGCAAAGACCCGTACGACACAGTGGCGCTCGCCAACTTCCAGTACCTGCCCCAGGCGAACGGCGCCTGCCGGATCGACGACCTCGACGAGCTCATTGTAGGCTACGCCAGCCACACGCTCGACGACAATGACCGGCCCGCGGATCTGCGAGACAGTCCGGTACTCCTTTGTGACGAGCGCCGGCATCGAGCCGTGCGCTCGGGCAACACGATTCGCACCCATCTTAACTGATCCCTAGCCCGGCAAAGGCCGTGCGGATACGCTCCAGAAGGGCCTGGGCGTGGGCAGCCATCTGCTCGGGCGGCACTTCCTTGAGCCGGGCGATTTCATCGACGACAGCCAGGCCAGTAATCCGTTCCAGGGCCACGCCGCCGGCCGGCGCTTTTTGCATCAGCGCGTAGAAGGTCAGGATGACGACCAGCATCCAGTACGCTTTTTCTACCGGGCAGTACCGGTCAATCTCGTCAGCAGCCGATTGCTGCAAGAAATCCTCGCGTAACATCCGCGCCGCCGCCAGCTCGGCGCGCTCGCTTTCGGCCAGGGCATCTGGGCCGACCAATTGCACGATTTCCAGCAGCTCCACCTCGCGCTGCAGCAGGGCCATCGCCCGGCCGGCCAGCTCGTTCCAGTCGGCGGCAACCTCGCGGGCATACCAGCTCTTGAGGTTGTAGAGCGAGTAGCTGCGCGTCCAGTTGATTGCCGGGAAATGGCGGCGGCGGGATAGATCGTAGTCGAGCGCCCAGAAGGCGCCGGCCACGCGCATTGAGTTCTGGGTCATCGGCTCGGAGAAATCGCCACCGGGTGGGGAAACCGCGCCGACGATGGTAATTGATCCGCTGCGGTCCGGTGAATCCACCTTGCCGTCTGTACCTTCATTCTGAGGGACAGGGCAACGGACACGGCTGGCCCGCTCGTAGAACTCAGCGAGACGGGCAGCGAGGTAGGCCGGATAGCCCTCCTCGCCCGGCATCTCCTCCAGCCGGCCGGAGATCTCGCGCAGGGCTTCGCCCCAGCGCGAGGTGGAGTCGGCCAGCAGGAGAACGTCATAGCCCATGTCCCGGTAATACTCGGCAATGGTCATGCCCATGTAAATGCTGGCTTCGCGCGCCGCCACAGGCATGTTGGACGTGTTGGCGATGAGCACGGTGCGCTCCATCAGCGGCGCTCCGGTACGTGGATCTTCCAGCCGGGGGAATTCTTCCAGCACCTCGGTCATTTCGTTGCCGCGCTCTCCGCAGCCCACGTAGACGACTACGTCGGCGTCGGCCCAGCGGGCCAGGCTCTGCTCGGTGACCGTCTTCCCGGTGCCGAAGCCGCCGGGGATAATCGCCGCCCCGCCGCGCGCAACGGGGAAGAGGGTGTCGATTATCCGGGTGCCGGTGAGCAGCGGCTCGCGCGGCACGAGCCGCTCCAGAACGGGACGCGGCCGGCGCACCGGCCACTGATGGCAGAGCGTCAGCTTCGCCTGCCCTGCGTGACCGTTGTCCGCCGGCTCGACAACGGCGACGGTCTCTTCGACGGTGAAGTCGCCGGACTCGATAGCGACAACCCGCCCGCTCACGCCGGGCGGCACAAGGATGCGGTGCGTGATAGTCGCCGATTCGGGCACGGTTCCCAGGACCTGGCCGGGTTCAACCCAATCGCCAATGGTTACGGACGGCGTAAACGGCCAATGCACCTCCGCAGGCAGCGCAGGGGCTTCCAGGCCACGCTCGATGAAATGGCCTGAAAGCCCGGCCAGGACGGGTAGCGGTCGCTGCAGCCCATCATAAACACGGCCCAGCAGCCCCGGCCCAAGTGTAGCGACCAGGGGCCGGCTGGTATTCCATACCGGCTCGCCAACGCGGAGCCCGGACGTCTCTTCATAGACCTGGATGGTCGCCAGCTCGCCGGCAAGGCGGATTACCTCGCCGACCAGACGCAGATGGCCGACGAGGACGACGTCGTTCAGACGCGCCGAAGCCAATCCCGTCGCGCCGACAACTGGACCGGCAATACGTGTAATGCGGCCCGACCGGCTCACGGTGTTCGATCCTCCTCGCCTTCTCCGCTGAAAGTGATGTGGATGCCGATGGCGCGGCGGAGCAGGCCGGCAATGCGCGCCCGCCGGGTCATAGCGCTACCCATACCCTCCCCGCCGGGTATGGCCAGATAGGGTAACCGGTCGCCCGCCTGCAACTCGGCGAGAACGCCCGGCGCCAGCCCGGCCAGGATGCTCTCGTCGATAGCGAGGAGGCCGGCCTGGTCCTCGCGCAGCCATTGGCGGATCAGCTCCTCGGCGCTTTCCACATCGGGCGGGCCGAAGGCCTGTACGCCGGCAAGCTGAAAGCCCGGCACAAGCTCGGGGTGGATCAGAATCAATAACTGGCTCACGGTATCAGCTCCAGGCCGGCCCGGATTGCCTCTGGCTTCAAGCCTATATGGCCGGCGTGGGCCAGCCAGCGCAGGTTGCGAACCTCGTTGCGCTTCAGGGCAAGGTAGCCTAGCAGGACACCAATCCCAAGCGGGTCCCTGGCCGGCAGTTGCGCCAGCCAGCGCAACCGGAAGCGGTCCAGCTCGCGTTCGGCCGCACTCAGCGTACCGGCTGATCGGTAGGCGGCGAGTGCGGCAGAAAGCGGCGCCTGATAGGCGGCGACGTGCTCTGCCAGCAGGGAAATGGCCCGCTCCACACTCTTCTCATCTGCCGCCTGTGCCAGCCGGCTAAACGAGAGGCGCCCCGGTCCGACGAACAGATCGCCCGGCACTGCGGCGCCCGGCGAGGAGCGCGAGAGGGGCTGCTCGTCCGACGTGTGTACCAGCCGCAGCACGGTCATCACGTTCGTCCAGTCAGCGTCGAGCTGCAGCGCCGGATGAAGATAACCACCCTGGCCGCGCATCTCCTCCAGCGCGGCGAATGCGTTACGGTAATACCATTGGTCCAGGCAGATCTCCATCTCGACCGTGGTGGCGTCTGGCCGGGTCGCACGCAGGGTTAGCAGCGGCCGGGCAAAACGGAGGTCCATACTGGCAAGGATGTCGACGGCAGCGCGTGGGTCGGGCGCGCGCGCCAGCTCGGCGAGCACAGACGCCGGCAACTCGCCGACCGGCAGCACGGTAGCCAAGATATCGGACGGGGGCGCCTGTGTGGAAAGCCCACGGAGGATCGCCTTCAAGTTGTGGATGTCGTAGGCGCCCAGCACGATCTCGACTGACCGCGCAGCCTCTCCGCGGAAGAACGCGCGCAGCCGGCGGGTATTGCTCTCCAGGTCATGATGAAGGGCCAGGGTGATACAGGCCAGCCCGCCGGCGCGTGCCAACGCCGCCTCGACCGGGCGCCGGTAGACGGTCCGGGTCAGGCCGGCAATCAACGCCTCTACTCCCCTGGCCGCGCTCAGCCGCTCCAGCTCGCGGCGGGACAGCAGGCGTGATTTCATGGCCCTCAGGCGGGCGTTGCCATAGTCGTACTCGGTCGTGACGCCTCCTCGATTCCTGCTGTGAAGTGGGCGCCGAGCCAGCGCCGCAGGACAGGTGTGGCTCGCTCCAGCCGACTCTCCACTGTGTTGAAGACGACGATGTTCACGTTGCTGCTGCGGGCGATGACACCGCCCCAGCAATCGGCGCTAAAGGACAGCTTCAGGCTCAGGTCCATCTCCTGCAAAATCTGTCCGAGCAACTCTCGGTCACGTGGGTCCGCCTCGAGCTGCGCCTGCTCCGCGCGATCCAGCGACTGCACCAGCACGTCCAGCGCCTCCTGCACGAGCCGGCGAAGCAACTGGGGGTAAGCGGGATTGTTGCGGATGTCCGCCAGCCGGCGGCGCGCTTCTGCCAGCGCCGCGTCGATCAGTGCTTCGCGCTCGCGGCCAAGGGCCGAGAGTGTTTCCAGCTGCGCCCGCCGGACAATGCGCGCGCGCTCGCGTGCGGCGGGCTGCAGAGCGCGCGCACGGGCCTCGGCCTGCACCTGCTGCGCTTCCCTGAGCGCCTGCAAGCGCAGCGTTTCGGCCTCCGCAGCCGTCTCCTGCTCGACGGCGGCAAGCTGAGCGTTACCGGAAGCCCGGATTGCCTCCAGGATGGCCTGCAGGCTCACCCTAACCTCCCAGAAGCAGGACCATGGCCGCCACGGCAAAGCCGAGGATGACCATTGTTTCCGGGATAGCTACCAACAGGATGATTGTGCCCAACGCCTCTGGCTTTTCGGCGATGACGCCGGCGCCGGCTGCGCCGATGCGCGCCTGCGCCAGTCCTGTTCCGATGGCCGCCAGACCAATGGCCAGTCCGGCGCCAATAGCCGTCAGGTCAATCCCGATCCCACTCTCCATGATGCCTCCTTTACAGGGCCGCGTCGTTCTGGCTCATCCGGCATTAGCGAGGAAGGTCGCGGCCCGAATAATTCGCTCTTGAACGGCCGGAAAGGTCGCCCGCCGCCCTCATAAAACTTACGAAAGAACTCGACATAATGTAAACGCAGGCTATGTATGGTGGGGCTAAAGGCCCCCAACACCAGGTTGAGGGCGTGGACGAGCGTGGCGATGATGATGCCGACGAGCACGTTGCCGGTCATCCCGACCATATCGTTAGCGACTTTCGCCAGATAGACCGAAGCCAGGCCGATGGCGGCGATCCGCAGGTAGGAGAGGACGTTACCAACAAGCCCGATAAACTCAATGGGTCCCATGAGCAATCCCAGCCACCCGAGCGAGGCGCCCAGGAAGACGATACCCAGGATCGCGCCGGCAACGGCCGGGGTCATGAAGGGGTCGGGTAGCAAATCCACTGCGACGGCGACGATGACCAGGAGGCTGACCAACCCGAGCAGCATCCCGCCTCGCTGCAGCAGATGGCTCCGGCTGCGCTCGCGTATCGCCTCCCAAACGCCGAGTATGAGCCCCAACCCGACGTGCGCTGCGCCAACAGCCAGGGTCATGATCAGCAGGCCGGAGATGTTTTGGGCGGCGGCCCTATCAAACCAGAGCGGGTGCAGGCCAACGTGTTCCCCCAGCGTGCCAAACATCTCTCCATAGAGAAAGCCGAAGACGATGGCCCAGGCAGCGCCCATCCTCAGGACGATCACGACGTCGTGGGCAACGCCCTTACGGAACCTGCGCGTCAGGAGCAGGGATAGAAGCAGGAGCAGCGTACCGTAGCCGATATCGCCCAGCATCATGCCGAAAAAGATGGGCATGAACAGCGCCATAAGCTGCGTGGGGTCGATATGCCCGTATCTCGGCAGGGTTAGCAGACCCACCAGGCTCTGAAAGGGCTGGGCCGGGCGGGGGTTGTGCAGAATGATCGGTGCGCGTTTCTGCAGGGCAGGCGTCAGCGGCAGCGCTTCGACAAAGACGGTGTCGCCAATGTCCGTGGCTAATGTGCGCTCTACGCGTGCAAAGTCAACTGCCGGAACCCAGCCGAGCAACACAAAGGTCATGTCGGTCTCGCCCAGGTTGGAGACGACACGGTTCGTCTCAATCTCCTCGCGCAGAGCTGCCCGCCAGGTCGCCAGACGGTCACACCACTCTTCGGCCAGCCCGGCAAGGCTCTGCGTGACCTGCTCAAGCTCTCCGGGAATGGCGCGCATCCGCCGCTGGATCTTCGTCAGGGCGAGATCAGGCGGTCCCGAGCCGAGCTGCGCAGGCAGGCGGAGGCGGGCGACATCTTCCTGGCTCAGGATATTCTCGATCTCGCCGGCAAACTCGGCCGGGAAGACGACGAGCATGGCCCTTGTAGCGCCATCGACGTCGCTGGCGATCACCTCGGCGCGGCCCGCCGTCAGCTCGAGGACGCGCCGGGCCACAAAATCAAGCGCCGCGAGCGCGGACTGGCTGGCGAGCACGCCGACCGTCGTATTGCCCGGCTGGTGAGCCGAATCAGGGATGAGGGGCAGGAGCTTGCGTAGCGTGCTTTCGTACCGAGGCAGCGAGGCCAGCTCTGCCTCCAGTGCGTCGCGTTGGGCCACAAGCTCCTGAACGCGTGATGCCAGCTCCTCCACGCCCTCCTCAGCCGCTGCTGCGTAATCGGTATTGTCCGTATCAACAGGGAGCGGGGAGCCGGAGCCCAGCAGCTCCAGCAAACTGTCGATGCGCGCGACGAGGAAGGTCAACGCCTCCTGTCGCCGCGTGGCCTCGCGCTCCAGTGCCAGCGGGCGTGCCGAGATTTCGGGGGAGTCTGCTACGTCGTCGATCTGCACGCAGCCCACGCGGCGCAGCAGGCGCAGGATGCGCGGCAGGTCAGCCTTCAGACCGATAATCTGAAGAGGCACCATCTCAGCATTCATTTTTGTCCAGGCCTCCCAACACCCTGTCGAGGATAGCCTCAACCGCTGCGGTCATGCGCTCTGCGCCCAGTGTCTTCAGCTCGACCGCCTGCTGCTGCCCGGCAGCCCGGATCAACCGCGCCTCTTCTTCGGCTGCCGCTATTGCGTCCTGGTAGGCTGCTTCCCCTTCCCTTCGACCTGTCTCTTCAGCTTCCGCGATGATCCGTTGGTTCTCATTGCGGATCCTCGCCAGATGTTGTGCGGCTGCCTCCCGCGCGCCTGCCAGGCGGGCTGTGACCTCAGCCTCGGCCTGCCGGATCTGGTCCAGCGGCGACAGAGCGTGGTCCCGTTGTGCATTCCGCATGGCATGCCGTTTTCAGGCGGGCCACCCTGTGACCGCACCTGACTAGCCAGTGCTCCGCTCATTGGCAGCAGTTTGCCCAAGGAAAACGGTTGGAGTCGTGGGTGTGCTGACAGTCGCCCGTACTCCTCGTATCCTGACGTTGGCGGAGACTGGTTCAAAAGTCTGATACCCCTATGTTGGAATGGTAGGCTCCCAACCCATCCGTGAGAAGTACCGAACCTCACACAGAAAAGATGACGTTTGTCCGCTTATTCACAAGACGGGCCACGCTTTCCCGCCGGCCTGGGCTCTGTCTGGGCCATCGTCGTCACAGCGCTGGCCTTCACCTTGTGGCATTTCTTCCCGTCGCTGGAAGGCACGGCAATGTCGACTTTGCCGCTTTCGTCGACGATTGGTATTGCGTCCACCTTCGTCTCCGGCCTTCTCTGGGGCTTGGTGTACGAACGGACAGACAATCTCGTGGCTCCGTGGCTGGCCCACGCGATCGGCGGATTGGGGTTGGTCGCCACCGGGGCGATGGTTTTCCTGCGTTACATCTGATGGCTAGCGCTCTGGGCGCGCCCGCCCAAGCACGATCCCCTCTTTATCGAGAGCCACGCCCCGCATAATAGCCCTCTACGGCGGCCTGGAAGGCGGGCCTGTCGCTCTGGAAGGGGGCGCGGCCCAGCTCCTGCGCCAGATAGCAGGCGAAGGCGCCGGCAAAGCAGTGGTAGACGAGGGGGGAGAATGCCTCAGATACTTCGCCCGGCACCGGAAAGACGATCTCCGCATGGCGGCTGATGGCTTCGTCCCCTTCCTGCACGACGGCGAGCAGCCGCCGGCCCAGGCTGCGCGCGCCGGCAGCCAGCTCGACGGCGGCCTCGTGACTGCGGCCGGGCGGGGCGATGAGAACGACGACCATATCATCGGGATGGGCAAAGCGCTCGACGTGCCACCACTCCTCCAGCTCCTGACCGGTGGCATAGAGGCCGCTGGCTTCGACTACCTTGGCGGCGGCGAAGCGGGCGGCGCCATAACTGGGGCCGGCGCCGAGGAAAAGCAACAGCGGCTCTCCTTTGAACAGGCGGGCGGCCCGGCGCGCCGGCTCGTGGCACGCTGCGACCGTCGCCGCCAGCAGGTCGCGCAGGCGAGCGATTTCCCGGCGCAGGGCGTCTCCCTCCCGGGCCGAAAGCGTGCCGCGCCGCTCGCCCAGCCGTATCGCCAGGAGCAGCAGCCCCAGCAGGCTCGCCTGGTAGGTGCGGATGCCCGGAGAGCGACCCATGTCGGGGATGGTAACGGGGATTGTCTGCTCCGCCGCCGCCCCGACGCGGCTCTCCGGCGCTCCGGTGATGGCGATGGTGGCCTGGCCCTGCTCTCTGGCCCTGGCCAGCGACCGGGCGACGTGCTCCGTGCCGCCGCTGGCGGAGACGCCAATCGTCAGCATTGCCGACGGCGCCGCGCCGGTCTCAAAGGC
>ENA-UOUL01003451-UOUL01003451.1-bioreactor-metagenome-genome-assembly--contig:-NODE-3451-length-16148-cov-3.064900_pt1 | contig 16148 bp, 16 predicted proteins | sample MGYA00249838_ERZ747220 | MGnify/ENA primary metagenome ERZ747220 (study PRJEB28778, sample SAMN05720191) | bioreactor metagenome | isolation source: Anaerobic biogas reactor | place: USA:Washington...
ATGTAGGATTCTCCCGTGGGAAGGTTCCCCGACTCTCCCCTGTTCCGGTAGATGCCGGTGCTCGGCACGCCGCTGCGGCCTTCGAGGGACATGCGGAGGACGCAGCCTCCCGAGTGGAGTTCGGCGGTTCTGGCCTCCGAGAGAAGGGCCGTGACCCTGCCGGTGAGTTCGGCCACCTTGCCGTAATCTGCGGTGATGGGGCCGTGAAAGAACATGTCCTCGGTGATTTTGGGCATGGTGGCCACCCTGGCACCGGCGGCGCAGGCCCTTTTCTTCGCCTGGGTGTGGGTCAGGGACGTTCCGGTGGCGGCAATGACCACGTCGGCATGCTCCATGGCGGCGGCTGCCGGGGCGAAGGGTTCTTCGCCGTTTTTGGACAAAAGGGGCATCCTGAGGGCGAGGGCTTTGGCGCCCAGGGTTCCGGCCGCCTCGAAGAGGCTCTCGCCGATGCGGAGGGTGGTGTGGTCGTACAGGACCAGGAAGGTTTCACCGGGCTTCAGCCCCATGTTGTCCGCAAGAATGCGGCGGGCGACTTCCACAAAATCCATGACTGCGCCTCCTCTCCCCTTCAAGTGGGGTGTCTTTATCCTATCAGCTCTTTGACCATGCTCGCGGCGACGCCCCTGGCGAGGAGGACGGGCCTGTCGGTTATCTCCCGGACCAGGGAGCGGATGGCCAGGGTGTACCCTATGCAGTCCAGGACGGTGATTTCCGCCTTCCATTCCTTGAGTTCCTCCGCCGCTGCCCGGGCGGCCTCCATGCCGTCGACGTAGGGCGATGACGGCACCGCGCGCACGAAGGGGCTCAGGCTGCCCCACCGGTTTTCCGACTGATCCACCTGCTCGGGGGAAGGGGTGAGGATGCCGATCCGCATTCCCTTGGCCACGGCCGCCACGGCGTTGAAGAGCACTTTCTGGGGGCGGATGAGCAGGCCGCCGGTATCGAAATCGGGGAATTCGCCGGTGCACAGGAGCAGGACGACGGGAATGCCGCCGGTGAAGTGCTCCGCTATTTTTTCGTGGATCCTCGGCGTGATGTGCCGCTCGGCCACCTGGACGGATGAGCCGTCCGCGAGTCTCGTCACGAGGACGTAGTCTCCTTCCAGGGGCGCGAAGGAGGCGATTATTTCAGGGGAAAGGCCGTCCAGGGCGCCCGCTTCCCGTATTTCGATGTCCGGGCCCAGGATGGAGGCCACGTCGGGGATGACGTCAGTTCTCGGCGATTGTCCTATGGTCACCGTTCCAATCACTTTTTTCATCGGAATCCCTCCCGAATTGAGTGTTCCGCCCGTAGACGCACCCGAGGTGCCACGGACGGCCCTGGCCGCACCGGAGGCATTCTTCCATGGATGACGGTATTCCGCTGGTTACGGCCCCCTTTATGTTCCGCAGCAGCCCGAGGAGGGCCCGGATGGTTTCCTCCGAGCCGTCCTCGACCAAAAAGGTGGAAGCACCCTCGGCCCCGGAAATGCCCCCTCTCCCGACGAGCCACCGTCTGGGCCAGCCGAGCAGGTCGAGGGCGTCCAGTTCGGTCACCACCCTGCCGGGGACGGGCACGAGGCCGACTGCCATGCCCATGGCCCATACGGAGGCTTTCCGCCCCGCGTTCCCGCAGGCCTCCCTCAGGGGGACGGGAGAGAGCTTTTCAAGCCCTGCGGCCACATAACACCGCACGCCCTCGGATTCGAGGGCGGGTATGACGCTGCCGGGTTCTCCGCAGAGGTCCTTCCCGGCCATCATGGCGGCACCTCCCCAGGGATCGATGAGGTTGGCGCCGCAGACGCACACGTCGTCAGGGCCCATTTCCCGGGCGATCTCCGCCAGCCTTCCGTCCGCCTTTTCGGCGACCCCTCTTCTGAGCAGAAGGGAATGGGCGCCCTCCGGCTCCGCCGCCCCAGAGGAAACCGTTCCCCTGGGAGTCACCCTGCCGGAAATCCTCAGGGGCTGCCCGCAGAGTTCTTCGGACAGGGCGGAGACCGTGGTGCCCCCCTTCAGGAGGATCATCCCGTCCGACAGGGCCTTGCGGACCTCGGGCAGGGACGCGATGGCTTTGGCTATGAGCCGCTTCCCCTCGGATACGGTGAGGGTGAACTGGCACTTCATGACGGTCAGCCCGTGGTTTTGCCCATGGTCTGGAGATGGGCCATGGATCCGTACAGGTCCACCATGCGCCTGAACTCCTCCTCGCTGCAGAAGCTCAGCTTCCCTTCGCCGAACTCCTTGGCGGCCTCGATGGCGAACCGCACCGCCGCCTCGATATCCATCACCTGGGACGACCCGGTGGCGCACCCCGGGACGGCCGTTTCCGCCGTCAGGGCGATCCCCACCACCGGCGCCTTCGTGGCGGTGCAGGGCTGCAGTATGCTGTTCAGGTGGTAGAGGCCGTTGCCGTAGGGCGTAATGTCCTGGGTGGTGATGGGGAACACCACTGGAGCCCGGCCGGTGACGCTTGCCATCAGGGAGAGAAGGTCTTCGCTCACCCTGAGGATATACCCCTCCCTCACCGTGGGGGAAAGGGCGAACCCCCTGCAGTTGATCACCCGGTTTCCCCTGGTGGTATCGATGGAGAGCACGGCGTCGAGCTCGTCGCTCATTTCCTCGCCGTTGGCGATGGCCATGTTGATGGGCGAGTCCATGAAGGGGACCGGGTCGTGGGGCCGGGTGGGGGCGTTGGGGCAGATGTGGGTGGAGATGAACACGTCGCCGGCCAGGACGTCCCCCAGGCTCGCCATCCGGCCGAGCTTCATGGCCGCCGCCACCGCCGTGACGGCGCCGTCCCCGTCCGAGACGAGGCCTATCCGCTCCGGCCGGGCGCCGATTCCTCCCAGGCGCCCCACAATACCGAGGGTGGGAGAGGTTCCCCCTCCCCGTTTCCCGCTCTTTCCGGAGAACCAGACCTTGATGAAGTCCGTGTGGCCTTTCGGTCCCTCCACTTTTTTCACGGTGATGCTGCCGGCGCTGACGCCTGCGGCAATCAGGGCCTCCCGCACCGATTCCCCCGACGCCGACGGGCTGTCGAGGAGTTCGTAGGCTTCGATGGCATATTTCAGGGACATGAGATCTTCCCCTCCTATCTGATGTATTCGACTATTTTCTTTCCCACCACGGGCTCGATTTCCTCCATGAGTTCCATGCACCGCATGCCCTGGCCCAGGATGAGCCGGTCCGCGGGGACAACGAAAAGAATGACGGTCTGCCCTTCCTGTACTTCCGCCGTGGTGACGGGAAGCCCCGACCCGGCGTCAAGGGTCATGATGAGGCCGGGAAAGGTGGCAAGCCGCTCGCCCCTGCTTTCCAGGGTCATGTATTCGTTCCAGAAGGTGGTTTCGAAGTCCCCCACCGTGACGCAGCCGCTGTCGAACCCTCCCCTGGTGACGATCTCCTTCCGGGCCACCGCCCCGGTGACGATATGTTCCCCGCCGAGGAAATCCAGGATGGAGGCGAGGACTGCGTCCCCGCCCCGGGGCATGGCCTTTTTCATCCGCTCACCCAGGTCCATGGCCTGCCGGAGGGCGCCGCAGGCGCCGTGCGCCCTCGCGTAGGACGCCGCCACCGGGTTCCGGGCCACGGCGACGAGGCCGCCGGATTTGTCAGCCGCCGCCCGGATCATGGAGGACGCGCTGCCGAGCTTTCCCGCCACGTGCAGTTCCAGGTAGAGCCCCTTCTCCCGGTCTCCTCCGGCAGCCGCCTGCCTGGAGACGTACCGGGTGTCCCTGTGGAGCCCCATGGAGCCCATGACTCCCGTGGGGTGGGCCCGGCCGTTGCAGAGGGCGTCCACCACCGGCAGGCCCATGAGGGCCGCGGGAACCCATCCGTTGGTGATGGAGCTTCCGCCGCACTCGTTGGGGATAAACCCTCCCGGAGCCGGGCACCCGTTTTCTTTCAGTATTTCCACGACCCGGAGATAGTCCTTCGGCTCCACCCGCGCTTCCGCCGCCGCGGGGGCCCCGACGGCCGATCCGGTGATGAGCACCGTGTCCGGGGGGATGTCGTCGATATCGGCCAGGACCACCTCTCCGGCCTCCAGGGCGCCCCTGAGGTTGAGGCGCCCCTTCTCCATGCTGCCCCCTCCGCCGCCTCCCAGGACTGCTCCGCCCAGTATGGCGGCTTCTCCCGTTTCTTTCGTTATGGTTCTTTTTGCCACCGGCTGTCTCCTCCTCTCTAGCCCAGGACGGTCCACGCCGCAGCGGCCTGGGCCCTCACGGGATCGATGACGGGCATGCCGGTTTTTTCCCTGAGGATCCCGGCCGCCCGGATGGTGGACATGCCGGTGCAGGCAAGAACGAGCATTCTCGCTCCCCTTCCGGCAAGTACCCGGCCTGCGGCGACCAAAGCCTGCATGCCTTCGGGCTTCATAAGGTCCAGCGTGGACTCCACCCCTTCGGGCACCGCGTCCGCCGCGAGGTTTTTCCCCAGAATGCGGCTCATGGCCTCCGGCACAACCTTCGTGATTCCCAGGACGCCCACCGGCAGCCCAGTGACCAGGGCGGCCGATGCGGCCGCCCTTCCTGCGCCGATGACGGGAATCCGGAGGGTCCGGGAGGCCTCCTCCACCGCCGGGTCGCCTGCACAGCTCACGATGACCGCTTCCATCCCTTCCCGCTCCATTTCCTGCGCGAGGGCGAGCACCTTGGGAACGGCGATCCGCTCCGTCTCCCCGTCGTGAATTCCTTCGGGCTGGTCGGGGATGCAGCGGGAAACCACGTCGAAGCAGGGGAAATACTGCATAACGAGCTCGCCGTGAAGGTTCAGGAGCTTTTCATCCGCCGTGGTCAGCACGCGGATGAGGCCGATCCGCTGTTTTGTCATTACATGAAGCTCCTTATGAGGGCGTTCACGAACCCGTAAATGCCGTCGCCCGCCACGAGGCCGCCGCCGTAGATCTCAAGCTCCGGCTTGAAATTCTTTTCAAGGGGAAGCCTGATGAGAAGGGCCACCAGGAGACCGGCGCCGTAAATGGGATTGCGGATGAGCAGTCCCGTGGCGAAGAGGATCCCCAGGGCCTTTTTCGCCCCTCCCGCAAACTGCAGCGCCGCACCGAAGACACTGGCGATGACGAGCTGCCTGAGAATTTCCGGGTTCAGCCCCGCCTTCACCGTGGCGGCAAAGACCTTGCTGACCGGCGGAACCATGTCGAGCTTGAAGTGCATGTTCATCAGGAGGGCCGTCACGCCCACGGCGATGAAGGCGCCGATCAGCTCGGAGATGACCTGCTGGCGCCGCCCGTCCATTTCGTATGCGGGGTCGCTTCCCCTGCCCCGGACGATCCAGCCTGTCTTGAGGTCATAGCCCATATCGGCGAAACAGGGTCCCGTGCTGGCCACATACCCGGTGAGGAGGATCAGGGCATGGGGAGGGAACCCCATGAACACGCCGAGGCTCAGGAAGATGATCGTCACGGCGAATCCGGGGAACCATCCGGAGTGCATGGCGGAAAGGCCCACGAGGATGGGCGCGACGATGGCCGAGAAGGTGCACCACAGGATCCAGATCACGAGTTTCTCCATGGGCATTTCAGTCCAGATTCCGCTCATGACCGCCAGTGCCACCGCGCCCAGGGCGAAGAGGATAATGTGGGCGGACAGGGTCTTTTTCACCGTTTCGGGGGAAACGGTGTACTGTTCGGCTGCCTCTTCCCCTGCCGGTGCGGAGGGCTTCCTGTGCCGGAAGATGATGACCATGGCCTGTACAAGGGAGATGGCCCCGGCGCCGATCATGACCCCGTGAGGGATGTAGGTCTTGCCGAGGTCGGTGACGTTTTCAAAGCCGATGCTTGCAAGGATGGGTCCGGCCCAGGGAGCGATGTGGTGGAAATAGCCCCTGACCAGGAGGCCGATGGCCAGGGCCAGCATGGCGTAGACGTTTGCAATGAAGGCTATGCCGACGCCCGCCATGGGAAGGCCCGCAATGCCCAGCGCCGGGAAGGTGAAGAGCTTGCTGCTGCCGAGGGCGCCGAGGAAGACGCCGAGAAGAAGGTGCTTTCCCTTTCTGCCGCCTTCATCCCCCGCGATGAGGGCCTGGGCGGTGGCGATGCCCGGAGGCCAGGTTCCCGTGGCGGGAAACAGCTCCGAGTCGAACAGCCGGTAGACGAGGTGCATGCCGATGAGCGTGGCGAGGCCCGACCCGAGGAGCATGGGTATGAGCAGGCTCAGGTCGCCGTAGGCGTAGAAGATGGCCACGGCGAGGAGGGTGCAGTTCGCCGCCGCGAATCCTGCCCCGGACGTCATGGTCTGGACAAGGTTCTGGCGGTCCAGGGACCGGAACTTGTGCATGGCTTCGAAAGGCATCCTGGCAAGAGACATGGCGATAAGGGCTCCGATGATGGAGGTATTCGGCGTGATCCCTATCCTGGAGATTATCTGCATGCAGATGACCGCCGAGAGCGCAGAAACCAGAAGGCTCAAGATGAGCGTTTCCTTTTCAAGGGCCTTCACATGCTGCCTTTTTTCCGTGCTTTCCATTACATTCATCTCCTTCCCTCGTGTTGCCTGAAGATCCCCGCTTCCCCACAAACGCATTTTTCAAAAAACCATGCAATAATTGTACAAGTCCCGGCCGGGTTTTACCAGATGCATTATGCAAACATTCCATACTTTCACAAATTTCACTCCCGGCCTTTCAGGTATTCAAAGGTTCCCCGGCCGGGTATCTCCTCCCCCTTTCGCCACAAAGAAAATGCGGCTTGTATAAAAGGCGGCAATCTTATATAAACTGTATGAGGGCGGCCTGTCAGCATGCCGCTGAGTTCGGGAGGGGGGAAGGCCGGTTGAAAAGGTCATTGAGGTTTATGTTTGCCGCTGTCATGGCGGTGGTGCTGCTGTCGGTTCCTGCCTGGAGCGGGGAGGTTCCCGGCCCGTGCGAACTTTTTGCGCAGGCGGATGCGGAGGCCCTGTTCAACGAGCCCGTGTCGCCCGGAGTTTCCCGGGAAACGGTTGCCCCGGCGGGAAAGAGCTGCCGGTATTCTTTCAGCAGGGACGGGTCTGTGTACGGAGTGACGGTCAGGGTCTGCACCACGGAGGAGATCGCCGCCGAGGGTATTTTCGGCTCGGCCGGGGATGTGTTCAGCCGCCAGGTCGGTGCGCGGACCAGGCACGAAGAGGCCTCGAAGACATTTCTGGAAGTGGGCGTGCCGGGAGCGGAAGCCTTCTGGGAGGGAACCGCCCTGTGGGTGCTGAAGGGAGAGGTGCTGTTCCTGCTGGAGGTCCATGCGCCCCTGGCGGGATCCTTCAAAACCATGGATGAAATGAACGCCGACCAGGAGGAGCAGAATCTCGCCCTGGCCCGCAAAGCCGCCGGAGTCATCGCGGGAAGGCTGGAGTGAGGGACGAAATCGTGGTTTATCCAGGGGACGGCCGGGTGCCGTCCCCTTTTTTTATTCTTCTTCTGTCTGAATCGGTCCGATGTTCTGCCGCTTGCCCAGGTTGAAGAGGGCGAGGCCGGAGAGGATGACCGCCCCGCCGATGAGAGTGGCGCCATCGGGCCGTTCCCCCGCGAGGAGGAAGCCGAGCAGGCTGGAGATGAGAGGTGTCAGGAACATGTAGTTGCTCACCGAGGCTGTGTCCCTGGTTTTCTCGAAAGCCTTCGACCAGGCTACGTAGGCGATGGCACTGGAGAAGACGGAAAGCATGGCGAGGTTGAAGAGCTGGGCCGGCGGCGCCGCCGCCAGCTCCCGGAACGCCCGGGGCGCAAAGACGGCGAGCATGGCCGCCCCCGCCGTGATGCTGAAGGTGGCAGTCTGGAGACCGGAATATCTGCCCGTGAGGCCCTTCTGGACCAGGTTGTAGACGCTGAGCACCAGGGCGGCGAGGAGAAGCCAGAGGATACCCCTGTTCACGGAGAAGGCCCCCTTCATGAGGGACAGGATGAGGATTCCGGCAAACTCGACGGCAATGGCCGCCCACTGGAGCCTTCCCACCCTTTCGCCGAGGAAGAGCACGGCAAGGAGGGCGGTGATGACCGGAGCGGAGGAAATGATGATACTGCTCGTGGCCGAGGTGACGGTGAGGATTCCCTGGTTGAAGGCCCACAGGTAAAGAAAGAAGCCGGAGGCCCCGGCCGCCGCGAAGTACTTGACGTCTTCCCTCCGGGGGAGCTTCATTCCTGTGCGGAAGCCCACCGCACCGAGGATGAAGGAGGCGATGGCGCACCGCAGAAAGCCGAGGGAGAGGGGCGAAAAGTGTCCCAGGGCCAGGCGGGTGAAGACATAGGCCAGAGACCAGCAGAAAATGGCCGTGAAGGCGTAGGGGTGGTAGGTCCGGAGAATTTTCAGGACCGGCACCTCCCCGAAGGGAGCACACCCCGCGGAAAGCGGCAAGCCTTCCGCAGGGTGTCGTGTTTTCCGTTCCCGGCTCCGGAGACGGGAAAATCAGACCACATAGGTGCCTGAGACGGTGTTGCCTCCCCGCTCCGTCCAGTTGGTGTGGAAGAACCTGCCCCTTTCGGTGTCCAGCCTCTGGTACATGTGGGCGCCGAAGTAGTCCCGCTGGGCCTGCAGCAGGTTCGCGGGCAGAAATTCGCTGGTGTAGCCGTCGAAGTAGGCCAGGCCGGAGCTCATGGAGGGTATGGGGATGCCGTGCCTGATGGCGGTCGCGGCCACGTCCCGCCAGGAGGGAAGGAGGTCCTTCATGAGATCCTTGAAGTAGGGGTCGAGGATGAGGTTGGTGAGCCCGGGGTTCCGGTCGAAGGCTTCCTTGATCTTCCCGAGGAAGACGCTGCGGATGATGCACCCCGCCCGCCAGATGAGGGCGATGCCGCCGTAGTTGAGCTCCCAGTTGTAGGTCTCCGCGGCCGCCCGGAGGAGGGTATACCCCTGGGCGTAGGAGATGATCTTGGAGGCAAGAAGGGCCTTCCGGATTTTTTCCAGAAATTCGTCCCGGTCGCCGTGGAAGGCGGTCTCTTCCCTGGGAAATTCCGCGGCGGCGGCCACCCGTTCGTCCTTCATGGCGGAGAGGCACCGGGCGAAGACGGCCTCGCTGATGAGGGTGAGGGGAACCCCTTCGTCCAGGGCCGCGACGCTCATCCACTTGCCTGTCCCCTTCTGCCCGGCGGTGTCGAGGATCTTGTCCACCAGGGGAAGACCGTCCACGTCTTTGTAGGCGAGGATGTCCCTGGTGATCTCGATGAGGTAGCTGTCCAGGTCCGTCTCGTTGAATTTCCTGAAAGCTTCGTGCATCTCGCCGGCAGTCATGCCCAGCACGTCCCGCATGAGGTGGTAGGCTTCACAGATGAGCTGCATGTCGCCGTACTCGATGCCGTTGTGGACCATCTTGACGAAGTGGCCTGCCCCGTCGGCGCCCATCCATTCGCAGCAGGGGGTGCCGTCTTCAACCCTGGCGCTGATGGACTGGAAGATGTCTTTGACATGGGGCCAGGCTGCGGCCGACCCGCCGGGCATCATGGAGGGCCCCTTCAGGGCGCCTTCCTCTCCTCCGCTGACTCCGGTGCCGATATAGAGCAGTCCCTTGCTCTCCACGTAGGCCGTCCTGCGGATGGTGTCGGAGAAGTGGCTGTTTCCTCCGTCGATGAGGATGTCTCCCTTTTCCACGAGGGGCAGAAGGTGTTCGATCATTTCGTCCACGGCCTTGCCCGCCTGGACCATCATCATGATCTTCCGGGGGCGTTCGAGGCTCGCTACCAGGTCCTCGAGGAAAAAGGTGCCGAGAATGTTCTTCCCCTTCGCCCTGCCTTCGATAAAATTGGACACCTTGTCCGCGGTGCGGTTGAACACGGAGACGGTAAATCCCCTGGACTCCATGTTCATGACGAGGTTTTCACCCATGACTGCCAGGCCGATGAGGCCGATATCAGCTTTTTTCATGGCACAACTCCTTATCCCTTGAGATTTCCGCCCCACGCTCGAAGCGGTCCTTACCGTTTTACCCGGGCGTTGCCTTCCCAGACGCTCCAGACCTGCTCTTCGCTCGCGGGAACGGCGAAGTCGTAGATCATGGTGGTGGCCATGGCGCCGGTGGCCCAGCCGAACTGAAGTGCCTTCTCGGGCTCCCATCCCTTGTTCAGGCCGTAGAGCAGACCGCCGACGAACCCGTCGCCGCCGCCGATGCGGTCGAGAATGTGGATGGGCCGGGGCGGAGCCTGGAACCAGCCCTCGTCTGAATGGAGGATGGCGCCCCAGAGGTGTTCGTTGGCGTGAACCACCTGGCGAAGGGTGGTGGCGAAGACTGAGGCGTTGGGGAAGGCTTTCCGGGCGTTGTCTATCATGCCCTTGAAGCTGTCCATCTTGCCGGCGATGTCCGCGCCGCCTGCCTCCGGTCCCTGGACGCCGAGGGCGAGCTGGAAATCCTCCTCGTTGCCGATGAGGTAGTCCGTCAGGGAGGCGATTTCGCTGAAGAGAGAATGAAGCTCCTCTCCCCTGCCCTTCCAGAAGGATTCCCGGTAGTTCAGGTCGAAGCTGATGAGGGTGCCGTGGCTCTTGGCGGCCCGGGCCAGCTCGATGCAGAACTGTCCCGTCTCGGGGGAGAGGGCGGCGATGAGGCCAGAGACATGGAGCACCCGTACTCCCTCCCGGCCGAAAAGCCGTTCAAGGTCAAAATCTTTCACGTTGAGGGTCCGGCCGACTTCCCCGGCCCGGTCGTTGGTCACCCTGGGCCCCCGGACGCCGTAGCCCGTGTCGGCGATGTTGAACTGGTGGCGGTACCCCCACGGGCCTCCCTGGGGAACGTCCTTTCCCTCGAACTCGATGCCCCGCTTGCGGAGGTCGTTCTTGATGAGAAGCGCTATGGGGCTGTCCTTCACGAAGGTGGTAAGGACCTTGACCCTCTCTCCAAGGGCGGCGCTGACGGTGAGGACGTTGCTTTCGGCGCTGGTGGCCTGGAGGAAGAAATGGTCGCTCACGTGCACCGGCTGGTGGTTGAGAGGCGTGATCCGCACCCCCATGCTGGTGGGGCTCACAAGCGAATAAGCGCAGTTTTCCCTAACGGTCGGTTTCATCATGTCCTCCTTCTCGGCAGGAATCAGCCTGCGACAGAACTGACTAAAAACATTGTCCGAAGCGGCGGAGGCGGGCTGTGGCTCTCTCCCGCCCGGGGACAAACCTGCAGTCTCCGCACCCTTCACCGGATCGTCCGCACTTTTTCACAATATAGCAGAAAACCGGGCGAATGGCTCCCCCCGAAAACAGAAAAAGGGACTCCCCTATCAGGAGTCCCCGTTTCTCATTCTCTTGGTTTTTCAGAGGTCCGTCCCTATTTCCGCCAGCAAGGTCTCCATCTGGCGGCTGAAGGTGCCGTGAAGTTCCCGGATCTTTTCTCCGTCGGAGTCTTCAAGAGCCCGCTGGAGGTCCCTTGCGGTTTCGTGAAGGGCCGTCGCACCGATGCTGCCCGAGCTGCTTTTGACTTTGTGGACCATCTTCGCCGCGTCATCGTACTGCCCCGCTTCCACCAGGGCGGCGAGATCCCTGACAAGGGTGCCGTTTTCCCGGGCGTATTCGGACAGCACAGTTTTGTAGAGGGCTTCGTTGTTTCCCATGAACCGGAGCCCCATGGCCCTGTCGAGGATGCCTTTTTCCTTCGGTACGTGCAGCGGCCGGGCCCCAACCGTTTCGACAACCTTCCGGACAAAGCCTTCGGGGTCGAAGGGCTTGCTGATGTAATCGGTGATGCCGTGCTGTTCGCACTTTTCCCTGACCCCGTCCACCACGTCCGCGGTGAGGGCGATGATGGGGACGCCGGGGGCGATTTCCTTGATCCTGAGGGAGGCATCGTACCCGTTGAGGACGGGCATGTGGAGGTCCATGAGAACGAGGCTGACTTCCCCGGAGTGTTCCCGGAAGGCCGCCACGCCCTTTTCGCCATCATCCGCGAGAATGATGGCGAACCCTTCCTGTTCAAGCAGGGATTTCGCGATGAGCTGGTTTGTTTTGTTGTCCTCCACCACGAGGATGGTTCCGCCTGTTGTTTTCATTTCTTCCGTGACCACCTGTTCTTTCTTGTCCTGGGATTCGCCTCCGACCGAGGAGACGGCCTTCAGCTTGAATATTTCCTGTATGGCATTGAAGAGGACTGATTGTATGACCGGCTTGCCCACGGCCATTTCAATTCCGTGCTCTTCCGTCCTGTCGAAGAGATCTTCCCGCATCATGGGGAGCAGAAGGATGACCGCCGGCATTTTGACGATCCTCGGATTGTCCCTCATTTTGTCCACGAAGCTGAAGGCCTTTTCCTCCGGCGTTTCGTAGTCGATGATGAGAAGGTCGAAGCTGTCCTTGACAAAGCCGCAGATGAGAATGCAGTGCCGGAAGACGGTTTGCCGGAGTCAAAGTCAGATGAGACGGAGGCCGCCTCTGATGAGGTGCCGCCGAAGGATAAGCCGATTCTGGGTGACCCGCTGGTTTAGTTGAGCGGACGTATCACGAATTGAGCAACACTATTGGACGGCAGACTGAGCGATAAAGACAGTTTGCCGTCTTTTGTTTCGACCGTTTGGGACGGTTCCATAAGCTCTAAGTCGTCCATGGCACGGTACTTTTCGATGTTGCTATTCCAGACTTTCAGCCCCTCATCGTCAAGCGTATGGCGGACATCCAAGTCGTAGTGCGAGCCGCTGTTGCAGCCACGATCGACCATCTTGAGGTTGGCGCTATCTTTAATCCACTGGGTCATAAAATTCGAGTGCTCGCGATCGATGCGCCATTGCTCGACCGTTCGAGGATGCCGAACACGTCGTCGATTCTCCATGGCCCGTCTCCCCGTGTCGATGTAAGGGTTCTTGCAGCGGCTCGAGCGCCCGCGCCGGGCAGACCGCGTACATGAAGTCCTCCGGCCACCGGGCGAACGTGCTGAACTCGGTCTGGACCCACGTCGGCGTCGGCTACGCCAAGCGGGGCAGCCGGGTCTACACCGTCCAGGTGTTCATGCAGGCCTGCTGAGGCGCCCCGCCCTCGAGGGCGGACGACCAGATCTCCCCCCGGTCACCACGGCCCCGCACCCCGGTGCGGGGCCGTCTCGCGTCCCGGCGACGGTCGCCGCCTCGCCGCGTGACCATCGTCGGGTCCGGGCGCCGCTCGGGTTCAGGCGGGCCCGAGGCCGCGACGCGCACGGCCCTGCGACCAGCAGGTCGGCCCCGCGGGACCGACCGGCGGGTAACAGGTTTCCTCCGACCCCACCTGTTACTCGGTCAGCGGGCGCCGTCAGCCGACGGAGCGGCGCACCGTGACCAGGTGGGACACGGTGGGGGCGGGCGGCACGTACCGCACCGGCACCGGGCGACCGGCGGCGTCCTTGCGGAGCTGGACGAGCAGGTAGACGTAGCCGGCGAGGGCGGCGTCGACGAGCAGGTGCGCCAGGATCAGCGGGCCGCCGAAGGCGAGCGCCAGGAGGAGCGTGAACACGGCCAGGCCGGCGAGCACGGCGAGCACGTCGCGGCGGCGCCGACGGACCTGGGCCCGGGAGGTCGGGGTGCCGGGCAGCCGGGCGGCACCGGCGAGCGACGAGCGCCGGCCGGTGGTGCCCGGGGTGGCCCGGCCGAGCACGGCGAGGTCGTGACGGAACGTGTTGACCGAGCGGCCGGGGCGCACCGCGGCCCGGTTGCGCACGATCGGGGGAAGCAGGAACGCCGCCCACGCGATGGCCAACAAGATCAGGACCGGCAAACCCATGTCTCCAGTTCCGTGGCTTTCGACTCGGGACCGTACCGGAGAGACGACCGTCACAGGGGGATGGTCGACCGCCGGGGGTCGGGGCGGGCGGGACCGGCGGCGGCCGGCGAATGTGACAGTTCTACTACGAAGGTGACGGCCGAAGCCACACCGCCGGGGACATCGCGCCGGGCCCGGGGGCGCGACGCCGCGTCACGCCTCGATCGGGCCGGCCCCGCGGTCGTGGTCGTCGAGGACGCGGTCGATCGCGGCGTCGAGTCCATCGGGGCCGTGGGCCATCCCGTCGGGGGCGGCGCCGTCGACCACCGCGGCGTCGCGGCGGTACGAGCCGGATCGGCCACCGGTCTTCTCCCAGAGGGCGACGTCCCCGATCACCATCGAGCGATCGGCGGACTTGCACATGTCGTAGATCGTCAGGGCGGCCACCGAGCAGGCGGTGAGCGCCTCCATCTCCACGCCGGTGCGGTCGACGGTGTCGACGTGGGCCTCGATCTCGATGAAGGTGTCCTCGATCCGGAAGTTGACGAGGACCGAACCGACGAGGAGCGGGTGGCAGAGCGGGATGAGGTCCGACGCCCGCTTGGCGGCCTGGATGCCGGCGACCCGCGCCACGGCCAGCACGTCGCCCTTGCCGACCCCGCCGCGGGCGACGAGCGACGTCGTCTCGGGCTGCATGTGGACCCGGGCACGGGCCACCGCCCGGCGGGCGGTGGGTTCCTTGGGCGTGACGTCGACCATCCGGGCGCGGCCGAGCGGATCGAGGTGGGTCAGGCCACGGTCGGACATGGGCCGATGCTACGCCTCGCGGCGTCAGCCCCCGATCTGGGACATCGAACGGCGGGGCCGGATGAACGCCGGTTGGCCGATGAGGTGGCCGGCCTCCTTGGCGTCGACCGACCGCACGACCGCCTCGGCGACGACCTCGTCGGACGCCCCGCCGCGCAACAGGGACCGCAGATCGGTCTCGGAGGTGGCGAACAGGCAGGTACGGAAGGCGCCCTCGGCGGTGAGCCGGACCCGGTCGCAGTCGTCGCAGAACGCCCGGGTCACGCTGGGCACGACGCCGACCTCGCCCCTCCCGTCGCGGTATCGCCAGACGGTCGCGGGGGCCGACCCGCGACGGGGCGGCTCCAGCGGGAACGCGGCGTCCACCGCGGCGACGATCTCGTCCTGCGACACGACCGCGTCGCGGTCCCACCGGCCCGATGCGTCGAGCGGCATGAACTCGATGAACCGCACGGCGACGCCCCGCTCCCGGCCGAAGCGGGCGAGGTCGACGACCTCGTCGTCGTTGACGCCGCGCATCACCACCGCGTTCAGCTTCACCGGGTCGAGCCCGACGGCGAGGGCGGCGTCGATGCCGGCGAGCACCCGGTCGAGGTCGTCGCGGCGGGTGATGTCCTCGAAGCGGTCGCGGCGCAGGGTGTCGAGCGAGACGTTGACGCGCCGGAGCCCGGCCGCGACCAGCGGGGCGGCCAGGCGGTCGAGGGTGGTGCCGTTGGTCGTGAGGGACAGATCGACGTCGAGGCGGGCCAGGCGGGCGACGAGGTCGGGTAGCCCGGCACGGAGCGTCGGCTCGCCGCCGGTGAGGCGGATCGACCGGATGCCGAGCCGGTCGACCAGGATTCCGGCGACCCGCTCGACCTCCTCGAACGTGAGCAGTTCCGACCGAGGCAGCCAGGTGAGCCCGTCCTCGGGCATGCAGTAGTCACAACGCAGGTTGCAGCGGTCGGTCACCGAGATGCGCAGGTCGCGGTGGACGCGCCCGAAGCCGTCGGTGAGGGACCGGGTCACCCGGCCGAGCCTACGGGGCGAGCCGGGCCACGAGGCCGTCGACGTCGAGCACCATCACCTCGACCTCGGCGCCCGCGGCCAACCCGGTGCCGTCGGGCACCACGGCGAGGCCGGTCGCGGTCGACGTGGCGGTGAGCTGGTGGCTGCCCTGGGCGGCGACGGGCGTGACGGTCCAGGCCCCGGCGTCGCGCCCGATCTCCACGCGCACGAGGTGGTCCTTCCCGTCGGGCTGCCGGTCGAGGGCGACCGCGGCCCGGGCGACCACGCGCGGCCGGTCGAGGTCGTGGTGGCCGGCGAGGCGACGGATCGCGGGGCGGGCGAGCACCTCGAACGACACGAGCGCGGAGACGGGGTTGCCGGGCAGGCCGAGCAGCGGCACGCCGTCGACCGAGGCGACGGCGAACGGCTTCGCCGGTCGGATGGCGACCTGGATCCACTCGGGGTCGCCCATCCGGTCGAGCACTAGCTTCACCACGTCGGCCTCGCCCATGCTGACCCCGCCCGACGTGAGGATCAGGTCGCACTGGAAGGCGGCCGAGCGCAGGGCGGCGGCGACGGCGTCGACGTCGTCGCGGACCCACCCGAGGTCGACCGGCTCGGCTCCGGCGGCGGCCGCCGCCGCCAGCAGCATGGGGCGGTTCGAGTCGCGGACCTGGCCGGGCGCGGGGTCCCGGGGCGGGGCGACCAGCTCGTCGCCGGTCGAGATCACCCCGACGCGGGGTCGGGGCACGACCTCCACCGCC
>ENA-UOUL01003455-UOUL01003455.1-bioreactor-metagenome-genome-assembly--contig:-NODE-3455-length-16143-cov-3.561061_pt1 | contig 16143 bp, 14 predicted proteins | sample MGYA00249838_ERZ747220 | MGnify/ENA primary metagenome ERZ747220 (study PRJEB28778, sample SAMN05720191) | bioreactor metagenome | isolation source: Anaerobic biogas reactor | place: USA:Washington...
AGATTTCGACGCTGTACTTGATCCCCAGGTGCGTCATCTCAAAGGAGGCGATTTTCGCGGTAAACCCGTTCCCCTCGACCACCGCCTGCCCCGCGACCTTTTTCGCGCCGGCGCCCGGATAGATCGTCGCCACAAGCTCCGCCGAGTCGACCTTTTCGCCGATGCCCAGCTCCTCGAGCATCTCCGCTCCGATCAGGAAGTCGTCGTACCGGACCTCCTCGTACTCGGGACCGAAGTAGAGCGACGGGTCGACGGGCTTCAGCCTCGGCGGGTTCTCCTCGCGGAACTCGGCCTTCTTGCGCTCGATGTAATCGAACACGTCCCGGCGGTGGCGCAGATCGATCGAGCGATCGGTGTCTTCGTCCGACTTGGCGTAGTACAGCCTGTCGTCGGCCTCGGGCTGCACCACCTCGGAGCTCGACTCGTCTCCGATCGCGGAGGAGGCTTCCTCGGTCATCTGCGCGTAGAACTCCATGTGGGGAATGCCCACGACCTCCTTGTACGCGCGCAGCAGCACCACGTCCATCGCGAGCTCGAACGGCTTCGACCCGTCCGCGTCGCCGGGGACGAGGTGCATCAGCTGCGAAAGCTCCGTCGGCCCGTCCCCGCCCAGCGCGAACGCGATCGGTATGTCGTAGTACAGGTACATCCCCGTCGCGAAGTCCACCATCTTCCCGCCCCGCGCCGGCGGCATAAGCGCCAGCAGATACGTGTTCCCGTCGTCCGGAACCGAGGCCGTGAACGACACGTACAGGTCGTTTCCCTCCCAGATCGCGTCCCCGAACGCGGCGCGGAGGATTTCCCCGCCGCCCTCAACGCCCAGCTCCTGCACGCGCGCGGCGGCCTCCTCGTCCGCGCCGCGCTCCTCGAATATCTTCCCGAGCATGCCGAGCTTCGCCGCGGCGAGCGCCGCCCCCGCGAGCAGCAGCGCGAGAAGGATCGCCGCCAGCGCGAGCGCCGCCCTCCGCGGCCGGGCGGCCTGCGCCGCGCGGCGCTTTTCGACGGCCACCCGCGCGAGCCTCTCCGCGAACCCCGGCGGAAGCGGCGCGCGCTCGACCCACTTCGCGTATTCGTCCCTAAACATCCGCGCTCCCCCCCTCGATGATGTCCTTCAGCCTCCGCCGCGCGCGCGTCAGCTGCGCCCGGACGGTCGACGGCCTGCGCCGAAGCGCCCGGCCGATCTCCTCCGCGGTCATCCCCACATAGTAGAACAGGTGGAGAACCGCCCTGTCCCTGCCCGGAAGCGCCGAGAGCGCCTCGCTGAGCGCGGAAGTATGCGCGTCCTCCGAGGGCACGTCCTCCGCGAGCGGCACGTCGCGCGAACGCCCCCTCCTGAGGTTCGCCGACAGGTTCAGCGTCGTCCGGATCAGCCAGGCCTTGCGGTGCTCCTCGCCTTTGAACGCCGGGTTTCGCGCCACGAGCTTCAAAATCGCCTCCTGGCAGATGTCCTCCGCGTCCATGCGGTTGCGCGTGCGCGCATAAGCCAGGCGGAAGAGCATCCTCGCATATCGCTCGACAATCTCGCGCACATCCCCGTCGGTCCCGATCGGCCGGCCGTCCATCTGCCCACCCCCTTCACCGATAACAACCGCGCGGAGCCCCAAAAGCTGCGCGCGGTGAAAAATTTAACACAAAAAAACGGAGCCGGAGAGGTCCGGCCCCGGGGAATCAGTCGAACACCGTCATGTCGATGTCGACCGGCTTCTGCGTCACGCGCGGCGCGGTCGTCGCGATCGGGGCGTTCGGGTCGACGGTCGCCGTGCCGCCGACGGGCTTCTTCCCGTCGAGGCTCCGAAACGCGGTTTCGGAAAACAGCGCCTCCTGTGTCTCGGGCGAGGCCTTTCCGTCGGCCTTGATGCCCGCGGCGAGCTGGAAATAGCCGATCGCCATGTACGTGCTCTTGCCGTAGTCGCCGTCGGGGGTGCCCTTGAGCCAGCCGAGCTCGATCAGCCGCTGCTGCAACAGGTACACGTCCCAGAGATAGTCGCCGCGCTTCAGCAGCTTGTACTCGTACACGTACGGGTCGGGCTCGGGCACCGGGAGTTCCTTCACCGGCGTCGTGATCGGGCTCTCCTCGTTCGCGGGGTAGCCGAACATCTCATTGAGCGTCACCATTTTGTACCCCTGCGCGCGCGCGTACGGGATGAACTCGAGCAGCTTCGCGAGGTCCGAGTCGGTCGTGTGGAACAGGTAGATGTTGCCCGGCGCGATGGTCGACTTGAGCTTTTCGACCGCGGTGTTTGAGCCGTTCATCGACCAGTGCGCCATGCCGTAGTAGCCGAGCTTTTGAATATATTGATGCGTGCGCAGGTCGCGCCGGTTGTCGCCGCCGCGCGTGCGCATGAAATGCATCCGGTAATTGACGCCGAGCACATAGCTGACGGCGCGGTTCTGGTTGTAGATTTCCTTCGCCATCTCCTCGGCGGTCAGCGTGTAGAACTTCGAGTGGCTGTACGAGTGGTTCTCGAGCTCCATGCCGAGCGAGTGCGCCTCGCGGATGACCTCCTGCAGGCCCTCGCGCGCGAGGTTCTTGCCGATCGGGAAGATCGTCAGCTTCCCGCCGTTCTGAACCGCGCAGTCGACGATCCCGTCGAGGTTTTCCGTCTGGTTGCAGTCGTCGACCGTGATCGCGATGATCTTCTCCCCGGTCTTGGCCTTCGAGAAGATCGGCAGATACCCGCCCGGCGCGGCGGTCGGGCGCGCGCCGACGACCTCGTCCTCGCGGTAGCTGTCGTCGGTCAGGCTCTCGCCCCCCGCTTCGCCCTCGTCGATGGGCATTCCCTCGCCGAAGTCCTCGGAGAACCGCGGCTCGGCCGTCCCCTTCGGCTCCGCGGACGGGGGCGCGCTGACGCGCGCGGCAAGGCCGATCGCGGGCAGCTCCGCCACGGCGGGCGCGACCGGGTCGTCCGCCGCGGGCTTCGGACGGCCGACGAGCAGCACAACGGCGACGGCGGCGAGCACGAGCATCGCCGCGAGCGTCCATATCAACCCGATGGGCGGCCTCCCCCTGCGCGGGGAATGCCCGCCGGACATCCGGGCGCTTCCGTACATCCTCCGGGGAGGGATCCCCTCCCGCGCGTCTCTCCTGTCAGCCATGCGCTCTCCTCGATTCCCGGCGCTTTGCGCGCTCTCCCGTTGGACGATTGCCGGAGGGCGCGGGTTCCGTGCTCCGGTCAATCAAGGATTGTCACGCCGACCCCGGGCGCCGCCGCAGCCTTCGGCTCGAAAATTCAACACAGATTATAGTGCGTGTCCCAAAAAATGTCAAGGAAAAGCGGCGACCCGACCCGGATCGCCGCAGAACCCTTCTTTCAGTTCCCCTGCCTCGCGAGCTCGAACTCCCGGAGCATCTCCTTGTCCGGCTTCTTCGTCAAAAGCGACACGATTACGATCGCGATTGCGCTCACGACGAATGCCGGGAACAGCTCGTAGATGCCGAGCACGCCGCCCAGCGGGCGTATCGCGAGCTTCCACAGGAACACCATGCCGCCGCCCGCGAGCATGCCGGCGACGGCGCCCGCGTAATTCGTGCGCTTCCAGAACAGCGAGAACAGCATGATCGGCCCGAACACCGCGCCGAAGCCCGCCCACGCGAACGACACGATCGTGAAGATCACGCTGTTTTCGTCGAGCGCGATCGCGACGCCGATCAGGGCGATCGCCAGGAGCACGACGCGCGACATCATCATGACCTGCTTGTCGGTGGCGTCCTTCTTCATGATGCTCTTGAAGATGTTCAGCGAGAACGCGCTCGCGGCGATCAGGAGGTACGAGTCGGACGAGCTGATCGTCGCCGCGAGTATGCCGGCCATGATGATGCCGGCGACAAGCGGCGGGAACAGCGTCTGCGAGAGCACGATGAACACGTTTTCCGCGCCGGAGGCGGTGTTGAGCACCGCGTGCACCGGGAACATCGCGCGGCCGACGATGCCGATCAGTACCGCCGCCCCGAGCGAGATCACGACCCAGACCGTCGCGATGCGGCGCGACTTCACGAGCTCGCTGCGCTTGCGGATCGCCATGAACCGCAAAAGCACCTGCGGCATGCCGAAGTAGCCGAGGCCCCAGGACATCGTCGAGATGATCGTCAAAAGCCCGTAACTCCCCGCCGCGCCGAACAGCGGGGCGCCGGCCTCGGAGATCATCTGCGCGCCGTTCGCGCCGACCGTCGGACTCGCGATGCCGAAGAACGTGAAGAACCCGGGAATCGCCCTCGCGTTTTCGACGACCGCGCCGAACCCGCCCGCGGAGGCGACGCCCGCGATCAGCACGACCGACAGCGCGAAGATCATGACGACCGCCTGCATGAAGTCGCTCGCGCTCTCGGCGAGGAAGCCGCCGAGAAACGTGTAGATCAGGACGAACACCGCGCCCGCGATCATCATCGTGCGGTAGCTCTGCCCGAACATCGTGCTGAAGAGCTTCCCGCAGGTGACAAAGCAGCTCGACGCGTACACCGTAAAGAAGATCAGAATGAACAGCGACGCGATCGTCATGATGACCTTGCGCTTCTCCCGGAACCGGTTCGAGAAGAAGTCCGGGATCGTGATGGCGTTCCCGGCGACGACCGAGTAGCTGCGCAGCCGCTTCGCGACGAACAGCCAGTTGAGGTAGGTGCCCAGCGCCAGCCCGATCGCCGTCCACGCGGCGTCCGAGAACCCGCACCAGTAGGCGACGCCCGGGAGACCCATCAGCAGCCAGCCGCTCATGTCCGACGCCTCCGCGCTCATCGCCGCGACCCACGGCCCGAGCGAGCGGCCGCCCAGGAAGTACTCCTCGCTCGACCGGTTCGACCGCTTCGAAAAGTAGAGCCCGATGCCGATGACGATCGCCATGTAGCCGATCATGGCGATGAGGTTTTGTACCGTGTCGTGATTCATCGTGACGCCCCCCTGCATTTTTTCCGACGGTATGCCCATCATTATAGCAAGAAGCCGGCGGATGTGCAGGAATTTTATGTTAAATGTTTCACTTTTCGAATGGAAAACCTCCATTTTTCGCAGAAATGGAGGTTTGTATAAAAATACATGCGGTTTTCGACCGCATGCCATCAAAATCATCCTTTCTGTCTGGACCTGTGCGGATTGTATCAGCCACCCTTGAACGGCCTGTGAACGCGCAGAGAATGGTTTGTGGTTTTTTCAGGGAAAAAAACAGGAGCCTTTCGGCCCCTGTCGGTGTCTTGGGATCACTTTTTGCTCTTCGCCTCTCCCAAATACGCGTCCCTGACCCTCGGATTTTCCAACAGCACCGCGCCCTCGCCGGAGAGCGCGATCGAGCCGGTCTCGAGCACGTATCCGTAGTTCGCGCAGCGAAGCGCCGCGTTCGCGTTCTGCTCGATCAAAAGGATCGTGATCCCCTCGTCGCTCAACTGCCGGATGATCTGGAAGATGTCCCGCACGACCAGCGGCGCGAGCCCGAGCGACGGCTCGTCCATCATCATCAGCTTCGGCCTCGCCATCATCGCGCGGCCGACGGCCAGCATCTGCTGTTCGCCGCCGGAGAGCGTGCCGGCCATCTGCCAATGGCGCTCCTTGAGCCGGGGGAACACCTCGAACACGTGCGCGCTGTCGCGCTCGATCGCGTCCTCGTCGGTGCGCAGGTACGCGCCGATCCTGAGGTTTTCGAGCACCGTCAGGTTCGGAAACACGCGCCGCCCCTCGGGGACGAGCGCGATGCCCTTCGCGACGATCTTCTGCGGGTCCTTGCCCGTGATGTCCTCGCCGCCAAACTCGATCTTCCCGGAGCGGATCGGCACGATGCCGCTGATCGAGCGCAGCGTCGTCGATTTTCCGGCGCCGTTCGCGCCGATCAGGGTCACGATCTGCCCCTCCTCGACCGCGAACGATATGCCCTTGAGCGCCTCGATGCCGCCGTAGCTGACCTTCAGGTCCGTCACCTTCAGAAGGCTCATTCCTCGTCCACCCCCAGATACGCCTGAATGACCTCCGGGTTCCCCTGCACCTCGGCGGGCGTGCCGTCGGCGATCAGCTTCCCGAAGTCGATCACGTAGATTCTGTCCGAAATGTCCATGACGAGGTTCATGTGGTGCTCGATCATGAACACCGTCAGGCGGAACTCGTCCTTGATCCGGCGGATGAAGCGGCCGAGGTCGTCGGTCTCCTGCGGGTTCATGCCGGCGGCCGGCTCGTCGAGCAGGAGGAGGCTCGGCCCGGTCGCGAGCGCGCGCGCGATCTCGAGGCGCCGCTGCTTGCCGTAGGGAAGCGACGTCGCCTTCTCGTCCCGGACGCTCAAGAGCCCCACGACGTCGAGCAGCCTCAGCGCCTCCTCGCGCATCCTCCGCTCCTCCCTGGCGTTTACCCGGAACGTCGCCGAGAACAAATTGCTGGTCTTTCGAAGGTGCGTCGCGATCAGCACGTTTTCGAACACGGTCTGCGTCTTGAACAAACGTATGTTCTGGAACGTGCGCGCGATGCCCATCTTCGTGATGCGGTCGGGCGTGATCTTGACGACCTTTTCGTACTTTCCGGCGTTCTCGCCGGCGTAGAGCTTCTTCATCTTGCCCGACGGGTGGTTCGACGCGATCAGCGTATTCCCGAACCAGACCTCGCCGTTCGTCGGCTCGTAGACGCCGGTCACGCAGTTGAACGCGGTCGTCTTTCCGGCGCCGTTCGGCCCGATCAGTGCGACGATCTCGCCGCGGCGGACCTCCATCGTCAAATTGTTGACCGCGACGACGCCGCCGAACTGCATCGTCACGTCGTTTAGCCGAAGCACGGTCTCGCTCATTTTGCGGCCTCCTTTCCGCGCTTTTTGCGGAACAGGTCGGGGAGCTCGCGCATGCCCATCATGCCCTGGCGGTAGAACAGCACCACGACCATGATGATCACCGAGAACACGACCAGCCGGAAGCCGTTGCGAAGCAGCGGCACCTCGAACGTGCCGATCACCTGCTTCTGGTCGAGAAAGCGCAGCCACCACTCGGAGCACGCGACGAACAGGAACGCGCTTATGCAGCTTCCCGACACCGACCCGATGCCGCCGAGCACCACGATCAACAGGATTTCGTAGGTCATCGCCGAGGTGAAGCCCTTGGCCTGCACGGTGTTTGTGAACATCGCGAGCATCGCGCCGCCGACGCCGGCGAAGAATGAGCTGATCGCGAACGCGAGCTGCTTGTGGCGCGCGAGGTTGACGCCCATCGCCTCGGCGGCGACCTCGTCGTCGCGGATCGCCTTGAACGCGCGGCCGTAGGTCGAGTTGATCAGAAGCATGATGATGCCGATGCACACGCCCGCGATCACAAACGGCAGAAGCGTCGAGAGGTACAGTACGACCTTCCCCTCCGCGTTTACGATGTTGAAGTCGTTGAACGTCGGGTAGTCCTTCAGCATGTTCGAGCCGTTCGTGACGGGGCCCAATTTCTTCCACTGGAAGATCGCGCGGACGATCTCCGCGAAGCCGAGCGTCGCGATCGCGAGGTAGTCGCTCTTGAGCCGGAGCACCGGGAGCCCGATCAAAAACGCGAACAGCGCCGCGACGAGCCCGGCCAAGATCATCGCCGGGATGACCGGCAGCGTGAAGTTGATCGCCGGCGTGAAATACTGGTAGACGCGCGCGCGCACCTCGCCGGGGATGCTGAAGATCGCGTACACATACGCGCCGATCAGCATGAAGCCCGCCTGTCCTAGCGAGAACAGCCCCGTAAAGCCGTTCAGCAGGTTCATCGACACCGCGACGAGCGCGTAGGTCGCGCCCTTCTTGAGCACGGTGAACAGCATCGTCGTCGGCGGTATGAACTGCTCGAGCGCGAACACGACCACGTAGATGAAAAATATGATGCCCGCCGAAATCCAGGTCGCGCGGTCCGGGCGCTTCTTGGCGGAAGGCGCGAAATTCTTCTGCATATTCCTGCCCTCCTATACCTTGTCGGTCGTCTTTTCGCCGAAGAGCCCCGTCGGCTTGACGATCAAAATGATGATCAAGAGCGCGAACGTGAACGCGTCGGAGAATGTCGTGAGATCGAGCGTCTGCTTGATGATGCCCGATTTGAGCAAGATCAGGTCGAGGCCCTTGATCAGGTTTTCGCAGATGCCGATGATGAACGCGCCGACGACCGCGCCGGGGATCGAGCCGATGCCGCCGAACACCGCCGCGACGAACGCCTTGAGCCCCGGCATCGCGCCGGAGGTCTGTATGACGGTGTTGTAGTTTGTGAAGTAGAGGATCGAGCCGATCGCGGCGAGGAACGAGCCGATCACGAACGTCGTCGAGATGACGGCGTTGATCTTGACGCCCATCAGCTGGCTCGTCTCGAAGTCCTTCGAGACCGCGCGCATCGCCATGCCGACCTTCGTGTGGTTGATGAGGAGCACCAGCAGTACCACGAGGATCAGCGTCAGGACCGGCGTGACGAGCGTGACCATCTTCGTCGACGCGCCGAACACGCTGACCGACTCCGAGATCCACGGGACCGTCGGGTAGACCTTGTTCAATCCGCCGGTCACGTAGAGCACGATGTTCTGCAGAAAATAGCTGACGCCGATCGCGGAGATCATGATCGACATGCGCGGAGCGGAGCGCAGCGGCTTATACGCCGCGCGCTCGATCAGGAATCCGATCATGATCGTGAGAATGACCGACATCGGAAGCGTCACATACAGCGGAAGCCCGGTGGCGTTTAAATACACCATCAGTATGCCCGCGACCATGAACACGTCTCCGTGCGCGAAGTTGATGAGCCGCAGTATGCCGTAGACCATCGTATAGCCGATGGCGATCAGGGCGTACTGCCCGCCGACGGAGATGCCGGACAGCAGATAGGGCAGGACCGTACTCACAAAGGAACCCTCCTCGTCTCTGCGCCGCCTCGAAAGGGCGCGCCCGGTGCGCTTTCGAGGCGACACACATGGACCCCCGGGGAAAGCAGATGCACGGCGGGAGAGAGGGTCTCCCGCCATGCACGCACTCTTGATTTTCCCGCGGATTTATTCGACGGTCTGCACCGTCACGAACTCCCAGACGCCCTCCGCCGTGTTCGCCTTCTTGATGAACGCGGAGTTGCGGTTCGCGTCGCCCGTCTCCTGGTTGAACTCGATGTGGCCGGAGACGCCTTCGTACACGACATCCCAGAGCGCCTCGTTCACGGCCTTCGAGTCGATCGTGCCGGCGGCCTTGAGCGCCTCGAGCGCCACGAAGTAGGCGTCGTAGCCCATCGCGGAGACCGCGGAGACCATGTCGTTGCCGCCGTTGTTCGTCAGCATCTCGGGATTTTTGTTCATCCACTCCTTGATGCCGGCGTCGAACTCGGGCGCGCCGCCCTCCTGATAGAAGGTGGAGATGTAGATCTCGACGTTCTTTCCGTGCGCGGCGGTCGTCACGACGTTGGAGTCCCACGTGTCGCCGCCCATCAGCGGGAAGGTCACGGCCTGCGCCGCGGCCTGGTCGATGATCTGGGTGATGTACGCGAGCGAGCACGGCGCGAAGAACACGTCCGCGTTCATCTGCGTCGCGGTCGAGATGTAGGAGGTGAAGTCCGCGTTGCCCTGCGGGAAGTTCTCGGAGATCACGGTGCCGCCGAGCGCCTCAAACGCCTGCTGGAAGTAGTAGGCGAGGCCCACGTCGTAGTCGTTGCCGAGCTCGGCCAGGCAGTAGGCGGTCTTCGCGCCCAGCGTGTTGAACGCGTAGTTCGCAAGAACCGTGCCCTGGAACGGGTCGAGGAAGCAGATGCGGAAGTAGTGGGTGTTGCCGAGCGTGACCTGCGGGTTCGTGCAGGTGACGCCGATCGCCGGGATGCCCGCGTCCTTGAAGTACGGCGAGCCCGCGATCGAGACGCCGGAGCCGTAGGAGCCCAGAACCACCGAGACGCCGGCGCTGACGAGCTGCTGCGCGGCGGAGGGCGCCTTGTCGGTCGAGGACTGGTTGTCCGCGTAGACCAGCTCGACGTCGTATGTGACGCCGCCGATCTCGACGGTCGGCTGGACGGCGTTCGCGTACTGCATGCCCAGCGTCTCCTGCTTGCCGCCCGCGCCGCTGTCTCCGGATGCCGGTTCGTAGACGCCGATCTTCACGGTCTCGGCCATCGCCGACGCGCAGATGGCCAGCATAAGCACCAGAACCAATGCCAGAATCCTCTTCATGAAAAGCCCTCCCATAGAAATTTTATATCGCTTTATCAGTATACAGGATTTCCGGAAAATTTGCAAGTCCCCGGCAAAGCCTAGCCGAAATTTCGCCGGTGTCTCCAACTCGCGGACATTTTCGCGCGAAAATTGCAGGATTCTCGCGCTTGGCCGCCGTTTCCGCGCCAATATGCGGGAATCGCGAAGACGGCTGTCCGCGCTTGGCGGACACGCGATCGCCGCGGCGGGCTGTTGCGAAACGGCGGAAAGTCTGTTATAATGTATGCAAACGGAAAGGAGCGGAACGAGATGGGTGTATTTTCCAGCGAGGCGGAGGCCAAGCGAAAGCAGAATCTCAGGGAACTCGAGGACAAGCGGCTCCGCTTCGCAAAGCGCCTGACGGACGAGGGCTTTTCGGCGCAGGCGTGCCTGTTTGCCCAGTACAACGGAGGATTCACGGCCGTCGCGAAATGCGGCGCCGACATCTGCCTGATCAAGGGCCCGGCGCCCGGCGCGAATGAGGACTTCGCGATCCGGCGCGTCTCCGCGGCGCGCGCGCGCTGCGAGGAGGTGCTCATCAAGTCCGAGGGGCTGGGCGGGCTGCTCGGCTTCGGCAAGAAGGGCGGCGCGGGCTTCAAGCTCATCGTCGACACGCCCGACGCGGACGAGTTCGCCATCGAAATCGTCGCGGGGCTGAACTCGTTTCTGGAAATCAAGGGCGGCAAGAACGGCCTTTTGAACCCGAAGCGCCGCCGCGGAAACGCGAATTTCGTCTGGGATTTCCGCCCGGTCGAGCGCGAGCACGTCGCGCCGCTTCGCAGCCGCTGGATGAAGCTGATCAACGAGATCGCCGAAACCGCCGAAACGGCTGAAACGGCGCAGTAATTCCAACGGTTTGAAGCGAAGGGGGCGGGCGTTCGCGCCCGCCCCTTCGCCTGTTGGCGTGCGTCCGAATGTCCTTCTTTTTATAGGACATTCCCGTAAACCCGAAGCAAACGCCCGAAAATCCAAAGATTTTCTACTTGACGGAATGCATATGCATAGGTATAATTGTTATGTCTCTGTTGAGACCGGCCTTGGTTATCCTCCGAAACCGGTTCCCCCGGTTTTGGTCGTAGCAAATGGTGCAAAATGCTGAAGGAGGAACCCCAAATGAAGAAACTGTTGGTTCTGGTTCTGGCGCTGGTTCTGGCGCTGGGCTGCGCGTCCGCCCTCGCGGAGGAGAAGACCGAGCTCGATATCCGCGCGCTCGTCTGGAAGTTTGACGATACCTATGGAAGCACCGTGCGTGCTGCCATGGAGAAGTGGGCCGCGGCCTACTCCGAGGAACTGGGCATCAAAATCAACCTGACGATGTACGACGCGGCCGACGACATCGGCAAGCAGATCGAGCAGGCGACGATGATCTGCCAGCAGGGCTGCGACTTCGTCATCATCAACCTCGCGGAAGTCTCCAACGGCGCGGCGCTGACCTCGCTGTTCCAGGAGGCGGGCATCCCGTTCCTGTTCTACAACAAGCAGCCCGCGGCCGATACCACGCAGGAAGTGCTCGTTGACACCGGCACGATCTTCATCGGCACGCTGGCCCGCCAGGCCGGCGACATGCAGGGCGAGATCCTGGCCGACCTGTACAAGGCGGATTCCTCGATCGACAAGAACGGCGACGGCGTGCTCCAGTACGTGATGCTGATGGGCGAGCCGCAGAACGACGAGGCGATCGCGCGCTCGAAGTACTCGGTCGAGACCGCCATTGCCAACGGCCTGAAGCTCGAGCAGATCGGCGAGACGCTGGTTTGCAACTGGGACCAGGCGCAGGCGCAGGAAGCGATCAACGCGGTCTGGGCCGCCAGCGGCGACAAGATCGAGGTCATCTTCGCCAACAACGACATGATGGCGCTGGGCGCCGTCGCGGCCCTGAACGGCTACGGCGTGAACACCGGCTTTGAGGGCGATCCGTCCGTCGTCATCATCGGCGTCGACGCGATCGACTCCGCGATGGTCTCCATCAAGGAGGGCGGCATGACCGCCACGGTGCAGCAGGACGGCGACGCGATGGGCAAGGCGAACATCCGCATCGCGGTGAACGGCGCGCTGGGCAAGGAGTGGCTCGATGGAACCGAGTACACCTACACCACCGAGGACGCGTTCAAGTGCATCCGCATCCCCTACGCGAAGATCACCGAAGTCGAATAACGGCTTGACCGACGACCGTTGAAGCGTCGACGGGAGGCGCGCAAGCGCCTCCCGTCGAATATATTCGAGCATTCCTCCGCCCCTTTCCGGCGGGAGGGATTTTTGCGATCAGGGCAGGGGCGGCTCCCGGCCTTAGTCGGGGGCGGAACACTGAAAAGAGCGGTGAAATTGATGCAAGAGCAAACCTATCTGCTTGAGATGACCGACGTCTGCAAGCAGTTTCCGGGCGTCATGGCGCTCAACAACGCCAAGCTTCACCTGCGCGCGGGAAGCGTCCACGCTTTGATGGGCGAAAACGGCGCGGGCAAGTCGACGCTTATGAAGTGCCTGTTCGGAATTTACAAGAAGGACGCGGGGAGCATCCGGCTCGAGGGCAGGGAAGTGGACTTCACGAACCCGCGCCACGCGCTGGACAACGGCGTCGCCATGGTGCACCAGGAGTTGAACCAGGTGCTTAGACGCAACGTCATGGAAAACGTCTGGCTCGGCCGCTTCCCGATGAAATTCGGCTTCGTCGACGGAAGGCGCATGTACCAGGAGACGAAGCGCATCTTTGAGACCTTGGGCATCTCGGTAGACCCGCGCGTCATCATCGGCAAGCTCTCCGTCTCGCAGCGCCAGATGGTCGAAATCGCGAAGGCCGTCTCCTATAACGCGAAAATACTGGTGCTGGACGAGCCGACCTCGTCTCTGACCGAGACCGAGGTCGAGCACCTGTTCAGCATCATTGAAAAGCTGACGAAACAGGGCGTCGGCATCATCTACATCTCGCACAAGATGGACGAGATACTGCGCATCTCCGACGAGGTCACGATCATGCGCGACGGCCAGTGGATCGCCACGCGCCCGGCGAACGAGCTCGACAACAGCGAGATCATCCGCCTGATGGTCAACCGCGACCTGACGCAGCGGTTCCCCGAGAAGCACAACACGCCCGGCGGCGTGCTGATGGAGGTCAAAAACGTCTCCGGCAAGTACGAGCCCGCCTGCCACAACGTGAGCTTCGAGCTTCGGCGCGGCGAGGTGCTCGGCGTCGCGGGGCTCGTGGGCTCGCGCAGGACGGAGCTTCTCAATACGCTGTTCGGCTACTTCACGCGCGGCGAGGGCGAGGTGCTCGTCGAGGGCAGGCCCATCGAGAACCGCACGCCGCAGGAGGCGCGCAGGAACGGCTTCTCGCTGATCACCGAGGAGCGCCGCGCGACCGGCCTGTTCCCGATGATGAACATCGTGTTCAACTCGACGATCGCAAACGTGCGCAAGTACGGCGCGCTTCTGCTCTCCGGACGGCGGATGTCGAGGGACACGAAGTGGGTCATCGACTCGATCCGCGTCAAGACCCCGAGCGAGCGCACGGCCATACGCTCCCTCTCCGGCGGCAACCAGCAGAAGGTCATCATCGGCCGGTGGCTGCTCACGAATCCGGAGATCCTTCTGCTGGACGAGCCCACGCGCGGCATCGACGTCGGCGCGAAGTTCGAGATCTACCAGCTGATCCTGAAGCTCGCCGAGGAGGGCAAGGGCATCCTGATGGTCTCGAGCGAGATGCCGGAGTTGATCGGCATCTGCGACCGGATACTGGTCATGTCCAACGGCCGGCTGGCCGGCATCGTCGAGCGCGGCAGGGACTTTGGCGGCGTTCAAGGCGAGCAGGAGACGATCCTCGCGCTCGCGGCAAAATACGTTTAAGACCGAGGAGAATGAACGATGCAGAACACCAATATCCTCAAAAAGAGAAGTGCCGGGGAGTTCCTCCTCAACTACGCGCTGTACATCATCCTCGGCGCGATTCTGGTCGGCGTGTCGATCGCCCGGCCGAACTTCCTGAAGGTCGACAACATCATGCAGATTCTGAAGCAGGCGTCCACGAAGGGCATCCTGGCGCTGGGCTGCGCGGGCCTGATCGTGCTCGCGGGCACGGACCTGTCCATCGGGCGCGTGCTGGGGCTCTCCGCGGCGGTGTGCGCGTCGCTCGTGCAGCGCATCGACTACCCGTCGCGCTACTACCCGCAGATGACCGAGCAGCTTAACCCGTTTTTGTGGCCGCTGCTGGCCGCGGTCGCCGTGGCGGTGGTCGTGAGCCTGATCAACGGCTTCGGCGTCGCGCATCTGAAGATGCACGCGTTCATCATCACGCTCGGCATGCAGCTCATCGCCTTCGGCGCGAACTGCCTGTACATCGAGGGCCAGTCCGCGGGCTCGGCGCAGGCGCTCGGCTCGCTCGACCGCGACTTTTTGAAGATCGCGGGCGGCAACGTCATACTCGGGGATATCGCGTTCTACTACGTGCCGCTGATACTGATCTTCATCGGAATCCTGACATGGGTGCTCGGAAATCTGGCGCCCGCGTGCAAGCAGAAGCTGCGCAAATTCAACGCCGGGCGGCTCGTGATCCCCTTCGCGGCGCTCTACATCTTCGCGGCGGCCGTGGTCCTGTGGATCATTCTGGGCGTCACGGTGGGCACATCGCAGCAGACCTTCCCGCTGGGCGCGTTCGTCGCGACGGACGTCAAGATCCCGTACCTGGTGCTCATCTTCCTGGGCATCGCCGGCATCATGTGGGTCATCTGGAACAAGACGCGGCTCGGCAAGAACATGTTCGCCGTCGGCGGAAACCAGGAGGCCGCGGCGGTCTCCGGCGTCAACGTCGCGCGCACGATCATGCTGGTCTACCTGATGGCCGGCATACTCTACGGGCTCGCGAGCTTCCTCGAGGCGTCGCGCATACAGTCCGTCGGCGCGAACACCGGCATCAACTACGAGACGGACGCGATCTCCGCCTGCGTCATCGGCGGCGTGTCGTTCTCGGGCGGCGTCGGCACGATCCAGGGCGTCGTCATCGGCGCGATCATACTGCAGGCGATCAACTTCTCGCTGAACTTCCTGCAGATCAACCCGTACTTGCAGTACATCGTGCGCGGCCTGATCATCGTGCTTGCGGTCGCGATCGACGTGCGCAAGTATCTGGTCAAGAAGTAATGAAATGGCAGGACCCCGTCCGCGACAATCAGCTTCGGCTTCAGGAAGAGGCGAAAAAGCGCGGAGGCGACGGCCCGAGGGAGCCGCGAAAGCCGTGGCGCGAGAGCGTATACGGCGGGCTGAAGGGCAAGATCTCGGTCCGGACGATGGACGCGATCATCTGGTCGATCGTCGCGCTGATCGCCGCGGCGGTGATCGTGGGGATCGCGATCCGGTAAAATGCAGCGGCGCGTCGGAAACGGCGCGCCGCTTTATGAGGTGCATTATGTCGAACGACTTCGGAAGCGCCCGGCACTGGGCGGCGGAAATGATCGCGGGCGCGCTGTTTCCCGGCGCGCGCGCAATCGACGCGACGCTCGGAAACGGCCGCGACACCGTCCGGCTGTGCGAACTGGTCGGGGAGGCGGGGCGCGTCTGCGGCTTCGACGTGCAGATAGAGGCCGTCGAGCGCACGCGCGCAAGGCTCTCGGAGGCGGGGCTGCTCAGCCGCGCGGAGCTCTTCTGCGCGGGCCACGAGCGCATGGCGGAGTTCGTCCGCGAACCGGCCGACGCGATCGTGTTCAACCTGGGCTGGCTGCCCGGAGCGGAACGCGCGGTCACGACGGCGACCGGGACGACGCTCTCCGCCGTCTCGCAGGCGATAGGGCTTTTGAACCCCGGCGGAATCCTGACGGTGTGCGTCTACCCCGGCCACGCGGAGGGGGCGCGCGAGCGGGACGCGCTTAAGCGTTGGGCCGCCGCACTCGACCCGAGATACGACGCGCTCTGGAAGCGATACCTGAACCAGAGAAACGACCCCCCGGAGCTGCTGGCGGTCCGCAGAAAACCATAAAGAATCCGGTCGGTTTCCATCGAACCGACCGGATTTTGTTTTCGACAATATTACGCCAGG
>ENA-UOUL01003457-UOUL01003457.1-bioreactor-metagenome-genome-assembly--contig:-NODE-3457-length-16142-cov-4.997821_pt1 | contig 16142 bp, 14 predicted proteins | sample MGYA00249838_ERZ747220 | MGnify/ENA primary metagenome ERZ747220 (study PRJEB28778, sample SAMN05720191) | bioreactor metagenome | isolation source: Anaerobic biogas reactor | place: USA:Washington...
GTATTTTCCCATTTGATCCTCCTGATGTCCCCGGCCCGCAGGGCGCTAAAAGTCGAACGACCTGTAGCGCAGGGCGGACTCCGTGGCGTTTTTCGGGTCTTCGGCCTTCTCTCGAGCCCTGTAGCACTTACCGCAGACCGTGCATTTCTTCTCCGGGTCCATCACGCACTTCTTCTGGCCCGAGAGCCCCGTGTACTCTATCGAGTAGCCGCCTTTCCCGTCGAGCCTGCACACGTAGGTGCCGAACTTGCCCCTCGTGCCGAGGACCTGCAGGTATACGGGCTTGCCTACCCTGTGGTACTGGAGCGGGCAGTGCCAGAAGAACGGGGGGATCCTGACAATCGTCGGTTTATTGATGATATGCTTCTCAAGCTTCGAGAGCTTTTCGCCGATCCAGAACTCTATATCCGCGTCGAACGTGCCCCAGGGGTCGAGCATGTCGTAGCCCGTGAAGCACAGGTACTCCTCCTCGGAGTGGAAGTTCGGCTCCTTGTCTATGAAAGCCTCCTTCATGTAGCAGCGGTAGGAGGAATAGAAGCTGGAGTCCGGCAGGCAGTCGTGGCCCCTGAAATACGCCTGGTAGGGGGGCATGAAGTCGCCCCAGTGGTTGTACTGCTTCCGGAACGTGTGAACGAGGTTATCGTATCTGCCCATCTGATCCCCCTCCCCCTAGGCTTTTTTGCTGCCGAAGAGCAGCTGTTTTGAGGGGTCCTCCGGGTCCGGGCTTATCCCGTCCACCGTCGCGACATACCGCTCGTTCCCGTTCTCATCCACCTCGCGGCGGATTGCGTAATATCTTGAATTGAAAAGCACCGGCTGGAAAAACAGCGGCTTCCCGAGCCGCTTTATCTCGATCGGCCCGTGCCAGTAAAACTGCGGCACTCTGACCATAGTTGGTTCCGTTATGATTATCTTCTCCATATCGTCGAGGGTCTCGCCCAGCCACATCTCTATCTCCGCGTCGAAAGACTCGAACGCGTCCCTCAGGTCGTGGCCGACGAAGGCCAGATACTGCTCGTCCCTGTGGAAGTGGGGCTCCGGGTCGATGACACCCTCTTTTATGAACGCCCTGTAGGGCAGGTAGATCTGCGCCCCCTCGACGCTGCGGGTTCCGCGGAAATATGCCTGGAACTGCGGCAGCAGATCGCTGCGCGTCTCCTCTTTTTCAAACTCGTAAAACAACCGGTCGTAATTTCCCATATGAACGCTCCTAACATATTTAATCTCAATGCCGCCGCCTCATCCGCCTCACTGCGGTCAAGCACCTTCTCCTCGAGGAGAAGGCCCGTGTGGGCGGCGAAGCCGGCCGGGTGAGGTACTGCCTTCCCCTTGGGAGGGGAAGGTGGACGGCGAAGCCGGCCGGATGAGGTGGATTCCGTCCATTCCTATTACTCCACCTCATCCGCCTCACTGCGGTCAAGCACCTTCTCCTCGAGGAGAAGGCAGGGATGCAGGAGCCGCGCGGCGCTGTGCGCGCCGCGCGGCCGCGTCTGCACCACCTGATATCGCAGCCGCGCATACGTGAGGCGGCTTATTGCCGTCCGGCGGGGCCTGCTATCTACGTCCCCGCCGGGCGAATCGCAAGTGCTTCTCAGCCGATATAGTAGAGGTCGAAAGCGCGCTCCATGCCGAAGCCTTCGGTCGTCATGCCGCCTATGTAGTCGGCGTGCGCGCGGACGGCGTTCCTGTCGGCGATGCCGTAGGTGTAGCACTCATCCACGTAAGCTTCAACGTAGGTCTTGACCGCGGCTCTGTAGGCGTCCTCGTCCGAGAGCGCGAGGGCCGCGAGGCCGAGGGAGTTGAGCTTTTCGTAGACGTCCGTCTTGTGCTCGAAGTGGGCGCGGTTGAATTTGCAGGTCTGGGCGTAGATCATGTCGGCGCCGATGCCCGAGGGGTTCGTTATCCAGGAGACGTAGATCTCCCAGCCCTCCACGCCGGCGATCAGGTTGCGGACCGTGGCCTGGTCGAGGTTGATGATCTCGGCGTTGACACCGATCTCCTTCAGGGCCTGTTCGATGATCTGGGCTGTCGTGGCGTAGACGTCGGTGCCGTTTGTGACGAGGCGGACGGTCTTGCCCACGAGGCCGCTCTGCTCGGCGTACTGTTTCGCAAGATCCAGATCGTAGCCGATCGCATATGTGTCATGTATATTCGCGAGCTCGGGATAGAAGTCGGCGCAGCCGGTGGAATACGGTCCCACCGCGACGGTACCGTTGCCGTTGAGCGCTACTCTGACGACGCCGGCGCTGTTCACGGCGTGGGCCACGGCCCAGCGCGCCTCCTTCGATTCAAGCGGGGAGCCTTCGCAGCCGTTGAAGGTCAGGCAGACCTGGTCCGTTACCGCCTTTGTGATGACGGAGACGCCGTCGAGGCTGTCAACGTACTCTATGTCGGGCTCGGGGACGGACAGCAGGACGTCGATCTCGCCCGTCTCGATGGCTGTGACTTTCTGGCTGGCTTCGGGGATGTTCTTGTATACGACGTACTTGAAGGCCGGCTTGCCGCCCCAGTAATCGTCGCGGGCGGTCATCTTGACGTAGCTGTTGACGACGTACTCGGTGACGACGTACGGGCCCGTGCCGATGGGGTTCTGGCCGCAGGTCTCGGGGTCGAAGGTCTGCTCGTCGATCATCGTGATGTTCGAAAGGCCCGCCATCTGGGTCTTGTCGAAGTATTTCATCTTCAGGCGCACCGTGTAGTCGTCCTCGGCGACGCAGTTCGGCACGTCGACGGCGCCGATATAGTAGCCCTGGGTCGACTCGTTGATCGTGTAGTTCAGCGTGAAGATGACGTCGCTTGCCGTGAACGGGCTGCCGTTCGAGAACGTCACGCCTTCGCGCAGGTGCACCACGTACTCAAGGTCGGAGATCGTGTCGACGCTCGTGGCGAGGAGCCATTTCGTGGCGAAGCCGGGGGCTGTGCCGTCATACGTCCACAGGGGTTCGGCGTACGCGTTCATTACGGAAAGAAATCCTCCGGATACGTTGAAGGGGTGCAGAGAGCCCGTGTCGCTGTCAACACCGATATTCAGCGTGTCCTTGGCCGGGGCGGCGCTCTCCGCCGGGGCCGATGAGGGGGCCTGGGATGAGGGGGCGTTCGTCTGGGTACTTCCTCCGGGGGTGGCGCTTGTGGACGGGGTCCCTCCGTCAGGTTTCTCGGTCTTGCCGCATGCGGCTAAGCAAAGCACCATGATAACGCAGAGGCCGATCGCTAAGAGCTTTTTCACTTGTATCCTTCCTTTCAAATTATAATTTTTTGAAGATCTTTTATAGTTACCGGGTAAATCCCGCGGATCTTCTCTGCCGGGACCGGAGCCCCGCCGGAGCTTTAAATATCATTGATCTCCCTGCACCTGCAGCAGGCGACAAAATGATTCGGCATGACCTCCTCGAGGATCTGTGGCTCTTTGCACCTGTCCGCCACGTACGGGCACCGCGCCATGAAGCGGCAGCCCGGTTTCGGGTTGATGGGGGACGTTATCTCCCCTTTTATCGATATGAGCTTCCTCTGCGAGTGCGGGTTGGGCTCGGGTATCGCAGACAGGAGCGCTTTGCTGTAGGGGTGCAGCGTCATCCTGAAGAGCTCGTCGGACTCCGCTTTCTCCACCACCTGGCCCAGGTACATGACAAGTATGTCGTCGGATATGTATTTCACGACGGACAGGTCGTGTGTGACGAACATATAGGTGAGGCCCCGCTGCTCCTGAAGGTCGAGCATCAGGTTGAGTATCTGCGCCTGGATGGAAACGTCGAGGGCCGAGACCGGCTCGTCGCAGACGATGAACTTCGGGTTCAGCGCAAGGGCGCGGGCTATGCCGATGCGCTGCCTCCTGCCCCCGTCGAGCTCGTGTGGATATGTGCGCCAGAAGCGCTCCGCCAGGCCCACCGTAGCCATCAGCTCTTTCGTGCGCTCGACGATCTCCTGCTTGCGCAGCCCTCCGCGCAGCTGCAGCGGCTCCATGATGGTCTCGCTGACGGACATGCGCGGGTTTATCGAGGAGAAGGGGTCCTGAAAGATTATCTGCATCTTCCGCCGGAGCTCGCTGAGCTGCCTGCGGCTCGGGTCCGTTACGTCCTTGCCCTCGAAATATATCTTTCCCCCGGTCGAGTCTATCAGGTGAAGTATCGTGCGCCCCAGCGTGCTCTTGCCGCAGCCCGATTCGCCGACGACGCCGAGGGTCTTGCCCTCGTCAAGAGTGAAATTGACTCCGTCCACGGCGTGAAGGAAGCCGTTGCTCGTTTTAAAGTATTTTTTCAGGTCTTTGACTTCAAGAAGAGCGGGCATCACTCACCCTCCTTTCCCGCGAGGAAACACCTGACAACGTGCCCCGGCTCGATCTCGACGACGGGCGGGCTGTCTTTAAAGCATCTGTCGAAAGCGTAGTCGCACCTGTCGCAGAACTTGCACCCCTCGGGCAGGTTCGTCGGGTCGGGCATCAGGCCTTTTATCGGCTTGAGCCTCGTCTTGTCGGTGTCGAGCTCCGGCAGCGACCCGAACAGCCCCCTCGTATATGGGTGGCCCGGGTTGTCGTAGACGTGGAACACAGTGCCGTACTCCACTATCTCGCCGGCGTATATGACGGCGACGGAATCGCAGATGCTGGCGACGACGCCGAGGTCGTGGGTTATGAGCAGCACCGATGTGTTTAGCTTGTTCTTCAGATCCCTCATCATCTCGAGCACCTGCGCCTGTATCGTCACGTCGAGGGCCGTCGTGGGCTCGTCGGCCAGGAGCAGCCGGGGCCTGCACGCCAGCGCCATCGCTATTACGACGCGCTGCTTCATGCCGCCCGAGAACTGGTGCGGGAACTCGCCGAACCTCTCCCGGGGGATGCCGACCATCTCGAGCATATCCATGGCCCTCAGGGCCGCCTCAGCGTTCGTGACCTTGTTGTGGAGGCTTATCGCCTCCGCGATCTGATCTCCCACCCGCTCGATGGGGTTGAGGGCCGTCATCGGGTCCTGGAATATCATCGCTATCTTGTTGCCGCGAAGCCTCCTGAGCCTGCTCTCGTTCATAGCGAGGATGTTCTCGCCCTCGAAAATGATCTCGCCCTGCCTTACCTTGCCCTGGGGGCGCGGCAGGATGCCGAGGATCGTGCGCGCTATCGTGGTTTTGCCGGCCCCCGTCTCTCCGACGAGGCCGAGCGTCTGGCTCTCGTGTATGGTGATGTTAACGTTGTTGACCGCATGGACTATCGAATCGTCCGTATGGAATTCGACGACGAGATCTTTGATCTCCAGAAGTACGTTGTTTTCCATAGGCACCGCTCAATTCTTCAGGCGCGGGTCCAGCGCGTCGCGCAGCCCGTCGCCGAACAGGTTGAAGGCGAGTACGGTTATCATTATGCATATGCCGGGGAAGAGCACGAGCTCCATGTGCTCTCGCATGAAGTTGCGGCCCTCCGAGAGCATGCAGCCCCACTCCGCCAGGGGCGGCTGCGCGCCGAGGCCAATGAAGCTCAGCGTCGCGCCCGAGAGTATCGAGTTGCCGATGTTCATCGTCGTCGACACTATCGTGGGGGCTATGGCGTTGGGGATTATGTGCTTAAGTATGATGTGCGCGCTGCCCGCGTCGATCGCTTTTGCCGCTTCGACGAACTCCTTCTCGCGGACCGTCAGGATGTTCGCCCGTATAAGTCGCGCGGCGGACGGCGTGGTCGAGATAGCTATGGCTATTATCGCGTTGCGCACGCTCGGGCCCAGTATGGCGGCGATGACGACGCACATCAGGAGCATCGGCACGCAGGAGAACACGTCCATGATCCTCATTATGATGTTGTCCGTCTTACCGCCGAAGTAGCCTGCGATGGAACCTATCGTGATGCCCGCTATCGAACCGAGCGCAACGCACCCGAGGCCCATTATAAGCGAGTTGCGCGAGCCCCAGATCAGGCGGCTGAACGTGTCGCGCCCGAACTTGTCGGTGCCGAGCAGGTGCTCGGCGCTCGGGCCTGCGTAGCTGTTGAGCAGGTCCTGCTTGTCGTAGGGATAGGGGGCGATAAAGGGCGCGAATATTGCGACAAGTATCACCAGCCCGACGACGATCAGCCCGGCGACGGCGAATCTGTTCTTTTTGAACTGGTGCCAGGTCTCGCCGAAGGCCGTTCTTTTTTTCCTGACTTTTATCTCCATGCTGTTTCTCCCCCGTCACTGCGCCGAGCGGCCGGCGGGAAGAGGTTCCGCCCCCCTTTCCTTCTTTTTCTTCGCTCTGCTGTACTGCGACTTTATGCGCGGGTCGACATATGCGAACACGATGTCGATAAGCAGGATGATCAGGCTGTACAGTGTGGCGAAAAAGAGCACGCTGCCCTGAACGACGGGGTAATCGCGGGACGTGAGCGCGCTGAGCGTGTAGTTGCCGAGACCCGGTATCGCGTATATCGTCTCCGAGATGACGGCCCCGCCGAGGGAAGCGCCGAACACGGAGCCAACGATAACGATAATCGGTATCAGGGCGTTTTTGAGGGCGTGCTTGTATATGACTTTTCTCTCCGTCTGGCCCTTGGCGCGGGCCGTTACGACGTAGTCCTGCCGTATCTGCTCCAGCATGCTCGAACGGGTCTGTCGGGCGAGCGTCGCAGAGTAGCCGATAGCGCCCGAGATGGCGGGCATGACCCAGGATTTCCAGGAGTCTATACCCAGGGACGGCAGCCAGCCCAGCTTTGTGGAGAATATCTGCACGAGTATCAGCGCAAACCAGAAGCTCGGCATGGATACGCAGAACAGCGATAGCACGATGGACATGTTGTCTTTCCACGTGTACTGGTGCGTGGCGGCGTACACCCCTGTGGGTATGCCCGTGATGATGGCGATGAGCATGCTGATGACGACGAGCAGCAGCGTGTACGGGAACCGCCTGGATATCTCGAATGTGACGCTCTCATGGGTGAAATAGGAAATGCCCAGGTTCCCCTTGAGAACTCCCGCCATGAATTTGAGGTACCTTACGATGAGCGGCTTGTTGAGCCCCAGTTCCACGCGCAGCGCCTCAATCTGCTCCTCGGTGGCAAAGTTGCCCAGCAGCTGCCTTGCCGGGTCGCCCGGCGTCAGGTCCAGAAGTATCGTCACGATAAGCGTCACTCCGATAAGGATGGGGATCATCCAGAGCAGCCGCTTCAAGACGTACCTTATCAAAAATCAATTCCCCCTTTCTTGAATCCTGTACTCCCCGATGATCGGCCTATTTCTTGTATGTAAACACCCCGAACGACGGCACGGAATCGTCGTCCTGGCATTTTCCGCAGTAATTGCATATCTTCTCATGGTTGTAGGAGCACTTGCGGAGGCTCGCGGCCTCGAACAAGTACTCCCCGCCGCCCGCAGCATCCTCAGAGAAGACTATCTTCGACCAGTCGCCGTCAGAGTACACGGGGAAGAACGCGACGGGCTTTTTCACGTTTTTGAAAGCAATGGGGCAGTGCCACATGTTCGGCGGGACCCTCACGACAGTCGGCTCCGTTATTACGACCTTCTCCATGTGCTCCCTGTCCCAACCCAGGTAGAGCTCAACTTCGGCGTCGAAATCGAATGTGTCCGCGAGGTTCGAGCCGATGAACCAGAGGTACTCGTCGTTCGCGTGGTGGACGTGGGGCACTTCCATCCCGACGTCGCGCATGGCCACGCTGAAACCGCCGTAGAACCTGACGCCCGGCATCTGGGTCAGCCCCCTGAACTTGCCGCGGGGGTTTGCGTAAGTGTCCCCGTAGTTGTGGTACTCCTGCGGGTAGATGAAGAACAGACTGTCGTATTTTCCGCTGCGGGGGACGCTCCTGCCGCCGACGACGCTCTTCGCCCAGTCGGAAGCATACCCGGGCGCGCCGCCGTCAAGGTATAGGGTCCGGGCGAAATCTCTGCTCTCAAGCTCCGCGCTCAGATAGGGGTAGACGACCTCGCCGCCGCCCGTGATGCGCCTCGTGACCATCGACATGTCCCCGTCGAAGTATATGGAGGAGAACGCCACGGGTTTTCCGACGCGCTTATAGTTGATGGGCCCGTGCCACATGTTAGCCGGTATGCGCACGAGCGCCGGCTCCGTGATTATGTACTTTTCCATCTCGTCGGGGTCCTCGCCGATGAAGAGTTCGATCTCGGCGTCGAAATCGAAAAATCTGGTGACGTCGGCGCCCGAAAACATATAGTACTCCTCGACGGAGTGGTGGAAGTGGGGAAATCCGCACACCGTTTCCCGCTCGACGGCCGTGAAGTCCATATTCAGCCTCGCGCCGGGCAGGCTGCGGCTGCCGCGGAATATTGCGCGTGGCTCCGCAAAGGGCATCGCGGCGCCGCTTTTGTAATCGGGGATTTTGTATACGTAGTCGCTTAGATTCATCTGACGCCTCCTCACAAAGTCGGTTTATCACGCCGCCGCGGGCGGTAAAACCGCTGTGCGCGCATGATTACATGATGATTATAAACCGCCCCGGACCATACCCCAATGTAGAAATATATGAAAGAATTCGATAGTTCTGTAAACAAATTCTTCATATTTCACAATTTAGGTCAAAATAGCTCAGAACTCGGGGCAGATTTTTGTGCATTTTGTCCGATAGTCTCCGCAAGCTTGAAGCAAGCCTCCGCACCAGGGCCTTCTCCTCGAGGAGAAGGTGCCGAACACAGTGAGGCGGATGAGGTGGCGTTCTGACTTTCGACCGCAGAAGTATAAAGCAGACCGCCGCTCTCTGCCACCTCATCCGGCCGGCTCCGCCGTCCACACGAGCCTTCTCCTCGAGGAGAAGGTGCCGAGTGCAGTGAGGCGGATGAGGTGGCACTACGACTTTCGACCAACCGCAGTTTGAAGCAGAAGGCTGCTCTCTGCCACCTCATCCGGCCGGCTCCGCCGTCCACCTTCCCCTCCAAGGGGAAGGCAATACCTCATCCGGTCGGCTTCGCCGTCCACACGAGCCTTCTCCTCGAGGAGAAGGTGCCGAACACAGTGAGGCGGATGAGGTGGCGCTCCGGCTTTCGACCAACCGCAGTTTGAAGCAGACCGCCGCTCTCTGCCACCTCATCCGGTCGGCTTCGCCGCCCACCTTCCCCTCAAAGGGGAAGGCAATACCTCATCCGGCCGGCTTCGCCGCCCATCTTCCCCACAGAGGCAAAGGCCACGTAAAAGGCGCGCCGCAAAACTTCCGTCTTGCAGCGCGCCTGCCTTCATAATGAACATTTTATAACGCCGCCCCCGAGCACTAGCTCCCCGTCGTAGAGGACGACCGCCTGCCCCGGGGTTATCGCCCGCTGAGATTCGTCGAACGACACTTTCACGATGCCGTCTTCAAGTACTACGGCGCTCGCGGGCTGTTCCTTGTGCCTGTACCTTATCTTCGCTCCGCAGCGCACAGGCCCCCCGGGCGCAGCCCCCGATATCCAGTTGAAGTCCTCCGCCAGCAGCTCCTTTTTAAACAGCTCTTCTGATTTTCCTACGGTCACGGTGTTCTTCACCGGGTCTATCGCGAGGACGTAGAGAGGCTCGTCCGATGATATCCCCAGCCCCCTGCGCTGCCCGATAGTGTAATGTATGATCCCCCTGTGCCGGCCGATAACGCTGCCCCGCGAGTCGATGAAATCGCCCGGTGCGGCGGGCCTGCCGCTGTGGAGCTCGACTATCTTCGCGTAGTCGCCGTCCGGCACGAAGCAGATATCCTGGCTGTCCGGCTTTGAGGCGACGCCGAACCCGAGCTCCTGCGCGATCGCGCGCACTTCAGATTTGGACATGCCGCCGAGGGGGAACTCCGTGTGCGCGAGCTCCTCCTGCGTCATATTGTAGAGCACGTAACTCTGGTCCTTCGATTCGTCGGCAGCCTTCTTCAGAACGAATAAGCCGCCCTGTTTCTCTATCCGCGCGTAGTGCCCGGTCACGACTTTATCGCAGCCCAGGACCAGGGCCCGCTCGAACAGCTTGCCGAACTTCATGTAGCGGTTGCAGTCGATGCAGGGGTTGGGCGTCATGCCGCGCCCGTAGCTCTCAACGAAGCGGTCTATTATCTCCCGGCGGAAGTCAGAGGTGAAATTGAAGACGTAATAGGGCATGCCGAGCGAATACGCCACCGCCCTCGCGTCCTCCACGTCTTCGAGGGAGCAGCAGGTGCGGCCTTTCGGGATCCCCGCGTCCTCGCCGGCGAAAAGCTTCATCGTGCAGCCGATACAGTCGTACCCCTGCTTTTTCATCAGGTACGCGGCGACAGAGGAATCGACCCCGCCGCTCATCGCTATCAGCGCTTTGGGCGCAGAGGCGGCGTGATGACAGCCCGCTGCCCTTTTCTCCGTATTATCCATCGCGCCCGCCTCCTTCCTTCCGCACCCGGTATCACGCTTATACTATAACCCGGCGTCCCCGGCAAGTCCACAGGTATTTGTTATACCGGTATTAACAGCCCGCGCAGTCTGAGCCTGCACATAGGGATATTTGTTTTGCAAGGGGAAATATGCCCCGAAAAAGTCAGGGCCTGGCTGGATCATCATGAAATCAGCCGCCGCTTTCGAGCTGTCCGATGCCGCGCCCGGAGAGCTCTCGCCTTACCCAGCGCTGCGAGGACTCGAACCAGGCCCTCTCCTCCCTGGCCTGCTTGACGGCGTCGTATATCTGCCCGACCTGGGGCGCAAAACTGCCGCCCGAGGCCGCGAATTCCATTATTGCCGCGGTGACCTCGTCCGCGGGCACGGCGGAGAAGAACTGCATCCACACGTTGACGGCCACGGCGACGGCCTCCTGCGTCTGAGGCGGCTTGTAGTTGTTCCACAGCACACCGAGAAGATACATGGCCTCCTTCACCTCGAGATCGGTCATACTCCCGCCCCCTTTTTCATCGACTCGATAAGCGCGGCGTTTTTGTCCCTCGGATACGCTCCTCCGGAACTTCGCCTGCCGGGTAAACCCGTAACAGCATTCTCCAGTGCCTTGAAAACAAACACCTCTCCGGGCGGCGAAAGATCACCGAAGACTGCTCCGAGGGGCACCGAGGGCGCGGCTATGCCCGCAGCGGCGCCGAAAGGCGCGGCAAGGCCCGGTAAACTCCTGTCGGGCAGGGTCCTGCCGGGTGCGGTCCTGTCAAGTGCGGTCCTGTCGGGTGCGGTCCTGTCCGGTACGGTCCTGTCAAGTGCGGTCCTGTCGGGTACGGTCCTGTCCGGTACGGTACGGTCAGGTACGGTTCTGTCAGGTACGGTTAGGTTAGGTTCTGTTCTGTCAGGTACGGTAATAACAGGTTTTTTCTGCCTGGAATCCAAATAATTTCTGCCATTATGGCAGATATTTTCTGCCTGGACCTGCCTGGGATCTGCCTTTTTTCTGCCATAGATCTGTTTTAGCTCCGGCGCGGTATCTGCGGAGGCTTCAGTCGGGATGTCCTGCCGAGCGGTCTGATCGGTGCACGGCATCCCGGCCGTCACCTGGGCTCCGACCGTTTTCTTTATGTCCGCTTCCGTGACTGCGTCCGCCTTTTCGGCCCTTGCCGCGCTGCATCCCCGGCAGCTCACGACCACGTTTGAGGCGATGTCGCCGCCCTCGGGGTCGAGCTTTTCATATGTGCCGCCCGCGTCTCCGCGCCTGTCCTTCCAGTTCACGGTGCGGCCGCAGAACCTGCAGGTGTCGCCGTCCCGGCTGCGCACCGCCCTCGTCAGCCTCATATCGCCGAACATCGCGCTGCGGCGCTCCCTCGATTCCTTCTGTGCAGCCCGGTGCTCCATCAGCCTGCCGACGATGTCGTACCAGTCGTTAAGAGCCATGTCCCCACCCAGAAAACCGGCCGCCCTGAGAGCGTCCGTGAAACTCTCTGCGCCCTCCCCCGTCCATCCGGCGCACTCGGCTATCTCTTCCGGCGTGAAATCGGAGAGGTCGCCGTCGGGGGCGTTGTCTATCGCCCACAGCCACAGCATACATATGTGCCCCACGGCCTGCGGTGTATTGATCCGCAGCGTGTTTTTAAATCGTATCGTTTTTCTGCTCGTCGGAAGCGTCTGGTGCAGCTCTATCCAGGACATATGTTCACCCCTCATATGATGCGCGGCGATTTTGCCGGCTCTTTCGGCACCATAATACTACAAATATCCGAATAAGTCAACTTTGCGGTGACCTATTTCGGTATTATGTAAATTTGTCTTGATTTCGGTGATTTTTGTGGTAAAATGGTATCGGAAGGGGAGGTGCTGTACAAATGAGCACATTCGGAGAAAAGCTGAGGAAGATACGCAAGGAAAGAAAAATGTCCCAGGAGGAGCTCGCCGCCATTCTCGGGACTTCGAAGCAGGTCATAAGCAGGTATGAAAAAGGCCAGAGGATCCCGAAAATCACGACCGCGAAGCAGTTCGCGCTCAGCCTGGGCCTGCCGCTCGAATATCTGGCGGGCGACGAGCTGAACATGCTGCCGCCCGAGGCCGTGCCCTATCAGCAGGGTCGCCGCCTGCCCATACTGGGCTCCATCAGGGCCGGAGCGCCGCTGCTCGCCGATGAACAGGTGACTGGGTACGACTACGCGGACGTGCCGGAGTCCGCCGACTGGTTTTTCCTGCGGGTGCGCGGCGACAGCATGATAAACGCCGGTATCGCCCCGGGCGATCTCGTCCTCGTGCGGAAACAGGACACGGCGGAGAACGGCGAGATAGCTGTCTGCCTCGTCAATTCCGAGGAGGCGACGCTCAAGAGGTTTCACCGGCAGGGCGACATAGTGGTGCTGCAGCCCGAGAACCCCGCTTACAGCCCGATCATCGTGCCGGTATCGGAGTTTGACAGCGGCAACGCCCGGATAATCGGCGTCGCGCGGGAAGTGCGCCGCAGCCTCTGAAACCCGTATGCGCGTCGGGAGCGCAGGGCGCTTTATGTACCTTATTTATATGATGGTTGACCGAGCCCGCGATCCACAAAAAGCGGCACCGCGTGAAAACATTTGCCTCGGGCGGGCCGTGATGATATAATTGCGTCAAAATACACTGTCGAAAGGGTGAAGTCTTATGGCATCAAGATATGAGCACGTATTCACGCCGATAAAGATCAGGGGCATCGACTTTAAAAACCGCGTTATTCTCGCGCCCCCCTCCCCGAACGTCGCCCGCAGCGACGGCACGATGACGCGCGACTTCGTCGACTGGATGCGCCCCTTTGCGCAAGGCGGCACGGCCATTCTGTACGTCGGCAACGCCACCATCGACCGCAACGAGTGCCACGACGAGGAGACGCAGATAGACCTCGGCACGGACAGATGCGTCCTGCCGCTGTCATGGTACGCCGAGATGGCCGCCCAGTACAACTGCCACGCTTCTTTCGAGATAAACCACAACGGCAAGGACACGGCGTTCGAGACCGTGGGCCACGCGCCGTACAGCGCCTCCAGCATCATCACGAGCTCCGAGCTCACCCGCGCCAAGCGCCTGGGCCGCGACCCCATCCCCTCCATCGAGATGACGCACGAGAAGATCGCCGAAACTGTGGAAAAGTTCGCAATGGCGGCCTACCGCATGCAGCAGGCGGGTATGGACATATGCCTCGTGCACGGCGGCCACGGCAACCTGATAAGCCAGTTCATGAGCCCCCTGTACAACAAGCGGAGGGACGAGTACGGCGGTTCGACCGGGAATCGCGCCCGCTTCGCCATCGAGGTCTGCGACGCGATACGCAAAAAAGTCGGGCCCAATTTCGTCATCGAGTTCCGCATTTCGGCCGACGAGATCGCCGAGGAGGGCATGCACTTTGACGAGACGCTGCAGATGATCGAGTACCTGCAGGACCATATCGACATAGTCCACGTCTCCGCCGGGCTGCACAGCGATTTCGACTTCAAATATTACCGCAACTGGTGCCAGAACTACATGATGCCCAGAGCGTTCAACGCGCACTACGCGAGGGACGTGAAAAAGGCTTTCCCCAACCTGCTCGTAACGACGGTCGGCTCCATCACATCGCTCGACATAGGCGAGGAACTGCTGGCCAACGGCTGGGCGGATTTCATCGCCATGTGCCGCCCGCTCATGGCAGACCCCGAGATGCCGCGCAAGTACGCTCAGAACAGGCCCGAGGACCGCAGGCCCTGCCTGCGCTGCGACGCCTGCGCCCGCTTTATGCCGCCCAGGCCCCTCAACTGCGCCGTCAACCCCTACTCCGGCGTGTTCAAGGAGATCAAATACGGCGAGATCCCGAAAGCGCCCGTAAAAAAGAGAGTCGCCGTCGTCGGCGGCGGCCCGGCCGGCCTTTACGCCATGATGGCGCTTTGCGGCCGCGGCCACGACGTCACGCTGTACGAGAAGACCGGCGAGCTCGGCGGCAACGTGGTACCCGCCGCGTTCCCCCCGTTCAAAGAGGACTGCCGCGATTACCTCAACTGGCTGCTGCGCGAGGTCAAGAAGCAGCCCGCGAAGATCCTGCTGAACACCGAGGCGACGAAGGAGATGCTTGAAGCGGAGAACTACGACGCCATCATCATCGCTGTCGGCTCGAAGCCCATCATACCGTCGAACATCCCCGGCATCGACAAGCCCCACGTCCACTGGGCGCCCGACGCCGAGATGGGCAAGGTGCCCTCGGGCGACAAGATCGTCATTGTCGGAGGCGGCGCCGTCGGACTCGAGGCCGCCATCGACTTCAAGGACAGGGGCAAGGACGTCACGGTCATCGAGATGCTCGACGAGGAGAAGCACCGCGCCGCGCTGCACAAGAGCTCAAAGCGCGCGGGCCTCGAGATGCTCGATATTATGCAGGAAAAGGGCATCCCCATCTACCTGAACCGCCGCCTCGATGAGGTCAAGGACGACGCGGTCGTCTGCACCGACACCGTCACGGGCGAGCGCGTGGAGTACCCCTGCGACACGGTGCTGCTGTCCATCGGCATGGTCCCGCTCACGGACACCGTCGAGAGCCTGCGCCACTGCTGCGCCGAGACCGAGATCTTCATCGTCGGCGACGCCATGAGCGTCGGGAACATCTCCACCGCCACGAACAGCGGCTTCCAGGCCGGTCTGCACCTTTGATTATTGAACCCGAGAGGTTAACATAATACTGCGACGATACGCAACAATCGCATATATGATTCGGGGTCCGGTGAAAACCGGACCCCGGTGGTTATTATGGGCGTGATATACGTATTACTATAGGACGGACAGTTTTATTGCACAGAGTGCAATATCGGCAAGGATAAACTAAACTCACCGCAGTTATTTCGGCGAGGAGTTACTTTTTTGGGGATGATCATGTTCATATTATGATTGAGATTCTTTTCAGTGGGAACCAGAATATCAAAGATTGTAAGTATACTTATAATCTTTTCCGCCAAAAATGCATATTTGCGGACAATACATGCAATTATTTATGGCACGGCATGCGTGAGGGCTGGCTGTAGGGGCGGTACAAGCGGAAAACTGACTGATAAAATTCAATCATGGATAGTCCGGAACACCATCATCAATATCAGCATTTTCATAGTTTCTCGAAATGTACGATCTGATCTTCCATACTTACGTCGCAGGCCTTATATCCGGCGTTCAGCCAGGCGACGGCTTGCGAATGGCTCGGGTCGTTTGCCCACCAGGCACGGTGCTTACATGCGGAGTACGGCAAATAACCGCCGTTTATTCTCTTCACTTCATCAAATGTCATTTTCAGTTCACTTTTACCGGAACGTTCAAGATAAGCCGTCAAAGCGACGTAAGATAAACCGCGCATTTCTCAATCCTCCTAACTGTTAACCGTTTCAAATACAAATAAGACGTCTCCCTCTTTTTGCGAGAACTTCCACTTTTTTCTCTGAAAAGCACAACAGATATGGGGCATATTATTTCAAGGGGTGTTCTTACGCGCAAAGCTATCGCTTTTACAATCACAATAGCTGCTGTTTGCTTTATGCTCAACACTGTCGTTTCAGCAGCCACTATAAACGGGATATCGTCAGAGGATTACGAAAGAGTACTATTACGCCTTCTATCTGATGCGGCACATGATGCCATCGAAAAATACTACGGGGAGCCCAGACAATATTTAGATGACACTATTCTCAGTATTCGGACAATTCCCGATACATCTTACTACGAAGTCGTTATGCAAGCAGAAACTTTCTATGGTCCACATAACCCCCCATACGGTATAGAAACCATGACTTTCTACATTAGCTATGGCAAAGTTGAGTTAAAAAAATACGAGCATCAAGATAAGCCTGGCTAAAGATA
>ENA-UOUL01003458-UOUL01003458.1-bioreactor-metagenome-genome-assembly--contig:-NODE-3458-length-16138-cov-3.610734_pt1 | contig 16138 bp, 16 predicted proteins | sample MGYA00249838_ERZ747220 | MGnify/ENA primary metagenome ERZ747220 (study PRJEB28778, sample SAMN05720191) | bioreactor metagenome | isolation source: Anaerobic biogas reactor | place: USA:Washington...
ACGGCCTGCAGGCGGATCGGGTCGTTCGGGTCGCTCGGGTCGATCAGCGACGCGTAGTAGGGTGTGATCGCCATCCGGAAGTGCTCGAGGCACTTGTCGATGTCCCCGCGCTCGGCTTCGTCGAGCGGGATCACGCCCTTCAACTGCCCGGAGGTCGTGATGCGGTGCGAAAACTGCCATTTCCAGTCGTTCCAGCGTTCAGCGCGCTTTTCCATCGCTACAACTCCCTCCAATCAACGCTGCGCCCAAGGCGCTTCGCGGCCGCGTCGAGGACCCCGCGCACGAGCTCCCGATATCCGACGCCCGAAAACTGCGCCAGCATCGGATAATCGCTGTACCCCGGGGCGAGCCCGGGGAGCGGGTTGATTTCGATGAAGTACATTTTGCCGTCCGCGCCCATCCGGAAGTCGACGCGCGCGAAGTCTCGGCAGTTGAGCGCGTTGAACGCGCGCCGCGCCATGTCCGTGATCTCCCTCGTTTGCTCTTCGGTGAGGTTGGCCGGGCACTCGTAGCGCACGTAGCGCGTGTAGTCCTGCTTGACCGGGTAGCTGTAGACGGTGTGCGCCCCCTCGGTGGGCTGCCGGAACACGATCTCCATCGGCGGGAACACGCGCGCGGACGCGAAGTTTCCGAGGATTCCGACGGTGAACTCGCGGCCCTCGACGTACTCCTCGACGAGCATTTCGCCCTCGTAGAGCTCGTGGTTGCGCCTGAGTATCTCCGAGAGCGCCTTCCGGTCCTCGGCGATGCTGACCGCGCCGATGCCCTTGCTCGAGCCCTCGCAGTTCGGCTTTACGATGACCGGGAACGAAAGCGCCTTGGTCAGCCGGGTCTTTCCCGGCTCGACGACCTCATAGTGCGGCGTGCGGACGCGGTGCGTCCAGAGCACGCGCTTCGTGAGCGCCTTGTCGAGCGCGATGCACAGGGTCGTCGCGTCCGAGCCCGTGAAGGGGATGCCGAGCATCGAGAGGAGCGAGGGAACCTGCCCCTCGCGCCCGCGGCCGGAAAGCCCCTCGGCGATGTTGAACGCGATGTCGGGACGCTCATGCGAAATAAGCCCCGGAAGCCCTTCGTCGGCTTCGAGCAGCGTGACCGACAGCCCGCCGCTCTCCAGCGCGTCGCGGATCGCGTGAACGGTGTCGATCTTGTCGTATTCCGCCTCGGCGTCCGGCGCCTTGGCTGCGATGCCTTTTTTCAAGTTGTAGAGTACGGCGACGGTGTGAATTGGGGGTGCCAGAGGAACCTCGGAATCGAGCTGCTCCATAGACATGCGCCTGCGGCTTTCTCTGTTATTTTGGAACCCGGGATTCGCCATTTCCCATCGGATCGAATGATATTATATGTCCCCCGGGGCAGGATGTCAACAGGAAAAAATGACGGTTTTTGCGGAGATTTCGCGACCCGGAATTTTGCCCGGGAAGGCTTGAAATCACGCGTGTTTCGATGTATGATAGGGGGTGGGACAGGGATTTGGAAGCAAGAAACGGGGAGGGTTGACCATGAGCATTCGCAAAGTTCCGTTCGGCGCGCTGCCGGGGGGACAGACGGCCGACCTGTACATCTTGGAAAACGCGCACGGCGCGTCGGTGGAGATCACGAACTACGGCGGCATCGTGCGCGCGATCAACGTGCCCGACCGCGACGGAAACATCGGAAACGTCGCGCTGGGCTACAGGGACGTCGCGGGCTACCTGCCGCTTTGCGGGTATCTGGGGGCCTTGATCGGGCGCGTCGGCAACCGGATCGCGAACGGGCGCTGCGTCGTGAGCGGCGAGGCGCTGACGCTCGCGAAAAACGAGGCCGGGCGGACGCACCTGCACGGCGGGGACGTCGGCTTCGACCAGAAGCTCTGGGACGCGACGCCGATCGAGGGCATCTGCCAGGACTGCCTGATCCTGAAGTACACCTCGCCCGACGGCGAGGAGGGCTATCCGGGGACGCTGCGCGTGATGGTCACCTATACCTTCACCGACGACGACGAGCTCGCGATCCGCTACGAGGCGGTCTCGGACAGGGACACGCTGTGCAACCTCACGAACCACACCTACTTTAACTTGGCCGGCGAGGGGAGCGGCGCGGTCTGCGACCACATGATCGAGATCGACGCGGACACGTTCACCGTCGTCGACGAATTCTGCATACCGACCGGCGAGATGCGGGACGTCACCGGAACGCCGTTCGACCTGCGCACCGCGAAGCGCATCGGCGACGGCCTGAGCCAGACCGAGGACTGCGAGCAATTGCGCTTCGGCCACGGCTACGACCACAACTTCAACATCAACGGCGAGGGGCTGCGCTTCGCCTGCGAGGTCACCGAGCCCACGACCGGGCGCATCTTGCAGGTGTTCACCGACATGCCCGCCGTGCAGTTCTACGCCGGCAACATGCTCGAGAGCGTGAACCCCGGGAGCTCGGGCCGCCGCTACCACAGGCACGAGGGCTTCTGCCTGGAGACCCAGTACGCGCCGGACTCGGTCAACCACCCGGAGTTCCCCGACAGCGTATTGCCTGCGGGCGAAAAATACGACTTCGCGACGATCTACGCGTTCAGCGCGGAGTAACAAGGCATAAAGGAGTTTACGACATGCAGGTTCGCACGCGCTTTGCGCCGAGCCCGACCGGGTACCTTCATCTCGGCGGTCTGCGCACGGCACTCTATACCTATCTGTTCGCCCGGAGAAACGGCGGCACGTTCATTCTGCGCATCGAGGACACCGACCAGGAGCGCGAGGTGCCCGGCGCGGTCGAGAAGATATACGCCTCGATGCGCGCCGCGGGGCTCACCTACGACGAGGGTCCGGACGTCGGCGGCGGCTACGGCCCCTACGTCCAGACGCAGCGGCGCCACCTGTACCTCCCGCACGCGGAGGAGCTCGTGAAGCGCGGCGGCGCCTATTACTGCTTCTGCACGAAGGAGCGCCTCGACGAGGCGCGCGCCGAGGCCGAAAAAAAGGGCGAGAGCTACAAGTATGACAAGCACTGCCTCCGCCTCCCGAAGGAGGAGGTCGAGCGCCGCCTGGCCGCGGGCGATATGCACGTCATCCGCCAGAACGTGCCGCCGACCGGCCGCGCGGGCTTCGACGACGTGCTCTACGGCCATGTCGAGGTCGATTGTTCGACGCTCGACGACAATGTTCTGATCAAGGCCGACGGCCTGCCGACCTACAACTTCGCAAACGTCGTCGACGACCATCTGATGGCGATCACGCACGTGATGCGCGGCACGGAGTACCTGTCGAGCGCGCCGAAGTACAACCTGTTGTACGAGTCGTTCGGCTGGACGCCGCCGATGTATGTGCACCTGCCGGTCGTCATGCGCGACGCGACGCGGAAATTGTCGAAGCGGTATGGCGACCCGTCGTTCGAGGACCTGCTCGAGATGGGCTACCTCAAGGAAGCGGTCATCAACTTCATCGCGCTGCTCGGCTGGAGCCCGCGGAGCGAGCGCGAGTTCTTCACGCTCCCGGAGCTCGAGGAGTGCTTCGACCTCGAGGGGCTCAACAAGTCGCCGTCGATCTTCGACATGAACAAGCTGACGTGGTTCAACTTCGAGTACATGCGAAAGCTGCCGTTCGAGGAGTTTTTGACGCTCGCGACGCCGTGGCTCGAGAGGGCTCTCGACCCCGCGAAATTCGACTTCCGCAGGATCGCGGAATTGCTCAACAGCCGCACCGAGGTGCTGAACCGCATCCCCGAGATGATCGATTTCCTCGCCGCGATGCCGGAATTCGACAATGAGCTCTACACGCACAGGAAGATGAAGACCGACCCCGAAATCGCAAAAACCGCGCTCGAGGCGATGAAGCCCGTGCTCGAGGGCGTTTCCGACTGGACGGAGGAAAATCTGCACGCGGCGATCATGGAGAGGATTCCCAAAACCGGCATGAAGACCGGGCAGGTGCTCTGGCCGCTGCGCATCGCGCTGTCCGGCAGGGCGTCGACGCCCGGCGGCGCGGTCGAGATCGCGTACCTGCTCGGGCGCGACGAGGCGCTCCGAAGGCTCGAATCCTCGCGGTCGAAGCTGTGAATAAAATCGTCTATCCGGACTACGACCGGTCGATCCTGTCGACGATCTCGTCGTGCCTCCGCCATTTCGGCGCGGAGGCGAATTACCCGCCGCTCCCGGAGCTCGACAATCTGCTTTCGACGAATCCCCGGCACGTGATGATCTTGCTGCTCGACGGCATGGGCGAGCTCCCGCTCGGGCGCGCGCTTCCGGTGGATTCGTACCTCAGGTCGCACCATGTCGCGACGGTTACGAGCATATTCCCGCCGACGACCGCCGCCGCAACCACGGCGTATTACTGCGGGCTGTCGGCGTATGAGAGCGGCTGGCTCGGCTGGCACCTCAACATGAAGGAATACGCCGCCGACGTCGTCGCGTTCCTCGGCAGAACCTACTATACGGACAAGCCCGTCGACGGCCCGCCGCCGGCGCCGACCTTGATGCCCTACGAGACGGTGTTCGACCGGCTCGCCGGGCGCTGCAGGACGCACGCGATCTGCGCGTTCGATTCCTATTCCGAAAAGGACGCGGACGAGCGCCACCGCGTGTCGAATTTTCAGGATGTCGCGGACGCGCTCGCGGCGATCTCGCAAAGCGAGGGGCGCAGCTTCACGCTCGCGTACTGGAACCAGCCGGACGCGAAGATGCACGACTTCGGCGAGGGCTCTCGGGAGGCCGTCGCCGAGTTCCGCGCGCTCGACCGGGCGCTCGCAAAAGTCCGCGAGCGGCTCGGCGACGCGCTTTTGATCGTCACCTCCGACCACGGCATGATCAACACCGACGGGGCGGTCGACGTCGCGAAAACCCCGGAGCTTCTGGAGACGCTCGTGATCCCGCCGTCGGTCGAGCCGCGCGCGTCGGCGTTTTACGTCAAGCACCACCGGAGGGCCGCATTTGAGGAAGCGTTTCAGAAGTGCTGCGGGGAGGACTTCCTGCTGTTCACGCGCGAGGAGATCATGAGGAGCGGGCTGTTCGGGCGCGGCGCCGGGCACCCGAAGTTCGACGATTTTATCGGCGATTACATGGGCGTCGCCATAGGCTCGCGCTACTTCCGATTTACGCTTCCGGACGGGCGCGTGCCCTACACCTTGATCGGGCAGCACGCCGGGCTCACCGAGGACGAAATGCTCGTGGCGGTGCTGGCAGATAGGACGGGAACATGAGAGACCGGGGCTTCTACGTGCAATTGCACCTGCACACCGCGGAGTCGAGCCGCTGCGCGCGCGTCGGCGGCGCGGACATGGCGCGCGCCTGCAAGGAGGCCGGCTACGACCTGATCGTCGTGACCGACCACTTCTTCAACGCGAACATCAACGTGCCCTACGACATCCCCTGGGAGGAGCAGGTCGACGCTCTGTTCGCGGGCTATCGCGAGGCGAAGGCGGAGGGCGACCGGATCGGCCTCAAGGTGCTCCGCGGCTGGGAGACCTACACGGACGGCCCGGAGTACCTGACCTACGGCCTCGACGAGGAGTTCCTCGTAAAAAACCGGGACATCGCGCTCTTGCCGAAGGCGCAGTACCTGCGGCGCGTCAAATCCGCGGGCGCGCTCGTCTCGCACGCGCACCCGTTCCGCAAGGCCAGCTACATTCCCGAGTTCCAGCCCGATCCGCTGGGCCTCGACGCGGTCGAGGTGTTCAACGGAAGGCACATGGACCCGTCGTTTGACGTGCAGGCGCTGAAATTCGCGCGGCGCCACAACCTGCCCGGCGTCGCCGGCGCGGACGCGCACAACGCCGTGCATATTTTGGACGGCGCGATGCGCTTCCCCTATCCGGTTGAGACCGCCGCCGAGGTCTTCGCGGCAATCAAGCGCGGCGACGGCGAGATCGTCCCGAACATGACCGGCCGTTTGTGAAGGAAATCCGACATTTGTCCGAGGAAAGTCATAAGAATATCCTTGACGGGGACATATTGCCGCTTTATCATGTACAATAGAATAGGTGTATCATGTTTCCCGGGGTTTCCCGGCGGCATCTGAGGGAGGACGTTCGATGTTTTGCTCCAAATGTGGAAAGACCTTGAACCCGACGGCCGAAGCCTGCTCGTGCGGGCAGGCGGTGGGCGAGAGCCGGTTCGAGGGGGTTCCGTATACGTCCGCGCAGGCGAGGATCGCGCCGGGAGGCATTTCCCGCGAGGACGCGCTGCCCTACACGCGCACCACCTACACAGGGATGGACGAGCAGATGCAGGCCGGGGCCGACGCGGATGCGCGCACGACCTACCGCCCCGTCTACGAGGGCGCATCCGTTCCGGAGGGCATCCGCAGGGATGTGCGCGCGGCGGTCGGCTATGAGCAGGAGGACGCCCCGGCCCGGCCGAGCTTCGACGACGACCCGCTCGTGCGCGAGATGTTCGAGGGCAGCGAGGATGCGGGCATCGACGACTTCGACCTCTCGCAGCTTCGGCCCCGGCCGATCGTCTCCGAGGGGCGCGCCGGCATCAGCCGCGACGTGACCGAGTACGTCGAAAAGCTCGAGGCCTCGTCCGAGCGCGGCGCGCGCCGCGGGCGCAGGAAGGTCTACGGGGAGCAGGAATCCGCGCCGTATGAAGAGGTCCGCGAGGAGGTCTTCCAGGATGCCCGGGACGGCGAGGCGCTCGCGTACGACCCGCGCGCGACGCTTCGGCTCGTCGCGAAGATCGCGGGCGCGCTCGCGGTGCTGGCGATACTGTTCGTCGGCGGCAAGCTCATCTACGACCGCGTGACGGACATCCAAAATAGCGGCGCGCCGATCGAGGGCGTGACGCTCTCGGTCTACGAAAGCGGCGTGAAGCTGATCAACGAGCACGCGGACACCGCGTATGTCGATTCGATCCTCTCAAGCGCCGAGAACGGCAGCCTGACGAGCGCGACGTCGAAGCTGAACGCCGACGCCGAGGCGGTCAAGGCGCTCGTCCCCGCCGAGCCGGGCGTCAACGACAAGCTGTTTGTCGACGCGCTCTCGGCGATCCAGACGAACATCGGGGTCGCCGTGACGATGGACGTGCTCGACATGGCCAAGGCCGTCGACGCCGAGGTAATCGCGCAATCCGAGGCGAGATGGACCGTCGTCCGCGATTCGATCGCGCAGCTGACCGCCGCGAAGACGGCCGCGGAGCTGACCGCGATTCTGGGCGGCGAGAAGCTGGACCTCGAGCGCCCGACCGAGCCCGCGTCCGCCGCGACCCCGACGCCGATCCCGTACAAGACGCTCGCGAAGGGGGACAAGAGTGAGGACGTGCTCAAGATGCAGCAGCGGCTGTTCGAGCTCGGCTTCCTGCTCGAGGGCATCGACGGCGCGTTCGGCAACGACACGCAGACCGCGGTCAAGCAGTTCCAGTCCGCGGCGGCGCTCGAGGTGAACGGCATCGCGGACCAGCAGACGCTTTCGCTTCTGTACTCCGACGACGCGCCCAGGACGCAGAACGCGAAGATCACGCCGACGCCCGCGCCGACGCCGACGCCGGCGCCGACCCTCGCGGCCGAGCCCGCGCTTCTGACGGACGAACAGCCGGCGGCCTGACCGCCATTTTCCGCGGGAAGCGCATCGCGTGCTTCCCGCCGTTTTTTTCAGGGGAGGAAATCCGATGGATCGGCCGATCGTGGCGCTCATCTACGACTTTGACAAGACGCTGTCGCCCAAGGACATGCAGGAATACAGCTTCCTGCCCGGCATCAACATGCGGCCGGACGAGTTCTGGAGCCTTTGCCGCGAGCTCGCGCTCCGGAGCCAGATGGACGGCATACTCGCCTACATGTACATGATGCAGAAGGCCGCCGAGGGCACGATGGATTTGACGCGCGAGGCGCTGAACCGGCTCGGCGCGTGCGTCGAGTTCTTCCCGGGCGTCGATACGTGGTTCGACCGCGTGAACGATATCGGCTCGAGAAACGGCGTCGCGGTCGAACACTACATCATCTCGTCCGGGCTTCTGGAGATCATCGAGGGTTCGTCGATCGGCGGCAAGTTCAAGGCGGTGTTCGCGGCGTCGTTCTGCTACGACGGGGACGGCCGCCCCGTCTGGCCCGCGACCGCCGTCAACTATACCTCAAAGACGCAGTACCTGTTCCGCATCAACAAGGGCATACTCGACGTGACGAACGACCGCGACCTGAACGCGTTTACGCCGGAATACATGCGCCGCGTGCCGTTTTCGAACATGATCTACATAGGCGACGGATTCACCGACGTCCCCTGCATGAAGATGACGAAATTGAAGGGCGGCTACTCGATCGCCGTCCACGCGCCGGGCGACACCGCGATCGCCGACGACCTGCTCAGGCAGGGCCGCGCAGACTTCGCGATCGAGGCCGACTACCGGGAGGGCAAGGAGCTCGAACAGGTCGTGACGGAGCTGATTCGCCGCATACGCGTGACGCACGAGCTGTCGGTCCGCCACGCCCGGCAGGTCGCGAGGGCGCACCAGCGCAGAGGCGAGCCCGTCCCGCCGGGAATCGTGCCGCGCGGGGGGCTGGAGGGGGAGGACGAGAGGGAGTAGGGGGCGGGCGGATGAGCTACTTTGACTATCTGGCGTGCAACCGCGAGCTGCCCACGGGGCTCTTCGGCCTTCCGCCCAAGGCGGTCTACGAGAGCTACCGGGCGTATATGGACTCGGAGGACTACGTCGCCCCGCGGAATTTCCTGACCGGGGAGGCCGCGGAGATCGGCGATGAAAAGCGGCGGAAAATGCGGGAATTCAAGGGCGCGGTGGTCGTCTACGAGACCTTCCGGGACGCACGCTATCTCAGCCTCGAACCGTACTCGCCCGTCGTCACGCGCCGCGGAAACGCGGTGTTCGAGCCCAGCCGGGAGACCATGGCAAGGCACTTTGCGCTGCCATACCTGTACAACCTGTCGGTCAACAACGAGGCCACGCTGCTCGAATATCTGTGCAAATACCTCGCGCCCGGCGATCGGGCGGAGGTCTACACCTGCTGGGCGGGGGAGGAGGAGCTTCCGCGCAAGGGGCCGGAGCGGGTCGTGGACCTGGAGGACGCAGTATGCGGGCGGTACGAGCCCGATCGCCTGGGAAAAGACGGCGGCTTCACCCGCTATCTCGCGCCGCGCGAGCCGCAGGTGCAAAATCCAATCGCCCCGATCGAGCAAATCGACTTCGCCGTGCAGATCATTCGGGAGGACGGCTTCCAGGGCGTGTCCGTCTCCGAGGCGCTGAAGCAGGGGCTGATCCGGGGATGAGCCGCGGGGCGGGACTGGGCAGTACGCGTCAATCCCGAAGCTGCAATTCGACCCTCATGCCGACGACCGGCTCGGTGACGTGCCTGAGCGCCCTGCCAAAGCGATTGAGCATGCCGGCCTCGGCGGAGAGCTCGAAACAGCAGTGGTGCCTGTCTAGGGAGCCCCCGTCGTCTATCTCCATGAAAACCTCGACGCCGATGTGCCCGGCGCGATCCTTGCAATAGAACCGGAGCGAGACATAGGGCGGATACGCGTCGCCTTTGTCGCCGTTCTCCCACAGGTAGCTGTCGTTCGGCGATCGCGGGAAGGCGGCCAGGACCTCCGAGAGCGGCGAAATCCCCTCCTTCGTACAATAGGTCTTGGTCCGCGCCCGGACATGCTCCGACTGCGCGGTCACTTCAATTTCGAAGAGGTCCCCGTCCTGCCAGACGCGTTCGAAGATCAGATTGTCCATCCGCGGCACCCCCTGTCGATGCAAGCATAGCACAGCCGGAAACCTTTGGCAAGTCCGGACGCATGCCGGCAGCCGCGTCCGTGTCCGCCATCCCCGCATCGCACCGCCCTTATTTCGGATGCTCCTTCTATAAAAACTGTTTCAGTTCGGAGATGTTGTTCTCCTCGAACTTGAGCAGCCTTTGCATGAGATCGACGATCGCGGGTTCGGCGTTCTGATATTTTCGGATATTTCGAAGCGCCTGGATGACGCCCATCGTGCTGCCGATCGTCAGCATTTCCGCGATGTGCGAGCCGGATTTGTCGGTCAGCGTCTGCGCGTCGATCATACAATATGTCCGCAGCTTCACAAGCGCGCCGATGCCCTTTTCGTCGTATCCGTTCCGCGCCAGCATCTCGGCCGCCGCCTTGTTGATGCGATCGTATTCATCGTACTGCGACTGCATGTGCGTTTTGAAGTCGGAATCCCTGCAAATATCCAGAAGCTGCCCTATGGTGACGACGCCCATCTGCGAGTTTTGATAGATGAAATTGAGCATTTCGGCATTTCCGTTCACAATACCACACTCCTCGGCCATATTGTGTGCGACCGATTCCGGACTGTGCGATGGGCGCCGGCCTGCCGGGGACGCAGTTTTGCGAGGAGAGCGCAAACGAAAAACCCCTGAAAACGCGCGTCTTCAAGGGCTTTCTATGGCGTGCCTGAAGGGATTCGAACCCCTGACCTTTTGGTTCGTAGCCAAACACTCTATCCGGCTGAGCTACAGGCACATGGCACTTTCAAAGTGCTTATATATTGTAGCTCGGACGGGGGATTTTGTCAAGGGTTGCGGGTGGAGAAACACAAATTTACATTTCCTCGCCGTCCGCGGGCGCCTCCTCCGGGGCGTCGGCGGGGGCGCTCTGCCTCGAGGGGCGGTCCCCGCGGCGGTACAGCCTGCGGTCGAGCGACCAGATGCGGTCGGTGAAGCCGCCGGGCTTGATCATGTTGAGCTCGCGCTGCATCTCGAACATGCGCGCGTCGAGCAGGTCCAGCACGTGCAGCACCTCCGCCTCCGGGAACATCGGCCGGCGCGGGCTTCCGTACTCGGGCAGGTCGTGGTGGGCGAGGATCATGTGCTGCAAAAGCAGCGTCAGCTCCGGCCGGACGTTCAATTCCTTCGCGGCGCGGTCCATCTCCATGACGCCCATCACGAGGTGGCCGAGCAGCTGGCCCTCGCGCGTGTAGTCGCTGACCATGCCGATCTCGTCGGCGTTGAGCTCGGTGATCTTGCACAGGTCGTGGAGGATCACGCCGGCGGCGAGCAGGTCCGCGTCGAGCGTCGGGTAGATCTGGCAGACGGCCTTCGCCGCACGCAGCATCGTCGTGATGTGATGCAGAAGCCCCGCGCGCTCGGCGTGGTGGAGCTTCTGCGCGGCGGGGTAGTAGAGCAGCTTGTCGCCCGCCTCCTCGAGCCTTTTGAGCACCAGCGCCTTGAGTTCCCTGTCGACGATCGCGTCCGCGCGGTTCAGGATGAAGTCCATCATGTCGCCCGCGGGCTCCGGCGCGCAGGGCGCGAGCGCGGCCATGTCGTAGTCGTCGTCCTCGCCGGCCACGCGCAGCTTGTCGACGCGCAGTTGGGGCTTCCCGTTGTATTCGAGCATCATGCCGCGCACGCGCAGCACCTCCGCCGGCGCCGGCGCGGGCGTCAGCGCGTCCCACATCTTGGCGTTGACCTCGCCGGAGATGTCCGTCAGCGTCAAATCCAGGTACTTGCTGCCGTTGGACGACGCGCGCTGCGCCGCCGCGCGGGTCAGCAGGTAGCCGTCGAACACCTGCCCCTTGATCATCGATGCGAGCTGCGGTTGCGGTTTCATGTGCCCTCCTTGCCAAGCGACGGATCGAGCGTCAGGATCGCGTGCGCGTAGATCTCCGCCGCGCGGATCAGGCTCGGGATGTGCAGGTACTCGTCCGGCGCGTGCGCGCCGCCGTGCGCCTCGGGGAGCCCGTCCGGTCGCGGCTGCTCGCCGGGGAACGATATGCCGAACGTGACCGCGTTCTCAAGCTCGCGCGCGTAGGTGTTGCCGCCGGTCGTGTACGGCCCGGCGGGGTCGCCGGTCGCGTCGAAGTACGCCCTCTGCAGCGCCTCGACGCGCGGGTCGTCCTTGGGCATGTAGACCGGGCGCGTCGCGCGGAAGTCCCGCGGCGAAAGCCCGAGGCCCCGCGCGAAGCGGTGGAGCGCCGCCGTGTCGCGCTCGCCGTCGCCGTTGAGCGACAGCCGCGAGTCGACCGAGAACGACAAAAGCCCGTTTTCCGTCCGCGCGAGGCCGACGACCATCGTCGTGCGCCCGGTGTCCGGGTCCTCGGAGGCGATGCCGGCGGCCTCGCCGTAGATGTCCCCGGAGAGCGCCTTCACCGCGGCCATCGCGCGCGCGGACGCCTCCGAGAGCGCCCCGGATTCCAGGAGCGCCGCCGAGAGCTTGTGGATCGCGCTGACGCCGTCCGCGGGCCTGGCCGCGTGCGACGCGACGCCGCGCGCGACGACGCGCGTCAGACCGCTTTCCTCCGAGACCTCGAGGCCCGGGAGATTCGAAAGCGGGACGCCCTTGAGAAGCGCGGTTGCCCGCGGCGGCACCATGTTGAACACCTCGCCGCCGCCGAATTCGACGATGTCCTCGCCGAGCGATATGTCGAACATCCCCTGCAGCGAGCCCTTCTGCGCGTAGTTCGCGGGGAACATGCTGTCCGGAATCAGCGAGAGCACCGGCCGCGGGGCGGATTTCGCGAAGTGCCGGATGTCGGTCATGCCGGTCTCCTCGGCGCAACCCATGACGACGCGCAGCCCATGCCTGAGCGGTATCTCGAGCTCGCGGAACATGCGCATAAGGTACAGCCCCATCGCGACCGCGCTCTTGTTGTCCGAAACGCCGCGCCCGATCAGAAAATCGCCGGCGCGGGTCGCCGCGTAGGGCGGGTAGATCCACTGGTCGCCCTCGGGCACGACGTCGAGGTGGCCGATGATGGCGATCGCGTTTTCGCCGTCGCCGAGCACCGCGCTCCCGCAGTAGCCGTCGTGGTCCTCGGTTTCAAAGCCCATCTCCCGGGCGCGGTTCAGCGCGAAATCGAGCATCCGCCGGCACTCCGGGCCGTAGGGCGCCTTGTCCGCTTTGAGGTCCTCGCGGCAGACCGAGCGAATGCGCGCGAACGAGCGCAGGTCCTCGACCATTTCCTCCGCGTGCGCGCGCAGCCAGACGGATACGCGCGTGCGAACATCCTGCATAGTTTTCCCTCTCCTTGCGATGAAAATGCCGTCTTTCCCCATTATATCGGAACGGGCCGGCAGATGCAATTGCTTTTCGCGCGAAATTGTGGTATCATAGCCTGAAACGGAGGTGTTTCTATGAAGCGAATTGCGGCGATACTCGCGTGCGCGCTGCTTATTTTCCAGGTTGCGTCGGCGGTTGGCGCAATCGGCAGCTTCTCGTTCGCGCTCCCCGAGGGCTTCGAGCTCGTCGAGGGCGAGGCGCTCGAGGGCTACCGGCAGGCCGCGGCGGCCGACGCCGGCGGCGCGTTCGACGGCGAGGTGCTGCTCGCGCGAAGCGGCGAAAAGAGCGTCAGCGTCGTGGCCGAGCCAAGCGGCGCTTCGGACGCGCAGCAGGCGGCCGAGGCGATCGTCAAGGAGTACGCGAAGTACATCCCCGGGTTTGAGAGCGTCGTTCCGGAGGCGGTCGAGGCCGCGGGCCGCGCGTTTGTGCGGCTGCGCTTCGCGGTCGACGGCGACGTCGCCCAGCAGTATTTCCTGGCGGACGGCGGCACGCTCTATGTGCTGACGTTCATGGGCATGGAGGACGCGGAGGCCGAGGCCGCGCTGCCGGGATTCGCCTCCCAAGCCCAGTAACCCCAAAAAAACGCGCGGGGCCAAGCGGCCCCGCGCTTGTTTTTGGGAATCAGCGGAGCAGCACGACGATGAACTGCGATGCCAGCACGACCGCGACGAGCGCGACGGGGTAGGTCGCGGCGTAGGCGCTTGCGACGTCGTCGGTGCCCGCGACCTGGATCAATGTCCCCAGCGCCGGCGTCGAGGTCATGCCACCGGTGATCGAGCCCAGGTTGTTCAGCAGGCTCAGCTTCAAAGACTTCGCCGCGAGGAAGTAGCCGACGATCATCGGAAGGATCGTGATGATCGCGCCGTAGACGAAGAGCATCGCGCCCTCCTCCTGCAGCTTGCTCACGAAGCTCTTGCCGCCCTCGGTGCCCGCGCCGATCAGAAACAGCATCAGCCCCAATTCCCGGAACGTCTCGAGCGCCGGCTTCCTGACGCGCAGGTCGATCGGGCCTATGTGCCCGAAGTGGCCGATCACGAGCGCCGCGACCAGCGGCCCGCCGGTCGTCCCGAGCGAGAACTCCGCCCCGCCGCCCAGCGGTATCGTCACGCTGCCGAGCAGAATGCCCAGCACCACGACCAGCGCGAACGAGAAGAAGCCCTCGCGGTCGAGCAATTTCAGCTTCCCGCGGATCGGCTTGACCTCGGTGGGATTCGCGGCCCGGAAGCTCTCGAGCTCCTTCTTCATGTCCACGCGCAGAATCTTGGGCATCAGCTGCACGAACAGCACGACGCCCACGACGCCGAACGGGTACGCGATCGCGTAGCCGACGGTCACGAGGTCCTTGAGGTTCCCCGCCGCGTCCATCGCCGCCGACAGGCCCGGCGTCGTCGTCAGCGCCCCCGTCATCAGCCCCGCCGCGAGCTCCGGCTCGATGCCCGCGATTTTGATGATCGCCCAGGTCGAGACCGCGCCGACCAGGATGATCAAAAAGCCCAGCAGTATGTAGTTCCTCGCGTTCTGCTTGAAGTTGCGGAAGAACTTCGGCCCCGCGATGAAGCCGACCGACGTCACGAACAGCGCGAGCCCGAGGTTGCGCACGACCGCGGGCATGACGCAGCCGTAGTGCCCGAACACGAGCGCGACCAACAGCACGCCCGCGGTGCCGAGCTCGATCCCCGCGATCCGGATGCCGCCGATCAGGTAGCCGAGCGCCGCGATCAGAAAGATCGCCAGCAACGGGTTGAGTCCGGAGATGAATTCCGCCATACAATCCCCCTCCAAATTCCTATATCCATCTTATTATATGGAATAATCGTCCACTTGGCAAGACCGAAATTCTGAAGGATAACCGCCAGAATTAACATATATATTCGCGCGGGCGCGTAAAATGAATATTTTGGGTCAAAATCGGTTGAAATCCGCGCTTGGACATGCTATACTGGGGGCGCGTGGAACGGGTTTTCGAACGGCGGCGAGGAGGAGCGGAAATGGCACAAAAAAGCAATCCCTTTGAGAACTACAAGGCGGTGCTCGACAAGGCGGCGGAGCTGCTGGGGCTCCAGCAAAAGGACTACATCGCGCTCAAATATCCGGAGCGGTCGCTGCGCGTGTCGCTGCCCATCAAGATGGACAACGGCGACGTGCGCGTGTTCGAGGGCTTCCGCGTGCAGCACTCGAGCTCGCGCGGCCCCTGCAAGGGCGGCATACGCTACCATCAGGACGTCGACGAGGACGAGGTAAAGGCGCTCGCCGCGTGGATGACGATGAAGTGCGCGGTCGTGAACATCCCGTACGGCGGCGCGAAGGGCGGCATACAGGTCGACCCGCGGGAATTGAGCAAGGACGAGCTCGAGCGGCTGACGCGCCGGTACGTCGCGATGATATTGCCGCTGATCGGCCCGGAGCGCGACATCCCGGCGCCCGACGTCAACACGACGCCCGAGATGATGGGCTGGATCATGGACACGTACTCGATGCAGAAGGGCTACGCGGTGCCCGGCGTCGGCGGAGCGTGCTGTGGCGCGCTCCACGTCCACGCCGGCCTCCACGATCGAGCGGCGGCGCTGGCCGAACGCACGATGGCGTCGATGCCTGGAACCGCACCGATCCTGGTCAACTCCGCCGGCTGCGGGGCGGCGCTGAAGGACTATGGACACCTGCTCGGGAGCCCGCAGGCGATCGCCTTCTCGGCGCGGGTGTTCGACGTCCACGAGTGGATCGCGCCGTGGCTCGCCGAGCTCGAGCTCACAGAGCCTGCGGCGACGCCGGTGATCGTCCAGGACCCGTGTCACCTCCGGCACGTGCAGCGCGCCCACCTTCCGGTGCGCGACGTCGTCGGTGCCGTCGCCGAGGTGGTCGAGCTCGACGACGACGGCTTGTGTTGTGGCGCCGGAGGCGCCTACTCGGCGCTCGAGCCCGAGCTCGCCGGGCGCATCCGGGAACGCAAGCTGGGCGCCGTCCGGCGCGCCGTCGAGCGTTCCGGAGCGACCACGATCGCCAGCGCCAATCCCGGCTGCCTGATGCACCTCCAGTCGGCGCTCGCCGACACCGGCCTCGCGGTCCGGCATCCGATCGATCTGTTGGCGGAGGGCCTGCGATGAACGCCGATCCCGAACTGGAAGCGATCGCAGACCGGCTGGCGACGATCGGCGAGGATCTCGATCAGCTGGCGTTCGACCGCCTGCGGTTGGCATCC
>ENA-UOUL01003460-UOUL01003460.1-bioreactor-metagenome-genome-assembly--contig:-NODE-3460-length-16129-cov-7.838774_pt1 | contig 16129 bp, 11 predicted proteins | sample MGYA00249838_ERZ747220 | MGnify/ENA primary metagenome ERZ747220 (study PRJEB28778, sample SAMN05720191) | bioreactor metagenome | isolation source: Anaerobic biogas reactor | place: USA:Washington...
AAGGTAGAGAGCATCAGTCCCGCCAACATCACAGGTTTTGATAGTACATCTCCAGCAGAGAGCCAGGTTCTTACCATAACAGTTAATGGCAAGACAACAAGCTATACTGTAGAAATCAAAGATGCGCCGGTTCCAGACAGAATAGAAATCAGCAAAGCAGCAACAAAAACACTGTACACAGTAGGAGAATCACTGGATATCAGTGGTTTGGAAGTAACGGGTTATTACAGTGATGGCAGCTCCAAGGTAGAGAGCATCAGTCCCGCCAACATCACAGGTTTTGATAGTACATCTCCAGCAGAGAGCCAGGTTCTTACCATTACTATTGCTGGAAAAACTACCAGCTATGTAATAGTTATTACCAAGCCAGTAGAGGCCCAAAAAGATGAAATCATAGAAATAAGCAAGGATACGCCAGTGAGCATAACAGTACCCAAAGAAGCCAGCGGCACTAAAATAAAGGTTGAGCCGAAAGAAACCTTACCCCTGGTAAAGATTAAGAGCGAAACCACTCTGGGTACGGTAGAAATGACTATCCCGGAAGGAACCAGTGTCATTAATGCTCCTGCCGGTTGGGATGGCAGCATTCCCCTGCCGGAAGTTAGAGCCCAGGCCAGTACCACTGTTACCGAAGCACAGCAGGTTAATGTAGTTATTGAAGTAGGATTGCCTGATGAAGAAATAAGTTTTGATAAAGCGGTTCGTTTGTTAATTCCCGGGCAGAAAGGCAAATCAGTTGGTTTTATTCGCAAGGGCATATTTACGGAGATAAGTTATATCATATCCCAAGATGATCAGGATACCGCTGATAAAGAGTTGGTAAACAACCTAAAAGATGGCAAGGTTGATACCGCTAATGACCTGGCCATCTGGACCAAACACTTCACCGAATTTATAGCCTACACTCCCAAAGCCAGCGGAGGAAGTTCTGGCGGTGGTGGCGGTGGCGGCGGCGGCTTTGTCAGCCCGACCGGTAATACTGTTGGCAGCGGCGGTGGGACTATAGAGGAAGCAGGAGTCAGAGTGAGTTTCCCCGCCAATGCGGTAAGCAGCGACATCAAGGTAAGCATCAACAAACTGAATGCCAGCTCGGTTCCGGCCATTGCAAGCGGATTCAAATTGCTGGGCGAAGCATATGAAATCAGTAGTGACAGAAACACTACATTTGCCAAGCCGGTTACTATTACCCTGCCTTTTGACTGGAACCAGGCGGATAAAGACAAATACGGAATTGGCCTCTATACCTGGAACAATAGCCAGTGGGTTATTCTGGAGCAAGTAAAAGTTGATAGCACGGCAGGCAAAATCAGCGGTGAAGTAAAACACTTTAGCAAATTTGCTGTCCTGGCCCGGGAGCGGGAGAAGGAAAAAGAACCGGCCAAAGATGTAATCGCTCCGGTTAAAGCAACCTTGAAAGACATCACCGGGCATTGGGCAGAAAAATCCATATATGAACTGGTGGCTCTGGGGGCGGTAAGCGGCTATCCTGATGGCAGCTTTAAACCGGATAGCAGCATTATGCGGGCAGAATTTGCCACTATACTGGTCCAAGCCTTTAAATTAGAAGCCAGGAGTGGCCAGACCTTTGCTGACACAACCCAGCACTGGGCCAAAGACAGCATAAGCACCGCTGCGGCCCACGGCATAGTAAGCGGTTACAGCGCCGACATCTTCGGTCCTGATGATCTCATAACCCGCGAGCAGATGGCTGTAATGATTAGTAAAGCGGCTAACCTCCCTGCAGCGCAAGGCAAATCATTTAGTGACAGTGCTCAGATTGCTGATTGGGCTCAAGCCGCTGTAGCTGCTGCCAGCAGCGAGAACATTATCAGCGGTTATCCCGACAACAGCTTCCGACCCAAGGCCAATGCTAAGCGGGCTGAAGCAGTAAGCGTTATTATCAAAGCCATAAACTAGTTTTAAAGGGGTCAGGCTCTTAGTAACACCTGACCCCTCATTCCTCACTTTTCTTACTAAGCCATAACTGCTTGGTAGACCTTACTTAGAAAGACAAGGAGTTTCAAGTTATGCATTTGATGAATTGGGGATTAAAGACTCGCAGCAGGAAATCAATTACCTGCCTGGTGGCTTTATTTATGTTCCTTAGTATGCTACTGATATCCCATCCGGGTCTGGCTTATGCCAAGACCGAAGAGAGTGACCCCGCCGATCATTTTGAGGTTTGGCTGGTAGATCCGGCGAACAAGGATAATAAGATTGAACTGCTTAACTATACGATTCCGGAATTGGGGCAAATGCCCCAGGTTGAGAGAGCCTACAGCTCCATTGACAGTCTTCCCGCCCCGGTTTTTACGGCGGCCAGGGGCATTGACCTGATTGATTTTTTGGAAAGCCTTAAACTGGATATGGGCAGCATAAGCAGTTTTAAATTCCGCACCACCGATTTTGATACAGATGGTTACCCTCCCAAATTTGGTAAAGTATTGCAGGCAAGTGTGCTGCTGGATTCGGAACGTTATTATTTTCCCAAAATACAGGAATGTTGGGATGAATACTGGGATGAAGATTTAGAAAACCCTTCAAATTCAGCTGTATTCGGTTATTGGAAAGATGGTTCCGATCCTTTTACCAGGAAAGGGGAAATTCTGCTTAGACCCATGCTGGGGATAGTATCCTTTCAAGCCCGAGCCATTGGCTCCGATCCCGGAAAACCAGTATATCTCGAACCGCGTTTTGATTTGATGGATGGCGAGACTACACTGAGGCTATGCTATGGGCAAAAAAATCCCGGCGAATGTATTACCATGGATTATCTCAAATGGACCTATAAAATGGAAGTAACTGGGAGGCTGCTGCCAATTGCCTTAAATCCTGACACAAGCGCCAACCGGGTCGGCACTCCCATAGATATAACCTTTGCAGAGAACATAGCCTGGCAAAATGGTATTACTGCGGTAACTATAGGAGATACACCGCTGGGCAAGGGACAATATACGCTTACCCCCGGCAAAATAACCATTGCTCCAACTGTGTTTTCTGCAGCAGGAACCTATACGGTTAAAATCACCTCGGGTTTTAGGGAATCCAGTGTTGAACAGGAAGTATTGGAAGCCTCCGCTTCCGATCCCCATATTCCACCCACTTTAATAGCAGATAGCAGCCAAAATATTATCGGTAACTCTATGACCATAACTTTTAGCGATGATGAAAGTTGGCGCAAGGCCATTAGCGAGATTAAGGTAGACGGAAATGCAGTGAAAAGCAGCAATTACAGCACAACAGAAGCCGGTAAGATTACTATTGACGGCAGTATATTTTCCGCAGCCGGCAGCTATAGCATAGTAATTAAAGCCACCGGCTACCAGGATGCCGGCCTGCAGCAGATAGTTTTTCCTTTACCGGGGCCAGTAACTCTTAAGAGCCTTGAAATCAGCAAAACAGCCGCCAAACTGCTCTACAGCGTTGATGAGCCATTGGATATTAGCGGGTTGGAGGTAACCGGGCATTACAGTGACGGCAGCTCCAAGGTGGAGAATATCACTACGGTCAATATCAGCGGGTTTGATAGCTCTAAACCGGCAAGCCGGCAGACCCTGACCATTACTGTTGGCGATAAGACTATCACTTATACAATAAGCATTTTCCAGGCTAAAACTGCTGCTGAAAATTCAAACATTAGCGTAACTCCAGGTACTCCATTAAAAATAACTATGCCGGAAGGAATTATTAACAGTAGTATGAAGGTTGCGCAGAATATGCCCTTGCCACCGGTAATAATTGAATCGAGCCAGGCAATTTTGAGTATTCCTGAAGCCACCCTGATTACAGGTTCTGATATTATTAATCTGCCTCAAGTAAAACCTGGTTCTACGGTCAAGGCACCGGGAATAAAAACGATTGGGCTGGTGATTGAAGTAGGCTCCGACAGTAATATTATAAACTTTAGCAAACCGGTAAGACTGCTTCTTAAAGGACAAGCCTCAAAGTCAGCCGGATTTATTGACCAGGCAGGAAATCTGCGGAAAATCAGTAAACCGACTTCACTTAAAGCTCTTACCGGCGATGATGCTGCGGAAACAGTAGCCGCCCTCTTTGAAAGGGAGAAAATGCAGGATGCTGCGGTCGACTTCGGAAAAGACCTGGTAATCTGGACCAAACACTTAACTAAATTTATAGCCTACATACCCTTGACCGACACCCCGGTAATTCCTCCTAAAAAAATTGCTGATGAATTTATAATTATTCCATTTGAGCAAATTACCAGAACCCAAACCATTGGTATCCGTGGCGGCATTGTCAAGACTGCCGGTGCTATCTTGAGTTTTCCGACTAATTTCCTGGAAAGCGACATCAAAGTAACTATCAAAAAAATCACGCAGGATATTCCCGCTATTTCCAGCGGCTTTAAACTATTAGGGGAAGTTTACGAAATTACCAGCGATAAGGATAATAAGTTCCGAAAGCCAGTCACCATTACCTTGCTTTTTGACCCCTCCGAAGTTGAGCAAGAAAAATATGATGTCGGTATCTACTGCTGGTGTAATCAGCAGTGGACCAGCCTGGAGCAGGTAAAAGCAGATATGGCCTCCGGAAAGGTAAGCGGCGAAGTAGGGCATTTCAGCAAATTTGCGATCTTGCTCAGTAAAAAGAGTCAAAAACCCATTATCCTCGAAAAGAAACCGCCTGAAGTCCCCTTGCCTAAACCCATATTGAGCGACATAGCCGGGCACTGGGCTCAGGCCAATATTATCAAACTGGTAAATGCCGGGGTTATAAGCGGATACCCGGATGCTACCTTCCAAGCGGATAAAAGCATTACCCGGGCGGAATTTGTCACCGCAGTGGTTAAAGCCTTTAAATTGGAAAGCAGGAGCGGGCAAGTATTTAACGACACTACTCAGCACTGGGCTAAAGAAAGTATAAGCACTGCTGCTGCTTATGGCATGACCAGTGGTTATGATGCCGGCAGTTTTTGCCCCGATGACGCGATTACTCGCGAACAGATGGCTGTAATGATCAGTAAAGCGGCTAAGCTCCCGGCTGGGGAAGGCAAAACCTTCATCGACAGTGCCCAGATTGAAGATTGGGCCCAAGCTGCAGTAGCTGCCGCCAGCAGTAAGAATATTATCAGCGGTTATCCCGACAACAGCTTCCGGCCCAAGGCCAATGCTAATCGAGCCGAAGCAGTAAGCGTCATAGTGAATGCATTAAATAATCTGCCTCCTGCAGGAGAAGGGAGGATAGCGGAATGACCTACCCAGATTATGCCGGTTGTACTGGAACGCAATTGCCTATCCGGTATCCAACCGGGTAAACAGCCGAAAAATGACGACCCGCAGTGTGTTGAACCTATTGTTTAATTAAAGCCTTTCTCATTATGCTCTCTTGCGTTCTCTCACCCCTTATCCCTTCCTTTTCTTATCGCCCATACCCGCAGGTACAAGCAGCGTTGAAGAATGGGTGCAGCATATTTATATTTTTGCGCAGTATCCTTAAAAGTGACCCGGCACTCAGACCAAGTTTACCCTATAGTTATAGGGACAAAATTAATACTAAGTACCGGGGAGCATCAGTAATACCTGCAGGGGCAGCTTCAATAACTTAACAACTTAAGTGCCTGGCACCGTTAATTTATAATTAACACTTTATCTGCACAAATCATATATTAGGTAAGTAAATATTTTAAAAGGGTGATGAAATGGATATTAATAATGGATTACTTGCTCCCCCCAATGTCCGCTATCGTCAGGTCCGTACTGGGCCGAAAAGTCCCAGAGGGCCAAAAACTACCGCTGGTGCCAGGACAATTAAGAAGGGCCGTTCCGAGAATCTGCCGGTTCTTCAGGACCTGCCTGCTGAAAGTGTGGCTTCTTGGGGTTATGTGTTTCAGCTAAACACCCAAACCGTAGCAGTTGGCTCAAATATAACATTTAGCAATAACGGCCCCTTAAACGGCATAAACCACACCCCTGGTACGGCTGGGATTCGCGTTACTCTTGACGGTACTTACAATATAACATTTTCCGTTTATACAACCCAGAATAATCCTCAGCATTGGGGAATAGTGGTTAATGGTGTAGTTAGATCAGAGTTTAATTCCGCCGGTCAATCATTAACGGCTTCAACCACGCTAACGCTTAGTGCCCTGGACAATGTAACCATCCGCAATATAAATACAATACCCGATCCTGCGACTCTGAGAATAGGTAATTTCACTACTGCTTATGTGCTTTTATACAAGGTTGATTAGCTAATCACTGTTTAAAAGCAAATTACCCTGAACATTGACAAAAGCTAAGATAACTTTGTCAATGTTCTTTTTTGGGGCTTTTGCTACAAGCACATAAGGCCACAAAGCAGATATTCCCTCTGGACTGTCTATTTCTTGAGACGGTCACCCTTCCCTCTGGATAAGTCTTTCCATTCCATTCTTATACCCCATCTGTGAAACGTAGACAGCCAACAGCAATTTCACATTAGTTGGTTTATGTTGGTTAACGTATAAATATGTTTACAATAAAGCGCGGTGGATATAGTATTTGTCGGTCACCAGCACATCTACATGCGGAGCAAACCGTTGCTTGAGGAGTAAGGTGCAGGCAGATGGAGGCGAATATTGATCAGCAGGCTAGAGTGGTGTAAACTGGGGTCGATGCTTTGTATAGCCAATTTGGCTAAAATTATAACGAGGTGAAATATGTCCCCCACTTCTTTAAGCGGTCGGGTTTCTATTAGTAAAACAGGCGGTGGGTTCTTAATCCCCCGCCTCGTTGCAGTGCTATGTTGAAACTGCTCCGCAGTTTCTGCCGATACTTAAAACATCCGGATTTTTTCGCTTATTGCTCGGATAAGTGATATTGCTTTAAGTTTTAGCTTATTTTAAACAAACTTGATTGTGCGTGACTTTGTAGCGAGGGGGGCTTTATATAAGATAAATCAGCAAGACGATTTTTGTTTTAAATGCTTTTCTCAAGAAGTCCTTTTACCTGTTGAAAGATTAAAAGAATCATTTTGATTATGCATTTTTGTGCAATTATGAAGTCGGAGATATGATTAAGAGGTGATATTGATGGCCAAGAAAAGAATTGCCTTTATTGTTGCCGCTCTGCTAATATTATCGATATTTCCCGGGCTTGCCCTGGGCGCTTCCGTCAGTTTAAATTTGAGTAATAGCAGTGCATTAATAGGCGATAGTATAACTGCATCTGGTAGCGCTGATCCGAATCAGTGGGTAAGTATTAAAATTGTTGATTCTTTGGGGAATATAGTGTTTTTTGATGCTGTTAAATCGAATGCCAGTGGTAATTATAGTTATACATTTAAGGTTCCTCAAGTTGCTGATGGGACCTTAACAGTAGTAGCTGGCTATGGGAGCAATGTTGCCAACAAATCGCTGCAAGTTAGTATTTATAAAGTGCTAGATCCGAAAACATGCGACCCCGATAAAAAATGGAAGGTTGTTTTTAACAAACCCGCAAATCCTAACACATTAAAAGAGCAAATCAAGGTAATGAAAACAACAGATAATAGTCAGGTAGGGATTCAAGAAGTACTATCAGAGAATGATGGCCTCTGGGCTGTCATATACCCGGCACAGGATTACCAGTCTGGCCAAAGCTATGTAATTCATGTTAACCCCGGTATTGAAACGACCGATGGGGAGCCATTAAAGAGTGGCTACCAAATGAGTTTTACCGTTAACTAGAAAGCCGGGCGACATTAAAGGGAGCACCATTGCTTATCTCAAGGGAAGCAATGGTGCTCATTTATTATGCCTGCAACAGATATCTGGTTATGGAGAATTATGGGCATCCCCTGCAATTCGATATGAAAAAGAAGTAAATAGAAGCTGATGGCCTGGTTTAATTTTTAGGATTTAATCATGGTCAAAAGCATTTTAAAGCAATTTTTGGCTTTTAAGGCATGAGGCTCACCGGCAGGCATTATAATGGTTTCCCCGCTGGTTAAAAAGTAGCTTTCACCGGAAATAATGATTTCAGCCTCACCATCGACAATCTGTACTACAGCATCAAATGGGGCGGTATGTTCGCTTAATCCCTGCCCTTCATCAAAAGCAAATAAAGTAATGGTTCCACTGGGACGATTAATCAAGGTCTTGCTAACCACTGCTGCGGTCTGGTAGTCTATGAAATTATCCAGCTTGAATTTGCCTTGCGGGTATTCTTTCTTCTCCTTAATTTCCATCTTAACCCCTCCTTTGCGGAAATGCCTTCCTGTTTTGTATTATGTTTGGTTAGCTATTAGTTTAATATGCATAGCCTCAAATAGTCAATGTCCGCCTTATTAAGCAGCAAAACTTAGGTGTTGGCTTAATCATATATTTGATCTTAGACCCTGTAATATACTAATATCCATTTTGACCGGATTTCACCTGCTCCGCCTCCATTCCATTTCACCGCATGGAGAAAATTAACCGTGGAAGGGTGACTGGATACTGGCGCTTACACTGAATAAACCTGGCTTATATTACCTTTGACGATATTTCCTACTTATCAATACAATTGTAATGTAATAAGTGAGAAAAATACATTATTGGGAGTAGGAGGTGTTGCTGCTAGCAAATGAGGCGGTCAAAGGTAATTATTCTTGGAGGATATTATGAATAAGAAATTTTCTTGGATATTTGTAATGGTGGCACTGACATTATTAACGGCCTTTCTTATTATTCCGGAATATAGGTCAGCCAAATCTACGGTGAGTACGGTTCAGATACATAAAGAAGAAAATCAGCTACATAGGGAAGGAATGGCTGGCGGGGACGGAGCCCAGGAGGGAAAAAAGCTAATAGCGGAGAAGCCTAAAGATGCTCCGGTTGATTCAGTCAATGACAAAAAGGTTGATTTGCCTGTTGACAAAAAGGAGGCCATGGCTAATAAAACAAGCAATGACAGCAACAAGAAAGAGGATATGGTTCAGAAAATAAGCAATGACAGGATAGAGGTTTCGAGAGCGGGGAATAGTGCTGCAGGTAATGAGCAAAGTTCCCGGATGGTTGAAGGAGCGCAGACATCCACCGGTAAATCCCAGAATTCGCAGCTGAGCCAAGTTGCGGATAATTCCGAATATCCCCAGGCAGGCAAATCTACGTCACAGAATTCTGCAGATAATTCTCCATTTCCCCATATAAGCAAAGTCCAGGGCTCATTTGGTCAGTTCCGCTATAAAGATCTAAGTGGTGGCAGGATAGAAATCGATCCCCGGTGGATGGCGGAAAACATAGTTACCATAACGCTGCCGGGCTTAGACCGGGAGGTTCAGGTACATAAGGAAGCCCGTGATAATTTTATCCGGGCGTTTAACTACATAAAAAATGGCAGTGCCTGGATAAACGGTAAAGAGGTTCCCCTCTTGAGCCTGGTTAAAACCATGGATGGGACATTTGTGCCTCGGCATGTGAACTGGGATTCGGCCAAAGGACTGAGCAGGCATTCCTGGGGCACTGCCATAGATATCAATGCCGCCAATCATTTTCGCCGTGTTGACCCTGAGCAGGAAGCCAATGACCCTAATTTGATACTCTGGGAAAAGGCTTTTAAGCCGGCTGGATTCAGTTGGGGCAACAGTTATAGTGATTCCATGCATTATGAACTACTGGAGTAAAAGGTATGGATAATTGAGAAAAAAAGTAGCAATTCTAGCATATACGTCTTATCCAGATAGGCCGTTTTTTTATGAAAAAAGCGGATTTTTTGCTATATTATCGTCAGGCCCAGCAGTTTTTTTACCTATCTTCTGCTTTATTCATGTTTTTACTTGCTGTAGTTTTCATTTGTAGTTAAACTTTAATATGATGAAACTACAAGGAGGTTGGAACATTGAATTTGAAAAGGACAGCCCTTTTTCCCGTGCACCAGAAGTATAATGGTCGTATGGTGGATTTCGGCGGGTGGGAATTGCCCATCCAGTACGAGAGTATCATTAAAGAACATCACATGGTGCGGAAGAAGGCGGGTCTTTTTGATGTATCGCATATGGGGGAAATAGAAGTCCGTGGTGAAAAGGCCGAAGCTTTTCTGCAATACCTGCTGAGCAACGATATCAATAAAATAGCGCCGGGACAGGTGCAGTATAATATAATGTGCTATCCTGACGGGGGCGTAGTAGATGACCTTTTGGTTTACAAGTATACGACCGAGCATTATCTTTTGGTGGTGAATGCCGCCAACACCGATAAAGATTTTGAGTGGATCAAGAAAAATGCTTTTCCCGGCGTGGAAATTGAAAACCTTTCGGATGATTATGCCCAAATGGCGATTCAAGGGCCTTTGGCCGAGCAGATTCTGCAGAAACTGACGGATTTAGAGTTGCATAGCATTAAATATTATTGGTTTCAGGCTAATGTGGAAATAGCGGGGAAAATAGCTATTATTTCTCGTACAGGCTATACCGGCGAGGATGGATTTGAAATCTACCTGGCTCCGGAGGATGCGATAGATGTCTGGGAAGCTATTCTGGCGGCCGGTGGGGAGGATATTGCCCCCATTGGTCTGGGGGCTAGGGATAGCCTGCGCTTTGAAGCCAAACTGCCCCTCTACGGGCAGGAATTGGGACCTGATATCAGCCCGCTGGAAGCCCGCCTGGGTATTTTTGTGAAGTTTGATTGTGGTGATTTTATTGGCCGGGAGGCTCTGCTACGGCAAAAAGAAAGCCAGCCCCCGCGGGTGCAGGCGGAGCTATTGATGCTGGAGAGGGGTATACCTCGCTCTCATTACGAAGTCTGCCAGGAGGGTAAAGTAATTGGCCAGCTAAGTAGCGGCGGCCTGGCTCCCAGCCTGGAAAAAAACCTGGCTCTGGCACTGGTAGATCGGGAATACTACCAACCAGGGGCGGAAGTTGAGGTTATGATCCGCAATAAACCAGTTAAAGCCCAGATTGTTACCGGGGCTTTTTATCGGAAAAAAACCCAGGCTTCATAAAGAATGGAGTTCTTAAGTCTATTGTAGTGAATCAGCTTTATATCCGGCAAAACCGACAGAAAACATCCCCTTGTCAGAGGGATACCTAATTAAAGAATATTATGGAGGGATAGAAGTGAAAATACCTGCAGATTTGTATTATTCTCCAAGCCACGAATGGGTAAGGGTAGAAGGAGACCAGGCCTGGATCGGTATTAGCGACTATGCCCAGCATGAACTGGGAGACATAGTTTTTGTGGAAATGCCGGAGCCGGATGATGAACTGGAGGCCGGAGGGCAGCTGGGGGTTATCGAGTCAGTAAAAGCCGCTTCAACTATCTATAGCCCGGTAGGCGGCACTGTCGTGGCTATTAATGAGGAACTGGAGGATGCTCCCCAATTGATTAACGAAGACCCTTATGCCAATTACATTGTGGTTGTGGCCATGAATAATCCGGGAGATTTGGATAATCTGCTTTCAGCTGCTGCCTATGAAGAGCTGTGCCAGAAAGAGCAGGGGGGAGAATAGAATGAGGTATAGCCCCCACTCTCCTACTGAAGTGGAGGAAATGCTTTTCAGTATCGGGATGAAAAACAAGGCGGAACTTTTTGCCGATATACCGGACAGGCTCAAGCTGGGACGGGATCTGGAGCTGGGTCCGGGCCTTACGGAAATGGAATTGAACCGCCATCTTAAGGAACTAGCCGGCAAGAACATGAATCTGGATGATTATCCCTGCTTTCTCGGGGCCGGGGCTTATGACCACTACATCCCGGCTGCCCTGGACCAACTCTTGCTCCGTTCCGAATTCTATACCGCCTACACCCCATACCAGCCAGAAATAAGCCAGGGCATACTGCAGGCTATATTCGAATACCAGACCATGATCTGCGCCTTGACCGGCATGGATGTAGCCAATGCCTCTCTTTATGACGGAGCCAGCGCTCTGGCTGAAGCCTGCCAGATGGCCTGCGAAGGCAGCCGGAGGAGAAAAGTGATACTTCCCGCCACCCTGCATCCGGAATACCTGGAAGTAGTAAAAAGCTATGCGATTTCGGGCAAGATGGAGATAATTATGGCACCGGAACAGGAGGGCATAATAGATAAGGAAGCTACCCTGGCTCTATTAGACCGGGATAGCGCCTGTCTGGTTATACAACAGCCTAATTTCTTCGGTTGTATAGAGGAAATAGCTGGATGGGAAAAGGCGGTTCACGCCAACAAATCCCTTTTAATCATGGTGGTCAATCCTATTTCCCTGGGTCTTCTAAAGTCGCCGGGGGAATGGGGGGCGGATATTGTAGTAGGGGAAGGGCAGCCTCTGGGCAATCCTTTGAGTTTTGGCGGTCCTTACCTGGGCTTTATGGCCTGTTCCAAGAAGTATATGCGGAAAATGCCCGGGCGTCTGGTCGGCCAGAGCGTGGACAGCAATGAAGAGACCTGCTATGTGCTGACCCTGCAGGCGCGGGAGCAGCATATCCGGCGCGAGCAAGCCAGTTCCAATATCTGTTCCAATGAAGCTTTGAATGCCCTGGCGGCCAGTATTTATTTAAGCCTGGTCGGCCGGCAGGGATTGGTGGATATAGCGGCCCGCTGTCACCAGCTGGCGATTTATGCCCGGCGGCAGATGGAAAATTATGGCCTATCCTTGAAATACCCCCAGGCCTTTTTTAATGAATTTGCCGTAGAGCTTGACGACCCGGCCCGGATTAACCGGCTCTTGTTGGAGCAGGGTATTATCGGGGGTTATGAACTGCCCGGCGCTTTGCTTTTGGCCTTTACGGAAAAGAGAAGCCGGGCCGAGATTGACCGGCTGGCGGCTTTGATAGGAGGTGAATGCAGATGAGCAAAGTGATTTTTGCCCGGAGTGTAGCTGGTGGAGGCGGTTTTTTCCTTCCGCCCTGTGATGTAGCGGAAATCGAGCCCGCTGCGGAAATCAACCCTGAATTCTTGCGGGCTGAAGCTCCTTTGCTGCCTGAACTGAGCGAAGTAGAGGTAGTTCGCCATTATGTGGAACTATCGCAACGAGCCTATGGGGTAGACAATGGCTTTTACCCTTTGGGTTCCTGCACCATGAAATACAATCCCAAAATCAATGAGTGGGCGGCACGCCTGCCTGGCTTTGCTAACCTGCATCCTTACCAGCCGGAGGAAAGTGTGCAAGGTGCCCTGGAATTGCTTTACCGGGCGGAAAAACTATGCTGTGAAATAGGGGGCATGGATCGCTTTACCCTACAGCCGGCCGCTGGTGCTCACGGTGAGTTGACTGGTCTGATGATAATCAAGGCCTACCACCAGCATCGCCAGGACCTGGCTCGGACCAAAATACTGGTACCGGACTCAGCTCATGGAACCAACCCGGCTACCGCCCATGTACTGGGTTTTGAAGTAGTTGAGGTTAAATCCAATGAGGAAGGTCTGGTGGATCTGCAGGATCTCAAGGCCTGTATGAGCAGTGAAGTAGCTGGCCTGATGCTGACCAATCCCAATACCCTGGGCCTGTTCGAAAAGGAGATTGAGGAAATAGCCACAGTTGTTCACGCCGATGGCGGATTGCTCTATTATGACGGGGCCAACCTTAATGGCATAGTAGGGGTAGCCCGGCCAGGTGATATGGGTTTTGATGTATTGCATTTCAACCTGCACAAAACCTTTGGCACTCCCCATGGTGGTGGAGGACCGGGCTCTGGGCCGGTTGGGGTCAAGGATTTTTTGAGCGGTTTTCTGCCCCATCCGCTGGTGGAAAAGAAAGAAGAGGGCTATTATCTGGACTATGACCGCCCCTTATCGATAGGGAAAGTGAGAAGCTTTTATGGTAACTTTGGGGTTATCGTCAAAGCCTACGCTTATATGATGGCTTTGGGCGGGCCGGGTTTGCGGGAAGCCTGCGAGCTGGCCGTTCTCAATTCCAATTACCTCCGTCATCATTTACAGGAGGATTATCACATACCCTTCAACCGTTTATGCAAACATGAATTTGTAGCCAGTGGGCAAAAACAACTGGCGGAAAACGGGGTCAGCACCCTGGATATAGCCAAGCGTTTGATGGATTATGGTTTCCATCCTCCCACCGTTTATTTCCCTCTAATTGTCAAGGAGGCTTTGATGATTGAGCCGGTGGAAACGGAAAGCCGGGAGCGTTTGGATGAATTTATCGCCGCTATGCGGGAGATCGCTCGTGAAGCCCGGGAGAACCCAGATATTTTGCATCAAGCCCCGCACAGCACAGTAATCAAGCGGGTGGATGAGGTTCGGGCTGCCCGTCAGCCGATACTGCGCTGGCCGGGATTGGGAGCTGAATAGCCCCTGTCCGAACTTGAGCATTCGAGAAAGGACTCCGCTGCAAAAAACCTTTTGTTGCATAAGGGTTGCATAAATATACAAAGCGAGCGTTGGCGAAGCATGGATAAAACACCCTGCACCCTGCACCCTTCGGGTACTCCTGATGTTCCATCTTTCGGATGTCACTATTAAGGTTGCACCGGCGAAGGCGAGCAGGCGAAAGGGGGCGAGCGACAGGACGTCGCGAGAGCGCTATCGCCCATGGACGGGAGATTAGCGCGGTACCCCTTGAGCCGCGAGACAAGCCGCAGGTGTTGCCCATGCGAAGCGCCCTGTCGGGCACAACTGATGCTCCCTGCGGTCGCTATTAAGGGAGCTGAGCGGTATATTTATACAAGCCAATAAATAATAATAACTTTTTGCCGTAAAATCAGAAAGGAAATACTAAAAGAAATGAATGATTTGCTGGTAATAGGGGGCGGTCCCGGGGGATATGTGGCTGCTATTCGCGCCCGTCAACTGGGAATGAAGGTAGCCCTGGTGGAAAAGGATAAGCTGGGCGGAACCTGCCTGAACCGGGGTTGCATCCCCACCAAGACATATTACCGCCATGCCGAAATAATGCGCAGCCTGCAGAGACTGGACGAATTCTGCATACAGCTGGATGCGGAGCCGGCTCGTTTGGATATGGCCGGAACCCGCGCCCGCAAAGATGCGGTGGTGGAGCAGATGGCCGGTGGAGTGGCCGATCTCCTGCAAGCCCATGGAGTGGAAGTAATCAGAGGTGAGGCCGTAGTGGAAGAACCTGGCCGGGTCAGGGTCGGGGAGGAAAGTATAAGAGCCGAGCGCCTGCTTATTGCCACCGGTTCAGAGAGCATTCGTCCCGCTGCTTTACCGGGAGCTGCTTTGCCCGGGGTTTTAACCTGTGAAGAATTGCTGGAAAGAAGCGCAATACCAGGCCGCCTCCTCATCATCGGAGGGGGAGTCATCGGCATGGAATTCGCCTGCATCTTCCAGGCCTTTGGCAGCCAGGTGACGGTATTGGAATCCCTTCCTCGCGCCCTGGCTTTCCTGGATCAGGAAATAGCGCGGCGGATGAGTGTTCTCTTTAAACGGCAGGGGATAGAGATAAAGACGGGAGCAAAAGTCGAAAGCATTAATACGCAGGATGATCACCTGCTGATCACTGCCAGCGACAAGAAGGGAAATGTGCAATATGAAGCTGATCTGGTACTGCTGGCGGTAGGCCGCTCCCCGGTAACTGCCGGTCTCAATTTGGAGAAACTGGGAGTGGAGACGGAGCAGGGCTTCATTAAAGTTAATCAGGATTACGAGAGCAGTGTAGGAGGGATTTATGCCATAGGAGATGTAATCGGTCCTCCCATGCTGGCCCACGTTGCCTCGGAAGAAGGTCGGGTAGCGGTGGAGAGGATGGCGGGGATGGATAGCCGATTAAACTACGAGGCGATTCCGCACTGTATTTTTACTTTCCCGGAGATAGCGGCGGTGGGCCTGACCCAGGAAGAAGCGGCCCCCCGGGGTATTGATTGCAAAATCGGTAAATTCCAGTTTGCGGCCAATGGCAAGGCTGTGGCTATGGGGGAAAGCGAGGGACTTATCAAGGTAATCTGCAGCCCGGACGATACTGTGCTGGGCGTACATATTATAGGACCTCATGCCAGTGATTTGATTCTGGAGGCCAGCCTGCTGGTTAATTTGGGTATGAAAGTCGAAGAGGCCCTGCATATGGTTCATCCCCATCCTACCCTGGGAGAAACCCTCTACGAAGCCCTCCTGGATGTACAGGGACGGGCTATCCACCTGAAACCACCCCGCAAATAAATATTATTTAAAACTCCCTGCAAATCCAGGTTTGTCAGGGAGTTTATTGTGTGCGCCCGGCATGGGCGCAGTCTAATGGGTGAAAGTCCCTAGTGCGGGTTGATAGTGCCAAGCACATAGCCAAGGG
>ENA-UOUL01003461-UOUL01003461.1-bioreactor-metagenome-genome-assembly--contig:-NODE-3461-length-16126-cov-5.572621_pt1 | contig 16126 bp, 15 predicted proteins | sample MGYA00249838_ERZ747220 | MGnify/ENA primary metagenome ERZ747220 (study PRJEB28778, sample SAMN05720191) | bioreactor metagenome | isolation source: Anaerobic biogas reactor | place: USA:Washington...
ACGACGTCGACAATCCGCTGGTCCGCATGTACCGGCAGACGCGGGCGGAAGGATTCGGCGCCGAAGTGAAACGCCGCATCATGCTGGGCACATACGCGCTGAGCGCCGGTTATTACGACGCCTACTATCTTAAAGCGTTGAAGGTGCGGCGGCTGATTCGGGAGGACTTCGACCAAGCGTTCGGCAACGTCGATGCGATCGTCGGCCCGGTCGCTCCCTCACCGGCGTTCGAAATCGGTACGCGAATCGACGATCCCCTCTCGATGTACCTCTTCGACCTCTATACCGTCGCCGCCAACCTTGCGGGGATCGCCGGCATGTCGATCCCCTGCGGTTTCAACTCCGCGGGGCTGCCGATCGGGCTGCACCTGCAAGTACCCGCCTTTGAAGAAGAACGTCTTTTCCGCGCCGCTTGCATGTTCCAGCAGGCCACCGATTGGCACACGCGGAGGCCGGTGCTGGAATAGGGGAATTCCATTATCCAGCGGCGAGAGCCAATCGGGGGCGTCCGCTGCGGCGGCTGCATACCAGCCGATGGAATCGAGGTCGCCGAACTGCTGCCAGCGTGCGCCGTACAGACGCCTCTTCTGAGCCGGCGTGAGAATCTGCCGCCAGCTGGCATGATCGCGCGGCGGGCGCTCGGCTGCGCCTGCGACAAACCGCTGCGCCAGCTGTGTCCAGCCATACTTGCGCTGCGACGGCGGCAGCCGGTGTACCAGCGGTTCGAGGATCCAGCGCCGCAGCGGGCCGGGTATCCGCCGGTACCAGGGTGCCCAGCGGCTGGCCCGGTAGGTGGCATACCCGGCCAGCAGTTCGTCGGCGCCATCGCCGGAGAGCGCGACGGTGACGTGCCGCCGCGCGAACTGGGCGAGCACATACACGGGGATCAGCGAGTTGTCCGCCAGCGGCTCTTCGGCGTGGGCCAGCAGCGCCGGCAGCAACTCGGCCGTCGCCGGCGGAAGCGTCTGAACATGGTGCCGCGCTGCGTAATGGTCGGCCACTTGCGCCGCCAACCGTGACTCGTCGAACGTCGGCTCGTCAAAGCCCATGGTGAAAGCGCTGACCGGCGCCGACGTGGCGCGCCGGATCCTGGACGCCAACGGGCTGCAGAACGTGCCGGTCCAGCTCTCGCGGGCCGGCGCGCTCAGCGACCATTACGACCCGCGCGGGCGCACGGTCAACCTGTCCGAACCGGTGTTCAGCGGGCGTTCGGTGGCGGCCACCGCGGTGGCCGCGCACGAGGTAGGGCACGCCATCCAGCACGCGCGGTCCTACGTGCCGATGACGGCGCGCTCGGCGATCTGGCCGCTGGCGTCGATCGGCTCCCAGGCCTGGTTCTTCATCCTCCTCCTGGGCCTCTTCTTCAACGCCTTCGGGCTCGTCCAGCTGGCGCTGGTCGTGTTCGCGCTGGTGGTGCTCTTCCAGGTGGTGACGCTGCCGGTCGAGTTCAACGCCTCGCGGCGCGCCATGGCCAACATCAGGGAGCTCGGCCTCGTGAGCGGCGGCGAGGCGGTGGGCGCGCGCAGGACCCTCACCGCGGCGGCCATGACCTACGTCGCCGCGGCGCTGACCTCGATCGCCCAGCTGCTCTACTTCCTGATGGCGTTCGGGCGCAACTGAGACGACGGGGCGGCGGAGCGCGAGGCGCTCCGCCGCCCCGCGACCACGTGCCCTCTGCGTCCGTCGGCTCGGCGTGCGGCCGCTGCGCGCGGCGGCCCTCCGCCGGCGTCGTCCCCGTCGGGCGCACGCATGTAGAATCCGGGACGTCCGGATCGGCGCGTGACAGAGGGGACCTGAGTGAACACCGCAGCGCAACTCTTCCAGCCTCTCCACATCGGCGGAGTGGAGGTCAGGAACCGTATCGGCATGGCGCCGATGGCGGTCTTCGGACTCGTCTCGGCGGACGGCTGTTTCACCCGGCGCGCCATCGACTATTACGTCGAGCGCGCCAGGGGCGGCGTCGGTCTGATCGTGACCGGCTACTCGGAGATCGAGAACGAGGTCGAGGTCTCCCTGCCCGGCGTGGTGCAGAACCCGAGCGTGCATCAGCCGCGGTTCGTGGCCGCCGCCGCCGAGTTGACGGAGCGCGTCCACGCCCACGGCGCGCGCATCCTCTTGCAGCTCACCCTGGGCCTGGGCAGGGTCGGCTACGAGCCCTGGATCAGCGGGACGCCCATCGCGCCGTCGCCGGTGCCGGCCTTCTGGGACCCCGACGTGGCGTGCCGCGCCGTCGGCGTGGAGGAGATCGCGGCGCTGGTGCGCAGCGCCGGAGAGGCGGCGCGGACGGCCCGGCTCGCGGGCTTCGACGGCGTCGAGATCCACGCCCTGCACGAGGGCTACCTGCTCGACCAGTTCGCCATGACCATGTTCAATCGGCGTGACGACGAGTACGGAGGGGACCTGGACGGGCGGCTGAGGTTCTCGCTCGAGGTCCTGAGGGAGATCAAGGGCGTCGCCGGGCAGGACTTCCCGGTGGTCATGCGGTTCAGCGTGAAGAGCTTCATCAAGGACTGGGGCAAGGGAGCGTTGCCGGGCGAGGACTTCGCCGAGATGGGCCGGGACGTGGAGGAGTCGCTGGCCGTGGCGCGCATCCTGGAGCGCGCCGGCTACGACGCCCTCGACGCCGACTGCGGCAGCTACGAGGGGTATTACTGGGCCCATCCGCCGGGCTATCAGGAGCACGGCTGCTACCTGCCCTACGTGGCGCCGCTGACGCAGGCCGTGGACATCCCGGTGCTCGTGGCGGGCCGCATGGACAAGCCCGACGTGGCCGAGCGCGCCCTCGCCGAGGGCGCGGCGGACATGGTGATGCTGGGCAGGGGGCTGCTGGCCGATCCCCAGTGGCCGCACAAGGTGAGGGCCGGACGGGCGGAGCGCATCCGGCCGTGTGTCGGCTGCCACGACGGCTGTCTCGGCAGGCAGGACATCTGCCGGCCGATGTCCTGCGCCGTGAACCCGGCCTGTGGGCGCGAGGCCGAGTACGCGCTGCGTCCGGCCCTCAGGCGACGTCGCGTCCTGGTCGTCGGCGGCGGCATGGCGGGGATGGAGGCGGCCAGGGTAGCGGCCGCGCGGGGTCACACGGTGAAGCTTCTGGAGCAGGCGGAGGCGCTGGGGGGCCACGTGATCGCCGGCTCCGTGCCTCCCTTCAAGAGCGACGAGCGCCGCCTGCTGGAGTGGTACGAGCGGGAGCTGGCGGAGGCGGGGGTCGAGGTCGTCCTCGGACGCCGTGCCACGCCCGACTCCGAGGCCGATCTCGAGCCCGAGGTGGTGATCCTGGCGCCGGGATCCACGGCGAAGGTACCGCCGATCCCGGGGGTGGACGGCGACCACGTGCTGAGCGCGACCGAGGCGCTGCTCGACCCGGAGCGGGTCGGCGACCCGGTGGTCGTCATCGGCGGCGGCCTGGTGGGCTGCGAGGTGGCTGTCTGGCTGGCGCAGCAGGGCCGGCGGGTGAGCCTGGTCGAGGCGCTCGGGTCGCTGATGGCGGCGGTCGAGGTCCCGCATCCGAACAAGCTCATGATGCGGGACATGCTGCCGGCGCACGGCGTCGAGGTCCGTACCGGCGTGACGATCGCGGCGATCCGTGACGACGGGCTGGAGCTTGACGGAGCGGACGGTCCCGGGAGGCTGGCCGCCGCGAGCGTCGTACTGGCCACCGGGTACGAGCCGCGGGCCGCGACGCCGGCGGCCTGGCAGGACGTCACCCCCGAGGTGTACGTGATCGGCGACGCCGCCGGGCCGCGCAACATCATGGCCGCGATCTGGGAGGGCTACGAGGTGGCGCGCGGCGTGTGAGCCGGGCGCGACCGCCGCGGCCAGGTCGTGGCGGTGGGGCTCCGTGCTGGGCCGGGCCTCGCGGGGCGGCCCCTCAGGGGTCGGCGACGTGGGCGGGTGTGAACTCGGCCGCGACCACCGGGCGCCGTTTGACGCACACCACGGTCACGGTCTTGCGCGGCAGCCGTTCTCCCCGGTCGTAGCCGAGCGTGCCGGTGACGCCCGGGTAGCGCCGGGTCCTCTGGAGCGCTCTGCGCACGTCCGCCGGCGTCGCGGAGTCGGCCCGCCTGATGGCCGCCGCCACCAGGCCGATGGTGTCGTAGCCCAGGCCGGCGAAGGAGTTCTGGGGCGGACGGCCGTAGACGGTGCGGAAGGAGGTGTCGAACTGCCGCACGGCGCGGCCCGCCGAGCTGATCCCGACGGCGGCATGGGTGGTGTAGCAGACGTCGCCGCCGGTCCGGACGGCGATGGCCACGAGGGTGGCCGAGTCGAAGCTGTCGGTACCGATGATGGGCTGTGCGTAGCCGGCCAGCCGGACGCGCCGCACGACCGTCGCCGCGTCGGCCGGGTCTGCGGCGACGAAGAGGACATCCGCACCGGCCGCGCCGGCGCCGGTCCGCGCGTCACGGTCGGCCGCCCGTTTGCGTCCCTCGGCGAGCCGCTCAGCCACCTCGCCCTCCTCCTCGTAGGCGGCCGTGACGAGCACGCGGCCGCCCTGGGCGCGGAAGGAGCGCTGGAAGTAGCGCGAGAGAGCCCGCGTGGCGCCGCGGCCCTTGTCGTACACCACGGCTGCCGTGCGTGCGTCCAGTCGGGTGACGGCGTACTCCGCGCCCGCCGCCGCCTGCGCGTTGTCGCTGCAACAGGCGAGGAAGAGCCAGTCCGGGACCTCGCCCGGCAGTCTGGCGGAGGTCGCGCCGCTGGTGACGAACGGTACACCTGCGCGCGCCGCCACGGGCGCGGCCGCGAGCACCTGTTCCGCATCGGAGAGCCCGATGATGGCGGAACACCCTGCGGCGACGAGACTCCCGGCGGCGCGACGGATGCTGCCCGGTTCGGTCTGTGCGTCGCGCTCGAGCAGCTCCACCCGACGGCCGAGCAGGCCGCCGCCGGCGTTGATGCGCTCCACCGCCAGCCGGGCGCCGTCGAGGGCCGCGACGTCTCGGGGCGCCTGGCGGCCCCTCAGGTCATAGATGGCGCCGATCCTGACCGGCGGGGGCGGCGACGTGGTCGCCGTCCGGCCTTCGCCGCAGGCCGCGGCCGCCGCGACCTGTGACAAGAGGAGCGCAGCGATCACGGTCGCGCGCACGATCGCCGGGGCGCCTCCGCGTGTCCGTTCGCACCTCATGGCTCCCCGTCATGGTAGAGCAGGCCCCGGCGGTCTTCACCCCGGAGCGGCCGGCTCGGCGGGCGTCGTCGCCGGTGGAGGGTCGGACGCGGCCGTCGCACCGGGGCGACAACGACGACGAGGCGGGGGAGCGCATCGCGCTCCCCCGCCTCGCTGCGTCACCCGTCGGCGCGGGCCGGGGCGACGTCCCTCGAGGTCAGTCGACCGGGGGCTTCGCGTTCTTCCAGGCCCAGATGCCGAGGATCGCTTCGCGCTTCCTGAACGACGGCCACTTGGCCTGCGGGATCACCCTGGTCTGGCCCTTGAAGCCGATGATCCGGTAGTCGCCGTACCCCGCCACGTCGAGCAGGATCTGGTCGTAGTGCCGGTACTGCACGTCGTGCACGCGGTCCGGGTAGTTGCGCTGCGTGATCTTGCGCGAGGAGGTGAAGGCCGCCACCCACTTGTCGCGCTCGGCGTACGGCACGGAGGGATCCTTTGCGCCGTAGTAGGTGAACACCGGTGCGGTCACCATCGAGACGTCGGGAGCTGTCATCTGCAGAATCGTGTAGTCCATGGCGACCGCGTGAGGATCCGCATCCTGGCCGCGGACGAAGGCGGACCAACTCGCCTCTTCATAAGCGCGCTCCTGCCAGCCCGGGATCATGTCGGCGGTGGTGCCCGTCATGTCCCACCACACCATCGGGTTGATGATGTAGCTCCTCATCGCCGCCAGGAAGGTGGGATCGGGGTAGACGAGGCCCGGCGCCGACTGGTTGACCGCGACGGCGAAGTGGACGGAGCGGAGGCGGGCGCCCGCCTGCCGGGCGATCTCACCGGTGTACGGGCCGCCTCCGGAGATGCCGAGGACACTGAACTTGTTGATGCCGAGGTGATCGAGGACTTCGAGCACGTTCTGCCCGTACATCTCGCGCGTCTTCACAGGGTCGCCGAGATCGAGGGCGGCGTCGCCGGCGTCGTGGGGGATGATCTCGCCGTCCGCATCCGCCGGCTCGAACTCCGTCATGCCGAAGCCGTTGCGCTCCACGCAGACGACGCGGATGTTCAGCTTGTTGCGCAGGGCGCGCGTGAACTCGGTGAGCTCGAACGCCTGCACTCCCGTGCCTGCTCCGCCGACCAGGACCAGCGTGCGCCAGCTCTTCTTGCCCTGGTCGACGTAATGGACGACGTGCCCGGAGGCGGTGGTGAACGAGTGCACGGGCGCGCCGATGTGGCTGAAGCTCGTCGGCAGTTTCATCTTCGTGGGGTTGGGCCTGGCGGCGGAAGCGCTCGTGGCGAGCAGCAGCGCCAACACGGTCGTGAGGCAGAGCGCCACACACAGTCTCTTCACGGTCTCATCTCCTCCCGGAGTCCATGGCCGCCGTTCGGCGGTCGGGGTCGTGGTGTCGGAATCGGTTCCGGCGGTCGACCAGAGTCCCTCCTTTGTCGGGGTGTGGTGGCGGCGGTTGTACCCACCTGGGTGGGTACGCTAAGGAGGACAGAGCAGGCCGTCAATCGTTGAACAATAAGGTTATGGTTCACGTTGAAGCTTAGGCCGGGTCGAGCATCCCCCGTCGTTCGAGGCCGTCGAGAAGCAGGTGGAAGTAGAGGAAGCCCTGGTACGCTCCCCATCGGTCCACGATGCGCCTGGTCTCCTCGGACCCGGGGCGCTGCTCCAGATCGAGGACGTCCTGCAGCTTGTTCTGGGCGCCCACGTCGTCGACGGGGAACACCTCGAGCCGTCCCAGACCGCGCAGCGCGACGTAGTGCGCGGTCCACCGGCCGATCCCGGGCAGGTCCATGAGGTTCGCGACCGCCGTCCCGGTATCCACTCCGCGTAACGACTCAAGGTCGAGGCGGCCCTCCGTGGCGGCGCCGGCCAGGTGGAGGATCGTCTCCGACTTGCGCAGGCTGAAGCCCATCGCGCGCAGGTGCTGCGGCTCGGCCGACGAGAGGTCCTCGGGACGCGGGAAGGCGTGATGCCCTTCGTGCTCCGCTCCGTACGCGGCCGCCAGGCGCGCCAGCAGGCGCATGCCCACCGCCAGCGAGAGCTGCTGGCAGGCCACGCCGCTCACCAGCGCCTCGAACACGGTGGGCAGGAGCGGTGGCCTGAGACCGGCGAAGCGCCGCGCCAGCTCGGCGAGCGGGTCGTCGTTCGCGGCCGCCGCGTAGAACGCACCCAGGTCGAGGTCGAGGCCGAGCACGGTGCTGAGCAACGCCGCGACCTGCTGCGTGGGGTACACGCCTTCCGGCCCGAGAACGTCCACCGTGAGGCGCGGCTCCTCCGTCGGGGCGTGTTGCTGGACGACCACCTCGAAAGCCGCCCCATCCGGCGCGAACACGCGTCGATACGTGGGCGGCCTCCAGCGGTCGACCACGTTGGCCGCGTCGCGGCGCAGCGCCAGCGCCGTGAGGTCGAGGCGGAACGGGGCCGTCGGGGTGAGCGTGATCCTCATGGCCGGCCCGACTCCCCGGAGCGCGTCACGCGGTCTTCTTCGCGAGACGCTCCTCGACGTACTCCTTGAGCACGACGGCGGCGTTGTGCTCCTCGTCGCGCGCGCCGTAGACGAAGGTCACCGTACCCTCGCGGCTGAGGTCCACGAGTTGGGCGACCTCGTCCTCCCGGCCGTCGAGCTCCTCCCTGTATCTGCGCCGGAACTCCGCCCACTTGGCCGGGTCGTGGGCGAACCAGGTCCGCAGCTCGCGGCTCGGGGCGACGTCCTTGAGCCACAGGTCGAGGGCTGCCCTCTCCTTCGTGACGCCGCGCGGCCAGAGCCGCTCCACCAACACGCGGCGTCCGTCGTCCGTCGCCGCGTCCTCATACGCTCGCTTCAACCGGATCACGTCTCACGCTCCCGATCGGATGCCGTCAGGTCGCACACAGCGGGTTGTACCCGGCGGCGCGGATGTGCGGGCACGGCCGGCCGGACCTGCCTGCGCCGCCTCCGCTCGCCGCGCCGCTAACGGAGCGCCGCGCGCAGGTTCTCGACCGCCACCCGGCCCGCCTCCCTGAGCTTTTGCCGGGCGGCGTCGGTGCTCGTGTTGCCCACTGCCACCAGGATGTAGCGGCCGCTCTCCAGGATGTGCAGTCCGGGGGTCGCGAAGCACGCCTCTTCGCCGATCCCGTCGACCTGGACCGCGTCGTCGAAGTTCTCCGTGATGGCCCGGTAGAGGTCCTCCGGCGTCTGGGTCTGCTCGGGCGGCATCGCGGCCTGCTGCGTGATCCCGATCTGCAGGAGGGCGTTCATGTCGTCGGTCGCCGTGTACAGGCGCTGCTTGAGTCCGACCCTCTCCTCCTCCGTGTCCTCGACGACGTCGAGGGTGTGCCCGATGATGCTCTCGGCCTCAGCCTGCGAGATGAGCTGGGACGGCTCGATCATCGCCGCCGGCTCACCGTTCGGGTGCGTATCACCCTGGTCTCCAGACGGCGCTCCGTCGGAGCCGCACGCAGCCAGGGCCATCATCAGGAGCGCCGTGAGCAGCGCCACCGTGAGCGGCGCCACGCCCACACGCCGGCAGGTGTTCGAAACCGTCGTCCTCATCACGTGTCCACCCTCCTCTGATGCGGGGCGCGGAGTCCGCCCCGCGGTCACGTCGACCCCGTCACTTCTCCCATCTTATCGGCTGCCGCCGCCGGGACGGCGCGTCCGGCGGTCAGATCGCGGTGAACGGGACGCCGTCTTCCGGTCGGCGATCGTGAAAGGGCGACGGCGGCGGACCGCGCCGGGAGGGGGAGTCTGGTGCACCTGACTGGACGACTCTCGAACCTTCGCCGCGAACTGAGATCGCTGTTCGACGCCCTCTAGCCTGGCGTCTCATCTCCCGTCGGCGTCCTGGATTCATGTCCACTCGAGCTGGGGTGGTCGCAAGGCCGCCGGAACCTCGCCGGGCTGCTTCGGAGCGGGCTTCACCAACATCGCCGGGAACGCACGGGCGGCTCCGATCGGAAGCGGAATGCACCACCACGTCCTGCCTCACGGCGAGGTCTTGCCGGCCCGCTGTTCTCCAGAATCGTGTTACTCTCCGGAGGGTCTGGGACGCGCCGGCGACGTCGGCGTCTGCGCCGCCGGGTGCAGTCCCCGACAACAAGCGTACGAAGGGCAACCATGCTTTCGGCTTCGGAGTTCACCGCCACCGTTGTTGAGAAGGCCAAGTCGCTCGGTGCGTCCGTCGCCGGGGTCGCCGACATCAGGACTTTGAAGGAGTCACCTTCACACACCATCTACCCGAAGATCGGCATGGATCCCGACGTGCGCTGGCAGGACGCGCCGGAAGCGGCCCTTCACCACGTGGTCGAGTGGCCCGCCGACGCCGTCTCAGCAGTGGTGATCGGGGTCGAGCACCCTGTCGATCGGCCGGAACTCGATTGGTACGACGGCAAGGGAACGCCTGGCAACCGCATCCTCATCCGCATTACCAAAGAGCTCTCCCTATGGCTTGAGGAGACGTTCTCCGTCACGAGCTACCGACCGCCCTATTTCATCGAGAGCACCGGGATCTTCCTGAAAGACTCGGCTGTACTGGCCGGCCTCGGATCCATCGGCGAGAACAACCTCGTCATCACGCCCGAGTACGGTCCGCGCATCCGTTGGCGGGCGCTCCTGATGGACCGCATGGCGAAGGCGACCGGTCCAGTCGACTACGACCCATGCGACCGCTGCCCCCAGCCCTGCCGCAGGGCCTGCCCCGTCAAGGCGTTCGACCACGCCGCCTACTCATCTTCTGAGCTCGGACAGTCGATCCTGCCGGGCATCAACGGAACCTATGACCGGGTGACCTGCAACACCAAGATGTCGCGGGACGTCGAGGAGGCTGCCAGGGCGATGGCGTCCAGCGATGAAGAGGGCAGAGCCCTGGCCTCGACCATGAACGCCTTCGAAGAGGCCGTCCTGGCGATGCCCAAGGGCGACGGAGGATCTCAGTACGGCGTCAAGTACTGCAGGATGTGCGAGCTGAGCTGCCCGGTGGGCAAGCAAGCCGAGACTCGCTGAACCCGGAAGAGCGACCGGGTAGCCGACCGGACAGCGAAGCCTGTCCGCTTGCGGGGGGAACGTCGTGATAGTGACAACGGTTGGTGCGCCCGGCAGGACTCGAACCTGCGGCCTTCGGTTCCGTAGACCGACGCTCTGATCCAACTGAGCTACGGGCGCGCGGGGGCAGATTATACCCGAAAGCACGGTGACGGGTAAACGTCGGCGACCGTTCAGCGGCCTGCCGGCCGGCACGCGCTCCTCAGGCGGGCGCGAGCGGCAGGCGCGCGACGAGCTCGTCGCCCTCGCGCTCGCCCGTCTCCTCGAACCCGAGCGCGCGGTAGAGCGAGCGCGCCGCCGTGTTCGCGGCCGCGTAGCTGAGGGCGGCGGAGGGACAGCCCTGCTCGCGGCGGAGCCGCTCGAGCAGAGCGAGCACAGCCGACCTCGCGTACCTGCGCCGCCGGCGTCTGTGGTCGATCACCAGGCCGCCTATCCAGCCGCTGCGGTCCTCGGGGTCGACGGCCCACATCACGAAACCGACGACCTCGTCGCCGGCGACGACCGCCAGCGGCCGCCAGACGCCGCCGTAGTGGCAGAGACACAGGTAGCGGGTGACGGGAGCCACGAACCGGTGGTCCTCGGGGGCGGCCTCGACGTCGGCCACCTCGCGCCAGTTCTCGGCGGTCACGGCGATGAGCCGCACGACGGCATCCATCGGGCTCCACCAGCTTGGGGTCAGGCCGCCGCCGAGGCAGGGCGGTCGTCCGTCGGCGGGACTGGCGGAGAAGCCGGGATTCGAACCCGGGAAGGAGCTTGACACCCCTTAACCGCTTAGCAGGCGGCTGCCTTCAGCCACTCGGCCACTTCTCCGCGCGGGAAGGACACTATACCGCACCCACCTTGGGCTCGAAAGCCGTCCGCCCCCGGTGCGGGCGTGGATCCGGCGGGCTCACGGACCTCGCCCGATCGGCCGATGCGCGGACCGGGACCGTGGACCGGAAGGATATGATGCACGGCGTGGACCGTCCGTCTGAGCAGAGGCCCCGGGTGTACGACATCCCGGGCATCGACCCGGCCGTCGTCGCGGAGGTCGAGCGCGAGACCAGCCGACTGCTCAGCGAGCTCATCCGCATCGACACGAGCAACCCCCCGGGCGACGAGACGCGGGTCGCGGAGCACATGCTGCGGTGGTTCCGGGAGCGCGGACTCGAGGGGGAGATCGTGGGGGAGCCGGCGGAGCGGGCCGGCTTCGTCCTGCGGGTCGACTCAGGCCGGCCGGGGCCGTCCCTGCTGTTGCTCGCGCACGAGGACGTGGTGCCGGCCAATGCGCCGGACTGGCGGGTGCCGCCGTTCTCCGGCCTCATCGAGGACGGCTACGTGTGGGGCCGCGGCGCGCTCGACATCAAGAACCTGGTCGCCGCCCACGCCGTGGCGACGGCCCGGGTGGCGGCCGCCGGCGGTCCGGCCGCGGGCGCCCTCGTCTACGCCTGCACGGCGGACGAGGAGGAGGGCTCCGTCGGCGGCGCCCGCTGGCTGGTGCGCAACCGGCCGGACCTCGTGCACACCGATTACGTGATCAACGAGGGTGGCGGCCACTTCCTGGAGCGCGGCGTCCGCCGCATCTACTTCCTCGAGAGCGGCGAGAAAGGGACGGCGCAGTTCCGCCTCATCGTCAAGGGCGAGACCGGCCACGCCTCCGTGCCGCTCAGGAACGGCAACGCCGTGGTGGCCGCGGCGCGCGTCATCGAGGCGCTGGCGTCGCACGAGGCGCCATTGGTGGTCGACGCCTCGTCCGAGGACCTCGTGCGCACGCTCGTCGACGCGCCCCGGCTGCGCGAGCGGCTGCGTGACCCGCGGACGGCGCGCGCGGCGCTGGCCGAGCTCGCGCGCCGCGACGTCCAGGTCGCCGACATGATCGAGCCTCTTTACGGGTTCGCGTTCTCGCCCACCATCGTGCGGAGCAACAGCGTGGCGGTGAACGTCTTCCCGACGCGCGTGGAGGTGAGCGTCGACTGCCGCATGCTTGCCGGGCACGACGAGCAGGAGGTGCTCACCGAGGTGCGCACGGCGCTGGACGGGGTGGAGGCCGACTGGGACCTCGAGTGGATCGGGCCCGTGACCCCCGGCAACTCCTCGCCGTATCCGTCGCGGTTCTCCGAGGTCATCGCTGCGACCCTCAAACGCCACGTCCCCGACGCCGAGCTCGCCGTCCGTCACTCGGTGGGCTTCACCGACTCGAACTGGTTCCGCGCCGCCTTCCCGGACACGATCGCCTACAACTTCGCCCCTCACATCGTGGAGGGGTACGACGAGGTGACGCCGCGCATCCACAACGTGGACGAGCGTATCCACGTGCGCGACCTCGCCTTCCAGGCGCTCTTCGTGGAGAGGGTCGCACAGGGCCTGCTCTCCTGAGGGGAGACCTGCGCCGGCGCCGGACCGGCGCAGGTCTTACTCCACCGGCCAGTCGATCTCCGTGAGCAACGCTTCGGGCGGCACCGAGTCCGGGTCGTTGAGATAGACCTCGCGCATCCCTCCGGCCGGGCGCCGCCCGTTGTCCGCCATCCACCTCTGCAGGGCCGCGTAGGCCGGGCCGATCTCGTGGTACGGGCCGACGTGCACGGTCGACGCCGCGACGCCGCCGGGCACCTCCTCCACGGTCACGGCGTCCCCGGCCCGGGCTCCCGGCGCGACGGGCATGCAGACCGCGACCTCGAACTCGCCCTCGCAGGCCTCAGGATAGAGGACGAACGGAGGGCCGGCCCACTGGGCGCCGGACTCGGCGCCGAACCTCGTCAGCACGCCGAACGCGGCGCCGAGGCTCTCTCCGATGGTCTGCACCGTCACCGGTGTGCGGTGCACGAGCGCGACCTGCGCCACGATCTCCTTCTCGGTGATCTCGTAGTCCACGCTGCCTCCTCCGGTGGGCGGTCGTCGACGTATCGAGCATACGCCCCGTCGGCCGCGCGCGTCACGGCGCCAGGGACAGCAGCACGGCGGCGCTGAGCGCCATGATCGCCACCTGCACCGAGATGCCCCATGCCGGCCCTGACCTGCCGTGCGGGAACCGCTCCCAGTGGCTGGGGAAGAGCTTGCGTCCTTCACGACCGCGCGCCAGCCAGATCAGGACATCCGCGTCGGGGGCGCCGGACAGGACCCCCATGAACGCTACCCACCAGGGGTGACCCAGCGCCGCCCAGGCGAGACAGACGGCGGCCAGCGAGGCGACGAAGTCGCACCAGGCGTAGACCGTGAGGTGGCCGGAGTCCGTGTAGTCCCAGTGCGGCACCAGGTCCATGAGGACGTGCGAGAGCAGCACGACGACGGCGACGAGCCACCACGGTTCGCCGAGCGCGGCGGCGATGCCGAGACCGGCGAGGACGTGAGTGATGACCCACATGGCCGCAGCTTACATGAGCGACGGGCGTGCGGTGCGTCGCATGGGGTACTATGGGCGCAGCGAACCGAGGAGGGATCGTTGAAAAAGCTCGTCTTCATCATGTTGCTCATCCTCGTGGGCGTCGGCGCCTACTACGCCTGGAAGATGCTGAAGGGCGACGGCGGCTGCTGCGGCTGGGGCGGCGACACCGACCCGTGGAGCAGCTACACGCCGCCGGCGGACGACGCCGGCAGCACCGACTGATCCTCGCACGGACCGACGGCGCCGGGCGACGGCCGCACCGTCCCCCGGCGCCGCCGCGCGTACGAGGTCCGGGTCGGTCACGGCGTCAGTCTGCCGGGTGGAGACTCCCCGAGAGCGGGCGGCCGGGACCGGCGCCGGTCAGGCGGCCCGGCTCGGCGCGGGGGCTGGAGGACCGGCCGGGGCGCGGGCCGGATGACCCGCCGGGGCGGGGAGCGGGGCCGATCCCCACACTCCGCACGGACACTCGCTCGGGTGGAGCCAGCCGTACGGCGGAGTCTGCCAGGAGGGGACCAGGTGGAAAGTGCGGTCCCGGAGCCGCCGCCGGCTGAACACGATGCCGTCGAAGCGGTAGACGGCGCCTCTCGCGTCGGTGGCCCACGCCGGTGTCCCGTCGCACACCACCTGGAAACGGCTGTGGTAGGGCAACTCCTGGGCCGCACACATGACCTGCTCCTCCGTCCGACGTCACCTCACTCTAGGCCCAGGTCGTCGATGCGGCAAGGACGACCGCCGTTGACCATCAGACGACGGACGAAGAGGCGGCCGTCACAGCGATGGAACCGCCGTGACGGCCGGGCGGCCGGTGAAACGGGGACAGACGAGGGGGCCTCACCCCCTTCAGCGCCTTCACCGGCTACACACTAGTTCTCGGCGCGCGCGGCGCATCCTTGAACATCAGGGGGATCTTCGCTTGCGTCATCGGAGTCACGCGAATCGCTAAGGTAAAGGACGGACCGCGTCGAAGACGAGTGCGAAGGTATGTGGTGGCGTAACGACAAGACTGGGCATGGAGCAGCCCGCCTGGCGGCCCTTCTGCTCCTTGGGACGATCGTGGCCTTGGCCGCAGCCTGGGCCGCACCGCGCAGCAGCGGGGCGGTAGAGGCCTGGGTCAAGTCCCCGCGTGACGTCACCCTGCGACGGGTGTCGATCCGTCCGCGTCTGCGCCTGGGGCAGGTCGACCGGCGTGACGCCTCGCCGGCGGGGCGCCTCCGTGCCGCGCGCGACGGCGGGGTGGAGACCATCGACCCCGGCGCGCGCTTCACCATGCTCGGCCTCGTGTGCGACCCGCCCTCCGACGACGCCGAGGTCGAGGTCAGGCTCCGCACGAGCATCGACGGACGCGTCTGGAGCCGTTGGTATGCGGCGCCGCTCGAGGTCGCCGCCGAGGACGGGCAGGCCCCGCAGGCGTACGTGGACGCCCTCTGGACCGGAGAGGGACGGTTCGTACAGGTCTGCGCCGTCGCCGTGGGCGATCATGCCCCTCGCGTCCTGACGGGGGTCGAGCTGGCCGCCCTCGACACCGAGGGCCGCTCCGGGGTCGTCGCGCAGGCCGGGAACGTCCTGCGCCGTGTCGTCGCGACGGTCTCGGCGGCGGGACTGGCGGCCCCGGCCGAGGCGGCGACTGAGGCGCCCACGTGGGTGACGAGAGCGGGATGGGGCGCCGACGAGTCGTTGCGCAAGGGCAGCCCGGTCACGGCGCCGGTCAAGATGGCTTTCGTGCATCACACGGCGGGAAGCAACGAGTACACCAGGCAGCAGGCCGCCGCGCTCGTCCGCGGCATCTACGTCTACCACACCACAGGCCTCGGCTGGAGCGACATCGGCTACAACTTCCTCATCGACCGCTTCGGCACGATCTACGTGGGGCGCGCCGGCGGTCCGCGGCAGGGCGTCGTGGGAGCCCATGTGTACGGCTTCAACACGGGCAGCACCGGAGTGTCGGTGATGGGCACCCACACGAGCCAGGCTCCGTCGCCTGCCGTCACGGACGCGCTCATCCGACTGCTCGCCTGGAAGCTGGAACTGCACGGCGTCGATCCTCTGGCGAGCATCAGGATGACCTGCGGCGCGTCGGACAAGTTCACAGCCGGTCAGACTGTGACGTTGCCCGCCATCTCGGGTCACCGCGACGCGAACTACACGGAGTGCCCCGGTGCGGCGTTGTACGCGGAGCTGGGCGCGGTGCGGACCGCGGTGGGCGCCCGCATCGGGAGCCGCACAGGGGCGCCGGCCCCCTACGCGCTCACCCTCGACCTCTCCGCCGCCGAGGTCGTCCAGGGCGCCAAGGTGACCTACTCGGGCACGGTCAAGACCGCCGCCGGCGCCGCCGCGGGCGGCACCGTCACCCTGCAGCGGCGCCCCGCCGCCGGCGGCGATTGGAGCGCCTGGCGCACGGCCAAGCTCTCCGCCGCCGGCTCCTGGTCGCTGGCCGTGGCGATGACCAACGCCCCGCGCGAGTGGCAGCTGCGGGCGCGCATGCCGGGCGACGGCGGCGCCAACCTCACCGGCCTGAGCCCGGTACGCGATCTGCGCGTGACCGCGCCGGCGGCCCCCTACACGCTCACCCTCGACCTCTCCGCCGCCGAGGTCGTCCAGGGCGCCAAGGTGACCTACTCGGGCACGGTCAAGACCGCC
>ENA-UOUL01003462-UOUL01003462.1-bioreactor-metagenome-genome-assembly--contig:-NODE-3462-length-16119-cov-5.544009_pt1 | contig 16119 bp, 19 predicted proteins | sample MGYA00249838_ERZ747220 | MGnify/ENA primary metagenome ERZ747220 (study PRJEB28778, sample SAMN05720191) | bioreactor metagenome | isolation source: Anaerobic biogas reactor | place: USA:Washington...
GGAGGTCGGCGAGCTGGGGCTCGCGGTCGGCGCGCGCCTCGGGCGCGCGGTTGAGCTGGCTGACGGCGATGACGGGCACGGAGAGCTCACGGGCGAGCTGCTTCATGGCGCGGGAGATGTTGCTGACCTCCTGCTGGCGGTTGTCTGCCCGCCCGTCGCCGGTCATGAGCTGGAGGTAGTCGACGATCACCAGGCTGAGCGGCGTCTTGGCCTGGAGGCGGCGCGCCTTGGCGCGGAGCTCGAACATGTTGAGGCCGGCGGTGTCGTCGATGAAGATGTCGGCTTTCTCGAGCACGCCGGCCGCCTGGACCAGCTTGGCGTGGTCGTCCGGAGAGAGGTTGCCGGTGCGCAGCTTGTGCGAGCTGACGCGCGCCGAGGAGCACATGAGGCGTTCGCCCAGCTCCTCGGCGCTCATCTCGAGGCTGAAGACGGCGACCGCGTGCCGGCTGCCGTCGGGGCGGCGCCCCTCGGTCGCGATGTGCTGCGCCATGTTGAGCGCCAGGCTCGTCTTGCCGACCCCGGGGCGCGCGGCCAGCACGATGAGATTGGCGCGCTGGAAGCCGCCGGTGAGCCTGTCGATGGCCTCGAAGCCGCTGGCGACGCCGGTGACCCCGCGGTCGCTGTCGAGCGCCGCCAGGTGCTCGAAGTTGCGGACGAGGACCTCCCTGATGTGCTCGAATTCGCCGACGCTGCGCTGCTGCTGGATGGCGAAGACCTTCTGCTCACAGCGGTCGAGGAGGTCGCGCGTCTCGCCCGGGTGCTGGTAGCCGAGCTCGGCGATCTCGTTGCCCACGCGGATGAGCGAGCGCAGCACGCTCTGTTCGCGCACGATGCCGGCGTAATACGGGGCGTTGGCCGCCGCGGGCACGAACTCGGCGAGCGCGTGGACGAACTCGCGCCCGCCGGCGCGTTCGAGCGACCCTGCCCGCTCGAGCTGGGCGCTCAGCGTGATGACGTCGACCTCCTCGCCGCGCTCGAACAGCGTGAGGATGCCGCCGTAGACGAGGCGGTGCGTGTCGCGGTAGAAGTCGTCGGCGGTGAGCAGCTCGGCGACCGCCGTGATCGCGTTGGGGTTGACCAGCATCGCCCCCAGCACCGACTGCTCCGCCTCGAGGTCGTGCGGCGGCAGGTGCGGGCTGGCGGGGGGTTGCAGGCGTTCGACGGCCATGGCGTCCTCGTGCGGGCGGTGACGTGCGACCCGCAGTCTACTCGCTGGCGGGGACGGGTTCCACGGGCGGAGGCGCCCCGGCCGGCCTCTACGGCCACACCCTCAAGCAGAGGGTGACGGTGCGGGACGATCCCGCCCCGACGGCGCACCGCGCCGGCCGCGTCACCGACGCCGTCCCTCTCCGCCGGGACGCGCTCCGCGCTGTGGAAACTGCTTGACAAACAGGTTTCCAGGTGGGAAACTGGCAGCGTAAGGAGTTTCCACAGCAAGGCGGTGGGTGGTGAACATCATTCGACAGCGGATCGCGGAGGTCTTCAGGCGGCGCGTCGAGGAGGTCGGTTACACAGGGACGACGCTCGACGACGTGGCCAAAGCGCTGCGCATCTCGAAGAAGACCATCTACGTGCACTTCTCCGGCAAGCGCGAGATCTACGCCCACGTCGTCGAGCAGGAGGCGGCCCGGGAGAAGGCCCGGCTGACGGCCGCAGTGGCCACGGCGCCCACCTGTGTCGCCCGGCTCGAGACCGTGCTGCGTCTCGTTCTCGACAGTGGACGACGCCACGTGGAGCAGACCGGGCGCACGGAGTGGCTGGCGCAGTACGAGGTCGCCGCCGACGCGTTCCGCAAGGCCACCGGAGACCTCATCCGGGATCTCGTGCAGGAGGGCATGGACTCCGGCGAGTTCTCCCGCGGCGACGCAGGGCTGGTCGAGCGCATGCTGACGGCGATGATGGTCGACTACCTCCTCATCGTGCGCGACGACCGGAGCTACGATCGCGACGAGGAGCTGCTCGAGCGTCTCATCAGGTTCGTCCGCTGAGCGGATACGGGAGCCCGCTCACGGGCGGGTCTCATCAGGCACTGTGGAAACTCACAGGACATCGGGTTTCCACAAGAAGGGAGTCGTGATGCGCTGGATCGTCGTCGTGTCGCTGCTGTTCGCGGCGCACATCAATCTGACCGCCCTGGTACCGGCAGCGGCTGGGCAGGCCCCTCCGCCGTGGTGGGTCGGCGGACGGCTGCTCTGGCCGTTCGGGCTGGACACGCACACGCTGCTGCCCGCCGGGGGCGTTCTCGGGACACTCACGCCACTGCTCGGCATCGCCAGTGCGACCCTCTTCCTGCTCGCCGCCGGGGCCGTGCTCCACTGGGTCGTCCCTGCGCAGTGGCTCGCCGCTCTCGTGCTCTCAGGGGCGGCAGCGTCGGTGGCGCTCCAGGTGGTGTGGTTCTCGCCCTGGGCGGTGCTGCCGCTGCTGCTCGACGGCCTGCTGGTCTGGGGCCTGTTCGGCTCGCGAGTGGTCCCCGTCGGCGTACACGGCTGAGCTGTGGGCGCGGCGTGCGGCGGGTCGCGGCGCCCGGCCACCGACGTCGAAGAGCCCCGGGGAGGCGCGTGGAGCGCCTCCCCGGGGCTCTTCGCGGGCGTCGCGCGCCTCCCGGGTCGGGTCAGGCGGGCACGACGATCGTCTTCACGCTGGCGACGAAACCCTCGGCGACCTCCACGTCGACCTGGAAGGTGCCGAGCTCCTTGATCGGCTCCTCGAGCAGGACCTTGCGCTTGTCGACGGTGATGCCGCGGGCGTCCTTGATGGCGTCGGCCACGTCGGCGGCCGTGACGCTGCCGAACAGCCGGTCGCCCTCGCCGGCCTTGGCGGTCACCGTGATGACGGTGCGGTTGAGCATGGCCGTGTACTCCTCCGCCTGCACGGCCCGGCGGGCCTCGCGCGCCTTGCGCTCTTCTTCACGGCGGTGGAACTCGACGACCCTGCCCGGCGTGGCCACCTCGGCCAGTCTGCGCGGGATGAGGTAGTTGCGGGCGTACCCGCGGGCCACGTTCGCCAGCTGGCCCTTCTCGCCGAGGTGCTCGACGTCCTGGAGCAGGATGACCTCCATGTGGCCTCCCCCCTCAGCGGTTGACGTAGGGCAGCAGCGCCATCTCGCGCGCCTGCTTGATGGCGGCGCCCAGCTGGTTCTGGTGGCGCCGGCAGGTGCCGGTGATGCGACGCGACCGGATCTTGCCCTTGTCGGACATGAAGCGGCGAAGGGTCGTGTAGTTCTTGTAGTCGACCTCTTCGATCTTCTCCTTGCAGAAATAGCAGTAGCGGCGCCGGGGCTGGCCGTATCCTCCGGCCTTGCCCTTCTTGTCGCGCCGCGGCTTCGGCTTGGAACTCGGCATGTGTGGTCTCTCTCCTCACCGCACCCGGGGTGCGGGCTCGTCGTGCTCAGAACGGGATGTCGTCGTCAGGTTCGTCGAAGTCGCCGGGAGGGGTGCCGCCCATGTTGCCGGGTGGCGTGTCGTGACCGCCCTGACGAGCGTTGCGCTGGCCGGCGGCGAAATCACCGCCGTCACGGGGGCCGATGAACTGCACGTTGTCGGCCACGATGGACACGGCTTGGCGCTTCTGGCCGTCCTGCGTCTCCCACTCGCGCCAGCGGAGTCGGCCGCTGACGGCGACCTGGCGTCCACGGGAGAGCCATTGCGCGCAGCGCTCGCCCTGGCCACCGAACACATCGACGTCGAAGTAGTTGGCCTTGTCGCCCCACTCACCGGTGACGGGGTCCTTGACCCGGTCGTTGACGGCGACGCGCAGGCTGCACACGCTGGTGCCGCTCGGCGTCGCCCGCAACTCGGGATCGCGGGTGAGGTTGCCGACGATGACGACGCTGTTGACGGATCCGGCCACGGTGGACTCCCTTCCTCCGGTCGTCGCGTCAGGACTTGAGCCGCTTGGTCTTGAAACGCAGCACCTCGTCGGTGATGCTCAAGACGCGCTCGACCTCGGCGAGGGTCTTCGGCTCGGCCGTGAACGTGATGACCGTGTAGACGCCCTCGGATTCCTTGTCGATCTCGTAGGCGAGCTTGCGCTTGCCCCACTCATCGATGCCGACGACGGCGCCCTTGCTCTTCTCGACGTCGGTGCGGAGACGGTCCACGATCTCAGTCTGGCGAGCCTCGTCCGCGTTCGGGTTCACGATGAGCATGAGCTCATACCTGTTTATCCCGATCACCTCCTCTGGTCTGTGCGGCCCCAGCCCTGATGCTGGAGCAGGGGTGAACAGGCGCCATACCGGCGCGTGAGGGGAGCACCATACCAGCCCCGGTCCCTCGGCGGCAACCGAAGGGCGCCGGTCTTGCCCTGCAGCCGCGCGGTCCGGTCAGGCCTCGGCGACCAGCCGGCTGGCCGCAGGTGCGCCCGTCTGGACCTCGCCCAGCACCAGCTCGCCGTCCTCGATGCCCTTGACGCCCCACAGGGCGGCGAGGCGCGGCGAGCCGCCCTCGTCGGACCGCATGTGGACGAACACCGGCCGTACGGCGGCCACCGCCGACCGGGTCTTCGCCGCGTCGCCGTCCATGGCGGCGGCGATGGTGTCGACGGCTCCCCGGACGCTCTCCGCCTGCAGTGTGGCGAGGCCCCCGACGGCCGGGTCCTCGGCGAGCATGGCGAAGAACTCACGGACCTCCGGGGGGTGCATCTCGCTGACGACGACGCGTCCTGGCGCCATGCGTCGCGCCTTGGCGAAGAGAGCCGGCACATCCGTCTCGTCGTCGACGTTCAGCCGCAGACAGAAGGCCCGCTCCTTGAGGGCGGGGAGCCCGGGGCCGCGCTGCAGGGCGATGAGCCGCTCGTCCACGGGGATGAGGTCGAAGAGCGAGTTGAGCAGGGTCGACTTCCCGGTGGCGCGGTCGCCGAACACGATCAGCGTCCGCCGATCGGCGAGCAGTTGGGCCAGCTTGGCGGCCTGACCGCCGTTGAGCGTGCCGCCGTCCAGGAGTCCGCGGAACGTGGTGGAGATGACGCCGGGCGCTCCGACCTCGCCGGCGTACATGATCGAGGTGTGCGAGACGAGCCGTGCGCGGCGGGCGAGGAAGTGCTCGAAGTAGGCGGTCACCTGCGCCGTGAGGAGGCTGCGGAGGATCTCGAGGTGCTCGAGTGTGCCCTCGCCCAGCCGGGTACGCTCGAGCCCGACGATCGACGCGTCGATCTCCTGGAGGAGCGCCGTCTGGACGGCGCACAGTCCCACGTCGCGCCCGCCCGGGTCGTCGGCGACGTCTGCGGGCGTCGTGGCCTCGGGGGCGGGCCGGCTCTCCCCACGGGGTGCGTCGGTCGAGGTGTCGGTGTCGGTCCTGTCCATATGCTCTCGCGCCGACGGGGGTCGGTGCTCGCCCTCGGTATCGGCAGGGTGGCCGGGCGGGATGAGTGGTATCTTCGAGGGCGTGAGCGATGTGGCCGGCAGGTTCAGCGTCACTCTGTTCGCGGGTCTCGAAGAGCGCACCCGCGAGCGTCGCGCCTCGCGTGAGTACGATCCGCGCGAGGCGCCCACGGTCGGAGCCGTCATCGAGTCCCTCGGCCTCGCTGCCGGCGCCGTCGGCCTCGTCCTCGTCAACGGGGTGCACGCGGGACTCGACCGCCCGCTCGGCCCGGGGGACGAGGTCGCCCTGTTCCCCCCCCTGGGGGGCGGATGAGCGCCGCGCCCCCGACGCCGCTGCGCCACCGGTTCGCCTACGCCATCGTCGGCCTGCTGGCGGCGGCGTCGTTCGCCTGTGTCGCGCTCATCGCCGCCCGCACCTGGTACTCGCACACGTACCACTACTGGTTCCTGCTCTGGAACCTCGCACTCGCGTGGGTGCCGTTCGTCTTCGCGGCCCTCGCCTACAGTCTCGCCGCCGCCCGCCGCGCCGTGGCCTACGTCTTCACGGTCGTGGCCGCGCTGGTGTGGCTCGCCTTCTTCCCCAACGCGCCCTACATCCTCACCGACTTCCTGCACCTCGGCAGCATGGGCGACGTGGTCCCCGGCTGGTACGACGTCCTCATGCTCTTCTGGTTCGCCTGGACCGGGCTGATGCTGGGGGTGGTCTCGCTCTACCTGATGCAGGACCTCGTCACGCGCGCCTCCGGGACGGCGGCGGGGTGGGTGTTCGTGGTGGCCGCCGCCGGGCTCGGCAGCATCGGCACCTATCTCGGCCGGTTCCTCCGCTGGAACACCTGGGACCTCGTTCGCCGTCCGGGTCCGCTCGCCGACGAGCTGCTCGGACGGGTCGTCGATCCCCACTCCCAGCCGCGTCTGCTGGGCTTCACGGTCCTCTTCGCCCTGCTCTTCCTCTTCGTCTACGTGGCCGTCTACATCTTCGCCAAGCTGGCCGGGCCACAGGAGGGCAGGCCGCGCGGGTGACGCCATCCGTGCAGCCACCCACGGCGTCACGGGGCCCCCTGTCATAAGTGCGTCGGCGGCGATGGCCCACCCATGACGCCGCCCATGACGCCACCGCTGACGCCACCGGTGATGCCACCGGTGATGCCATCCGTGACGCTACCGATGGCCCCACCGATGACGCCACCGGTGACGCCACTCGTGGCGCCAGTCGCGTGCGCGACACCTGCCGACCACCACACCTCTGCGCTCTCAGGCTCACTGCTTGCCCGCTCACACGCGCACTGGGTACACTCGGATCATGGCTGCGGGCGACACCCCACCACTCATCGAGGCCCTGCAGGAGCGCGCCGGCGAGGACAAGCTCATCGCCTGCGCGGATGCCTTCGCTCTCGCGCGCGAGCTCGGCGTCCCGCTCGCCGACGTCGGGCGCGCCTGCGACGAGCTGGGCATCAAGGTGATGCAGTGCCAGCTCGGGTGCTTCTGAGCGGCCGCCCCTGAGGCGCCCTCGTCCGCGCCGCACAGGCGCCCTCCTCGCGCCGTCGGGTTACTCCTATCCGGATGGTGGGAACTTCCTGAGTATGAGCTTGACGCGAGGCTGCCGGCCCTGTGACGAGCGGGCGCGCCTCGCCTTCCTGCGATCGTTGCGGCCGGCACCGGCCGGCCGCCGGTGAGGTGAGAACCATGGCGACCGTGCTGCCCGGGACAGAGACGAAGCGTTATCAGATGTACATCGACGGCCGCTGGACGGACGCGGCCAGCGGCGAGACCTACCAGGTCGGCGACCCGGCCTCCGAAGAGGTGATCGCGAGCGTACCCAAGGCGGGAGTGGCCGACGCCGAGGAGGCGGTCCGGGCGGCCCGGGAGGCGTTCGACACCGGCCCGTGGCCGAAGATGAAGGCGGTGGAGCGCGCCGACGTACTGAAGAAGGCGGCGGCCCTGCTCCGCGAGCGCGCCGACGAGCTCGCCCGCCTCGAGAGCCTGCAGATGGGCAAGCTGCTCGAGGAATCCAGCCTCGACATGCAGGATGCGGCGCACACGTTCGAGCTCTACGCCGGCATGGTCCAGGACCAGCACGGCGAGACTCTCGAGGTGCCCGGCGAGACCATGAGTATGGTGGTCCGTGAGCCCGTCGGCGTCACCGTGGGCATCACGCCGTGGAACTACCCGATGCTGATGGCGGCGTGGAAGGCCGCCCCCTCCCTGGCCGCCGGCAACGTCATGATCCTCAAGCCGGCCTCGGTGAGTCCGCTCACGACCCTCGAGCTGGCGCGGATCTTCGAGGAGGCCGGGCTGCCGAAGGGCGTGTTCCAGGTGGTGACCGGGCCCGGCGGAGAGGTCGGCGACCATCTGGCCGGCCACAAGGACGTCGACATGGTCGCCTTCACCGGCTCCGTCGAGGTGGGCAAGCACATCATGCGCCGGGCGGCCGAGAACGTGAAGAAGATCGGTCTGGAGCTGGGCGGCAAGAGCCCCAACATCGTGTTCGCCGACGCCGACTTCGAGGCGGCCGTCGACGGCGCGCTGATCGGCATCTTCGCCGGCAGCGGAGAGGTCTGCTCGGCCGGGTCACGACTCCTGGTGGAGCGCTCGATCCACGACCGTTTCGTCGGCGAGCTGGTGAGTCGCGCCATGGCGATCAAGGTGGGCGACCCGCTCGACGCCGAGAGCGAGATGGGTCCGCTGGTCAGCAAGGACCAGCTCGACAAGGTCGAGAGCTACGTGCGCATCGGCCTCGAGGAGGGCGCCACGCTGGCCACCGGCGGGCATCGCCTCGAGGGTGCGGGCTACTACTACGAGCCCACCATCTTCGTGAACGTCGACAACTCGATGCGGATCGCCCAGGAGGAGATCTTCGGTCCGGTGCTCGTGGTGATCCCCTTCGACAGCGAGGAGGAGGCCATCCGGCTCGCCAACGACACGATCTACGGCCTGGCGGGCGCGGTCTGGACCAAGGACGTCACCCGTGCGATGCGGGTGATCAAGGCCCTGCGGGCCGGCATCACCTGGGTGAACACCTATCACCCGACCTACAGCGAGGCCCCGTGGGGCGGCTACAAGCAGAGCGGCATCGGCCGCGAGCTGGGCAGCTACGGCCTGGACGAGTACACGGAGGTCAAGCAGATCAACATCGACCTCACCGGCGAGCCGATGGGCGTCTATCCGCGCGGCAAGCAGGAAGGCGGGAGCGCCGGCCGCGGCAAGGTGGTGCCGCTCAGCGACCGGCGGCCGTTCCGCGGCAGCGAGTCGAAGAAGGACGAGGCCTGGGTCCGGTACTGCGAGAACTGCCAGCCCTGAGTCACGCGGCGCGACGGGCCGGCCGGAGGGCGCGCCGCCACAGGCGGCGCGTGAGCCGGCCGGCCCGTCCGGGTATGTAGGCCGGGAGAGGAGACGCGGCCGATGCCGACGCGGCCGTGCCGCGGCGACCACGGCAGGAGAGTGACCGGTGGGCGGCGAGGACTCGAGGACAGGCGACGCCTCGGCGTGGCCGCGGACGGCCGCCGGGAACAGGTGCGAGAGGGAGGAGTCCGCATGAGCACGACCGCGAGACACGCCGCGGGGATCCGGGTGAGTGAGCTCGTCGCGCCGGACCTGGTCGTCACTGCGCCGAGCGGGACCGGGGAGGAGACGATCCTCCGCGCCCCCTGGGACGGCGCCGAGCTGGCGCGGATCCCCACCACGACGCCCGACGACCTCGAGCGCGTCCTCGACCGCGCGCGGACCGCCGCCGCGGGCTTCCGGTGGACGCCGGCGTGGAGACGCTCCGCGATCCTCGAGGGCACGTCGCGGCTCATCGAGGAGAACGCCGAGCAGCTCGCCCGCCTCATCGCCGCCGAGGGCGGCAAGCCGCTCAAGGACGCGCGCGTCGAGGCCAGGCGCGGCGCGAGCACGTTCCGCTGGGCGGCCGAGGAGGCCAAGCGGACGGCCGGCGACCTCGTCGAGATGGACGCCGACCCGGGCGGCGAGCACCGCTTCGGGTGGACGATCCGCGAGCCGCGCGGCGTGGTCGCCGCCATCTCGCCGTTCAACTTCCCGCTCAACCTCGTGGCGCACAAGGTGGCGCCGGCGCTGGCCGGCGGCAACGCCGTGGTGCTCAAGCCGGCCTCCAACACCCCGCTGACCGCCCTGCGGCTGGCCGAGCTGCTGGCCGAGGCCGGCCTGCCCGACGGCACGCTCCAGGTGGTCGTCGGCCCCGGCCGTACGATCGGGGCCAAGCTGGTGACCGACGAGCGCACCGACATGGTCAGCTTCACCGGCAGCCCGCCGGTGGGCCGGCAGATCGCCTCAGACGCCGGCATGAAGATGGTCACCCTGGAGCTGGGCAACAACTCGGCCACCATCGTCGACGAGGACGCCAACCTTGACCTCGCCGTGCAGCGCGTGGTCGCCGGCGGCTTCGCCAACTCGGGCCAGATCTGCATCTCGGTGCAGCGCGTGGTGGTGCACCAGGCGGTCTACGACGCGTTCATGGAGAGGCTGGTCCCCGCGGTCGCGGCGTTGAAGGTCGGCGATCCCCTCGACGAGACCACCGACGTGGCGTCGCTCATCAACGAGGGGGAGACCGAACGGGTCAAGGGCTGGATCGAGGAGGCGGTGGACCAGGGCGCCACGCTCGCCACCGGCGGCGTGGACGCCGACGGCCGGCTGCGGCCCACCGTCCTCACCGACGTGACCCGCGACATGAAGGTCTGCGCCCGGGAGGTGTTCGGCCCGGTGCTCAGCATCCTCAGGGCGCGCGACCTCTGCGAGGCGATCGAGATCAGCAACGACAGCGAGATGGGCCTGCAGGCCGGCGTGTTCACCAACGACCTCAACAAGGCGATGTACGCCGCCCGGCGGCTCGAGGTCGGCGGCGTGATGATCAACGAGGTGCCGACGTTCCGCGTGGACCACATGCCCTACGGCGGTATCAAGGGCTCCGGTATCGGCCGGGAGGGGGTAAAATACGCCCTGCGGGAGATGACGGAGCTGAAGATGGTCGCCTTCCGCGAGATGGACTGGCAGACCGGCGGTACGCCGACCGACGCCTGCCTGCGCGAGCCGCTCGGGCCGTGAGGGCCGGCGAGCCGGCAGGGCTCGCCGCAGAGCACGGCCCGCTTGGGCTCGGACGGGCAGGCGGCCGGGGGCCGCGTGGCCGCTGCGGCACGCGGCATGGCCGGCCGGGAGCCACGAGGAAAGGAGGCCCGCGACAGTGACTGACTTACGAGGTGCGGCGCGCTAGAGGCGCCGCGGGGCGGCCCTCTGCGCGCCGCACCACAGTTTGGGGCGGCGGGCCTTCGGGCTCGCCGCCCCTCTTTCGTGGCGAGGCGGCGCCGCGTCCTTCTCCTACGGTGTTCCTTAGCGCAGGGGGCCGGGTACCGGACGGATGAGCACGTCGCCGCAAGGGCGGGCGACGGCCGGACCAGGAGGCAGTCATGACGCTGAGCGCGCGCAATCAACTCCCCGGCACCGTCAAGAGCGTGGTCCTCGGTTCGGTGATGGCGGAGGTCGTGGTGGACGTCGCCGGGCACGAGGTGGCCGCGGCGGTCACCCGGCATTCCGTCGAGAGTCTCGGCCTCGCCGCGGGCGACCAGGTCAAGGTCGTGATCAAGGCCACCGAGGTGATGATCGACAAGTAGCCGGTCGCGGCGCGCGCCGGACCGGGCGACGGAGCCTCGCGGGCCGGGGATGTGGACCGGACAGACCGTCCACATCCCCGGCCCCGGTTCATCGCCGGCGTGCTTGCCGCACGCTAAGGGACTCCTTAGAATGGCGGCGCTTCTCCGAGCGCCGGCCTCCTAAGGGCATCGCCTACGGAGCCGGATGCCGGCAGGGTACAGCGGGAAACCGCCGTGTCTCCCAGTGCGGAAAGGAGAAGGCCGTACCGGGCGTCTCTCCTCTCCCCACCGGCCTGCCCGGGCCTCTCTTCTCGTCTCGGAGCAGCGGGGAACAGACCCGAGAGGAGGAGACCTGTCATGAACAAACGGTCGACCCTGGCGTTGTCCCTCGCCGTGGTGGCCCTGGCGCTCGCGCTCGTCGCCGGCATGGCCCTGCCCACCGCGGCGTCCGCCGCCGGCAAGAAGCCCGTCGTCAAGTCGGTCACCCCCAAGAAGTGGTCGACCGCGGGCGGCGCGGTCGTCACCGTCACCGGCAAGAACTTCAAGCTCGGCGGCAAGAAGGTCGTCAAGTCGGTCAGGTTCGGCGCCAAAGCCGGCAAGAAGCTCAAGGTGAAGTCGGCCACCAGGCTCACGGTGGTGGCCCCCGCGGGCAAGGGCACGGTGCACGTCCGCGTCGTCACCACGAGGGGCACGAGCCGTGCGGTCCGGGCCGACAGGTTCACGTATCTGGGCCCGGCCAGGGCGATCGTGGTCAGGTCGGGCGACGGACAGACGGTCTCGGCCGGCACCTCCGTCCCGGTCAAGCCGAGCGTCGTGGTCAGGGACGCCAAGAAGCGCGGCATCCCCGGGGTGAAGGTCACCTTCGCGGTGGCCTCGGGTGGCGGTTCGGTGACGGGCGCCACGGCGGTCACGAACGCCAAGGGCGTCGCCACCGTGGGTTCCTGGACACTGGGCGGCGCCGCCGGCGTGAACACGCTGACGGCGAAGGTCGCCCGCCTCGCGCCGGTCACCTTCACGGCCACCGGCGACGCCGGCATCCTCGCCGTGAAGGAGCGCGGCGCTCCGGTCCGCTGCTACAGCCTCGCCGAGCTGCAGGCCCTGCCGCCGTTCGAGGGGTCCGCCGGTTATCGCAGCAGCAGCGGCAAGATCACGGGGCCGGACGAGGTCGTCGGCGTGCGGGTCACCGACGTCGTCGCCGACGCGCTCGGCGCGCCGCTCGGCGCCGGGCAGGCGGTCGAGGTGACCGACGCGCACGAGCTTCCGCCGTACACCAAGACGTTCACCTACGACCGGATCGTCAACTTCGCGGGCTTCGTCATGTACGACCCGGCGACCGAGACCGAGGTGCCGCTCGCGAATCTCGCGGGTCGGCTCGCCAGCGTGCTCGTCTACAGCGATCCGGACGGCAACGTGATGCCCGAGGGCAAGGGCCCCCTGCGCTTCTTCGTCGCCGACGCGGCGACCGTCGACCCCGTCGTGATGTCACCGGGCGGCGACAGCGTCGCCGGCGTGACCTGGACGCTGGCGGTCTCGCGCGACGGCGGCGCCTCTTGGAACGCCTTCGTTTCCGATGCGCAGGCCACGGCGGCGGAGACTACTACATAGTCGAGGACTTCGTCGAAGCGGTCAAGACCAATACCCAGCCGTACCTGAACGTTTACCGCGCGGCTGAGTGGACGTCGGTGGCTCTGCTGAGCCAGCTTTCCGTCACCAACGGCGGACGGGTCATCGAGATGCCGAAATTCCGTCCGAATATGCCCTGGGAAGAAAAACGGATCAAACTCTGACGCAACAAAAAAAAGAACGGCGCGCCGCACCGTTCTTTTTTTGTTATTTCTCGTATGTCTGCGTGAACTGCCAGTCGTAGTATAACTGCTCCACCACAGCGAGCGGGCTCAGGTTGTCGTTCGCGACGTACCAGCCGTCTCCGACGTGAAGAAGGATGAAGCGCAACAACTCCGCCGCTGTCGAAACTTTCGCGTTCGGCCACTGCGTCTTGATCAACCCGTGCTCCAAGGCCAGCGCCTCGAAGTCCGGCGGAAGCATCGAAAGCAACGCTTGCCAACCATCGTGCCCCGGTCTTTCCATGACTGCTATGTGCCGGGCGGCGACGCGAATGGACAGCGCTTTCGACTCTGGCGCTTGACTTTGATCGCACAAAGTGCGGAACCGGCCGACACAAACTCACACGGAAATTCTGTTAACAGCTATGGGGGTGTAGGCCGATGTGCGCCCATGAATTCGTGAGAATCCCTGAGCCGAAAGGTGGGGCTCCTTCGTCAGCTGGTTGTGATGCAACAACCAACAAAGGAGGCCCCGATGGGCATGGTGAAGGACGCCGCGTTGTTTGCCAAGGATGAAGTGAGGCGAGCGGTCGAGGAGATGCAGCGGGTGCTGCGTAGGGCGCTTCCGGTGGGGAGCTTCGCGGAGCGTGAGGCAGCAGCGCTGGCCATCACCAACGAGGTGCTGGGAGGTGCGCTCCGGGAGGAGTTGCAGGCGGTGGCGGATGAGTTCCCGGACACAGTTCTGGTCGACGGGGTGGCGTACAAGCGCCACCAGAAGGGGATGGGGCGTTATCACAGCCTGTGCGGTCCTCTCGAGGTTGGCCGATTCACGTACCGCCAGATGGGGGTGCGCAATGGCCCCACCATCGTGCCGCTGGAACTCGAGGCAGGGCTGGTCGAGGGAGCGACGCCGGCCCTGGCCTACAACGTGGCGCACGGGTACGGGCAGCACGACATGCGGCTGCACGGCGAGATGCTATTGATGGCGCATCGGCAGCCGCCGTCGCGGGCGACGTTGGAACGGCTCGCCAAGGACATCGGGACCGCGGCTGTCCTGCACGCGCCTCGCATCGAGCCGTTGGTGCGACGGGGGGAGCAGGTGCCGAAGGGAACCGTCGCCGTGGCAACGGGTCTGGACCGAACTGCCGTCGCCATGAAGGAGCAGCTACCTTCCGGAGCGCCCCGGAAGCCCGAGCCGAAGCGCAAGAAGCCGCGTGTTCGACGACCTCCTAAGCCGTTCGATATCTGCTGGCGCATGGCGTACGTGGGCACCGTCTCGTTCATCGACGCCTCCGGCGAAGCCCTGGAGGTCCGTCGGTATGCACTGCCGGCTTGCGACGACCCCCGGCCCCTCGTGGAGCAGATGACCGCGGACGTACGCCAGGCACTGCGGAGCAACCCGGCCCTGCAGGTCGGCATCGTGCAAGACGGCGCACGCGAGATGTGGGATCGAACGCGTGAGGGAATGCAGACGCTGAAGGACGAGGGACTCTTGCCGCGTTGGCTGGAAGGCATCGATCGTTACCACCTGCTGGAACGGCTAGCCCAGGCCCTGCAAGTCGTCGGAATCGATGCGGCCGAACGGCATCGGCTGCTGAACGAATGGCGAGAAGCCTTCGACCGCAAAAACTCAACTATCGACGACATCGAGCAAGTTCTCCTCGCGCACTACGGGCCCCTCAACGCCGCTGGCAACGTCCAGGCTTGCCAGCAGCTCTGGGAACACCTGCGCTACATCGGCAATCACAAGAAGAGGATGCGCTACGTGTCGCTCCGCAACGCTGGTCTCCCTGTCGGCAGCGGCGTGACCGAGAGCACCGCCAAGACCGTCGTCGGCCACCGCGCCAAACGCTCCGGACAACACTGGGGCGAAGGCGGATTGCGCGGCGTGCTCACGCTCCGAGCCCTCCACCAAAGCCACCGGCTCCCTAGCTTCTGGGCCCACCTCTCACGCCGCTACACTGCCGAGGTGGTCGCTGCCGCGTGACAAAGCTCCATGGGCCATCCACGCCCCTGCCAAAGAAGAGGGGGCGATAAGCTGTTTCGAATGGGTAAGTGCAGGGGTCTCTGTGGAGAATGGTGGAAATGGGGCTCTCCATCAGGTTTGGTGGAAGGGCGGGGTGGTGTGAGCGGGCTGCAGCGTGAGGCCTGAGCAGCAGAGATGGATCAGCGCGATAAGGGCTGAGGCAGAATGAAGGCCGTAGGACCGTCGCGTGATAGTGCGCACCTTGCCATTGGTTCCCTCCGAGCGGGCGTTGGAGAGCCCGGTTGCGACATAGGCCACGATCCCGTCGAGGTGCTGGCGCACGGTCCGAGCCACCTTGGCGAAGGGCTTGAGCCCGGAGTGCATGGCCCACGAGGTCCACTCTTCGAGCTTCTTTCGGACGACGTGCTGCTGTCGCCGATCGAGGATGGCCGTGAAGGACTCCTTCATCAGGTAGGCGCGGTACAGGGTCGCGTTCGTCTTCGGCAGCGTGGTGAGCTTCGCGTCCTCGATCGCCGAGAGGTTCCAGGGATTCTTCAGCAGGGCGTAGCGCGTGTGCTTGAGCTGACGCCGTCCTTGCGGGTCGTCGGCGACGGCCCTGACCTCGGCGCGACGGACCTCGTCAAGCGCGTCCTGGACGAGGCGCTGCACGTGGAACCGATCGAAGATGATGGTCGCGTTCTTCGCCGACTCCGAAACTGCCGAGATGTACGCCTTCGACATGTCGATCGTTACCGCCTCGAGGCGGTCGGAACGCTCCGGCCCCAGCTCAGCGAAGAAGGCTTTGAGCGTGTCAGCATTCTTCCCCTCGCGCGTCCAGACCACGCGGCCGGTGACGTGGTCGGTCACGATCGTCACGTACTTGTGATGCTTGCGGTAGGACAGCTCATCGACGCCGATGTGCGTGAGTCCGTCGAGGCGATCGCCGGGAAGAAGGCGGTCGACCACGCGGCGCACGATCGCGCCGACCGTTGGCCACGCGACACGCATCATCGTCGAGACGACGGTCTTGGAGGCCTCCTTGGCCAGGTAGGCGACTGTCAGCTCGAACGCATGCGTGAACCAGCTCATGGGGGCGGCCCACGGCACCAGCTCGGTGGTCACCCCGCACCGCGGGCAACGCACCCGTCGTGGCGCGTAGCGCAACGCCAACGTCATGCCTGCGAGGTCAAGATGGCGCCAGAGGCGTGGCTTGCGGCGGTCGTGCACCTTGCGCACACGGCAGAGGCAGCCACCACAGCGAGGGATGCTCGTTGTCGGCTCGACGTCGCAGACCAGGCCCGTCTCGGTGAACTCCACCGCCTTGACGACAGTGAACTTGATTCCGAGCACGGTGTTGAGCAGGGTTGTAGCGCGCATGGTCGTCGGGGCTCCGAAGGTTGGTTTGGGAACCCCCGAGGTACCCCTTTCGGCCGTGCGCGTTCCACAACCATTCCT
>ENA-UOUL01003464-UOUL01003464.1-bioreactor-metagenome-genome-assembly--contig:-NODE-3464-length-16109-cov-4.959269_pt1 | contig 16109 bp, 15 predicted proteins | sample MGYA00249838_ERZ747220 | MGnify/ENA primary metagenome ERZ747220 (study PRJEB28778, sample SAMN05720191) | bioreactor metagenome | isolation source: Anaerobic biogas reactor | place: USA:Washington...
ACGGCGCGATCGTCCTGGCGACCGGCGCGCGTGAGGGCCGCCCCGCCCTCTACGGCCTCGGGACGCAGGCCGGGGTCATCACACAGTCCGAAACGGCGCGACTGCTCGCGGACGACGACCCCGGGCTCGCGGCGGCGGACAGGATCGCCATGGTCCTCTGCGCCGGCGCCGGCGACGAGAGCACGGCCTGCTGCTCGCGGGCGTCGTGCGCGCAGGCGATCGGCAACGCCGTCCGGCTCAAGGAGGAGCGCCGCGAACGCGAGGTGGTCGTCTGGCGCGACGCTGCGCGTCCGTTCGCCGTCGACCGCGACCTGCTCGTCCGCGCGCAGGAGCTCGGCGTCGTGTTCGACGACTACGCTCCGGGCGCCGCGCCGCGCGTGGTCCTCAAGGGCGGTCCGGTGCTCGAGGCGCGGCCGTCAGCCGGGGGCGACTCCCCAGTCGTCCCGGCCGACCTGCTCGTGCTGACCACGCCGACCGTGCCGAGCGAGGGCACCGAGGCGCTGGCCGCCCTGCTCGGCGTCCCGCTCGACGACGACGGCTTCTTCCGCCTCAGCGACCGCGACCTGAGCCCGGACGCCAACCTGCGCCCGGTCGAGTTCGCCCGCGAGGGCATCTACCTCTGCGGCGCGGCCGGCTACCCCACATCGCTGCCCGAGGCCATCACCCAGGCCTACGCCGCCGCCGGTCGCGCGGCCGCACTGCTGGCGAGGCGGGTACGAACGGCGGCCGCGACGGTGAGCGAGGTCGACCAGGACCAGTGCGTCGCCTGCCTCACCTGCGTGCGCGTCTGTCCCTTCGGCGTGCCCGTCATCGATCCCGAGGTCAGGAAGGCCTCCATCGAACCCGCGATCTGCAAGGGCTGCGGTATCTGCGTGAGCCAATGCCCCGTCAAGGCGATCGAGCTGCACCATTCCACCGACGCGCAGATCCTCGCGGTCGAAGAAGCGCTGTTCACGGAGGTGAGCTGAGATGGGCGACGCCCAGAACGGAGACGCCGGGTCGCGGACCGCGGACGACGCGGCCGAGCTGCGGATCATCGGCCTCGCCTGCAACCACTGCGGGTACGCCTCGGCCGATTCGGCGGGCGGGCTGCGCCGCGCCCACCCGCCCGCCGTCCACATGATCCGTCTGCCCTGCACCGGAAGGCTCGAGGTGATCCACCTGCTCAAAGCCTTCGAGGCCGGCGCCGACGGCGTCATGGTGGTCGGCTGCCTGGAGGGGGACTGCTCCTTCATGACCGGCAACCTCTGGGCACGGCGGGTGGTCGACCACGTCAAGCGGCTCCTCGCCGAGCTCGGCCTGGAGCCCGAACGCGTGGAGATGTTCAACATCCCCGGCCCGGACGGCGCCGGGTTCGCCGCCGCGGCGGGCGCGTTCGCCGAGCGCATCGCGGCCCTCGGCCCCAGCCCCGTCAGGCGCGCCGATGCCGACCCGCGGCGCGCCATCCGTGTCGCCCTGGGAGACGACGCCCTGCCGACGGGGTGACGGCGGCCTCAGGCCAGCCCCATGCTCCGCAACTGGCCCTCCGAGTAGCCGAAGAAGTGCGCCGTCTCGTGAAGCACCGTGACACGGATGTGTCGGCGCAGCTCGTCCCGGCTCCTGCAGGCGCGCTCGAGGTTGGCGCGGAACAGGTGGATGGTGTCGGAGTACGGCGCGCCGAAGCTCACGGAGCGCCGGTTCAGCGGCACGCCGTGATACAGGCCGAGGATACGCGGGTCGATGCCGTCGGCCACCATCATCGCGGAGGGCCGCTCGTCGACCATCACAGCCACGTTGCGCAGCTCGTCGAGCAGCTCGCGGGGCAGCTCGTCCAGCGCCGCCTCGGCGACGGAGCGGAACTCCTCCACGGACATCAGCGGTCGCAGGGGCTCGGCGGCGGCGTCGAGGCGCAGCACCAGCCCCCACTCGCGGCTCATGCCGTCGCGGTCGCCCAAGGTCGCCAGGGCGCGACCGAGCAGGTAGCGCGCGTCGGCCTCGAGCCCGGGCGCGAGCCCGCCCGCGCCCAGGAGAGCGCGCAGGCGGTCGGCGGCCGCGCGCGCCTCGCCTGCGGCGAGCAGGCGCGCGGCCATGTGCAAGTCTTTCTTCGCCGTCATGACCGCATCATAGGCGCAGCGGGCCCGCCGCTCACTCCCGACCCGCTGCACGATCCGGCCGACGCACCCTGCTTTGCCTCCGCACCCCCGGCTAGACAGACGACCCAGTCCGGCCCCTCGCCCACGGGGCAGGGTTGGAGCAGCGGCCACTACGGGCCGCGCCGGGATCGAGGAGGAGTCGGATGTCACTCAGAAGGCGCACAGGACAGCACGGGTTCACGCTCATCGAGCTGCTCGTCGTGTTCATCATCATCGGTATCCTGGCGGCGATCGCCATGCCCGCCTACCTCAGCGCGCGGGAGTCGGGCAAGAAGGCCGCGCTCCAGAGCAACGACCGGAACATGGTCACCCACATCGTCTCGCTGGACGCGCCGCCGCGGCCGCCCGCCGCCAACCCGCGGATCGCGCTGCGCGACCAGCTGATCGCCACCTACGCCGGCCAGGTGCGCAACCCCCTGACGGGCAGCCGGACGATCATCCAGTCCGGGCAGAACGTGAGCGGCGCCGCCGTGGTCGTCGCCGACCGCACCACCACCAGGATGTCCGCCGTCAACCTCACCTCGCAGTTCCCCTTCACCGGGGATAACCCGCGGCAGCTCAACGGCGCCGTGATCATCACGGTCTGCAGCGACGGCTACCTCGTCTACAGCCTCTTCAACGGCGCCGCCTTCGACAAGCGGCTCGTGCCGTACGAGGCGCTGGGGAGCGGCCTCGCGGACGCCGGCAAGGTCGATCCTGGCAAAGTGGAGCCCGGCAAGGTGGAACCCGGTAAGGTGGAGCCCGGTAAGGTCGACCCTGGCAAGATCGATCCCGGCAGATCCGACACCGGAAAGGTCGACCCCAGGAAAGTAGACGCCGACAAGGCGGATGCGGCGAAGATCGACGCGGCGAAGACCGAGCTCATCGTCCGACCCTAGCCCCTGCCTCGATCCTCCAGCGGCCCCGCGCCCAGGCCCCGAGCGCGACTCGGGGGCCTGGGCGCCGCGGCGTCAGGGAGCCTTCACCCCTCCGCGGAGCGACCCCGCCGACGTCGGCGCCCGACGCTCACGGGTCCGCCGGCGACGCCGGAGGAGCCGACCTCCCGTCGATGGATCCCTCCCGATTTCAGCGTACGTGTCCGATATCATTCACACATGCAGTCACCGGACCTCTGAAGGAGGCTTATAACGGGACCGTGTCGACGGCGAACCGCTCCTGCGCGGATCGCGACACCTCCTCGCGAAAGGACGTGCCCATGAAGCGACTCCACCCGATGATGAGGGCGCTGTGCGCGCTCACCCTGCCGGCGCTGCTGGCGCTGCTCCTCGCGCCGGCGATCGCCGCGGCGACGCCGGCGGTCCACGTCGTCACGCACATCACGCCCAAGCCCGCCACGCCCAACGTGCTGAGGCCGGGGCAAAGCATCTCTCTGTCGCTCAGCTACGTCTCTCCCGAGCCCACCGGGGTGAGGATCCTCGTGCAGCCCATGAGCGGCGGCAAACCGGCGGCCGGGTGCTCCGCCCCCGACTCGCCTGTCTACCCGGCCGGCAGCGGTACGGCCACCAGGTCGTTCAAAATCACCAAGGGCGATGTGACGGTCAACCGGATCCGCATCCAGATGTGGAACGCCGCCGAGACGGTGAAGCTCCAGCAGGTCGTCATCCCCGTCCATTACAGGCTCACGAAAGCGAAGGCCAACGTGGTCCACGGGTTGGTGATGTCGCCCGTCCCCAACGTGCTCACGCACAAGCAGCGGGTCTCCGTCAAGTTCAAGTACCGGACGAACCAGCGGGCCGGCGTGCGGATCCTCGTCCGTCCGCTCACCGGCAAAGCGCTCACGCCGCGCTCCACCACGCACGCCTCGCGGTTGTACAAGGAGAGCGGCTCGGGGAGCGGATGGTTCACAGTGACCAAGGGCACGCCGGCGATCGACAAGGTGCGGGTCCAGATGTGGAACCGGGCCAAGACGAAGCGGCTCTTCACCGCCGTGGTCCCGGTGCACTACCGGTACAGGAAGCCGACCAACGTCGTCAGTTCCGTCGAGCTCGAGATACCGAACCCGAACGTCCTGCGGCTCAACCAGGACCTCGAGGTCAGGTTCAAATACGCGACCGATCGCAAGGACGGCGTCCGGATCTTCGTCCGCCCGATGACGAACGGGAAGAAGACGCCCCACTACGCCGCTCACATGTCGCCTCTATACCCTGCCGGAACCGGCACCGGCACGGGCCACTTCACGATCAAGTCCGACGCCGCCGAAGTGGATGCGATCGAGATCACGATGAAGACGTCCGATGTGACCACGACGCTGTTCAGAGTCAGGATCCCCGTCTCGCTCCGCTTCATCTAGCGACGCGGCGACAGCCGTCAAAGTGAAGCGGCGGGCGCCCCCGCAGAGGGGCGCCCGCCGCTTCGTCGTCGCACACGATCACCGTCGGCCTCAAGACCACTGAAGCTTGGGCCGATGCACCGAGTGTCCCGCGTGCGCGCCGCGACGCGCTGCAGTATCCGTCCGCGCGTCACGGGACGAGCGGGAGAGGTACGCCGCACGGCGCCTCGCACGTCGCAGGGAGGGCTGCACGTTGAGTACACGTCTCGAACACCTTCGTCACGTGACCGCACTGCTGGTCGCGCTGGCGCTCATGACCGTCGGGCTCCTCGCAGTGCCGGCCCGGAGCTACGCCGATCCGATCCAACCGGCGCCGCTCTCCCATCCCCAGACGACACTGGTCGTCCTCGTCGACTTCAATGACATCCAGATGCAGAAGACCGACGAGTTCTGGCGCGACCGGGTCTTCTCACTGGACGTCGATTCGGTCAACAGGTACTACAACGAGACCACCTACGGCACGCACCAGTTCCTGCCGGCCGCGGAGACGTACGAGGTCGAGAACGACGGCGTGGTGCACGTGACTCTCGCCAGGAACCACCCCGACGCCGGCCGCGATACGTGGTCCGTGAGCCGGTGCGTGATCGACGCCGTCACCGCCGCCGACCCCCATGTCGACTTCGCCGCGTTCGACGCGAACGGCGACGGCGTGCTGGACAGCGACGAACTGCACCTCGCGGTCGTGCTCGCGGGTTACGAGGCCAGCGACTCGAGAGCCGCCCGGCCGAGCATCTGGGCACATGCGAACCTCGGGGGGCTGAGTTGGCAAGACTGCCGGCCCGACGGAGTACAGCTGACGACATACATCGCCCAGGGCGAGCTCATCAACGATACGGTGGGACCGAACGGCATCGGCACCGTGGCCCACGAGCTGGGGCACTGCCTGGGCCTGCCGGACCTCTACGACACCACCGGCGCCTCCATCGGCCTCGGCACCTCAAGCCTCATGGCGAACGGCGCCGGCCTGAGCTGCGGAGCGGCCATGGACGGCTCTTCGCCGGCCCACCTCGACCCGTGGAGCCTCATCCAGATCGGCGCCCGCGAGCCGCAGGTGGTGACGGAGGACGCCACCGTCACCCTCCACGGGAGCAACACCCCGGACTACAACATCGTCAAAGTCCCCATCACCGACGACGGCAGCCAGTACTTCCTGCTCGAGAACCGCATCACCGAGGGCTACGACCGCGGGCTCAAGGACGACCGTCACAGAGGCGGAGCCGCCTCGGGCGTCGCCATCTACCACGTGGACGAGTGGGTGATCGACGTCTGGGACACCGCCATCTACGGAACCAACCGCGGCGTGAACAGCAACTATCTGCGCAAGGCCGTCGACCTCGAGGAGTCCGACGGCCCGGCGCTGGACCTGCCCTGGGATTCGCCCCAGGGTGGGGACCACTACTTCTACGAAGGACACCACACCGTCTTCGGCCCCGAGACGTATCCCGACACCGGGGCCTATGTGGACACGCTCACCAACGGCACCACCCGTCCCACCGGCATACGCATCGTGATCGAGGGCGAGTCCGGCGACGAGCAGATGAAGGCCCACATCACCTTCGGCTCCACGGCCACCGCCGAGGGCTTCGCCGGCGGTGACGGCAGCTACGCGCGGCCGTACCAGATCGCGACCAAGACCCAGCTCGACATGGTGCGCCGCCACTCCGACGCCCACTTCGTCCTCGTCGACGATCTGGAGTTCACCGGGGCGGACTTCGAAGCGGGCGGCGCCTTCTACAACCGCGGCAAGGGGTTCCGGCCGCTGTTCGGCTCCGGGACCTTCAGGGGCAGCTTCGACGGGGCCGGCCACTCCATCACCGGGCTGCGCATCGACGCTTCGGGCACCGCGGACATCTACGCCGGTCTCTTCGGCACCCTGCAGGGCACGGTCAAGGATCTCGATCTGGTTGAGGCGACAGTCGCAGCGACGAGCACCAACGGCGTCAGCCACGCCGGAGGGATCGCCGGCAGGGTGCAGGAAGGGCTTCTCAGCGGGTGCTCGGTGAGCGGCTCCGTGACCGCCGACTGGGCGGGCGGGATCGTCGGCCACGCGCGTGGGACGGCGATCCGGGGCTGCCGCAACCGCGCCGCGGTGGAATCGCAGGCCCTCTACGTCCATGGATACGCCGGCGGGATCGTCGGTGAGGCCACCCGGACGACCATCTGGGACTGCGGCAACGAAGGCGACGTGGCGGTCCGCTGTCTCCGGGAGGAGGGTGTGAGGGCAGGACAGACCAGCCGCTTCAGCGCCGGCGGCATCGCCGGCCAGCTCTGGGGAGCCGGCTTCGCCGCCAACATCCAGCGATGCTTCAGTACCGGGGGCATCAGTACCGAGAAATGGGAGTACGACGACGACTACTGGGGGAGCCTCTGCATGTCCGGCGGTATCGTCGGCTGGACACGAGCGGGCGAGCCCGCCGCCGTTATGGATTGCTACAACGCGGGTCCTGTCTCAGCACCCACGGCGGCAGGCGGCATCGTCGGTTATGCGGCGGATGCCCTCACCATGTCGCGCTGTTACAGCGTGGCAGAGGACCCCACAGCGCCCAATGACAGCGGCGGCGGTATCGCCGGCATCGCGCATGATGGGCATGCCGACAAGATCACCGCTTGCTTCTTCCTCGAGACCCCTGCCTGCCCCAACGGTGTCCACTGGTGGCAGAGCGGCGAACCGCCGGCGCAGGACCCGACCACGCCCTGCACGGACGAGGAGATGCAGGCCCAGGAGTGCTACGAGGGCTTCGACTTTGACGACGTCTGGGTGCTGGCCGGCGCGAGCGGCTACCCCTATCCGCAGCTGCGTGAGCAGCGCCAGGCGCTGGAGCTGCCGGGAGCGCCGACGACGACCGCGGTCGCGAGCGGGTACGACGGCGTGAAGCTCACCTGGACCGCCGTCCCCGGCGCGACCGGCTACGAGGTCTACCGCGCGCTGGACACCGGCGGGCCCTGGGGGTTGATCGCCGCCACCGACCTCGACCGACGCTCGCTGACCGACGCGGGCCTCGCCACCGGCATGACGTACCACTACAAGGTGCGCGCGGTGACGACGGACGGCGGCCTCACGGTGCGCGGTGCGGACTCCGAGCCGGCCACGGCGACGCCGGCCCTGGCCAAGGCGTCGGGGTTGAAGCTGAAGAAGATGTCGACGGCAAGCGTCAAGGCCTCGTGGAAGGCTGTCCCGGGCGCGACCGGCTACCAGCTCTGGCGCGCCAAGGCTGCCAAGGGCAAGTACGTCCTCACGAAGACGACCGGCAAGCTCACCGTCACCGACCTCAAGCTGGCGCGCAAGGCGACGCACTTCTACAAGGTGCGCGCCTATCGGCTGGTGGGCGGAGTCAGGGTGTTCGGGGATTGGTCGCCCGTCGCGCCGCCGGCCGGCCGGGGCGCGACCCCGAGGCCGGCCGATTCGATACAATCCCCCGCGGAGCATCCACACCCCGCTGAAGGAGAGGTCCATGGCGTACGCAGAGGATTTCGAGAAGGCCCTCCAGGTGGGCCGGCCGCCCAACGTCCGGGAGCTGTTCCCGAACTCCAGGGCGCTGCTGGTCAGCGGCAAGGCCGTCGACCGTGCGATGCGCGCCAAGGGCGACGCCATCGCGATGGCCGCCAACGGCCGCAACTCGTTCGTGATCCGCGGGGCGCTGAGGGCGGCGCAGCGGGCCAACGCCGCGCTCATCATCGAGATCGCCAAGTCCGAGGGCGGGCAGAAGGCGTACTGCGCCGTCAACTACTGGAACATGGCGCGCATCGTCGACTCCCTGTGCAACGAGATGGGCATCACCATCCCGGTCGCGGTCCACGCCGACCATTACGGCATCAAGAACGACCAGGACCTCGAACAGGCGATGACCGAGATCCCCTCCCTGTTCGAGGCGGGCATCACGTCGATCGCCATCGACGCCTCGCATCAGCCCAACGACAAGAACCTGCTGGCCAACCTCGCCGTGAACCCCCACATCCCGTCCTGGGCCGGGCTCGAGACCGAGATCGGCGAGATCAAGGGCAAGGAGGGCCTCTCGACGCCGGACGAGGCGCTGTACCTCATCCAGGGGCTCAACGCGCACGGCATCGCCGCCGACTGGATCGCGCTCAACAACGGCACGACGCACGGCATCGAGGCCTCGGACGCCGGCATCCAGGTCGATCTCACCGCCGAGATCCACAAGGTCCTCGAGCCCTACCACGTGAGCGGGGCGCAACACGGCACGTCGGGCAACAACTCCGACCGCCTGCGCGAGATCGCCGCCAGGACGCACACCACCAAGGCCAACGTGGCCACCGCCCTGCAGATGATCAGCTGGGGCCTCGAGGTCAACGACTACGGCAACGCGCAGCTCGACGCCGACGGCGGCTTCATCAAGGTCGAGGGCGAGGGCGTCACCGAGGAGATGTGGGCCCAGATCGTCGCCTTCGCCGACGAGAAGGGGTGGAAGAAGGGCGACTACAAGAACCTCAACCTGCCCTTCGAGAACCGCCTCCTGGCGCAGCCGGCGGCGGTCCGCGAGCGCATGGCTAAGCGGGTCGAGGACTTCGCCTACAAGATGATGACCGAGGTCTTCAACGCCCAGGACACCGCGCCGCTCGCTGTGGCGGCGATCCTGGAGGCGGGATCCTGCGACCTGGGCCCCAAGGTCGGGCGCATCGAGGACCCCGCGGAGTGGACCGAGGAGAAGATCGTCGCGCGGGCCGCGACGCTGGACAGCGACAAGGGCGCCGCGGGCGACTTCGACGACTGACGGGGTGCGCGCCGGGCGCCGCCGCGGCCCCGGCGCGGAGCAGAGACGGGGCGGCGGCCGGCCTTCAGCCGGCCGCCGCCCCGTCGTCTCCGGCGAGCGCCCCGTAGACGCCCGGCCGCCGGCATCTCATGCCCCACACCTCGCGCTCACGCCACGCGCGCAGCGCGCCGAGGTCGAGGCGGACGACGCAGACGGACTCCGCCTCCGCGGCCTCGAACACGCGCGTGTCGCGCCCACGGCCGTCCGCGTCGAAGGCGATCGGGTCGACCACCGTCGAGTGCCCGTTCTCCTGCGGCGCCGCGTAGTTGGCCACCGCCACGGCCGTCATGTTCTCGAACGCGCGCGCCCGCACCTGGCCGAGACGGTTCTCCTCCAGCTCGCAGGCGTTGGGTACGAGGATGAGCTCCGCACCGCCGAGCGCCAGCAGCCGCGCAGCCTCGGGGAACTCACGGTCGAAGCAGATCATGGCGCCCACGTCCACGGGTCCCGGGCGCGTCTCCAGCCGGGTCACCGGGAACCCGGCCCCGGGCGTCAGCGCCTGCTCGGGCAGGTCGAAGTCGCAGGTGTGCACCTTGGCGTAGGTGAGCGCCTCGCGGCCGCGCCGGTCGAAGAGCGTGAGCGTGTTGCGCGGCCCGTCGTCCGTCCGTTCGAGATAGGTCACGGCGATCGCCATGCCCAGCTCCTTCGCGAGCCCCGCATGCGCGGCCACCCACGGGTCGTGGCGGTCCAGTGCCTGTCGCCGCCAGCGGTCGAGGTCGTCGTCGGGGAAGGCGTACCCCGTGCTCCACATCTCGGGGAACAGCGCGATGTCGGCCCCCTTGGCCGCGGCGCGGCGGCAGGCCGCGGAGCCTCGTTCGAGGCTCTCACCGCGGTCGTAGCCGGCGCCGCGGAGCTGGAGAAGCGCGACGCGGAGCTCGCCGCCGTTCACCGAGACGTCTCCTCGCCGGCGGCTCCAGCACGGACCTCTCCGAGGCCGACTCCCCCACTGCCGGCCTCGGCGCCCTCCGCCCGGCCGAACACCGTCGTCTCGCCGGGCCGCAGCACGCGGACCTCGACCTCAGGCGCCAGGCGGGCGGCGTGACGCGCGAACGCGTGCGGCCACTCGGACCACCTGGCGTTGAGTCGGGGCGGCAGCCACGGCGGATAGACGGCGCCCCAGTGGACCGGCACGCAGGCGGCGGGCCGCAGCAGCCGCAGCGCCTCGGCCGCCGTGAGCGGGCCGAGGTGGTCGTCGGGCAGCCGCGGACCCCACCCGCCCACGGGCAGCACGGCGACGTCGACAGGCCCCACGTCGCCCATCTCCTCGAACAGCCCCGTGTCGCCGGCGAAGTAGACGCTCAGGCCGCCCTCGACGACGAAGCCGAGCGCGGGCGAGCCCCCGGCGAACGGGTGCCGCCTGCCGGAGTGCGCCGCCGGGACGGCTCGGATGCGCACGCGCGCGGCGCCTGCTCCCGCGACCGCCGGCGGCGGCCCGTCCTTGTCCGTCAGACTCGCCCGCACCTCGTCGCCGGATGGGGCCCTGCCGTCGATCTCCACCTCGCCCCCGGCCTCCATCTCGAGCGGCGTGAACCCGAGCCGCCGCAGCAACGCCCCGAGGCCGCGCGGCGCGACGACCGGCGTCCGCCGGTCGATGAGCCGCAGCGACGGCAGGTCCAGGTGATCCAGGTGCGCATGCGAGACGAGCACGGCGTCGAGGTCCCGGGACGCGGCCGGCGGGGGCGGCGGGCCGCGGCGGATGAGCACGCCGACCCGCCGCCGGAGCAGCGGGTCGGTGAGCAGCCGCACGCCGTCCATCTCCAGCAGCACGGTCGCATGCCCGACGTACGTGATCGCCAGCGAAGACGTGAGCGCCCCGGGATCCATGAGGATACTCTATCCCGCGCCCGGCACTCCGCCTCGCGCTTCCCGGTGGGTCCGGGCTCAGGGATCGAGCAGCATCCGGTCGACGGCGAACGCCTCGCCGGCGACCTCGTGGAACTTCTCGATGAGGTCCGAGACCTGCAGAGCCGCCTTCTGCTCGTGGTCCAGGTCGAGCACCACACGCCCGGCGTGCATCATGAGCAGCCGGTCTCCGTAGCGCAGCGCCAGCTCCATGTTGTGCGTGACCATCAACGTGGTGAGGCCGCGCTCCGTGACGATCTCCCCGGTGAGCTCCATGATCGTCGCCGCCACCTTGGGGTCGAGCGCCGCCGTATGCTCGTCGAGCAGCAGCAGGCTGGGCTGGACGATGGTGGCCATGAGCAGCGACATCGCCTGGCGCTGGCCCCCGGACAGCTTGCTCACCCCGGCCTTGAGCCTGTCCTCCAGCCCCATGCCGAGGCGGGCGAGCTGCTCACGCATCACGGCGCGGCGCTTGTTGGTCACGCCCATGCGCAGACCGCTGCGCTTGGTCCGCATCAGCGAGATGGCCAGGTTCTCCTCGATTGTCATGTCCGGCGCCGTGCCGGCGCGCGGGTCCTGGAACACCCGGCCGATGCTGCGGCTGCGCACGTAGTCCGGCAGCCTGGTCACGTCGCGACCGCCCAGCACGATCCTGCCCGCGGTGACGGGGAAGGTGCCGGCCACCGCGTTGAGGAGCGTCGACTTGCCCGACCCGTTGGAGCCGATGATGCTCACGAACTGACCCGCCGGCACCTCCAGGTCGATCCCGTCCAGCGCGACGACCTCGTTGGCCGTTCCCGGGAAGAACAGCTTGCGCACACCCCTCAGCTCGAGCGGAGCGGCACAGCAGGGCGACGCCCCCTCGGCGCTCCGCGCGACGGCGTGACCCTGGGCTTCGCTCACGAGTGCATCACCTTCTTGCGCACCGTGGGCACCGAGAGCGCGACGACCACGAGCACCGCCGTGAGCAGCTTCAGGTCGGTCGGCGCGATGCCCAGCCGCAGGCTCACGGCGATCAGCAGCCGGTACACGATCGAGCCGCCGATCACGCTGAAGAGCACCCAGCTCACGCTGCGCACACCGAACAGCACCTCGCCCATGATCACCCCGGCGAGGCCGGCGACGATCGTGCCGATGCCCATGCCGACGTCGGCGAAGCCCTGCTGCTGCGCGACCAGCGAGCCGCTCAGGGCCACCAGCGCGTTGGCGATGCCGAGCCCGACGATCCGGGTGACGTTGGTGTTGGTGCCCATGGCGCGGATCATGCCCTCGTTGTCCCCCGTGGCCTGCAGGCAGAGGCCGAACTCGGTGTGCAGCAGCCAGTCCAGCAGGTACTTGATCACGAGAGCGAGCGCCGCCAGGCCGATGATCAGGTTCCAGCCCGACATCGAGACCGAGAACAGGGCGCCGATCTTGTCGAAGACCACGTCCACCCCCAGGAGGGGGACGTTGCTCCTGCCCATGATGCGCAGGTTGACCGTGTACAGCGCGGTCATGGTGAGGATACCGGCGAGCAGCTTGGGCCCGTAGTTGGTCGCGTCGCTGTCGTCGCCCTTGAGCAGCAGGTGCAGGAAGCCGGTCACGAACCCCGCGCAGAGGCCCGCGCCCACCCCGGTCAGAGTGGCCAGCAGCGGCGACTGCCCGCCGGCGATCATCGCCGCCGTCACCGCCGCGCCGAGCGGCAGGCTGCCGTCCACGCTCAGGTCGGGGAAGTCGAGCACGCGGAACGTGATGAACACGCCCAGCACCATGAAGGCATAGACCAGGCCCTGCAACAGGGCGCTATGGATGATGACCTGCACCTGCGCGGCTCCGTGGGAGAGGACCGGAGCACCCGCGCCGCCCCGGTCCCCCCGGATCAGCCCCGGCGCCCCCGCCTGCGGGGGCGCCGGGACGTGTGGTCTCGTCGGGTCAGAACTTCGTCTGGGCCTCCTCGGCGAGGTCTGCGGGGATCGTGACGCCCATCGACGCCGCGGCCTTCTCGTTGATGCTCAGTTGCAGGTTCTGGGCGTACTCGACCGGGATGTCCTTGATCGGCGTGCCGCTCAGGATGGCGGCGGCCTGGTAGCCCGCCTGCTTGCCGAGGTCCTTGTAGTCGAAGGCGTACGCCGCGACGGCGCCGCGCTTGACGCTGTCGGTGTCGCCGGCGATGACGGGGATCTTGTTCTGCTGGGCCACCTTGATGATGCTCTCGAGCGCGGAGACGGCGGTGTTGTCGGTCAGGACCGAGATGGCGTCGGCGCGGCCGACGAGCGACTGCGCCGCCGCCTGCACCTCGCTCGAGTTGCTGGCCGTCGCCTCGACGATCTCGATGCCCATCTTGGCCGCCTGCTCCTTCTCCGCCTCGATGAGATAGACGGAGTTGGCCTCACCGGCGTTGTAGATGACGCCCACGGTCTTGACGTCGGGCACGATCTGCTTGATCAGCTCGAGATGCGAGTCCACCGGCAGCATGTCGCTCACGCCGGTCACGTTGGCCTCGGGAGCCTCGACGTTCTTCACCAGGCCGGCGCCCACGGGGTCGGTGACGGCGGTGAAGACGATCGGGGTGGTCTGGTCGGCCTTGACCACGGCCTGCGACGTGGGCGTGGCGATACCGAAGATCAGGTCGAGGCCCTCACCGGCGAACTTCTGGGCGATGCTGGCGGCGGTCGCCATGTCGCCCTGCGCGTTCTGGTCGTCGTAGGTGATGTTGGTGAAGCCCTTCTCAGCGAGCGCCTCCTTGAAGCCCTCGGCGGAGGCGTCGAGCGCCGGGTGCGAGACGATCTGTGTGATGCCGATCTTGAACTCTTTGCTGGTGTCCACGCTGGGGCTGGCGGCGTCGTTCGTGGCGGATTCGCTCCCGCACCCGGCGACGACGCCGGCGCCGACGACGAGCGCGGCCAGGAGGGCCATCATGCCCATTCTGCTGAGAGGACGCATCGTGCTCCTTTCGGACCTTCCGGACGGTTGTGGGATTCTATGCGCTGGGCCGCCTGCCAACAAGCCTTCGGCTCATCTTTATACAGTCTCGGGGACGAGAAGGGCGGCGCGGGGCGGAGAGGTTCTTCCTCCCCACCCCGCGCCGCCGGTGTCGCGCTGCCGCTGTCAGGCGCGGATGCCCGCGCGCTCCTTGAACAGCTCGACGCAGTTGATGTGCAGGCCCAGCTTCTCGGCGATGTTGAACTTGGCCTCCATCATGCCCGGCTCGGCGGGATAGGTGGAGGAGGTCATCGTCAGCAGGCCGAGCCCGTGCTCCCTGCGGATGAGCTCCATCGCCACCGGGTCGCTGAGGTCGCGCACGCCGCAGCCGAGCTTGCCGGCCACGTACTCCTTGGCCTCCTTGAGACGCAGACGCTTCGACATCTGCACGCGCGCGACGAGGTCTCCCGCCGCCCGCATACCGCCCATGCCGGACGCCTGCGAGTGCGCGCCCTCCATCCCGAGAGGGTCGCCGGTGCCCGCCTAGTAGCCGTCGATCTTGAGGATCTCGATGAAGGCCTTCCCGGCCCGGCTGGTGGCATCGGCGGGTGGGAACAGGCAGGTCGGCACGCCGCCCACGCCCATGCCCACGTTGACGTGGACCGGGATCGTGGCCACCTCGGCCGCCGGCTTGATGAAGGTGATCGCCCGGGCGATGTTCCAGGCGGTCGACTTGCCGGTGTTGATGTTCACGGCCGGACCGTAGATGCTGCCGCCGGCCGCCTCGACCATGCGCAGCTGGTCCTTGGGCCACAGTCCGGCGAGCCGCTGCCCGTCGAACTCGAGCTGACCGTGCATGCCGAGCACGAACTCGCTCGCCATGCCGATCTCGATGCCCAGCCAGGGGTACTTCTCGCGCAGCTTGCGGCAGGCGGTGAGGGCGGCGAGGAAGTCGGCGTCGCCCGCCGCCCCGGTCGTGTCCATATCGATGCCGTCGGCGCCGGCCGCGATCATCGCGTCGGCGACGAACTCGATGTCGCCGACCAGCATCGTGCACGCTTCGACCTGGGCGTCGCGTGCCTCGTCGATCTTGCCCAGCGGCAGCAGCTCGGACCAGTTGGGGATGGGGCCGTCGGGCTGTGAGTAGCGGCCCAGGTCGGGCATGGCGCCGTACTGCACGGGGTTGGTGAGCAGGGCCTGGGCGATCTTCATCGACTGGCCCTCGTGGGCCACGTTGGTCTTGACCGCCTTGTAGGAGTAGTCGGCCTGCCAGAGCTCGACCATGTCGACGCCGAGCAGGGTCTCGTAGCTCTGCAGGTCCTGCACCCGGTTGCCGATGTGCTTGGTCCCGGTGCCGTCGTTGCTGAGCACGACCTCCTCGCCGATGTCGACCGCCGTGAAGCGCGCCGCGGAGGCGTAGATATCGAGCAGGTGGTCGAGCTCGTCCTGGGTGAGCTCGGGGACCTTAGCCTTCTGGGCCGCGATCCGGGTGCCCTCCTCGAGATCGGCCTTGATCTCGGAGCGGGTCATCTCGACGAGCGCCCCGTCACCCATGCGCGTGGGGATCCTGGGCTCCAACCGCATCACCTCCGTGCTTCTTCCGGGTCGACCGCCTGCGCCGTCGGGTGCGCGACACGCGGGTCACCACGTCTTGGAGCGGGGCGCTGCGACTGCTGTCCGGCGGACCTTGGCGCGGAGTCTACCGCGCCCCGGCGAGACGGCGCCACCGTGTCCCGGGACGACCCCGGAGCCCGGTCAGACGGCCGCTCCGGCCCCGCCGCAGCGGCCGTGCTACTCGGCTTACGGGATGGCGGCGACGACGCCGGCGAACTCCTCGGGGGTGAACCCCTTGAGCGTCGTGGTCGTCACCTGGCCCTGACTGGCGAGCGCGAGCGCGAACGCGGCCGCCGCCTCATCACTCGGGCCGTCGCCGACGGCGACGTAGTCGTACTCCCCGAAGGTGACGAGGAAGCTCAGCACCTTGCCGCCCATCGCCTCCCACGCCTTGATGCCTGCGCCGATCCGCTCCGGGATCGCCTTGGCGTCCTTGACGCCCTCCGGCGTCAGCTTCATGAGCAGAACGTAATGCATGGAGGACCCCCCTTCCGGCTCCATGGATCACATGACTGCGTT
>ENA-UOUL01003468-UOUL01003468.1-bioreactor-metagenome-genome-assembly--contig:-NODE-3468-length-16066-cov-13.299956_pt1 | contig 16066 bp, 10 predicted proteins | sample MGYA00249838_ERZ747220 | MGnify/ENA primary metagenome ERZ747220 (study PRJEB28778, sample SAMN05720191) | bioreactor metagenome | isolation source: Anaerobic biogas reactor | place: USA:Washington...
ATTCTGATTGTTGTCAGTTGTTTATTTTCCCCGTTTTAACGTGGTACAGGGGCCACGGCTCGCTTACCATGCTCCCGACGATCCCCGTCGAAACCAGTGCACCCCCGTTTGGGGGACTGGCGGGGCGTTTGCCCCGGCCTTCCGGCGACCTAAGCGACGCCGGGTCATACGGAATGCTTACATGCAAAGCCTTGTACGACAAGTTCAGTATACAATAAGCCGCTTGTTCAGTCAAGGATGGTCAGCGAAGGTCAAACCAGTGATTCCTGAAATGCGCGCGGCTCTGCGCGCACTCCGGAAGCTGTTGGTGAGACAGATTGCCCAGAAAAAACGCTCCTGAGAATACTGCTCATGATGGGCAATTATTAAAGCAGGATTGAAAGGAACCGAAGCGGCTCCATATTTATCTCAATAGCAATCGCTTCATAAGGACGGCCTTTCGCGCTATCGTATTACTTCTTCCACTCAGCGTAAGCTCCCATTATACCTCGTTCTTTCGGCTTGGCGGAGCCCTAAAACACATCTGCTCAATGTATCCACTCATTCGTTTAGTGTTATGTATTGTTCATGATGGCAATCTCCAAAAGCAGAATTAAAAGGAACCGAAATAACTCATTCGCTTATAAGGGAAACCCGCCACCATTTTATGGATTATATGATTGATACTAAATTCAGTTGCTCGTTTTCTCCGCATAGACGAGATGTGTTTGCCATTGCTTTTCTGCGTTGAACTTCTGATAACCGGCAGGGTGCGAAACCCTTCTTCATCAGATTTCATTGGTACAGATACAAACAGTGCTGAGGTTCTCCAGCAAGCGCTCAGCCGTTCCTTCTTTTGGAAGTCCCCTGTCATTCCTTCGCCCGCAAACAGACTAAAGGCGGGCAGCAGCGCTCCTGCCCCTCCCGGCGACAGATATCAGACCACACTCAGTGCATTCATCGCTGTGCTGGTCGACGATTCCACCGCAAGCGGGACAGGTGCAGCGCGTTAGCTGGTCGTGCAGAAACCCCTCAAAATCATTCAGCGCGTCAAACCCGTTTCGAATCAGGTCAATCTGATAGTTTTTCATGTATCGCTTTGATAATTCCCTGATTTGCGCGCAGGGGTATTTCGGGCACTCAAAACAGAAACGAAGCCCATACGCAAAGCAACATCGTTTCTTCGCGCAGTTCGCACAACTTTTGCGTTCCACGTTTGCTTCCGCGGACCTGCATCCATGACAGGGTCTTTTCCGGCTTAAAAAAGCGCTGCATGCAAGGCAGTTGATCCCGCAAGGTGCGATTCTTGCTGCGTCAAGCTTTTCTGGCGCTTTCATTTCCTCAGTCCCGATCAACATCGCGGCTTTTCATGCCCTGCCGCATCGCGCGCTCGATGTCGCGCATGGCGTCCTGCTCGGCGATGGCGTCCCGCTTGTCGTGCAGCTGCTTGCCCCGGCACACGCCTAATTCCAGCTTGACGCGACCGTCCTTCAGGTACAGCTGCAAGGGCACCAGGGTGTATCCCTGCCGGGACACCTGGCCCTGCAGTTTACGGATTTCGCTTTTATGCAGCAGCAAGCGCTTGGGGCGCAACGGGTCGGTGTTGAAGATGCTGCCCTGCTCGTAGGGGCTGATGTGCATGCCGTCCACAAACACCTCGCCGCCGCGCACCCGGGCGTAGCTTTCCTTCAGGTTGGCGCGGCCCTGGCGGATGGACTTGACCTCGGTGCCCTTGAGCTCCATGCCGCACTCGTAGGTCTCTTCCACGAAATAGTCGTGCCGGGCGCGGCGGTTCTGAACCAAAGGCTTGATGCCCTTCAGCTTTGCCATTCGCGCCCTCCTTGCGTTCTGTAATCATGATAGCACGCCGCGCTTGTACGTTTCAACGCCGCGGCTTTCCTCGCCTGCGCGTTTCAGGGCAGGCGGATGGGCGCGTCCTCGGTGACCGCGACCGCCTCGCCCTGGCGCAGCAGGTACAGCCACGCCTCGCGGACCGGCTCCCCGGTGATGTCGCGCAGCGCGCGCATGTACCAGCGCATCTGGCTCCGGTACCGGCGCAGGGCTTCCTCCGGGGCCGCCCGGTCGGTCTTGTAGTCCACCAGCACCCAGCCGCCCTTCTCCTTGAAGCAGGCGTCCAGCACGCCCTGCAGCAGCATCCCGCCCTCTACCTTCAGGGTAAAGGTCCATTCGGCGTGGCGCTCGTCCGCCGCCACCATCCGCCTGGCGAGGCCGCCCTTGAGGAACCGGACAAGCGTCCTCGCGTCCACCGCCTGCCGTTCCAGGGGCAGCAGCAGGCCGGCGGTTTCCATCCGCACCAGTTCTTCCTGCACCGCGCCTTCCAGCTCTTTTTCGGGAAGCCCGGCAAAGCGCGCGAAATCCAGCGCGCACAGGGCTTTGTGCGCCGCGGCTCCCTGCTGCGCGCCGGTCAGCGTGCGGTCGCCGGAAAGGCGGGGGAGGGGCGTCGGCGGCGCGGTGAAAACGGGCTCCCGCCGCTTGGTTTCCGGGGTCTCCTCCTCGTCTCCCGGGATGCCCGCGCGACCGGTCACCAGCGCGGTGACGGAGGTTTTCTGCGGCATCGCCGGGGGCGGCGTTTCCGCGTCGAAAGGCGAGACGGCAGGCGCGATTCCCGCTTCGCCATCCGTTTCGGCTTTCCCGGGAAGCGCCCCGCCCTCCGGCTTCAGTGCGCCGGTCAGTCGGTGGTAGACGTGCCAGCGGCTGCCGTTCGGCGCGCTCCAGGGCAGGTCCCGCCCTTCGCGCAGGGCGGGGTACAGCGGGGTTCCCGCCCAGTCCAGCATGCTGCCGGCGCTGCCCGCCTGGTAAAGGCTGCCGGGCTCGGACCAGTGGGTCAGGTCGCCTGCCGGGTTGCCGGGCGCGCCGATTAAAATCAGCCGTTCCTGTGCGCGGGTCATCCCCACGTACATCAGCCGCGCTTCCTCGCTCAGCTCCTCCCGCGCGCGCTTGGCCTTCATCGTCCGGACGGCGAAATCCTCACGCTTCAGCCGGTTCTCAAGGTCCACCGTTTCCAGCGCCATCCCGGCCACGGCGTCCAGCCGCAGGGGGAAGGGCGGGCGCTTCCGCTTGAAGGACGCGGCCAGGTCCGGCATGAACACGACGGGGAACTGCAGACCCTTGGATTTGTGCAGCGTCATCACCCGCACGACGTTCTCCTGCATGCCCAGGGTCGCGCTGCGGCTTTTGGCGCTGAGTTTCATTGTTTCCCGGATCCGCTTCAGAAAGCCGTGCAGGGTCTGGGGCTGGGGCGAGGGGGCCGCCCTTGCGGCCAGCATGCGCAGGTTGGCGCGCCGAAGGCCGCCGTCGGGCCGTGCGCCCGCCGCGGTATACAGGCCGCTTTCGCGCAGCAATTGCCGGATGAAGGGCTCCAACGGCAGGTTCTGCGACAAAAACCGCCAGCGCTCCAATGTTTCCGCGGCCCGGGCGCAGGCCGCGTCCGTTTTTGCCAGGGCGAAAAAGGCCTCGTAAAAAGGAGCGTCCCTGCGGGGACCGGACAGGCGGATGGCCGCCAGCTCCTCCGGGCCCATGGAGAACGCGGGGCAGGCCAGCGCGGTGAGCAGCGGTGTATCCTGGTAGGGGTTGTCCAGCACTTCCAGTAGGTTGACCGTGTCGCGCACTTCTTGTTGGGTGAAAAACTCCCCGTCCGCGTCCGAATAGGCGGGGAACCCTGCGTCGCTGAGGATTTGCGCCATTACCGAGGCGCGGCCCGCGGCGGCGCGCAGCAGCACGGCGAAGTCCCGCAGCTGCAGCGGCCTGCGCTTTTCGCCTTCGCCCACGTAGGTGCCCAGCAGCTCGCGGATTCTCCGGGCAATCAGGCGCGCCTCATAGACGAAGGCCCTCTCCATCTCGCCCTGCCCTTTTTCGCCGGGCGCGGGTTCCGTCGCTTCCCCATCCCCGGCGCCATCGGCGTCCTCCGCCTCCGGCGCGTCCGGGAATTCCTCTTCTTCTTCCTCTTCCTCGCCCTTCTCGATCAGCCACAGCTCAACCGCCGGGTCGCCGTCGTCCGGCGGGCTGAGCGTCGTCAGGCGCGCCTGGTCGTCGTACTCGATTTCGGTCGCCCCTTCCCGCATCGCGTGCTCGAACACCAGGTTGACGGCACTCAGGATATTGGGGCGGGAGCGGAAATTCTCCTTCAGCGTGATGAGCCGCTCCTGGGCGTCCGCCGTTTGCGAGAAGCGCTTGAACTTGCCGATGAACAGCGTCGGGTCGGCCAGACGGAAACGGTAGATGCTCTGCTTGACGTCGCCGACCATGAACAGCGTGTTGCGCCCGCTGCCCAGCCGGGTGATGATGGCTTCCTGGATGTGGGAGACGTCCTGGTACTCGTCCACGAACAGGGCGTCGTACGCGCCGGAGACCTCCCTTGCGGTATCCGGGTCGGAGAGGGCTTTGAGCGCGAAGTGCTCCAGGTCGTTGAAATCCCACAGGCTCCTGGACGTCTTGGCCTCCTGGTAACGACCGTGCGCGTCCCGGGTCAGTTTGGCCAGCGCGCGCAGCTGCGGCCATGTCGCCCGGATGTCCTCCATCCACGCTTCGGCCTGCGCGTCGCTGCACGGCAGCAGCTTAATCGCCTGCTCGATCCGTTTTTTGGTCTTCTTCCGCCATTCGCGGGCCTGGAGCGCCAGCGCCGGGTCCTCCCCCTCCGCCGTTTTCCTGGACGGCAGCCGCGAGAAAGCCAGGTTTGGCCAGTGCAGCCTGCCGGTTTCCTTCAGGGCGGCCCGCAGGGTGGTCGCCAGGTGCAGGTCGTCCTCCAGCGCCGATGCGTAGTGCCCGGGGCCGTCCGGCCGGGCGCACAGCCCGAGGGCGGCCCGGGTCAGGTCCTCCGCGCCGGAGAGCAGCAGGTCGGCCTCCCGCACCGCGAAGGCGTACAGCGGGTGCACGTACAGGTCGCCTTCCTCCGTCTTGCCGGCGTGGCGCTCCAGCCATTCCCAGGGCGCCGCCTGCGCCATCAGGAAGGCGTGCAGCGCCCGGATCATGGCCAGGATGTCCGATTCGGGGAAGCGGTCGGCCAGCGCCTGCGCGTCTTCGTCCGGCGCCGCGTAAAAATCATCCAGCGCGGCGTCCATCGCCTCCCGCAGCAACTCGTCCGCCAGCGCCTCGTCCGCCAGTTTGGACAGGGGGTCCGTGCCCGCCGCCTGGAAATGCCGGCGGATGAGCTTCTGGCAGAAGCTGTGCAGCGTCCCGATGTCCGCGCGCTGCAGCAGGGCGTACTGCCGCTTGAGCCCCGGGTTTTCCGCCGCCGCGGCGGCCAGCTGCTCCGTCAGCCGCTCCTTCATTTCGTTGGCGGCGGCGTGGGTGAAGGTCATCACCAGCATGCGGTCCAGCGGGATTCCTTCCTGCAGCAGGGACATCACCCGCTCGATCAATACCGCCGTCTTGCCGCTGCCCGCCGCGGCGCTGACGAGCACGCTGGGGTTGCGCGCCTGGATGGCCGAAAGCTGCTGCCGCGTCCACTCACGCATCGCAAACCTCCGTCAGCCGGCCGAAGGCGCGTTTCAGGGCGCGCCTCCCCGACTCATAGGTCAGGGCGCCCTGCTGGTAGACCGCGTAGGGCGGCCGCATCGGCGCGTCGCAGCTCAATTCGATGGAGGCGCCCTGCACGAAGGCGCCCGCCGCCATGATGACCGGGTCGGCGTACCCGGGCATGTCCCAGGGCTCCGGGGTCAAAAAGGCGTCCACCGGGGAGCCGCTCTGCAGCCCCAGGCAGTAGGCGGCAACCTTCTCCGGCGTTCCCAGCAGCAGCGCCTGGATGATGTCGCTGCGCTCCTCCAGCGCGCCGGGCAGCGCCGTAAAGCCCAGCAGCTCCGCCACCCGCGCGGCCAGCGCGGCGGTTTTCTTGGCCTGGCAGACGGTGTGCGGCGCCATGAACAGCCCCTGGAAAAACAGGCGGTAACCGCCCTCGTAGCTGCCTACCTCCCGGCCCACCCCCGGCGCGGTCAGCCGGTTCCCGATGCGGGAAATCGCCCTGCGGGTGCCGGCGATATAGCCCCCGGTCGGCATCAGGCCGCCGCCCAGGTTCTTGATCAGGCTGCCGCAGGCCGCGTCCGCGCCGTGGAAGGTGGGCTCGTCCTTTGTCACGAAGGCGCCGTAGCAGTTGTCGACGACCACGTAGGCCTGGGGGCTGCGTTCCTTGATGCCCCGGATGGCCGCACCCAGCGCCCCGGGGGAGAGGGACGGCCTGAGGGCGTAGCCGCGGCTGCGCTGCAGGAAGACGACACGCGTCCTTTCGCCGATGGCGTCCTGCACCTTCGGCAGGTCGACCGCGCCCTCCGGGGTCAGCTCCACCGTCCGGGCCTTGACGCCCATTTCCGCAAGGCTTCCCGGCTCACCGGAAAACCCGATGACGCCGCGCAGGGTATCGTAGGGGCTGCCGGTGGCCAGCAGCAGCTCGTCCCCGGGCAGCAGCAGCCCCTGCAGGCAGACCGCCAGGGTGTGCGTGCCGCTGGCTAGGGAGGGGCGCAGGATGGCCTCCTCGGCCTGGAACACGTCCGCGCACACGGCTTCCAGCGTGTCCCGCCCCAGGTCCCCGTACCCGTAGCCGTTGGAGGGCGCGAAGTGCCGGGCGGCCACGCGGTGGCGCTCGAAGGCGTCCAGCACCCGGGCGGTGACGTCCCGCTCCGTGCGCTCAAACTGTAAAAAGGCGGGGCCGCAGTCGCGCTCCGCCCGCTCGAACAGGGCTTCCAGGTCCCGGCTCATGTTCCCTCCATGATATGCTTGATTTCGCTCTCCAGCCGCGCCATGCCCGCGTCCCCGGGCAGCCAGCGGACGCCCGGCTCCGCGCGCAGCCAGGTGAGCTGCCGCTTGGCATAGTTGCGGGTGCGCCGGGCCATCAGTTCCTCCGCGTCCTCCAGGCTTGTATGCCCCTGAACGTAGGGGACGAGCTCCTTGTACCCGATGCCCTGCATGGCCTGCGCCTGCGGGCTCACGCCGCAATCCAGCAGGCCACGCACTTCCTCCGCCAGCCCGTCGTCAAGCATGCGCTTCACCCGCTCGTCAATCCGCCGGTACAGCGCGTCCCGCGGCCAGTCGAGGGCCACGACCGCCATCGGCCGCTTCCCGCCGTCCGCCCGGGGCGCCTGCCGGGGCTGGAAGGGCCGCCCGGTCAATTCCAGCACTTCCAGCGCGCGCACGACGCGGCGCAGGTCGTTGGGGTGCAGTTCCCGCGCGGTTTCCGGGTCCCGTTCTTTCAGCAGGGCGTGGAGCGCTTCCCGGCCTTCCCGTTCGGCGACGGCCTGGTATTTCGCGCGGACGGCGGGGTCGGAGGGCGTGCCGCCGAAGTCCAGCCCCCCGCGCAGCGCCCGCAGGTACAGCCCCGTGCCCCCGCACAGGACCGGCGGCAAGCCGCGGGACAGGATGCCCCCGATGGCCTCCTCCGCCAGCCGGGCGTATTCCGCCGCGGAAAAAGGCTCTTCCGGGCCTCGCACATCGAGCAGGTGATGGGGGACGAGGGCCTGCTCCCCCTTTGTCGGCTTGGCCGTGCCCACATCCATGCCGCGGTAGACCTGCAGGGCGTCCATGCAGACGATTTCGCCGCCGTGCTTCAGCGCGATTTCCAGCGCCAGCGCGGATTTCCCCGAGGCGGTCGGCCCCGTGACGGCCAGGACGCCCGGCTTTGTCATCCCTGGATGCGGCGGAAGCGGCGCTCCAGCTCCGCCCGGGTGACCTGCACGATGATGGGCCGCCCGTGCGGGCAGGAGGGGGTGACGCCTTCCCGCAGCATTTGGTCGACCAGCCCCTGCAGCGTGCCTTCCGGCAGGGCTTCCCCGCCCTTGACCGCGTGCTTGCAGGCGGCCAAGACGATGCGCTCGCGCCGGCTGTGGCCGCTCATGCCGCCCTGGGCGCGCAACTCGTCCAGCGCGTCCTGGAAGCTGCGCCGCGCCGCCGTCTGGCCCAGCTCCATCGGCAGGCTCAGCAGCCGCACCGCGCGGGGGCCGAACTCCTCCGCCTCGAACCCGGCCTTCGCCAGGTCCTCCCGGTTGGCCAGGAAGGCCTGGTGGCTGGGATAGTCCAATTCCAGCAGCTCCGGCGCGAGCAGCATCTGGGAGGGCAGGTCCTCCTGGCCCCTGGCCATCATCCGGTCGAACAGCAGCCGCTCGTGCAGCGCGTGCTGGTCCACCAGCAGCAGCCGGTCGCCCTGCTGGGCGATGATGTAGGTGTTGAAGGCGTTCCCGATGACCTCCGCCTTTTCCCCGGCGCGGGGCACCTGGGGCGCATGCAGCTGCTCGGGCTCCGGCGCTTTTACGGGCGGGGGCGGGGGCGGGGGAGGGGCCGCCTCCAGCGCGGCGTCCCGGGCCTTCAGCGCGCGGGGTGCCGGCGGTTCTTTGGGCAGGGGCGGCGGGGGCTCCGCCCGCGTGACGACGGCGGGGATGAATCCAGGCGCGGGCTCCGGCGGGAAAAGCGGCGGCGGGCTGTCCAGCGGCGCCCCCTCCAGCGCCTCGCCCACGGCCAGGCCCAGGGCCTGCATGATTTCCGGCTCCCTCGCGAAGCGCACCTCCCATTTGTTGGGGTGCACGTTGACGTCCACCGCCTCGAACGGCAGGGTAAGGGACAGCGCGCACAGGGGATAGCGCCCGATCATCACCCGGTGCCGGCAGGCCTCCTCCACCGCGCGGGACAGGGCCGGCCCGCGCACCGCGCGGCCGTTCAAGAAAAAGTGCTGGTGGGCACGGCTGGCGCGCGACTGCTCGCCAACGCCCACATAGCCCGTGACCAGCAGCCCCTGGCCGCCGCCGTCCACTTTTTTCAGCGCCTTGACGGTTTCCACGCCGTAGACCGAGAGCAGGGCGCCCTCCAGGCTGCCGTCCCCGGGGCTGGCGTACAGCTGCTTCCCGTCCGCTGTCAGCCGGAAAGCCACGTCGGGGCGCGAGAGGATGAGCTGCGCCACCAGCTCGGCGCACTGCGCGGTTTCCCGCTGCGGCTTCTTCATGAAGTCGCGCCGCACCGGCGCGTTGTAGAACAGGTCGCGCACAGTCACCTGGGTGCCCTCGGCGCCGGAAGCCTGGTCGATGGAAACCATCTGCCCGCCCTCGTTGACGGCTTTCATGCCAAAGGCGCTGCCGCGGGGGCGGCTGGTCAGGGTGACACGGCTGACCCGGGCGATGGAGGCCAGTGCCTCCCCGCGGAAGCCCAGGGTCCGCACCCCGCGAAGCTCCTCCGCCCGCCCCAATTTGCTCGTCGCGTGCGGCTCAAAGGCCAGGCGCAGGTCCTCCGGCTGGATGCCCGCGCCGTTGTCCGTCACGCGGATGCTGTCCAGCCCGCCGCCCTCCAGCGCGACGGTGACCACGGTGGCGCCCGCGTCCAGGCTGTTTTCCACCAGCTCCTTCACGCAGGCGTCCGGCCGCTGCACCACCTCGCCCGCGGCGATGAGCGCGACCACTTCCTGGGGCAGCACCCGGATGGTTCCAGGCATCCTTCCTCCTAAATCCGCCGCGCCTTTTCCTTCAGCAGCAGCAATCGGTTCAGCGCGTCCATCGGGCTCATCTGCAGGACGTCCAGCCCGGCGAGCTCCTGCACCAGCTCCGCCCGCGCGTACTCGTGCAGCGCCAGCTGCTCGTTCTTTTTGCCGGCGCGTTTTTCCAGGATGTTTTTCCCGATGGCGTCCTGGGTGATGTTGCCGGCTTCCAGCCGCGCCAGGATTTCCCGCGCCCTGGAGACGACGGGCTTTGGCACCCCCGCCATGCGCGCGACGTAGACGCCGAAGGACTTGTCCGCCCCGCCGCGCTTGATTTTGTGCAAAAAGAGCACTTCGTCGCCCATTTCGCGGGTCAGCACGCTCAGGTTGACCACCCCCGGCAGCGCGCCCTCCATTTCGCTCAGCTCGTGGTAATGGGTGGCGAACAGGGTCAGCGCGCCGGAGCGCTCCTCGCTGGCCAGGTATTCCACCGCCGCCCAGGCGATGGACAGGCCGTCCAGGGTGCCCGTCCCGCGGCCGATCTCGTCGAGGATAACCAGGGACCGGGGCGTGGCGGAGCGCAGGATGTGGCTCAGTTCCGTCATCTCCACCATGAAGGTGGACTGGCCGGAAGCCAGGTCGTCCTGGGCGCCGATGCGGGTGAAGAGGTTGTCCATCAGGGGGATGTCCGCGCTGTCCGCCGGCACGAAGGAGCCCATGTGCGCCATCAGCGCGATGAGGGCGGTCTGGCGCATGTAGGTGGACTTCCCGGCCATGTTGGGGCCCGTTACGATGAGCAGCCGCTCCTCCCGGCTCATCAGGGTGTCGTTGGGCACGAAGGCGCCCTCGGGCATCGCCCGCTCGACCACCGGGTGGCGGCCCTCCAGGATGTGGAGGCGTCCCTCGCCGTTGAGCCGGGGGCGGGCGTAGCGGTTTTCCTTCGCGCAGCGCGCAAGGCCCTGCAGGGCGTCCAGGGTCTTGAACCCCAGCGCCAGTTCCTGCAGCCCGCGCACGGACAGGGTCAGCCGGTCGAGCACTTCCGCGTACAGCTCGCACTCCAGCCTCGCCGTCTCCTCCTGCGCGCCCAGCGCCCGGCGCTCCAGCTCCGCCAGTTCCTCCGTCACGAAGCGCTCGGCGTTGGCCAGGGTCTGCCGGCGCACGTAGCGCGGCGGCACCAGGGCGAAGTTGGACTTGGTGACCTCGATGAAGTAACCGAAGACGCGGTTGTAGAGCACCTTAAGGTTTTTGATGCCCGTCGCCTCCCGCTCCCGCTGCTCCAGGTCGCTGAGCCACTTGCGGCCGTCCCGGGCTGCCAGGCGCGCCTCGTCCAGCCGCGCGTCGTAGCCCTCCCGGATGGCGCCGCCGTCGGACAGCAGGGCCGGGGCGTCCGGCGAAATGGCCTTTTCCAGCAGGCTCTCCGCTTCCTCCTGCGGCCGGAACGCCTCCTTCAGGGCGGCGAAGCCCGCCTGGGGCAGCCCCTCCAGAAGCGCCTTTGCTTGGTGCGCCTTGCGCAGGGCGCGCAGCAGCGCCAGGCAGTCCCTTGGCCCCAGCGTGCGGTAGCTAAGCCGCGACAGCAGCCGCTCCAGGTCGTACACGTCCTTCAGGAGCGCGCCGGCCTCCTCCAGCAGCAGGGGGCTGTCGAAAAAGGCCTGCACGCAATCCAGGCGCCCCTCGATCTGCGCCCGGTCCAGCAGCGGCCGCTGCACCCAGGAGCGCATCAGCCGGGCGCCCATCGCGGTCACGGTCCGGTCCATGACGGAGAGCAGGGTGCCCTTCCCGCTTTTGCCCCGCAGGCTCTCCACCAGCTCCAGGCTTCTTTGCGTGGCCTCCGGCAGCGGCATCGCGTCCTCCGGATGGCGGATGTCCAGCCGCGTGATGTGGCGCAGGGCGACCTTCTGGGTGTCGCTCAGGTAGCCCAGCAGCGCGCCGGCGGGGGAAAGGAGCAGCTCCTCCCCCCTTTCGATTCCCAGCGCCTCCGTGGAGGACGCGCCGAAGTGTTTCAGGAGCGCGTCCCGGGCGCGCGCCGGGCGGAAGGCTTCCGGACGCACCGGGCTGACGTAGCCCGCAAAGCCCTGGGCGAGCCGCTCCGGGTCGTTGGTCAGCGTCTCGCTGGGGGCGTGGGCGGACAGCCAGGCGAGGGCGCTCTCCGGCCCCTCCGGGAACGCCCGGGCGAAGAACTCGCCGGTGGTCAGGTCGCATACGGCGACGCCCGCCCGGCGGCCGGTCAGATAGGCGGCGGCGATGAAGCGGTTCTCCCGCTCCGACAGGCTGCCGGGGTCCGAGAGGGTGCCCGGGGTCACGATGCGCACCACCGCGCGCTTCACCAGGGTCTTGGTTTTCGCCGGGTCCTCCGTCTGCTCGGCGATGGCCACCTTGTAGCCCCGGCTGATGAGGCGGGAGACGTAGCCGTCCACCGCGTGCCAGGGCACGCCGCACATCGGCGCGCGCTCCTCCATCCCGCAGTCCCGCCCCGTCAGCGTCAGTTCCAGCTCCCGGCTCGCGGTCTGGGCGTCCTCGAAGAACATCTCGTAAAAGTCGCCCATGCGGAAAAAGAGGAGGGTGTCGGGGTTCTCCTCTTTCAATTCCAGGTACTGCCGCATCATCGGGGTCAGGTCAGCCATCGTTCCGCTCCGTTTCAAGCCATATTATAGCATACCGCGCCCATCAAAAAGCGTCTGCCGGGGCTCTTGCCCCGGCAGACGGCCGCCTGCGCTCAGCGCGGGCCGCAGCCCTGGCAGCCGGCGCACCCGCCGCTGCCGCAGCCCTCGTCCTCCCAGTCCTCCGGCTCGTCGCCCGTCAGGACGGCCTGCAGCTGGCGGTTGACGCCCTCCATCAGCAGGTTGAAGGCGGCGCGCGCCTGGGAGACCTGGCGCATCTTCTCATGCCCCTCCAGGGCTTCCTCTATGGCCGCGATTTCGCCGCGCAGCTCTTCGAAGTCCGCCCCGTCGGGCTCCTCCATCGCCTGGGCGCGCATCTGGTCGCGCAGGTCGGCATAGCTCGCGTACAGGTCGGAGACCTCGGGGTCGGCGGAGGCCTCGGCCTCCAGGTCGCGCATCGTTTGGTATTCCTCGGACGCGGAAATCAGTTCGGCCAGCTCGCGGGCCTTGTCCAGGATGTCTTGGCTCATGGGTTTTCCTTTCTATTCTTCAATCCGTTTGGCTTTCAGGGTGTTGCTGCCCTGCCCCGTGATGAGGACGGGCACGAGGGTGCCGGCGAGTTCCCGGGGGCCCTGGAAGGAGCAGGAGATGCCCCGGCCGATCTTGCCGCTGAGTTCCCCGCCGTCCCGGCGGGACGCCCCCTCCGCCAGCGCCGTGTGGCGGGTTCCGTTGAGGGAGGAGAACACCTCCCGGGTGACGCCCTCCTGCAGGGCGTTGAGTCGCAGGATGCGCGCCCGCGCCTCCTCCTCCGGGACCCGCCCGGGCAATTTGGCGGCCTTGGTGCCGCTGCGGGGGCTGAAAATGAAGGTGAAGGCGCTGTCGAAGCGCACCTCCTCCGCCAGGCGCAGGGTTTGCCCGAAGTCCTCCTCCGTTTCCCCGGGGAAGGCGACGATGAGGTCAGTCGTCAGCCCGATGTGCGGCATGGCCGCCCGCAGCGCCCGGACGCGCTCCAGGTAGGTTTCCCGCGTGTAGCGGCGGTCCATCGCCTGAAGCACCCGGTCGCTGCCGGACTGGGCGGGCAGATGCAGGTGGGGGCACACGGCGCGGTTGCGCGCCATTTCCTCAATCAGTTCAGAGGACAGGTCCTTGGGGTTGCTGGTCATGAACCGCAGCCGGGGAATCCCGGTCTTTTCCAACTCGCGCAGCAGCCGGGCGAAACCGGCGCCGCTCGCTTCGTCCCGGTAGGAGTTGACGTTCTGGCCCAACAGCATGATTTCCTGTACGCCGTCCCGGGCCAGCGCCCCGGCTTCCCGCAGGATGTCCGCCATCCCCCGCGAGCGCTCCCGTCCCCTCACCATGGGCACCACGCAGTAGGAGCAGAAGTTGTCGCAGCCGTACATCACTGTCAGGTAGGCGAAGAAGGGGCTGCTGCGCAGGACGGGCAGGCCCTCGTACAGGGTGCTGTCTTCGCCCGCGCGGAAGGCTTCCTCCCGCCGCCCCTCCAGCGCCATCAGCACACGCTCGGGCAGCCGGTAGGCCTCCCCCGGGCCGAAGCTGAAGTCCACGTGGGGGTATCGCAGCTTCAGGCGCTCCTGGAAGCCCTCCTGCTGGGGCATGCAGCCGCAGACGCCCACCAGCAGCCCGGGTTTTTGCTTCTTGATTTCCTTGGTGAACACGATGTTGCCCATCGCCCGCCGCTCCGCGTTGTCGCGGATGCAGCAGGTGTTGAACAGGATGAGGTCGGCGTCCTTCCGGCTTTCCTCCGGCGCCATTCCCATCCCCTCCAGCATCCCGGCCAGCTTCTCGGAGTCGTGGGCGTTCATCTGGCAGCCGTAGGTGATGAGGTGATAGGTCTTCGGCCGGTCCGCGCGCGCGCGGACGCGCTCGGAAAATTCCGCCTGCCGCGCCATCTCCTCCCGGCTCACCGGCCTGACCGCCTCACGCATCCGCTTCCCCGCCTTCCGGTTCTTCGCCGCCTGTCCCGCCCGCCGCCATTTTCCGGGCGGGCAGGGCGGCTTCCGTTCGCCGCCTCGTCATCTCCACCAGCCCCAGGCGGGTGAAGCCCAGCACCTCCGTCGCCGTCCGGTCGTCCCGCAGGGCGTCCTTCAGCCGCGCCAGCACCGCGTCCCGGTGCCGCTCCTCCTTCATGTCGATGAAGTCAATCAGCACGATGCCGCCCGCGCGCCGCAGGCGAAGCAGCCGCGCGATTTCCTCCGCCGCCTCCAGATTGGCCCGCAGCATCGGGTCGCCGCCGCGGGCCGTGTCCCCTGCGGTGTTCACGTCGATGACCAGCCCGGCCTCGCAGGGGTCCAGCAGCAGCGTGCCGCCCGAGGGCAAGTATACCCGGCGGCTGAGCGCCTTTTTCAGCTGGGTTTCCACGCCGTACAGGCCGAAGGGGTCGGGGGAGGGGACGACGGGCAGGCCGTACCCTGCGGCCGCGGCCTCGTCGTCGCTCACCGCGCGCTCGGGCGCTTCCCGCAAATCCCGCAGCAGCCGGGCGATTGGCCCCGGGGCGCCTTCCAGCAGGGCGGGGGCGGGCGTCGTTTTCGCCCGCGCCTGCAGCGCTTCCATCCGGGATTTCAGCGCGTCGATTTCATTCCGGATGTCCGCTTCCGCAGCGCCTTCGGCGTTCGCCCGCAGCACCAGGCCGTAATCTTCCGGGCGCAGCCGTTCCGCCAGCGCGCGCAGTTCGCGGGGGTTCTCCGCGCGGCGGGACGCGCAGGCGGAATGGCCGGGGCAGAGCAGCACGGCGTGTCGCCCGGACAGCGTCAGCTCCATGGACAGCCGGGCGGCCTTCCCGCCCGCCGCCGGCCTTCGGATCTGCACCACCAGCGCGTCCCCGCCCTTGGGCATAAAGCCCTTCGGCAGGTCCGAAAAGGGCAGGAAACCCTCCTGCCCGCCGGACAGCGTGACAAACAGCGCGCCCAGGCTCTTCATCACGCGGCCCGCGCGCCCCAGGAGCACCGCCTCGGGTGAAACGGCAGGGGGCGCGTCAAGCTCCCAGTACTCCACCAGCCTGCGCCCCTGAAGAAGCGCCCCGCGCGGCTTTTCACCGCGTAAACGCAAAGCCAGTTGGATCATGCGTCCTCCAGCGGGGAGAACCGCTCATCCAGCAGCTGAAGCCGTGTGATCAGGCACGGGGGGACCGTCGCTCCCGCGAAAGCGGCCAGGGCCTGAATCAATGCCTCGGGCTTGGCGGTGCCCTGCTCGCGGAGAGCGAGGGCGGCCAGCAGTCCATTTTCCCTGGGAATGAGGTCGTACACCATCGGACGCAGATCATCCATCCTTTCCCCGGACTTGGTCCGGCGCAGGTAAGGGATGGTTTCATGTTTGAGAAAATCCGGCACACTCGCCAGTAACACGTCCGCGTCCTGTTCAGGCTGGATGAGATACTGCGCCGCGAACAGCCCGGCCAGGGCGCCAAGCGCCGGATCGAGCTCGGTTTCCAGCCGCTCGCGCAGGCGCCGGGCCAGCATAGGCGCCGCGCCGCCGGAGGAAATCGCCAGCTGCAGCGGCGCACGCTCGATCACCGCCGGCACCTGGAAGGTCGACAGCGCCGCATCGTCCACCACGTTCACCAGCCGCCGCCGGGCCGCGGCATCGTCGACAAAGTCCCAGCGGAACTGGGCGAGGAGGTGGCTCAGGCGTCCGTTGGCGGACAGCGGTTCCATCGCTGCGTGGAACGCGCGGATGTCGGCCGGGCCGAATCCGGGACCATGGGTGAATATCTGGTGGAGCTTGGCCGTGAAGCGGAAACCGGGGAAGTCGGCCGTGCGCGCATGCCATGACCGCACCGTCTCCGGAGCGGGGATACGGTAGAAAGTGGTGTCGATTTCGATCCTGTCCACGTAGCGCGCCAGAAAGCGGAGTTTGTCGCGCTCGGACCGGGGATAGACGATCCCCTCCCAGTCGCGATACGACCACCCCGCCGTGCCGATAGCAATCTCCGCCATGCCGGCAGTATAGTCCGGAGGGGGCCGCCGGGGGAAGGCGGAAGCAGGGCAAACGCATCTAAATTCAGTTCCCGGAACGGCGACAAGAGCCAACATTGAGCAAAAATGGAAAAGTTTTGACGCGTTTGCCCTGA
>ENA-UOUL01003469-UOUL01003469.1-bioreactor-metagenome-genome-assembly--contig:-NODE-3469-length-16065-cov-3.774456_pt1 | contig 16065 bp, 9 predicted proteins | sample MGYA00249838_ERZ747220 | MGnify/ENA primary metagenome ERZ747220 (study PRJEB28778, sample SAMN05720191) | bioreactor metagenome | isolation source: Anaerobic biogas reactor | place: USA:Washington...
TGCCAAAACAAGACCTATCAGCGCCAGTGCGGCCGTCGGGTAAAACGCGTAGGTGTATGTTCCGAGCACGTCTTTGGCTTGACCGGAAATGATGCCGCCGACAATCGCGCCGACACCATAGGCAAAAAAGACGACACCGTAGTTGCGAGCGTAATTTATCATCCCGAAAAATGTGACTGTCGCCGTCGGTGCGATCGCCAGCGCTCCGTAGGCGCTGTGCTCCTCGGGCGAGCCGTAGCCCCAGCCGACAGCGATCGTCTCGATCCCGTTGGCGCGCAGGGTCTCCGAGAGCTCCTCGGTCCGATCGGCGACGGCGTGCGGACTGCGGTCACCGCTGAACCGCAACACCGCGACCGTCTCACCGGGCACCGTCACCAGCCGCACCTTGTCGTCATCGGGGGCGTAGTATTGGGCAAGCCGTGCCTCCTCGATATACCCCGCCTTCTCATAGAAGCGGCGGGTCCGCGCATAGAGCGGGCGCGAGGAGGTCTCTACGTAGACTCTCCTGCCACCGTTGACCCTGATTGCTTCTTCGGTGGCAACCAGCAGCTCTTGCCCGATTCCCCTCCCCTGTGCCCCCCCGTCGACGGCAATCCAGTAGAGATCGAAGCTGAAACGGGTACCCGGGATGGGGCCGTAACAGGTATAGCCCACCACCTTTGAATCCTCTTCGGCAAAGAGGAACAGGTAGCCGCTCGCCTCTCCTGTCTTCAGGAATTCATCGATGAGGGAGACGCCGACCTCAACCTCCTCACTGTTGAAGAAGCCGCTCTGTGCGAGGATGGTTCTCACCGCGCTGCGGTCACTTTCATTTGGCGTTATGCGCATCGTCATCTCACGCCTCCGTGATGAGGGTCTCGATGAGGCGCTCATACGAGTATCCCGCCTCTGCGGCGGCGGCGACAAAGCCACTGTCGGGAGCGATGCACGGGTTGCTGTTCAGCTCGAGGATGAACGGTTCTCCCGCCTTGTTCACCCTGAAATCAACTCGGGCATACCCACTCGCTCCAAAGAGGGCGTAGGTCTCTTTGGCCAAGGCAGTGAGCTCTTTGAGCAGTGGTGCATCCTCCTCAGGAAAGGAGAAGGTGCGCTCTGTATGTTGGTAGGCGAAGGAGTCCTCCTCCCACTTGGCCTCGTAGCCCACCACCCGGGTGCGGGTGGGAGGGTAATCGATGAAGAGCATCTCGGCCGGAGGCAATACGTCTCCGCCCGGGAGGATGGAGAGGTTGAACTCCCTCCCATCGATGTACTCCTCTGCAAAGACATCGCCCTCCTCAAAGAGCCCCTTGATCTCCCTGATGGTGGAAAATGAGCGCACCGAGGCCTCCGTGATACCCACCGACGCCTCCTCTGCCCGTGGCTTGATGATCATCTTCACATGAAGGAACTCCTTGAGGTTCTTCTGCCCACTATCTTCGATCCAAGGGGCGGTGGGAAGCCTCTTGAGCGCAAGCAGGCGCTTGGCCTCCACCTTGTCCCCACTCAAGGAGAGGGTCGTGCTCCCGCCCCCGCTGCAGCGAACCCCGATGCTCTGGCAGAGCAGCGGGACGAGGTGGAGCAGTCGGCTGGAGGCGAGGTTCTCCACCAGGTTGAAGACCAGGTCACAGCCGCTGCTCTTGATGCGGCGGGCCACCTGGATGAGGTTGAGCGAGAAGTAGGCCACCTCGACGCTGTGGCCGAGGCGACGCAACGCCCGGCGCACCGCCGCCACCTGGATGAGGGTATCACTCTCATCCTTGGTCGCTTGCTCCCCGACCGGGTCGGTGAGGATCATGATATGCATACACCCATCCGTTTGAAGGCCGAAGCCATGATGCGTGCGATGAGGTCATCGTAGGAGAGACCGTGCATCCGGGCGAGGATCGGCAGATCGCTGTCGATGGGGTGGAGGCCGGCAAGCGGGTTCACCTCAAGAAAGTACGGAACTCCCTCTCTGTCCATCTTCAGATCGACCCGGCCACCATCACGGCAGCCCAGGGCACGCCAGGAGGCGAGGGCGACGGCTTGGCACGCCTCCTTGGCCTCCCCATCCGCTTTCACGTACCGCGTCACCTCTAGGTACTCCTGCTTGCTCTTGTAGGAGTAGATGCCCCCGTCGCTCGTCTCATCCACAATGATCTCCATCACCCCGACAGGGACCGCATCTTCTCTACTGCCCGTGATGCCGACGGTGAACTCGCGCCCCGCAAGGTAGCGCTCCACCAAGACCGGCTGTTCATACTCGCTGAGCAAGGTGGCACACACCGCTGCAAGCTCAGCTTCACTCTCCACCCGGCTCTGCGCCGTGATGCCCATGCCGGTCCCTCCCCCCACCGGTTTGGCGAAGAGGGGATAGGGCAGATGCACACCACTGAGGTCTGAGAGGGTCTCGATGAGGACGCTCTCGGCGGTGGGGATGTGCGATGCACGCACCTTCGCCTTGGCCAGCTCCTTGTGCAGCGTGATGGCCAGGGTGAAGGAGTCGGAGAAGACATAGGGGATCTGGTAGGCATCGAGGAGGGCCGGCACCTGCGATTCGCGCAGGAGGCCATAGAGCCCCTCACTGATGTTGAAGATCAGGTCACAGCGTTTGCCGGAAGCGAGAAACTCGACGAGGGAGAAGATCGAGCCGATGCGAAGCGTCTCGAGGCCCAGCGTCTGCAACGAGGCCTCGATGGCGTCGATCGTCACAACGCTGTCCATCTCGGCGATCTCCTCGTCGTGGTACCCACGCCCTTTCCACTCATCCTTGAGGTCGTAGGTGAGCCCCACTAGCATGGAAACGCCTCGCGAGCAGTCGGGTAGCGGTAGATGTTCCCCTCCCAGTTGCGCAGGTAGAGGGCCGTATCATCCTCCCCCACCTCGTAGGCGGGAAGGATCGGGACCTTGCCACCACCACCCGGGGTGTCGATGACGTACTGCGGTACGGCGTAGCCGCTGGTGAAACCGCGCAGCGTGGCCATCAAGGCTTTCCCCTTGTCGACGGTGGTGCGGAAGTGCTCACTGCCGCTGATGGGATCGCACTGAAAGAGGTAGTACGGCTTGACGCGGACCTTGAGCAGTCCATGGAAGAGCGAGCGCAGGATCTCAGGCGAATCGTTGATGCCCTTGAGCAGGACCGTCTGGCTTCCGAGCACCACCCCGCTGTCGGCCAGGTCATTGAACGCCTTGATGGAACGGGAGGAGAGCTCGTTGGGGTGCGTGGCATGCACGCTCATGTAGAGCGGCTTGTAACGACGGAGCACAGAGAGCAGTCCCTCGGTGATGCGCTGGGGCATGACCATCGGGACCTTGGTGCCGATGCGCACCATTTCGACATGGGGGATGGCGTAGAGCGAGGCGAGCAGGCTGTCCAACACTTCGTCGCTGAGGGTGAGCGGATCGCCTCCGCTGACCACGACATCCCGGATCTCTGGGTGGGAGGCGATGTAGTCGATCGCCTTCTGCCAGTGGAACGTAAGCGCCTCGCTGTGGCCGACCATCCGCGAGCGGGTACAGTAGCGGCAGTAGGTGGAGCAGAAGTTGGTGGTGAGGAACAACACGCGGTCCGGGTAGCGATGGACGATGCAGCGAAGGTGTGAGTCCTCCCCCTCTCCCAAGGGGTCGTCGCTCTCATCCTCACTGTGGAAGGTCTCGGCGATGGTGGGCACAACGCAGGCGCGCAGGGCGTCAGAGGGATCTGTGGGATCGATGAGGGAGAGGTAGTGCGGGGTGATGGCGAAGGAGAGCAGAGAAGCCGGCGAAGCGAAGGCTGCGTTCTCCTCTTCGGTGAGAGGGAAAAAGCGGGAGAGTTCCTCTACCGTGGTGATGCGGTGGGAGAGTTGGAAGTGCCAGTTGTCCCACTGTGCATCGCTCGTGTCCGGATACCAGGTGTTCCGAAACGTTTCGATCCTGCCGTCCAAAGCTGAGGGGGGGTTGGGGGGGCATCCGGGCCGGCCATATGCTGTAAGGAGCGGAGGCTCGGCGTCATCAACAACAGCACGTTCCATAGCTTGGTGTTGTGCCATATGCGTCATCCTTGATGATCGTACCACCAGTCATTCAGACTCAATCGATCATCACTTGCACTCTAGCACCGAAGATGGAAAAGGTCGCCAGCATCTGCCTCATTTGGCGAAAATATCGCAATCAAATATAACCATAAGAGCAACTGGTGTACATCGAGGGGTTTCATCGATTGAATATGCGCTCAACAGCACAGGATAATTCAATGGAGAAAACGTATTAATTACCTATACAGTATCGTGTTATATCGTTCATCCTCACGATGATGAGGGCCGTTGGCAACGGGGATGATGCAGCATCTTTTTTACCCCAATCCTCATCAATACTTATTCCAATGGAGCGTGTCTGATACTCAGGGGATCTCTCTGCAAAAGCAGGGCTCTATCACATAATTTCTGCAGAAAATGTGAGAGAGCTCACACTTTCTCTGCTTTTTATGTGATTTTCACTGACTTTCCACCAACATCAGCCCTATAGGACGTTACCATGAAACGAAGCGCGGTGCAGTCTTTGATCGATTGGAAGAACTCACCCTATCGCACGCCGCGGATTTTACAGGGGTACGTCAGGTGGAAAAACCTTGGCTGCTCAAGGTGTTTGGGCAGAGGTAGTATGAGAAAGTCGCCTCCTTCAACTGCGATGAGCACCCGGAATATCTGCAATTCTTTGCAGAGACATAGATACTCCAATCACTGTCTCCTTCGTTCTCGGTGCCATTGCGCTCCTGGACCAGCAGCGACAACCGCTATGCGGTGGACGTTCTCCTGCAATACAAGGATCTGGTGATCCCCATCGCAGTGTAGGCACGTACCAACATCTCCAGTCCCCCGCTGAAAGCCATCAAGCGCTTTGAAGGTGAAGACTTCCCGCTCCGCATGGCAGACCAGCGTGAGCGACTCATCACCCTCGCCCTCAAGCGCATGCTCCGATGGCTCGCCCCATGCATGGGGGAGATGAATCGCCATGATGCGCTTCCCTGCCTCAGCGCAGATTCAACTCCCTGATGACCGAAAGGGGAATCTTCGCCTTTCGGTCGGCGGTGAGTAAGCCATTGATCTCGGTGGCGACATCGGTGAGCTGGGTGTAACAGTACCCCTGGAGCAGTTTGCTCGACTGCAGCGCCGCGAACAAGCCGTCAAGGCGCCTCTGGTACTCTTCCCTCGTCGAAGCCACGCTGTATCCCCAGGACGTTTCTTCTTCCGATCCTTGGGTCGCCACATACTTCACCCCGCCGAACTCGGTGACGAGGATCGGGCGGCCCGAGCCGGAGAACCCATTGATGTAGTGCTCCTTGCCCGCCGGCTTGTAGTCGAGCAGGGCGTCGAGGCCGGTATAGTGGCTCGCCAAGACCGCCGCATCTCCCTCATAGTCGTGGATCGTCCACATATCCCCGCAGCTGTGCTCCCACCCATCGTTGTCGATGACCGGCCGCGTCGTGTCCAACGATTTCGTCAGGTAGACCATGGCACAGCAGTGGGCTTGCTGTTCCTGGTTGGTCAACACCTCCTGGATCCCCCACGACTCATTGAGCGGCGTCCAGGCGACGATACAGGGGTGGTTGTAGTCCCGCATGACCGCCTCACTCCACTCCCTATACATCCGATTGGCGTAGTGGATGGAGTAGTTGTACGCCGACCCGATCTCCCCCCAGACCAAGAGACCGAGGCGATCGGCATGGTAGTAGAAGCGGGGGTCCTCCACTTTCTGGTGTTTGCGCACCCCATTGAACCCCATCTCCTTGACCAGAAGGATATCATCGATGAACGCCTGGTCACTGGGGGCGGTCAGCAGGGAATCGGGCCAGTACGCTTGGTCCAGGACCAAGCGTTGGTAGTAGGGGCGGTTGTTGAGCAGGAACACCCCTCCCTCGATGGACACCTTCCGCATCCCGAAATATGAACGCACCTCATCGATGACCTCGCGATCATCCTTCAGCTTGAAGACCACATCGAAGAGGCGAGGCTGTTCAGGCGACCACGCCAGATCCTCATAGAAGTTCCAGTGGTTCTGTGCAGTGTCTTGCAAAAGAATCTTGAAGCTCCCCTTGGTATTCTTGGTCTTGACCGCGATGGAGGCCAGCGGCGAGCCCCCGAAGTACAGCTCGGTCTCAAAGATATGCTGTGTGCCGCCGATGAGCCGGTAGTCGAATCGAACCGCCTTCTCGTCAAAGAGCGGGGTGATCCGCACCCCCTCGATGTAGCTTTGCCCGACACGCTCCAACCAGACGCTCTGCCAGATGCCGGTGCTGTGCATGAAGAAGATGCTCTTCGGCTCCTCCTCCCAATACTGTTTGCCCCGCGGTTGCTCCAGGTCGAGCGGGTTATCCTCGACGTGGACCATGATCTCGTTGGCACTGTCCCAGTTGACCAGCGGGGAGATGTCGAAGGAGAAGGAGCACTGCCCCCCTTCATGAGAGCCACAGAGGTTTCCATTGATGTAGACGCGGCAGGAATAGTCCACAGCCCCAAAGTGCAGCAGCACGCGCTGACTGCGGTCGCTGTCATCGAGCACAAACGACCGACGATACCACACCGTATCGTGAAACGCACGCTCCCCGATACCGGACATCGTTGACTCGTAGACAAAGGGAACGATGATCGATCGGTCGAAGGTCGGCTCATCAAAGGAAAATTCCCACGTCCCGTTGAGAGACTGCCACGCCTCCCGGACAAAATTCGGTCTCGGATACTCTGCTCTATACATCACACTCATCTATTCCTCCACGAGTCACTCTCTCAGTCATTGCATGCAACCGTGATATCAGCCCAATCGACGAGGGCTGCTTCAAGGCGAAGGCCGACCCGTCCATACAGCAATGGGTCCGCCTCATCGTCATAGTGCAGTTCGTACCGTCCATCGACAATCGCTGTTATATGATAGCCCTCCACCGCTATCGTGATCTTAATCGGTCGTCCCAGATGAAGGGAGTGGAAGCATGCGGCCAGCGTCTCCCGGTCGTAGCGGTGCTTGGAGAGTATGATCGTATTGCTGCTGATCATCAGGCTATAGCCCAAGAAGAAGTCGATGCCCAGCACCCGGTCCCTCCCCTCTCCTCCCTCACTGCTCTCCGTTGCCCGGAAGACCAGGCCGAACGAGCCGCCGGCGGCCAGTTGGTTGCGGCGGATCACCGCCTCTATACGGGTCGAGCTCATCCATGGTGAGCCGAAGAGGTACTTGCCGTATGAACCACGGGGAGAGAACTTCTTCGCATACACACGCCGGGGTGCCTTGGGGTGGATCACCAAACGCGCTGTCTCGATCGGGCAGCGCTGCACCCCCTTCTTCAGGCGATGGACACTGCCTTCGATGTGCACACCGGATGCGTCCCGTACAAAGCGATGGAAGAGGTACGAGCCACCCGTGCTTGCGGCAAGGTAGGATGGACCATTCTGTGCTCTTGCGATGGGCAGTGGCCGCACCATCGTCGAGAGCGGGCGCGTTGGACGGGCCTCCGTGACCTGCAGATGCAGCACTTCAAGATCTGCGCTGCACTCGATCGGTGCCGGGGTGAGGGCGCCCATGGGTATTCGGGCGACGACCATGGCATCGAATGTGAGGGAGAGGATGGAGAGGTCGGTCTCCAAAAGCAGGCTATGGGCACCGCCGAGCGTGAGCGGGTGCGGCAGCCGGCAGGTGGTGCTGCCCTCATCGCTTGAAAGGTGGAGCGCATCAGCGCTACGGCATTCGAGGCGCAGCGGCCCTGCGTGGATGATAAATGGCAACGTATGGGCGACGATGATTGCCTCGACCACCGCCGAGTCGAGGGTGAACCGCGTCTTTGACCGTCGCATTCCAGGACTCAGCGGAGACGCCTCCCATTCGATGGGGAGACTTCCCGCCATCGGCTCGCTGCCATAGGTGGGCAACAGTGGCGCCGGTTGCTCGTCGATGCGGTAATCGAGCAGCTGTACCGCTCCATCTGAAAAGAAGATGGGGATGAGGTTGAGGTCGCGGCTCCTGTCGGCGTTGAGGTTGTGGTAGCAGAGGTAGTGATAGGTCAGGTCGGGTGCCTTGACGGTACTGCAGTGCCCGAGCCCCACCGAGCTGCCTTCGGTATGGACCAACAACGGCCCCTCCTGTACCGGGGCAAAGGGACCGAGCGGGGAAGCGGCGACGGCGCAGTAGATCCGGTACCCTTTCGAGAGGAAGTGGTTGCCGCAGTAAGTCAGGTAGTAGAGCCCCTCCTCCTTGATGATCTGCGGCCCCTCCGTCCAACCGATGGTGGTGGGATGGACCAGCAGGTCTTGGTCGGGGGTCACGGGGTCGAGCATCCGACACCCCATGATCCCTCGGTCATCGGCCCAGTAGAAGTAGAGCTGGCCATCATCATCGACGAACGGAGAGCCGTCGAGATGACGGGCCAAGTCCTTCTTCACTACCCGGAACGGGCCGGTGGGTGTGTCGCTGGCAAGGACCCAGTGCCCCGTCCCCGATGGTGAGGTGTAGAGGTAGTAGGTACCCTCCCACCGGATGACCTCGGGGGCGAAAGGCACCAAATTCCCGAAGGTCCCCGCCGCAACGGTCGGTCCCTCGCTCTGCCAATCGATTAAATTGAGAGAGCTGTGGCAGAGCAGCTGAGGATGGGTGGCCCAGAGGTAGTAGCGCCCCTCAAAGCGGGCGATGAACGGGTCGGGTCGCTCACAGTCGAGCAGGATGGGATTGCAGAACGTCCTCATGCCGCTACCCCTTGATCCCGGTCAGGGCGAAGGAATCGACGAAGTGCTTTTGGGCGAGGATGAAGAGCAGGAGGACCGGCAACACGGCGATGAGGGAGGCCGTCATGACCATGGGGATGTCGGTTTGCTGGAGATAGTGGGAGTTCATCATGGCGATGGCGACCTGGACGGTCTGCCGCTCCTGTGAATGGGTGAAGATCAAGGGGCCCATATAGTCGTTCCACGTGTTCATGAAGAGCAGGATGGTGTTGGCGATGATGGCGGTCTTCATGAGCGGCAGGTAGATCTGTCCATAGATGCGCAGATAGGATGCGCCGTCGATCTTGGCGGCGTCCATCAGGTCGTTGGGCAGCCCGGTCAGGTACTGGCGCAGGAAGAAGATCATGTTGATGTTGCACAGGGAGGCGGGGATGATCATCGGCAGCAGGGTGTCGATCCACTTCAGCCGTGAGAACAGCACGAATTGGGGCACCAGCAAGACCACCAGGGGGATCATCATCGTGGAGAGCAGGATGGAAAAGAGCACTTTCTTCAGCGGTACATACAGTTTCGCGAAGGCGAAGGCGGCCATCGAGGAGGTGAGGGTGGCGAAGACGAGGACCGTAGCGGAGATGATCGAACTGTTGCGGATTCCCGTCAGCAGGTTGGAGACCTTCCATACGTTCTTCCAATTCGACCAGTTCAGTGGATCGGGGATCCACTTCGGCGGAATGGTGTAGACCAGGTTGGAGAACTTGAGCGATGTGCTGACCATCCAAAAGAACGGCAGGACCATGGTGGCGGCGCCGCAGAGGAGGACAAACCAGACGAGGAGGCGCAACGCCGTCCGCTTGATGGAAGCCATGTTATTCCCCTTCATAGACCCACCACCGTGAAACAGAGAGCTGAATGAGCGTCAGGATGAGGATGAAGAGGCCGAAGAGCATGGCGGTGGCGCACGCATACCCCATCTGGCTCGATTGGAATGCCTTCTGCCAGATATAGTAGACGATGGTCGCCACCCCATACTCCCGCCCGCCATCGGGGGCGAAGAGTTGGACTTCGATGAATGTCTGCAGCGAGCCGATCAACCCGACGACCGCAAGGTAGAAGGTCGTGGGGGTGATCAGGGGGAGCGTAATCTTGAAGAACTGTTGGGTCCCCGATGCGCCGTCGATTTTGGCCGCCTCATAGTAGACGGCGGGAACGCTCTTCAGCACGGCGAGGTAGTAGATCGAGATGATGCCGATGAACTTCCAGCTGATCATGATGACGATCATCCGCTTCGTCCACATCGGGTCATTGAGCCAATCGTGCTTGGCGAATCCCAGCGACGAGAGCGCGTAGTTGACCAGACCGAACTCCGTATTGAAGAGCCACTTCCAAATGATCGTCAGCGCGACGATCGAAGAGATGTACGGCAAGTAGTAGAGGACCCTGAAGAGCCGTTCCCACGGTATCTTCTTATGACACGCATAGGCGAACAGGAGGCCGAGGATCAAGTAGATTGGAATCGGGATCAGCATGTAGAAGGTGTTCTTCAGGGCGATCCAGAACTTCGGGTCAGCGAGCAGCTTCTGGTAGTTGCGAAGGCCCACCACGCTGCGCTTTGGGGAGAGGATATTCCAGTTGGTGAAACTGGCATACACACTGATCAAAAGCGGGAGTGCAAAGAACACTACAAAGTATATGATGGTCGGGGCGAGGAAGAGCAATCCCGCCGCTCCCTCTCTCCGCTTCATCGTATTGCCTCGATTCATACACCCCCGCCTTCATAAGCTCCCGCACCCGACGTACATCAAGCGCGGGAGAGTCCATATGCCAGTCTCCCACCCGTCTCGACTAGAGTGAGAATTCTTTGCTCAATTCGATGCTCTCGTCAAGCAGTGCTTGGAGGCGCGGCTTCATCCGCTGGGTGAAGGAGCGCGCCGTCTCGCTGCCGTCGAAGACCGAGGCGACGTTTGCGTTGAACTCGGCGAACCAGTCCTGGGTGAAGGTCTTGGACTGGGAGGCTACGCGCGTGTGGTTCATCAAGACATCGAAGAGCACATCCTTGTGCGCCGGATCTTTGTCGAGCGTGGCAAACTCATTGTACGCCATATCCTTGAGCATCGGAATCGCCTGCCCCTTCTGATACGCGGTGCGCTGCGAATCCTCATAGAAGGCGAGGTAGGCGGCGAGGTTGAAGGCCTCCTGCGGATGCTTGGTCTTGCTGGAGACGCTGAGCCCTGCGCTGCCGAACCAAATCTCGCTCTTGCCGGTGCGTGGGCTGACCGGCCAGTTCATGACATCAAAGGTGAAGTCACAGTTCTGCCAGAAATCCCCCAGGCTCCAGGTCCCGGCACCGACCATGGCAAGCTTGCCCTGCTTGAACCGGTCGTAGTCGTTGAGTGAGCCGCTCTCCGCGATGGTCGGCACGACCTGGTGGACAAGGCGGAGGTCGGCCATCCACTGGAGCGCCTCAACAAACGCCGGCTCGTCGATCAACACCGTGCTCAGTGTCTCCTGGTCGATGAACTCCGCTCCGTTGGACCACACCGCCGACTCGAGCGAATAGGCGCCGCTTCCATACACCTTGTTCTCCCCGCTGCCGGAGGTCAGCTTCCGTGCCGCCGCAAGGTAGTCGTTCCAGTCCCAGGGGTTCTCTTTCGTCGGCGGAACCACGCCCGCCTTCTTGAAGAGATCGACGTTGTAGAAGATCGGGAAGACGCTCACGTCCTTGGGCAGTGCATAGACATCACCCTTGCCGAGCATCGTCCCATCGTAGCGGTAGAGATCGATGATCTGGTCCCAGACATTGTCGCGCTCGAAGATCTCGTTGCTGTTGACGAACTGGGAGAGGTTCAACAAGTTCCCCGTGGCGGTGTACTTCATGAAGTTGTCGATCATGCAGTAGAAGACATCCGGTGGTGAACCGGCGCCGATCATCGACTGCAGCTTCGTATCAAACTCATTGTCTGCCACGACGATGTACTCGACCTTCACATTCGGGTAGGCCTTCTCAAAATCGGCGATCATCGTGCGATAGGTGTCGATCTCGGCATCGGTGCCCCAGCCCATGAATGTGAGCTTGACCTGGTCCGATGGGGCCGCTTCCTTCTTGCCTGCTGCTGAGAGCGGGCTGAGGGAGAGCAACACCAAGCAGATGATCAGTGAAAATGTGGTGAACTTCTTCATGTCTCTTCTCCTTTGTTTGATGGTATTAAACCATAATTTCTATTCTTATCTCAGGTACAGCATAGCATATGTCGGGTATGTGTCAATATTTTTGTTTGTTTTCCCGCATTACTCTCCGATTACCCGCTATAAAGAACAGTATTCTTGGATTAATACAAAACCTTTGACGCCTCTGTTCTCATTTTCCTAGTCCATTATCCTCTCTGTGCTATACTGTGGTCACAGAGGAGGCCGTGATGGCAAAAGTATTGATGGTCCATGCAGACGATGAAGAACAGTTGAGGCGCGTCGCCTACGCCCTCTCCTCGGTGCAACGCATCCAGATCTTGAAGCTGCTCTATTACCACAGCTACAACGTCAAGGAAATCGCCGAGATGCTGGACATCCCGCCTTCGACCACCGCGCTGCACATCAAGGAGCTGGAGAAGGCCGATCTGATCCAGACCAAGCAACAACCGGGCAAGCGCGGTTCGATGAAGATCTGCAGCCGCAAGAACGACTACGTGAACATCAAGCTCTCCGGGAAGGCCTCCAACATCAACCAGGTGACGACCTTCTCCCTGCCCATCGGATCCTACACCGACTGCATGGTCACCCCCACCTGCGGCTTGGCCGATGAGCACCAGATCATCGGGTTTGAGGATCTGCCGAGCAACTTCTTCCTTCCGGAGCGAATCAATGCGAAGTTGTTGTGGACTTCCAGCGGCTGGGTTGAGTACAAATTCCCCCTGCCTTCTCAGTATCAAGAGATTCCCAAGGAGTTGATGATTACCTTCGAGGGGTGCTCGGAGGCACCGAACTTCAAGGAGGATTGGAAGAGCGACATCACCATCTGGATCAACGGGGTGGAGTGCGGCACCTACCAAAGCCCCGGTGATTTCGGCCTCAGACGCGGCAAACTCAATCCCGCGTGGTGGGACGACGGGGTCTCACAGCATGGGGAGTTGATCACCATCACCATCGACAGCGAGCACACCATCATCAACTCGAAGATCACCTCCTCGGTGTGTGTGAAGGATCTCGGCCTGGATCTGGGAACTCCGGTCACCCTGCGCATCGGCAACAAGGATGGGGCAAAGTACATCGGGGGCTTCAATCTCTTCGGTTCCAAATTCGGTGACTACAACCTCGACTTGGAGATTTCCTGCATCTATTGACCACAGCCCCCCTACTCAGCGGTGCTGAGGATCCGGTCCATCTCCTCATGGACCGCCTCGGTGTACTCCCCGAAGTCGAAGAGCGGCCTGAGACGGCGGAAGAGCGGTTTGACGAAGTGGTTGAGCAGGTTCTGGTTCTCCTCCAGCGTCGACTTCTCCAAGAGCGCCATGACCGTCACCTCGGAGGGTGAGTAATAGGTGCCGACCTCGACGAAGCCGAACTTGCGGTAGAGGCGGATGGTCTTCGCATCATCGGCGAAGACATCGATGACCAGCTCCTTCACCCCGAGGGCGCGGGAGAGGAGGAAGACGAGGATGATGAGGCCGATGGAGGCGCTGGTGTTGCGCATATGCGGTAGGACGGCGAGGCGGATGATCTCGGCGCACCGGTCGGTCTTGAGGATCGGGGTGATGTCGAAGGATGAGGCGATGGGCAGCGGCCAGAAGTGGTCGCTGGTCACCAAGCTGACGGTTCCCACCGGCTGCAAGCCTTTGAAGGCGAGGATGTGGATAACATTCTCATCCTCGCAGCGTTTGATCGAGTCGTCGAGGTACCCCTTCTCACCGACGAGGACCTTGCGTTGGATGAAGAAGACATCATCGAGCTCACTCTTTTCGGTGGCGAGGTGGAAGCGGATCTCCTCCCGCTTCTCCTCGCTGGAGGCGAAGAGGGTGGTGAACTCACTGCCGACGCCCACCTCACTCTGCACCCTGATGCGTCCTCCGATCCGCTCCATGATGGTATAGCAGTTGGAGAGCCCCAAGCCGGTGCCCGCCCCCGGCTCCTTGGTGGTGAAGAAGGGGGTGAAGATCTCCTTGATATGCTCCTCGGGGATCCCGCCCCCGGTATCGGCGATCTTCACCTGGGCATACCCATCCTTCTCGAGGCAGGTGAGGGTGAGCACCCCCTCCCCCTCCATCGCCTGCAGGGCATTGACGATGAGGTTGAGGAAGAGCTGCTGCAGCTGGGCCTCGTTCGCCTCGATGATGGGCAGGGCATGGTAGTTGCGCTTGATCTCGATGGCGCGGTGGTCGCCCCCGCGCAGGGCGAGGCGGAGGGCGAACTCCAGCGTCTGCACCAACGCCACCGGCTCGCTCTTCACCCCCTCTTCCTTGCGGCTGTAGATGGCCAACTCATTGATGACGTTGCTCGCCCCCTTGGCGTAGGTGAGGATGTCGTTGAGATACTCCTTGCTCTGCTCGTCCCTCTCGTCCCCCAGCATGATCTCGGCGGTGCCCATGATGCCGGCGAGCGGGTTGTTGAGCTCGTGGGCGATGCCGCTGGCGAGCGTCCCGATGCCGGCCATCTTCTCGGTGCGCACCAACTCCTGCTGCAGGTGGCGGTGTTCGGTGACATCGGCGATGATCTCGATGAAGACCGGACGGCTCCGGTCCGCCGAACGCACCGAGTGGAACTGGAAGGAGAGGTAGTGGGAAGAGAGCTCCACCTCGTCCTCCTGCATCATGCCGGTGTGGATGGCCTCTGGGCCGAGGCAGTGGGCACACGGACGGTCGCGGCCAAAGAACGACTCATAGCACTTGGAGCCGATGAGCTGGCCCCGCCCTCTTCCCACGAAGTTGAGCGCTGCGCTGTTGGCTTCCTGGATGGTATAGCGTTCGTCGATGAGACAGACCGGACTGGCGATGCCGTTGAAGATCGCCTCAAGCTTGTTGTTGCTCATCGCCAGCTCTTCGCCCTGGACGCGCAGGCGCTCGAAGGAGAGGGCGTTCTCCAGGCTCAGGCTGCAGTGGGAGGCGAGGATCTCCAGCGCCTCGCGCTCAAGCGGGGTGATCATCGTCTTTACGTGGTCGTACCCCATGAGGATGTACCCGCACGCCTCGCCGCGGCAGGCGAGCGGGATGATGACATCCACCGGCGGGATCGAAGCGCTGATGGTCCACGGCTCCTCCTCTACATTCGCACAGTAGACGACGGAGGGGTGGTCGGCCATCCCGGCGGGAAAGGCGAGCTCCACCACGCTCCCCACCGCCGTGCAGGAGGGGCACCGCTCCTCGGCGATGAGGAAGAACTGATGGTCTTCCCGCCTCCGGCGGGCGACGAAGAGCACCCACTCGCATCTCATGCCCGCGGCGAGGCTTTTGACGACCTCCTCACCCAACTCGGTGAGATGGACGATCGTCGTGAGCCGGCGGCTGAGCTCCCGGATGGTCTTCTGGTATGGGTGTCGGTGCGGCAACACCACCGTGTCGATGAAGTAGAGCGCGAGGTTTCTCAACGGATAGACGATGATGAGGGTGGCGATGCCGAGGATGAAGGAGAGGGAGAGGGTGTTGCTTGCTTTGAACTGGGTGGAGAAGCGCTGGATGATGAAGAAGATCGCGAGGTAGGTCAGCGATGAGACGGCGAAGAGGATCGTCGAGTAGAGGACCGTGATGGCCGCCTTCGAGTAGTTGATGAGCTTGTACTTATAGATCGAATAGAAGAGCAGTACGGCGTTGACCGCCGCAGCAAAGATGTCGACGGGGTATTTTCCCACCGCGGGGAAGACGTTCAGGAAGATACCGATGAGCATGACCATCACGCCGATCAGGGGGAGGGTGAGGTTCTTGCGCGCCTGTTTGTCGTGGCGCCAATCGGCGCCGAAGAGCAGCAAGAGGATCGTGATGATGAGGTAGACGTAGCTGAGCGAGTAGGCCGAGAGCGCCCCGTCGGCGAGCTGGTAGAAGAAGACGCCGTCGACGAAGCCGGCATCGCTGACGATCGAGCCGGAGAAGTTGAGGTACATCAGCGGGATGATGAGCAGGTAGCTGAGGTTGATGAGATAGCGCACCGCCTTGTTGCGGATGGAGAGCATGTCGACGACGAAGGAACAGAGGCCGAAGGGGACGGAGAGCAGTCCTACCAGCATGATGCGGTTCCAGAAGAGCGGGGTCATGACGGGGCTGTTGAGGTGCATCATCATCGAACCGAAGGACCAGACGGCGACAAAGATCATGTAGAGCTGGAAGGACCAATAGAAGCGGTCTTTCTTGTATTGGAAGAAGCCAAAGATGACAAATGTCACATATAGCACAACAGCAACGGCGGGAATGATCGCGGAGATGTCAAAATGCATGAAGAGCCTCATTTT
>ENA-UOUL01003470-UOUL01003470.1-bioreactor-metagenome-genome-assembly--contig:-NODE-3470-length-16049-cov-4.082269_pt1 | contig 16049 bp, 13 predicted proteins | sample MGYA00249838_ERZ747220 | MGnify/ENA primary metagenome ERZ747220 (study PRJEB28778, sample SAMN05720191) | bioreactor metagenome | isolation source: Anaerobic biogas reactor | place: USA:Washington...
CTACGCTGCTCTGGAGCTGGCGGGCAACTGCTAGCCGACTCTGGACGCCTCGCCAACAACAGCGAACTCAGTCGCGTTGGGATCGTAGGGACTCCCAGCGACATCGCCCCATCGCTCCACGACCCGCAGCCCACGGCCAGCATCCGTCGGGTGCGCATCGAGTTCCTGAGCCGCCTGTACATCGCGCGCCTGCTCGGCGTTCCGACCGCCCCGATCGTGCGGGCGCAGAAGGCCGCCTGCGAGGACCAGTTGGCGGCGCTCCTGGAGCAGCAGGCCGCCGCCGCGCCGGGGATCGCGAAGCGCGACCCGGACGCCGTGCAGTCCGTCGCCGAGGGGCTCGTGATGACCGGCATGGCGATGGCGTTCGCGCAGGTCTCGCGCCCGGCGTCGGGGCTCGAGCACTACTTCTCGCACGTCTGGGAGATGCTCGCGCTCGAGCGCAAGGTCCCCTACGACCTGCACGGCATACAGGTCGGCGTCGGCACGATGCTGACGATGGACATCTTCGAGGAACTGAAGAAAATCCGCCCCGACCGCGCGGTTGCGGAAAAGCACATGCGGGCGTTCGACGCTCGGAAGTGGGAGGCGGAAATCCGGCGCATCTTCGGCGCGACCGCGGGCGAGATACTGCGGATCGAGCAGAAGTTCAGGAAGAACGACCCGGCTTCGCACGCGGAGCGGCTGAACGTCATACTCGACCGCTGGGAGGAGATTCTGCGCGCGGTCGACGAGGAGCTTCCGGAGCTTACGTGGCTCGAAAACCTGCTGAAGCCGACCGGCATGCCGCTGACGCCCGAGGAAATCTCGGTCCCGCGGCAGGACGTCCGCGACGCGTTCGTCGGCTCGCGCGACATCCGCGACAAATACCTCGTCAGCACGCTTATCTGGGACCTCGGGCGCATGGACGAGTTCGCGGAGCGTCTGCTGCACCCATGACGGACGTCGTGCGCGCCGGGGCGTTTGAAATCCCGGTGCTGTATGAGGACAACCACATCTTGGCGGTCGTGAAACCGCCGAACATGCCCGCGCAGGCGGACAGTTCCGGCGACGAGGATCTTTTGTGTATTCTCAAGGGCTATATTGGGTATAAATATCATAAGCCCGGAGAGGTGTACCTCGGCCTCGTCCACCGACTCGACCGCCCGGTCGGGGGCGCGATGGTGTTCGCGAGAACTTCAAAGGCGGCGGCGCGGCTTTCGGAGGCGTTCGCGAGGCACGCGCAGGACCGGCGCTACCTCGCCGTCTTGCAGGGAGAGCTCGGTTCCCCGCGGACGCTCGAGGACTTCCTCCTCAAGGGCGAGGACGGCATGGTGCGCGTGGTCGACCGGGACGCGCCCGGCGCGAAGCTCGCGCGGCTTTCAACCTCCCCGCTTGCGGTCCGGAGCGGCCGGACGCTCGCGGAGGTCGAGCTGTTCACCGGGCGCTCGCACCAGATTCGCGTGCAGCACAAAAACGCCGGCCTCCCGCTCTGGGGCGACGCGCGCTACGGCGGCGGCAAGCCCGGGCAGCAGATCGCGCTGTGGGCGCACCGGCTGGGCTTTATGCACCCGACGCTTCGCGAACCGGTGCGGCTCAAGTCGCTGCCGCCGAACGACGGAGCGTGGGCGGAATTCTACGATGTGATCGAGGGACTGGGATGAGCAGGGCCAACCGCTACGGGTTTGTATTTCTGTGCTGCGTGCTGGCGATTCCGACGTGCGTGTACGGCCTGGGGCTTTTGCGCGCGGACGAGCCGTGGGTGGCGCTGCTCGCGGGCGCGCTGCTCGGCGCGGCGCACGTCGTGCTCCGGCCGATCCTCCGGATCGCGACGAAGCCGCTGGGCTGCGTGACGCTCGGGCTGTCGGGCTTCGCGATCGACGTCGGCCTGATCTACGCGTGCGCGCATTTCCTGAGCGGCTTCTCGGCGCCGAAGCTGCTCGACGCCGCGCTCGCGGCGCTGCTCGTCAACGCGGCATGCCTGATCGTCGGGGGAAGACACTAAAGGAGGGACCACGGATGAGGAAGATCGCCGTTTCGCTGCTCGCGCTGCTCCTTACATTGACCGCCTTGCCCGGACTTTCCGAGGCCGGGGACATCGCGCTCGAGGACGCGAGCTTTGCCCGAACCATCTTTGAAATCAGCGCGAACTTCGGGGAATACGAGGGGCGGACGCTGACGATGTCCGGCTATGTGATCGCCAACGAGGGAAACGAGGTCGCGCCGTTCTCGGTGAACCGCGACTACGGCTGCTGCACGGACGAGCTCGCGCCCTACGGCTTCGACTGCGCGTGGGACGGCGGGATTCCCGCGGCGGACGCGTGGGTCACGGTCACGGGAACGATCGGCCGCTACGCGCGCGACAACGGCTACACGTACCTGCTCCTGACGCTCTCCTCGCAGGACCAGCGCGCCACCGAGGCTGCGCTCCGTTCCAGTTACGAGGATTCCGTAAGGGAGTACCAGCGTCTGTCCGAGCTTCAGAAATCAGGCGGCGTCTCCAAGTCGCAGGTGGAGCAGGCGCTCTCCCGCATGAAGAGCGAGGAGGCGAGACTTCAGGCGTCGCGCTCCACCCTCTCGCGCACGCAGCTCAGGGCGAGTATCGACGGTATCGTCGCCTCGCGCATGATCGAACCGGGAGAGGTGGCGGGCGAGAACAAACCCCTGCTCACCGTCATCGATCTGAAGGATCTTGAGGCGGAGATCATGGTCTCCAGAAGGGACATCATGAGTCTCAGCACGGAGACTCCGGTAGAGGTCGTCTCCGACGGCGCCCGCGCAATGGGCGTTATCCGGAGGATCAGTCCGGAGGCGGCGCCGGGGTCGGGACTGTACACGGTCGTCGTCGGCCTCAACGGGCTTGACATACTTCCAGGAACGCACGTCGAGGCTCGATTCCTCGTGGAACGGCGGGAGAACCTGCTCGTCGTCCCCTCGGATATCGTCCAGCGGCGCGGCGACAAGGCGTACGTCTATGTCGTCGAGGGCGACAGGGCGAAACTTCGAGAGATCGTCCCGGGCGAGGGGCAGAACGGATCCCTCTCCGTAGACGCCGGTCTTTCTGAAGGAGACCTCGTGGCCGTCAGGGGGCACAACCTGCTGTATGAGAACGCCCTCGTCACCATAACCAGGGAGGACGCCGCCGGCTCGGCAGGCAAATAACCATGGGCGGTCTCGTACGATTCTGCATAAAGCGCCCGGTGTTCACCTGGGCGATGGTCCTTGTTCTCGTCCTCCTCGGGGTAAGCAGCTACAACCAGCTTGCGGTGGCCCTGCTTCCAAAGGTGGATATCCCCGTGGTGGTGGTCCAGACCGTCTACCGGGGAGCGAGCCCCAACGAGATCGAACAGCTGGTGACGAAGCCCATCGAGGACGCCATAGCTGACCTGGAGGGTCTTGACAAGATCACGAGTTATTCGGCGGAGAGCAACTCCTTCGTGGTCCTTGAGATGGAAGTGGACGTGAACGTCGACCAGGCCCTCGTGGACGTGTCCAACAAGGTAAAGTCGGCCAGGAACAAGCTTCCTGACGGTGTGGACGAGCCCATCTTCAGGAAGGTGGACATCAACGCCCAGCCCTTTCTTGTTGTCGCCTTCACAAGCTCCCTTCCCGAGAAGGAAGCGAAGAAGGTTATCGAGGACAACATCGTTCCCCGTCTCTCCAGGGTGGACGGGGTCGGCCAGACCAGCGTGACGGGGGGCCGGGACAGGGAGGTTCGGATATTGCTGGACCCCGTGGCCCTGAATGAATACCGGGTGAGCATCCAGACCCTTGCGGCGGTGGTGGCGGCAAACAACGTCACCAATCCTTCCGGCTACATCACCCAGGAGAAGGACGAGACGTGGCTCCGCCTTATCGGCGAGTTCAACCGGGTCGAAGAACTGGAGAACATCATGATCCCCACGGCATCGGGCAACCCGGTGCGGGTCCGGGACCTGGGAACGGTGGTGGACGGCGAGCAGGATGTCCGGTCCATCGCCCGGGTGAACGGAAACTCGGTGGTGCAGCTCCGGATCAGCGCCCGCCCCAATTCCGACGTGGTGAGGGCGGGGGAGCTCGTGAAGAAGGAGCTCGACAAGATATTAAAGACCATGCCGGACTTCACGGCGGAGATCCCCTTCGACGACACGAAGTTCATCGAATCGTCGGTGAAGAACGTGCTCCGGGACATGGGGGCCGGTATCCTTCTCACCGTGGTGGTGCTGTACCTCTTCCTCAAGCGGTTCTCGGCTACGTTCATCGTCTCCGTGGCCATGCCGGTGGCTCTTTTCGCCACCTTCATGCCCATGGCCATGCACGGCTACTCCCTGAACATCATGAGCTCCCTGGGGCTTGCCATCTCCATGGGCGTCCTGGTGAACAACTCCATCCTCATCATCGAGAACATCTACCGCTTCCGGGACATGGGGTACTCCCCCGAGGAGGCGGCGGAGAAGGGGACGGTGGAGATCTCCCTGTCGGTCATTGCGGGAACGGCCACGAACCTCGGGGTATTCCTGCCCGTGGCCATCATGAGCGGGATCGCGGGGCAGTTCCTGGTGCAGTATGCCATGACCATCGTGTACGCCACCCTTTTCTCCCTGTGGGTCTCCCTGACCCTCACGCCGTCCATGGCCGCACGGTTCAAGCCCGACAAGGGAATTCCAAGGATCGGGCGCATTCTCTGCGGGTGGTGGGACTGGGTCTACTCCGGTTTCGAGGAGTTGTTCCTCTTCTTTCTGAGGCGGGCTCTTGCCCATCCTGTCATTACCATATTTCTTTTCCTGGGGCTCACCTTAGGGGCCTTCAAAATGGGTGGGCTTATAGGTTCCGAGATGATGCCCCGCACCGACAGCGGTGTCATGACGGTCAATATCACCCTGCCGAGCAACACCCCGGTGTTCGTGACCCGGGAACGGGCGAAGGAAATCGAGGATCACATCAGGCAGACCCTTCCCTCGCTGAAATATGTCGTCTCCACCGTGGGCGCCTCGGGACGGAACCAGGGGACCCACAAGGCGACCATCGAGGCCTATTTCACCGAAGATCCCGGCCGCCCCTCCACCATTGAGATGGCGGACCGCATCCGCCCCTTCGTGAACGCCATGCCCGGCGTGGACGGTTCGGTCAGCGGCTTCCGGCAGAACATGGGGGGCGGAAAGCCCATCCAGCTTGTGGTCAGGGGAGAGGAGCTCGAAACCCTCTACCGGATCGCGGAGACCATAAGGGACCGCATCCGCCATGTGCCCGGCATCGTGGACGCCGGCATCGACGTGGAAATGGGCAAGCCGGAGCTGCAGATCCTGCCCGTGAGGTGGAGGCTCTCCCAGTTCGGCATCGACATGACCACCCTCTCCCACGTGATTTACGGCTATCTTGTCGGCATGGACGCAGGGAAGTTCCGCCAGGAGGGCTTCGAGTACGACATCAAGGCCCGGATCAGCCCGGACAAGGCGAAGGATATCTTCAAGGTCCAGGATCTACCCATCATGACGAACTACGGCCTCATGCCGCTGAAGGAGTTCGCCGAGGTGCAGTGGAGGGACGGCCCCACGGAGGTCGTCCGGAAAGACAGGCAGAAGGCGGTCACCGTCGAGGCCGACGCCCGCTATATCAGCGTCGGGGAAGCCACCGCCAACGCCCGCCGGGCCATAGCGGACCTCGACCTTCCCGAGGGATATTCCATCGACTACGGGGGAGACGCGGAATTCATGGAGGAGACCTTCGGGGAACTCGGCCAGGCGCTCTTCATCGCCATCGGGCTCACGTTCATCATCATCGCGGCCATCCTCGAATCGTGGTTCTTCGCCTTCGTGATCATTCTCACGGTTCCCCTGTCGGCCCTCGGCGTCATTCCGTCCATGCTCCTCTCGGGGGTTTCCGTCTCCATGTTCGCCCTCATTGGTCTCATCATGCTGGTGGGACTGGTGGTGAACAACGCTATCGTGGTCATCGACTACGCAGAGGTTCTCAGGAGGGATGAAAACATGCCGGCTTCCCAGGCAATCTGGAAGGCATGCTCCGTCCGGCTCAGGATGCTCTTCATGGCCATATCCGCCGCGGTCATCTCCATGGTCCCCCTGGCCCTGGGAACGGGGCAGGGAGGCGCCCTGCGGCAGCCCATAGCGTTCGTATCCATAGGCGGTCTCATCGCGGGAGGCATCATCGCCCTGCTGGTCGTTCCGGCGGTCTACGAACTCTACTGGAGTGTCCGCGACCGGTGGGCGGCGAAAAGAACCGCCGCTCCGGCCGGAGATCAGTAACCGGGGCATCAGTGTACAAAAACGGGCTCCTTCCTTTTCGGAAGGAGCCCGTTTTTTCCGACTGAACCGGAGAAGGGGAGAATCAACCAAAAATGGCCTTCGGGATCATGCCGTGGATGCCCTTGTCGCCGTCCACCACCTGGGTGACGCGGAAATCGGCGGCGAGGCTGCACAGGGAGTAGGCCTCCTCCCTGGAGAGTCCCTTTTCCCGCATCAGGAAGGAGACCGCTTCACGGATGGCCATTTTCATGGCCTCGTCCAGGTCGGGGTGGAAGCCCATGACGATCCAGTGGTCCGGCGTTTCGGCGAGGGGGTAATGGAGCTTCATGTCCTTCCGGACAACGAACTGGAGCTCCGCTTCCTCGAAGTAGGTCTCCGCTGCTGCGATGCTAACCTCGCCGTCTCCCTGGACGGCGTGGGCGTCGGCAGCCATGAAGAGGGCCCCCGGAACGTTCACGGGAATGAAGAGGGTCGTTCCCTCCGTGAGTTCCTTGTTGTCCATGTTCCCGGCGAAGTAGCCCGGGACGGCGGGGGGCAGCACCTCGCCGGGGCGGGGGGCCACGGCCATGGTGCCCAGGAACGGCCGGGTCCGCAGCGTCACCCCGGGGGCGAATTCAATGGTCTTCCTGTCCTCCGAGAGGTAGAGGGGTTTCAGGAAACCCCTGCTGAATCCCTCGGGCAGGCCGCCGATGTTCATATGGTCCGGGTAGATATGGGTGACGGCGTGTTTCCCGGGAACAAGGCGCCTGATCCGCACTTCGAGGGTGTCGCCGGGCTCGGCCCCGTTGATGTGGAAGGGGCCGGTAAAGGCGTAGACGCCGGTCCCTTTTTCCTTCATCTCCGTTCGGAGGGCCAGCATATCGTCGAAGGTCATGTCCGGAGAAAGATTCCCCGCCATGAGCATGACCGTGTTGAAAACAACCGTGTCTCCGTCGTCGATGACGAGGGCGGGGGGTATATCGGCCCGGAGCGGGCCGTTGTAGGCCTGTTCCTTGGTGATGAAGAACGTGTGGGTTCGTGCGAGTCCCGCCGATGGGGCGAGCAGAAGAAAGGCAAGGGCGGAAACAAGCAGCAGCGGGAAAAACATGGGTGTGCACCTCCGAAGAAAGGATTCTGTATGGTGCGAGTATAGCATTTCATCTCCCGGTTTTGACAGGGCGATCAGGAACCGGAACACCGGCTGGACGGAAATCAGGCCCTTGCATATAGGGTGGTGAAAACTTATAATTTTGATATTGATTTAATTATAAAATTTATAAATGAACCAAATAAAAACGAAAATATAAAATATTTACAAGCGGTTTTCGGAGGTTTTCCCATGACTGTCTCCCATGTGCGTGTCGTGCTTTGCCTCCTGTTCAGGGAAGGGAAACGTTCCCCGGAGGGTTTTCATCATGATTGAAAGGAACCTGTCCGCACAGGTCGAGCCAAATCCGTGCGGGCCCGAGATGCCCCGTCTCCTGGCCCGGATTTTCTCCACGCTCCTCGAAGCGGGGGAGGACAACAGGGACGCTGCTGTAGAAAGCGGCCTGAAGAGCCTCGGCGAATTTCTCCGGGTCGAGAGGAGTTATATTTTCCTTTTCAGGCGGGAGGACGGGGAAAAACTCATGGACAATACCCATGAATGGTGCGCTCCACGAGTGAGTTCGGAAAAAGCCCGCCTCCAGGCCGTGCCCGTGTCATGCATCTCCGGGACAATGGATTTGTTCGCCAGGGGGGAAGTCCTCACTATTCCCAGGGTTGAGGACCTTCCCGAGGAATTCCGGGCGGAGAAAGAGATTCTCGAAGCCCAGGGAATTCAGTCCGCCCTGATGGTGCCGCTGATGATCAACGGGAATCTCCGGGGATTTCTCGGGTTTGACGCCGTGCACAGGATCCGCGAGTGGTCGGGGGACGAAGCGGCTCTCCTGTCCCTGCTCGGCAAGATGTTCGCCGGAGCCTTCGAGCTGTGGGAACGGACTCGGCTTCTCAGGGAAATGAACGAAGACCTCGAGGGCAGGATAGCGGACCGGACAGAGGAACTCGGCCTGATCCTCCGCACCATGGACGAAGGGTATTTCGTCCTCGACGGGGGAGGCAATTTTCTCAAAGTGAACGAGGGCTTTTCCAGGATCTCCGGTTTTTCCGCCGGGGAGCTTCTCTCCATGTCCATCTTTGACCTTCTGAACGGAACCTTCCCGGGAGGATTGGTGGAAGAGCGCTCCGGGGACGGTCAAACTTCGGGAATCTCTTTCGAGACCATTATCAGCCGAAAGGACGGCTCCCGGAGGGATATTTCCGTGACCGGCCGTTTCCTTCCGGAAACGGGAACCTTCGCCGCTTTCGTCAGGGATATCACCGAACGGATACGCCGGGAGCGGACCATGAATTTCAGGGCGACCCACGACCCGCTGACCAATCTGCCCAACAGGCGATGCTTTCTCGAAAGGGTGGAACAGGCACTCAAAAGGGCTGCGGAAACCGGCGATTCCCTGGCGATAGCCATGGTAGACCTCAACCGTTTCAAGAGGGTGAACGACGCTCTTGGGCACGCCGAAGGGGACAAGGTCCTGGGGGAAATTGCCCGGATCCTCTCACGGGCCGTGAGGGACTCGGATACTGTGGCCCGGTGGGGTGGTGACGAATTCGTCATTTTGTTCGAGGGGGTTCGGGATGCCTCCGATGCCCTTGCCATGGCATCGAGGGTCTCGGACGCTGTGCGTGTTTCAAGGCCGATCCACGGGCGGGAATCGTTCGTTACGGCGAGCATCGGCGTGGCTCTTTGCCCCCGGCATGGGCACACTGCCGAAGAGCTGCTCCGGTGCGCCGACAAGGCAATGTACATGGTCAAGAACGGAAATGGAGGCTTTCTGCTCTATTCGGGGTGAACTCCCGAGCGCAGATTCCCGGTCCCGTCCAGACCTCCACCGAAGCGGGAGGGACGGCGAAGCGGACCGGCGATCCCGGATGGAGCCTCAGGGATTCGTAGGCCCCTGAAGAATGCTCCGCCTGCCACATGGTTCCGTCTTCGGCCGCCAGGTAGAGCCTGACTGAACTCCCGAGGGGAATGATCTCTTCCACTGTGGCCGTAAAGACATTGTCGCCCAGATCAGGGTCCACCTGAAGATCCGGGTAGAGAATCCGGATTCTGTCCGGCGCCACAAAAACCAGCCCCTCTCCCGGAAAAAGAGCCCCTCCGTCGAGATCCAGGCTGACCGCGTTCCCCTCGAAGCGGAAACCCCCTTCCCGGGAGACGATCTTTCCCCGAAAGAGGTTTCCCCACCCCAGGGCGTTCCAGGCCTCCCCCCGGGCGCCCCGTTCCCACAGCCGCCCCACGGGAAAGGATTCCGTCGTGGTCCCTTCTTTCATCACCGTCACCCGGTCGCCGAGGGAACACAGGTCCTCGATCTGGTGAGTGACATACACCATGGGGATCCCCGCTTCACGCCGGATGTCCCGGAGTTCCCGCCGGAGGCTCCTGCGGAGAGGGCCGTCCAGGGCGCTGAAGGGTTCGTCCAGCAGCAGCAGTTCGGGTTCGGCGGCCAGGGCCCGGGCCAGGGCGACCCGCTGGCGCTGCCCTCCCGAGAGCTTGTCGGGAGGGCGGTCCTCAAAGCCGGCCATCCTGACCCTCGCAAGCCATTCTCCGGCCCTTGCCCTCCCTTTTTTTCCGGGGGGCAGGGCGTAGGCCACGTTTTCCAGGGCGGTCATGTGAGGGAAGAGGGCCAGGTTCTGGAAGAGAAGCCCCACCTTCCTGTCCCTCGGGGGGACGTCGATTTTTTCTGCCGAGGAAAAGAGGACTCTTTCCCCGAGGGTGATCTTTCCTTCCAGCGGGCTCCTCAGTCCGGCCAGCGACCTGAGCGTCAGTGATTTTCCCGAGCCGCTCCGCCCGAAGAGCACCGCCGTCTCCGCCCCGACCTCCATGGAAACGTTCAGGGAAAATGTTCCGGCCGCATCCCGGAATTCAGCACGAAGCACGATGTCCCTTCCCCCCTTCCTCCAGCATCCGGACCGCGTAGAGGCTGGCGAGCCCCGCCCCCACGAGAAGCAGGGCTGCCCCATGGGCCCGGGCGAAGTTCAGGGTCTCCACCTGGTTGTAGATATAGAGGGGCAGTGTCTGGGTCCGTCCCGGAATATTGCCGGCGATCATGAGGGAGACGCCGAAATCGCCGAGAGCCCTGGCCGCCGAAAGGGCGAGCCCCACGAGGAGCGTGCGACGGGCCAGGGGCAGGGTGACGGTGAAAAAAACCGTGGATTCCTTTTTCCCCAGGGTCCTGGCGGCGTCCTCGAGCTCCGGGTCCACCGAGGAAAAGGCCGCCCGGGCAGCCTGGATCATGATGGGCGCCGCCGATACAGCGGCGCCCAGAACGAGGGCGGGAAAAGAGAAGAGGATGCCCATTTCTCTGAGAAGGGGAGTTTTCCCGATGAAAAAGAGAAGGTAGAAACCCATCACCGACGGCGGGAGGATCAGGGGAAGCTGCGCAAGGAGAGAGCAGGCTTCCTTGCCGAAAAAATCCCTGCGGGCAAGAATCCACCCCGCCCCTCCTCCAAGGAGGATGAGAAGCGGAACAGTGAAGAAAAGAACTTTCAGGCTCAGGAGGAGGGGAGGGAGCATCGTCCTGTCAGCGGTCCACTGGAATACAGCCGAATTCCTTCATCACCGGCTCCGCACCGGGAGAGCGGAGGAAGGCCCAGAAGGCCTCCAGGTGCGCCGTTTTCTTTCCTTTGACGAGACCGCCGAAGAGTACCTGGGGGGGCGTGTCAAGTTCAGCCCATTTTCCTCCCTCAAGCCGCAGGGCGACGCTCAGGGGGAGTATGGCGATATCAGCCCCTCCGCTTTGGGCTGCGAGGGCCGTCTTCAGAACGTCACCGCCGAGGATGAGCCTTCCGCTTTTTTCGATTGTCTCAAAAAAACCTTTTCCCTGAAGAAATTCTTTTGCCATCCGGCCGAAGGGAGCAGTCTCGGGATTTGCGATGGCCACCTTCAGCCCGTCCGAGCCGAGGAGGTCGGGGGAGGGGGCATCGCTCCCCATGCGCCAGAGGACGAGGGGCATCTTCACGAAAGGCAGGGGGTCGCCGTCCAGAAGCCCTTTCTCCAGGGCGTACCGGGCCCATTTTTCGTCGGCGCTGAGGAAGAGCCCGAAGGGGGCACCGTTCTCGATCTGCCGCGCCAGGTTTCCCGAGGCCCCGTAGACACCCTGGAGGTCCGTGCCGTGCTCACTGTTGAACCGGAGAAGGGCCTTTTCCAGGGCAGGCTGGAGGGACGCCGCCGCCGCGACGATCTCTGCCCGGGCGGGCAGGGAGGGTGCCACGAAAAGGAGGGAAAAGAAAAGAAAAACCGCAAGGCTCCTGAGAACCGTCTTCACAGAAATCGTCTCCTTTTGCATCCATGCTTGTTTTATTGTACCAGAGCCTTGAAGTGATGCAACGTGGTTGCGTTTCCGGAGGAGTGCCCTTCTCCCCGCGAATGCGGAAAGTGGGATATAATCAACCGTCTGACCGAAGCAGCGGCATTTGGAGGAATACTATGGACTTTCTCGCATCGTTCACCGGGCTCGATCTGCCGGCCTGGGGCTGGGTCATCGTGCTCACCGCCGGGGCAGGCATCGGGATAGCCAAGACGGCCGTTCCCGGAAGCGCTATCCTGGTCGTGGTCCTCATGGCCATGGCTCTTCCCGCCCGCATGTCCGTCGGGGTGCTTCTCCCCATGCTCATTCTGGGCGACGTGTTCGCCGTGGGGAAGTTCTGGAAGCACACGGACAGGCGGCAGCTTTTCACCCTGCTTCCCTTCGCCTTCCTGGGCCTCGGGGCCGGGTATCTCATCCTGCGGCATGTGACCAATGAACAGCTCAAGCCCATCATCGGGGGCGTGGTGCTTTTCATGCTTGGGGTTCACCAGGTGTCGCGGATGGTGAAAAACAAAGGCGCCGGAATACCCGGAGAAGGGTATGGACGGGTTCACCCCTTCCTGAAGGTTCTTTTCGGCTTTGCCGGGGGGCTCGGGACCGGGATGGCCAATTCCGCAGGCCCCATCATGAGCCTCTATTTTCTCATCGCGGGTTTCCCCAAGCTGCCCTTTATTGCCACCGCGGCCTGGTTCTTTTTCACCATGAACCTGCTGAAGCTTCCATTGTTCGTCAGCCTGGGCCTCATCAACGGGCAAAGCCTCCGGGTCAACCTGCTCACCATTCCGTCGGTCGCCCTCGGGGCGCTTCTTGGGTACTGGATAATAGGCAGGATTTCCCAGGAGAAGTTCAACAGGATCGTCCTCCTCCTGGCTTTCGCGGCCGCACTTCGGCTGGTGTTCTGACCTCTACCGGGACGACGGGGACGTGAAGAATTTTTCGTAGGCGAGAATGACGCCGGTGGTCACCAGGGTCAGCACGATGGCCAGGGCGTCGGCTTTCGCTATGTCCGCCGACAGTTCCGAAACGTGGGTGTAGATGACGAGGGGAAGGATTTTCACGGCCGTCCCGGTGAGGGCGAAGGCCGTGCCGAAGGCTCCCATGCTCACGGCGAAGAGCAGGGAGGACCCGGCGAGGATGGCTGGGGCAAGCATGGGGAAGAGGACTTTCCGGAGGACCGTCACGGGGCCCGCGCCGAGGGACACGGCGGCTTCCACGAGACTCCAGTTGGCGTTGCTCCACGCCGCCGTCATGGTGAGGATCATCCTGGGGATGAGAAAATACAGGTAGGCGATGACGAGCCCCCGCCACGTGAAGAGAAACGCGGAGAACTCGAGGGGATTGATGCCGAAGAGTTCCCTGAGAATGATGGTTATGAAGCCGCTTGTCCCGAGGAGCACGATGAAGGCGAAGCCCACTACGAGACCGCTCAGGGTCAGGGGAACCGCCGTGAGGGCAAGGAGGATGCTCTTCGCCCGGCCGCCCGTTTTATGGACGAAGTAGGAGAGGGGCAGGCCGACGGCCGTCCCGAGGACCGCCGTGCTCGCCGAGAGGACGAGGCTGGTGGTCAGTGATTCCCGGTACAGTTTCCTGACGAACAGGCTGAGGTAGTTGTCAAGGGAGAACCTCCCCTCGATGAAGAGGCTCTCCCACAGCACGAGCGCGAGAGGCCAGAGCAGAAACAGCCCCAGCACCGCCGCGAGAGGCAGCAGCAAAAGCCATGTTCCGCTCCGGCGCTCCATGGTCTCTAGTTCTCCCCCAGCACTTTGCTGCCCCAGAGAGTGGCAGCCTCTTTCTGCACCTTCTGGGCCTTCACCCAGTCCACGTCCTTCGCCCGGGCGTAGTCCGAGGCCGGGAGGAACTTGTCCGCCACGTCCGAGGGCATTTCGAACCCGGGGAGAATGGGCCGGACGAATCCCTTGGCAAAGAGCCCCTGCCCTTCCGACGAGAGGATGTAGTTCAGCCAGAGCCTGCCGGCGTTGGGGTTGGGCCCGCCCTTCACGAGGCTTATGGCGTATGGGGCGGTGATCGTCCCCTCCTCGGGGATGACGATGTCGATGGCGTCGCCGAGCCCCGCGATGTACCGGGCCCGGTAGGCGTTCATGTCGTAGGTTATCCAGATGGGGATCTCGCCCTTGACGAACTTGTCGAACTCGGTGGTTTTCTCGATCATACGGACGTTCCCCGATTTCTGGAGGGCTGCCAGGTAGTCGATCCCCTTGTCCAGGTGGTCGAGGTCGCCTCCGTGGGCGTAGGTGGTGGCGATGACGATGGCGTATCCGATGCCCGCGGTCCGGGGATCGAGATAGACCACCGACTTGCTGTACTTCGGGTCGAGAAGAGCCTGCCACCCCTTCGGGGTCTCTTTCACGAGATTCTTGTTGATGACGAACACCACCGTCGCCTTGTGGATGCAGAACCAGTTCCCCTCGGGCTCCTTCAGTTCGGCGGGGATGAGGTCGAAGTTCACAGGCTTGAAGGGTTCGGTGACCCCTTTTTCCCGGGCGGCGTCACCGGAGGGCATGAAGTAATAGGCCGTGTCGCCCTGGGGATTGTTCCGCTCCTTGTCGAGCCGGACGACGGTGGCGCCGCTGCCCAGGTCGTTCCACGTGATCTGGATGCCGTACCGTTTCTCGAAGCCGTCGAAGAGGGCCTGCCAGTTCGCCCAGGTGGGGCCGGTGTCGTAGCTGTTGATCCCCTTTTCTTTCTTCGCCGCCTCGGCCAGGGCGTTTTCTCCCGGATAGAGCTCTTCCGCGAAGCAGGCCCCCGCGAGAAGAAGAACCGCGATCAGCGCCAGTAAGGCTTTCCCTGCGTGCTTTCTCATAGCTTTTCCCTCCTGAAAAATATGTGCTTTTCTTTCTCTATCGTCCGTTTTATCGGGGCTGCCCCGCTTTTCAGGGCCGTCACCCCGGAATTTTCTTATCGCCCGGCCACGGGCCGTCCGTCGTCCGGCGAAAAACGGAGCCGGATTTCCTCGTCCAGCGCGGGAGGCTGAATTTCAGTATTCAGCAGATCCACGAGGATTTGCTCTCCTTCCACGTCTACCGCGAGGCGCTCCTGATCTTCTACGCCAAAGCCCACCTCTACGTCAAGGCGCTGAACAAGAGCGTGCCCGGCAAGTGGCGCTGGTGGATCGGCGACCGGATGGATTACGAGCAGTAATCCGGGCACCCTTCGTTTGAAGCCGGGCGCGAGTTGTGGTAAAATTCACAGGTAAGCTTCTGGGCCGGCCATTTCTAGCAGCCGGGCCCAAAGCGTGTACAATGGAATCATCCAAATTTTCTCCGAGCGGTATGGCCTAAAGCCTGACAGGGCCATGGCATGCCGCCGCCTCACCCAGTGGTGAGGAATTCCTGCCCCAGGGCAGGAACAGGGTCGTGCGTGGAAACGCCGCGGCCTCCCGAAACCCCGGCCCGCCGGGGTGGACTTGGAAAGGAGAACCTGTGCCCGACACAACTACGCCTGCAGTTGTCGCCAGTTCTCCGCTGGCGACATTTGTTTTGTGGGCTGGTGTGGGCTGCCAGCGCAGGCTGCGTTTTGCGCGTGCTGTCCCGCTGCGCCGGGACACTTCTTTGAGAAAGGAACGGAACGCATGTTAAAGCGTAGCATCGTCTTGATAGTCCTGATCGCCCTCTGCGCGGGCGGAACCACCCCGGCGAGCCATGCCCAATCCGACGGCGGCCTGCGGGTCCTGGCGCTGGAAGCAGCCCAGGCGCCGGTCGACGCATGGACGGCGGCGTTCGCCGAGGCCAGCGGCGTGAGCGTGACGGTCGAATACGCGCCGGCCAGCGAGGCCATTCTCGACCGGGCCGCCGAAGCCGACGTCATGATCCTGGATGACTTCGAAGCCGAGCCGCCGATCGCGTTCGAATGCGGATTCGTCAGCCGCGCCTACCGGCTGCTGCCCGATCTTGGCGCGCGTTTTCTCGCCTCCAACTCGTGTGCCGGCTCGATGGGCCCGCTGGACGAGGCCGCTCAGGCGCTGGTGACCTTCATGGCCGGGCCGGACGGCCAGCAGATCGCGATCGACCTGGGCCTGCTGCCCGCCACGGTTGAGATCGTGGACCAGGCGGGTGAGGCGGTCAGCGTACCGCAGCCGGTGCGGCGCATCGCCTCACCCTACAGCATCGCCACCTATTACGTTTACGGCGTGGGCGCCGGGAACCGGCTAGTGGCGGCGGGCTACCTGGGCGCGCGCGATCCCGCGGGCGCGGAAGCCATGCGCCGCCTGGACCCCAACTTCGACACGGTGATGAACGCCGTTTCGACCCTCAACCAGCAGGAAGCCAACATCGAGGAGCTGGCCGCGCTCCAGCCCGATCTGCTGCTGGCCAGCGCGCGGACCGACTGGCTGGATGCCGCCGGCGAGCTGGGCCTGCCCGTCATTCGCTTCGAGGGCGAGTCGCCCGAGCGTCTGAAGGACGCCATGACGCTGATCGGCGCGGTCCTG
>ENA-UOUL01003471-UOUL01003471.1-bioreactor-metagenome-genome-assembly--contig:-NODE-3471-length-16046-cov-5.029557_pt1 | contig 16046 bp, 17 predicted proteins | sample MGYA00249838_ERZ747220 | MGnify/ENA primary metagenome ERZ747220 (study PRJEB28778, sample SAMN05720191) | bioreactor metagenome | isolation source: Anaerobic biogas reactor | place: USA:Washington...
GGAAATCACATACGAAGGCCTCAGGTTTCATGTCCAGAGCGTCCAGGGCCGGCGCATCGAATGGGTGGAGGTACATGTCCTTGAATGAAGTTGACCTGATCATCATCGGCGGCGGCGTGGCAGGCTGCTCTGCCGCCATCACAGCGCGCCAGCGCAATTTGAAGACCCTGGTGCTCTACGCCGGGGACGGCGCCCTGGGCAAAACCAAGCTGATTGACAACTACCCCGGCTTTCCCCACATCACCGGGCCGGATTTGCTTGCGCACCTCCGGGACCACGCCACGTCCATGGGCGCCGAATTCGTCCGGGCCCTGGTCCGCCGGGTCATGCCCATGGGGGACGCCTTCTCCGTCCTGGCGGGGAACGACCTGTACACCGGCCGGGCGGTCATCCTGGCCATGGGCACCGCCCGGGTGAAGATGATTGAGGGCGAGGAGGAGCTGGTGGGGCAGGGGGTCAGCTATTGCGCCACCTGCGACGGCATGTTTTACAAGGGTGGCACGGTGCTGGTCATCGCTTCGGACCACGAGGCGGTGGAGGAGGCCCTGTTCCTGTCCACCTTGGCCCAGGTGCTCTATGTCAAGGAAAAGCCCCACGAGACGGGGGACCTGCCTGACACCATCAAGGTGCTGCCCGGCAAACCCCAGTCCCTGGCCATGAAGGGGGAGCAGGTGGTGCTCACCACCGACCAGGGGGAGGTGGCGGCAGACGGCGCCTTTGTGCTGCGCCCCGCCGTGGCCATGACCCAGCTGATTCCTGAAATCGAAGCAGTGGACAACAAGCTTGTGCTGGACACCAGCCTGATGACCACCATCCCCGGCGTCTTTGCCGCGGGGGACATCACCGGCGCGCCCCTTCAGGCAGCCAAGGCGGCCGGGGAAGGCAACATCGCCGTGCTGGCGGCAGCCAAATACCTGATGCAGAAGAAATAGTGGATAAGGAGCGATGATGAAACGCATTTTAATAGCGGCCCTTGTATTGTGCTTGTTGCTGACTACTTCAGCCTTTGCAGCCCCCGCCCGGGAAGTGAGCCAGCAGACGAAAGACAGCGCAGAGCTCATCGCCCAGGTGCAGCCCCTGTGCAATGCGGTGGCTGCAGGGGCCTTCCGGTATCCTGTGCAGACACTCCGCAATGAAACAGCCCCTGATGCGGGCCTGGTGCTGGCAGTGCTGCAGGAAGCCCTGGGCAGCCACCTGCTGGTTGAAGAGGCGGTTGAAGGCAAGGTCAGCCTCTCGCAGCAGGAGGCGCAATCCCTGGCCAGGCAGCTGTTTTACAACAAGGAGCTGCCGGAATTGACCCCGCCTGAGGAACTGGGCATCCTAAAGGAGGATGGTCAGCTGGTTTTTGATTTGAACCTGCATCCGGACTTCATGGGCGTCCACATCTACGACCTGAGCCTGACAGAGGAGGAGCTCCTCATCAAGGCAGATTTCTATAACTCGGGCAGCATCCAGGCTTCAGCCGTGGACGTGCCGGAGGACAGCCTGGTCTGGCTGGGTCACATCGGCCTGCGCCTGAAGCCCGACGCAGACGCGGCGGTGGGCTTTACCCTGGCCAGTTTTTCTGTGCCGGAGGTGTACATGCCTGCGCAGTGGATTCCCTTCCAGGGCGGCAACCGCTTCGAGCTGCTCTACCCCAACGCCATGACGGAGCAGGAGGTCCAGGGCAACACGCTGTTTCATGCAACCAGCGGCGACCACACCATCCAGCTGCGCGTTGTGGAGGAAGAAGGCAGCCTGGAGGGCCTCCTGGAGGCCTGGCGCAAGCAGGCAGAGGACAGCCAGGGTGCTGACACCGCCTATATGGAAGACGGCCGCCTGTATTACTACGGGCCCAGCACCTTCCGCCTGGCCTACGCAGATCCCCAGGGGGGCAGGGATGCCTGCCTGGTGCTGGAGTTGACCTTCCCGCCCCAGCTGGAGCATGAGTTCACCCTCTACCAGACCTTTTTGAACAATTCCTTCGTCGTATACAGCCATTCCCACGGATAAAAGCCCAGGCGCGCCGCCTGCTTGCGTTTGATTTTCCTGTGCCGAAACAGGGCACTGATGAATTGAAGGAGGGTTTTGCGATGCTGATGGATGCTTTGGTGAAACAGGAGGCCGGGCCGGGCCTGGTCCTCAAACAGGTGGAGCGGCCGGTGCCGAAATCGGACGAGGTCTTGATCAAAATCCACAAGACCGCCATTTGCGGCACGGACCTGCACATCTACAACTGGGACGCCTGGAGCCAGGCCCACATCAAGCCCCCATTGGTCATCGGGCATGAGTACGTGGGAGAGATCGCAGAAATCGGCAGCGCCGTCAAGCATTTTGAGGTGGGCCAGATCGTCTCCGGCGAGGGTCACCTGGTATGCGGCCAGTGTCGCAACTGCCGGGCAGGCCGCGGCCAGTGGTGCAAGTACACCGAGGGCGTGGGGGTCAACCGCAACGGTGCCTTTGCCCAATACCTGTGCATCCCGGCTTCCAACTGCATCCCCATCAGTGAGGACCTGGACGAAGAGGTGGTGGCCTTCTTTGACGCCTTTGGCAACGCCACCCACACCGCGCTGATGTTTGACGTGGTGGGGGAGGACGTCCTCATCACCGGCGCCGGCCCCATCGGGGTCATGGCCGCCGCCATCTGCCGCCACAACGGCGCCCGGCACGTGGTGATCACCGATATCAAGGACTACCGGCTGGATCTGGCTAAGAAACTGGGCGCCACCCGGACGGTGAACGTGGCAAAAGAGGACCTGGCCGGGGTCATGAAGGAACTGGGCATGGTGGAAGGCTTTGACGTGGGCCTGGAGATGTCCGGCGCGGAACCAGCCTTAAAACAGATGCTGGCCCTGATGCGCAACGGCGGGCAGATTGCCCTGCTGGGCCTCTTTGGCAAACATCCCCAGATTGACCTGGACACCTTCATCTTCAAAGGCCTGACCCTCCAGGGCATCTACGGCCGGAAAATGTATGAAACCTGGTACAAGATGGCCGCCATGGTGCAGTCCGGCCTGGACCTCACCCCGCTGATTACCCACCGCTTCCCCTACACCCGGTTTGAGGAGGCCTTTGACATTATGAACACCGGGGAAAGCGGCAAGATCATTCTGGAGTGGCACAACAAATAACGCGCACAATACACGCAGGAGGAAACACCATGAAACAGGAAGCGAAAAAGGCCCTTCACATCTTTGAAACCCAGCTGGAGGACATCAAAAAAGCCGGCACCTGGAAGGAGGAACGGGTCATCACCACCCCCCAGGAGAGCCGCATCAACACCACCACCAGCCAGGATGTGCTGAACCTGTGCGCCAACAACTACCTGGGCCTGTCCAACGACCCCCGCCTCATCCAGGCTGCTAAAAGCGCCTATGACACCTGGGGCTTTGGCCTGTCCAGCGTGCGCTTCATCTGCGGCACCCAGCTGATTCACAAGCAGCTGGAGCAGCGCCTGGCCAATTTCCTGCAGATGGATGATGTGATTTTATATTCCTCCTGCTTTGATGCCAACGGCGGCCTCTTTGAAACCCTGTTGACGGATCAGGACGCCGTGATTTCAGACGAATTGAACCACGCCTCCATCATCGACGGCGTGCGCCTGTGCAAGGCCCGCCGCTACCGCTACAAGAACAGCGACATGGCGGAACTGGAGCAGCACTTGAAGGACAGCCAGGACAGCCGCATCCGCCTGATTGTCACCGACGGCGTGTTTTCCATGGACGGCTACCTGGCCAAGCTGAAGGAAATCTGCGACCTGGCGGAGCGCTATGACGCCCTGGTGATGGTGGACGACAGCCACGCCACCGGCTTCATTGGCGAGACCGGGCGGGGCACCCACGAGGCCTGCGGCGTCATGGGCCGAGTGGACATCATCACCTCCACCTTCGGCAAGGCCCTGGGCGGGGCTTCCGGCGGCTTCACCGCTGCCCGCCAGCCCATTGTGGACCTGCTGCGCCAGCGCTCCCGGCCCTACCTCTTCTCCAACACCCTGGCCCCGGCCGTCTGCACCGCCACCCTCAAAACCCTGGATTTGCTGGAGGCCTCCACCCAACTGCGGGACAAGGTGCATGAGAACGCCCGCTATTTCCGCGAAAAAATGGGGGAACTGGGCTACGAGCTGCTGCCCGGGGAGCACCCCATCGTGCCGGTGATGCTGTATGACGCCCACGTGGCCCAGGAGATGGCCGCCCGGATGCTGGCCCACGGCGTGTATGTCATCGCCTTCAGCTATCCCGTGGTGCCCATGGGCAAGGCCCGCATCCGCACCCAGATTTCCGCAGCCCACAGCCATGAGGACCTGGACAAGGCCGTCCACGCCTTCAAGCTTGTGAAAGAAGAAATGAACCTCTAATACCCGCTGAAAGGACCCACCATGACAGACACCACCAGAAAGCCGGTACTGTTTTCCGGCATTCAGCCCTCGGGCCACATCACCCTGGGCAATTACATCGGCGCCATGCGCAACTTCACCCTGCTGGAGAAGGATCACAGCTGCCTCTTCTCCATCGTGGACCTGCACGCCCTCACCGTGCGGCAGGACCCGGCAGGCCTGCGCCGTAAAACCCTGGAGCTGGCGGCGCTGTACATCGCAGCCGGCTTGAACCCGGAAGAGAGCATCATCTACTGCCAAAGCCATGTGCCCCAGCATGCGGAACTGGCATGGATTTTAAACTGCTTCACCTACATGGGGGAGCTGGGCCGGATGACCCAGTTCAAGGACAAGTCCAAAAAGCACAGTGACAACATCAACGCGGGGCTCTTCACCTACCCGGTGCTCATGGCGGCGGACATCCTGCTGTACCAGACCGACCTGGTGCCGGTGGGGGCCGACCAGAAGCAGCACCTGGAAATCACAAGGGACATCGCCCAGCGCTTCAATGCGCTGCACCCCGGGGTCTTTGTGGTGCCCGAGCCCTACATCCCCAAAGCCACCGCCAAGATCATGAGCCTGACGGAGCCGGAGAGCAAAATGTCCAAGTCCGATCCGGAGGACAGCCTGATCTCCATGCTGGACAAGCCCGAGGATGTGCGCCGCAAGCTGCGCCGCGCCGTGACGGATTCCGACGGCGAGATCCGCTTTGACCCGGAAAACAAACCTGGCGTCAGCAACCTGCTGTCCATCCTCTCTGTCCTGTCCGGGGAGAAGATGGACGCGCTGACAGACCGCCTGTCCGGCCAGGGCTACGGCAAGCTGAAGGAGGAGACGGCAGAGGCGGTGGTGGCCACCCTGCAGCCCATCCAGGCCCGCTACCAGCAGCTGATGTCGGACAAGGCCTATATGGCAGAAACCTTAAAAACCAACGCGGAGCGGGCCCAGCGCCTGGCCCTGCGCACCCTGCGCAAGGTCCACAAGAAGCTGGGCCTCTACCAGCCCTGAGGTCATGATGAAACGCCTGATGCCCTTCCCGGGCAAAACACCCTATCCCAGGGAAATCCGCCTGTGGTCGCCGGAGGGCAGCCCCCGGGCCGTGGTGCTGATTTCCCATGGCATGGCCGAGCAGATCGACCGCTATGACCGGTTGGCTCAACGCCTGAACCAGGAGGGCATCCTGGTGGCCGGCTACAACCACCTGGGCCACGGGGCGGAAGCCCCGGTTCTGGGCTGGTTTGCAGCCCAGGACGGCTGGGGCCAGGCGGTGCAGGATCTCAATGCTGCCATGACCTGGCTGGCCAATCAGGCGCCGGGGCTGCCCCGGGTGCTGCTGGGCCACAGCATGGGCAGCTTTCTGGCAAGGGAGTATGTCCTGCGCTATCCCACGGGCCTGGACGCCCTGGTGCTGTGCGGCACCAGCTGGTTTTCAAAAGCCCTGGCCAGGCCGGCGCTGCTTGTCGCCCGCCTGCAAAAAGCCCTGGGCAAGGGCAGGCAGCCCTCCAAATTGCTGGACAAGCTGGCCTTCTCCACCCACAACAAGCCCTTTGAGAAAGACGGCAACACCGCCTTTGACTGGCTCAGCCGGGATGAGGCGGAGGTGCGCAAGTATGTGGCGGACCCCTACTGCGGCTTTGTGTTCACCACAGGCGGCTTTTATGACCTGTTTTCAGGCCTGTATGCCCTGACAGATTTGTCAAGGCTCAAGGCGATCCCCGCCAGCTTGCCCATTTACATCATTTCAGGGGACAGGGACCCCGTGGGCAAGATGGGGCTGGGGGTGAAGGCGGTGTACCGGCAATATCAGGATGCAGGCGTGACGGATGTACACATGAAGCTGTACCCAGGCGCACGGCATGAGTTATTCAACGAAACCAACAAAGAAGAAGTCATGGATGAGCTGACGGCCTGGCTTATGGGGCGGGTGTCATCCAGGGAAGGGAGCCCGTCATGAAGCCATATCCCGGAGATATCACCAATGTTCACGGCATCCGCGTGGGGCAGATGCACAACGAATCCGCCAGGACCGGCGTCACGGTGGTCCTGGGCCCCCGGGAGGGGGCCATGGCCGGGGTCAGCGTGCGGGGGGCGGCCCCAGGCACCCGGGAAACCGACGTCTTGAAGCCCGGCAACCTGGTGGAGGTGGCCCATGCCGTGGTCCTAAGCGGCGGCAGCGCCTTTGGCCTGGCGGCGGCAGACGGCGTCATGCGCTTTTTAGCCCAGTCCGGCATCGGGATTGACATGGGGATCGCCCGGGTGCCCATCGTGCCGGCAGCCGTGCTGTTTGACCTGGGGGTGGGGGATGCGGGTGCAGCCCCGGACGCCGCCATGGGCCGCGCAGCGGTGACGGCCGCAGCCAAGGGCGTCCAGCAAGGGCCCTACGGTGCCGGCTGCGGCTGCACCATCGGCAAGCTGGTGCAAAACACCCTGCCAGCCAAAGGGGGCATCGGCTCCGCTTCCATGACCTTGCAGGAAGGTATCACCGTGGGCGCCATTGTGGCAGTGAACGCGGTGGGGGATGTCTACCACCCGGACACCGGCCAGTGCATCGCCAGCGCCCGGATGCCCGACGGCACCCCCGTGAAGGCGGACGGCCTGCTGTATGGCAGCTCGCCCACCCCCATGCAGGTGCGCATCCCGGCTCCCGGCACCAACACCACCATCGGGGTTGTTGCGGTTGACTGCAAGCTCACCAAGGACCAGGCCACCCGCCTGGCGGACGTGGCCCATGACGGCCTGGCCCGCACCATCCGTCCCTGCCACACCCAGATGGACGGGGACACCCTGTTTGCCCTGGCCACGGAGCGGGTCATCCAGGAAATCAACTTCGTGAAGCTCTGCGCCGCCGCCCAGGAGGTTACCGCCCGGGCAGTGGCCAACGCTGTGATCCACAGCCAGGCATGATCAAGGGCATCGGGACGGATCTGTGCGAGGTGCGCCGCATGGCGCAGCTGCTGACGGATTCGTCCTTTTTAATGCGCTATTTTGACGAAGCCGAACAGCAGCACATCCAATCCCGGGGCGCGCTGGCAGCGGACTCCATGGCGGGCATCTTCGCCGCCAAGGAAGCCCTGGTGAAAGCCCTGGGCACGGGCTTTGACGGCATCGGCCTGAAGGACATTGTGGTGGTTCATGATGCCTTTGGCGCGCCTTCCTACCAGCTGTTGGGCCCGGCACTGGAGCGGGCACGGGCGATGAAAGTGACCCGGATGCACCTGAGCATCAGCCACGACGGCGGCATGGCCCTGGCCTTTGCCGTGCTGGAAGGGGAATGACATGCAAACCATCCTGACGCCGGATCAGATGCGGGCGCTGGAAAACTCGGCCTTTTCCCAGGGGGTGTCCACCCTCCTGCTGATGGAGGAAGCTGCCCGGGGCGCTTATCGCGTCCTCAAGGACATCCTGAAGGGTGTCACGGGCAAGGAGATTCTCTTCCTCATCGGCAGCGGCAACAACGGCGGGGACGGCCTGGCCATGGCCCGTCTGTGTGTTCAGGATGGGGGGCTGCCCAGGATGCTGTTGATTGCTGAGCCGAAGACGCCGGACGCCCTCACCAACCTGGCCTATTGCCAGGCCCTTGGCATCCCCATGCTGCGGTATGCACAGGACCCGGATGTTCAGGTATTCAGGAAGCCGGACGCGGTGGTGGACGCCATCTTTGGCATCGGTTTTCATGGTGCCATGCCGGCCAGCCTGGAACCCCTGGTGCAGGTAATAGATGGCTGGCAGGTGCCGGTGATCGCCCTGGACGTGCCCAGCGGCATCAATGCTGAAACCGGCACGCTTGCAGGCACTGCTGTCAAAGCCAGCCACATCCTGGCCATGGGTCACCTGAAAACCGGCCTGTGCCTGTGCCGGACAGAGCACGTTGGGGAGATGCGGGTCATCCCCCTGCACCTGCCCCAGAGGGCCTATCCCGATCCCTGCCATGCCGGCTGGATCACCGCCCTGGAGGAAACAGACCTGGCCCTCCTTTTGCCCCGGCGCCCCCGCAATGCCCACAAGGGCAGTGCCGGCCGGGTGCTGCTGTACATGGGCAGCCTGGGGATGGCCGGGGCGGCAGGCATGGCAGCCCAGGCGGCAGAGGCCTGCCTGCGCGGCGGGGCAGGCCTGGTGACGGTGGCCTGCGAACCGGAGATCATCCCCATCCTGCAATCCCTGGTGCCCAACGCCATGTGCCTGCCCATTGCAGATGCCATCAAACATCCCCCGGGCCACGACGTGCTGGCCCTGGGCTGCGGCCTGGGCCAGTCGGAAGAGATATGGGAGAACATCCTGGCTTTATGGAACCGGGGCAAGCCCAGCGTCTGGGATGCCGATGCCCTGAACCTGCTGGCGAATCATCCCATGCACCTTGGTGAGAAGGCGGTGCTGACGCCCCACCCCGGGGAGGCAGCCAGGCTATTGAACTGCGGGATTACGGATGTTCTTGAGAAGCCCCGTGATGCTGCAAAACAGCTGCAGGATGAATATGGCGGCACTGTCATCTTAAAAGGCGCCACCAGCATCATCACCAATGGCAGGCAGGTAGCCTTCAACCTGGTGGGCTCCCCGGCCCTGGCCAAGGGCGGCAGCGGGGATGCCCTGGCCGGCATCGTGGCAGCCCTGCTGGCAGATTCCATGGGAGACGCTCCTTTTGAGGCCGCCCGCACCGCCTGCCTGTGGCACGGGATGGCTGGGAAGGAAGCGGCGAAGGAACAGGGCGAGCGCTCTGTTTTGACCCGTGAGGTCATTGCCAGCCTGGGCAAGGTGGCAAAGCGGGAATAGGCTGTATCCGGAGCGTTTATTGCCTGGTTACAATATGCAGTACATCCGGTGATTCAAACACCCTGGGCAGAAAGTCCGGGTAGATTTTATTTTTTCCAAAATCTGTCATGGGCACCCACACCAGGCGCTCCGGCTGATTGTTCAGTGAAACGCCTGTGGCTTTAATACTCTCCAGGTCCCCCGGTTTCATCAAAAAATAAAGAGCCAATTCATGGCATTTCATATTGTCGGGATAAATGCCCATGTCGCTATAAAACAGGTTCTCATGGATGGCTGCCAGGCGCTCAATCTCCATCTGAACGCCGGTTTCCTCCAGCACCTCCCGGACCACCGCTTCCTCAGCGGTTTCGCCCAGCTGCACCGCGCCGCCCACAGAGTATAAATAATCCACACCGGGGTTGGTGGCCATCAGGATGCTGTCGTCTCTCCTGATGATGGCAGCGGCCCGGTAACGGAACCAGTGCTTGTCCTGGGTAAAGCAGCAATCATATTGCTCCATGAACGCCTCCTGATAGAAAAGGAGAGGAATGAAAATCCTCTCGCTTTCTTAGAAAATGTATCGTAGTGAAACCAGGTTTATCGAGTCAACCGACAATTACAACAAATTATAGAATACCGGGTTCCGCGGGCAACCAGATACCGGGCAGGGGTTTGGGGATGAAATCCCCAAGCGTCCCCTGCGTTTCCAAACGTGCCCCCTACCCTCAATCCTGCATCCGGTAGTAGTTGGGTGCTTCCTTGGTGATGAAGATGTCGTGGGGATGGCTTTCGGTGAGGCCGGCGCCGGTGATGCGGACAAACTCGGCGTTCTTGCGCAGGTCCTCGATGGTGGCGGTGCCGCAATAGCCCATGGCGCTGCGCAGGCCGCCCACCATCTGGTAGACGGTGTCCGCCAGGGTGCCCTTGTAGGGAACCCGGCCTTCCACACCTTCGGGCACCAGCTTTTTCTGGTCCTCCTGGAAATAGCGGTCGGCAGAGCCGTGGGCCTGCTCCATGGCCCCCAGGGAGCCCATGCCGCGGTAGACCTTGAAGGAGCGGCCCTGGTAAATTTCCGTAGCGCCGGGGCTTTCCTCGGTGCCGGCAAAAAGGCTGCCCAGCATGACGGCGCTGGCGCCGGCGCCCAGGGCTTTGGCGATGTCCCCGGTGTACTTGATGCCGCCGTCGGCAATGACGCTGACGCCGTGCTTGTCCGCTTCGGCGGCACAGTCGGCAATGGCGGTGATCTGGGGTACACCGGTGCCGGCCACCACCCGGGTGGTGCAGATGGAGCCGGGGCCGATGCCCACTTTGACGATGTCAGCGCCAGCCAGGATCAGGTCCCGGGTGGCGGCGGCGGTGGCCACGTTCCCAGCGATGATCGTGACCTCGGGGTAGGCGGCACGCAATTCTTCCACCTTCTGCAATACCCCCAGGCTGTGGCCATGGGCGGTGTCCAGGGAGAGGACGTCCACCTTCTGCTCCACCAAAAGGCGTGCCCGTTCCAGGGTCTCCTTGTTGACCCCCAGGGCGGCGGCGCAGAGGAGGCGGCCGTTGGCGTCCTTGGCGGAATTGGGGTATTTGATGTTCTTTTCGATGTCCTTGATGGTGATGAGGCCCCGCAGGTGGAAGCCATCGTCCACCAGGGGCAGCTTCTCGATGCGGTGGGCGGCCAGGATTTTCTTGGCCTCCTCCAGGGTGGTGCCCACCGGGGCGGTCACCAGGTTTTTGCTGGTCATCACCTCGCCGGTGAACTTGGTGTCATCCTCTTCAAAGCGCAGGTCCCGGTTGGTGAGGATGCCCACCAGGATGCCTTTCTCGTCGGTGATGGGCACGCCGGAGATCCGGTAGCGGGCCATCAGGGCCTTGGCATCGGACACCCGGTGCTGAGGGGAGAGGAAGAAGGGGTCGGTGATGACGCCGTGCTCGCTGCGCTTCACCTTGTCCACATGGCTGGCCTGCATGTCCATGGTCATGTTTTTGTGGATAACCCCCAGGCCCCCTTCCCGGGCCAGGGCGATGCCCATGCGGGAATCGGTCACCGTGTCCATGGCGGCAGACAGCAGGGGGATGTTGAGGCGGATTTTTTTGGACAACTGAACGGACAGGTCCACATCCTTGGGCAGGACGGCGCTTTTCCTGGGCACCAGCAGCACGTCGTCAAAGGTCAGTCCTTCCTTCAGCGGTTGCATCAACATGGTTTACTCCTCCGTTTTTTCGTCCTGTTGGGCTTGGGGTTCATCAAACAGCTTGGGGCCATTCCGCAGGCAGTAGTACACCATGGACACCAGGGCCAGGGCCACGCCCAGCCACAGCACCACCAGGTGCGGGGGCCAGGACCAGCCGGCAAAGGTCTCATGGAAAAAGCACAGCATCAGCGCCAGCACCGTAATGAACTGGGCGGTTTTGCCAATGGGCAGGGAATACACCACCACATGCTTTTTCATCAGCAAAAAACCGCCCACCAGCATCAGCAGCTCCTTTAACACCAGGATGATGACGGCGGCCAGGGGCGCGATGCCTTTGACCACCATCATGGTCATCACCGACAGCACCATCAGCTTGTCGGCCAAGGGGTCAAAGAGCTTGCCAAAGTCGGTGATGAGGTTGTATTTCCGCGCGATCCAGCCGTCTGCCACATCGGTGATGCTGGCAAAAACAAACACGCCCAGGGCGGGCATCATCTGGTCGCGGCACATGAGCGTGATAAAGACAGGGATGAGGAGCAGCCGGAGCGTCGTCAAGGCGTTGGGCAGGTTCAGTGCGCTTGGTTTCTCAGTTTGCATACAGCCCTCCTTATGACTGGGCGTATTATAGCATGAGGGGCAGGGGTTTCACAATGAATTTCCGGGCGTCATTCCAGGGTTTCCGCACATGGTTTCTGCACAGAAAAAATGCCTTTTTAGAAGGCTTCCGGTTTGACGCCCCCTGGTTGCCGTGCTATTCTCAGGCCCTGAATGTTGCAGGCTGCCTGGCATCCTGACGCAAAGGTGAGGGATTTTATGAACTTCGTCTTTATTTCGCCCCATTTTCCGTCCCATTACTGGCGCTTCTGCGCAGCCCTGAAGGAGAACGGCATCAACGTGCTGGGCATTGCAGACACCCCCTATGACCAGCTGCTGCCGGAGCTTCAGGACAGCCTTACGGACTACTACCAGGTGCACAGCCTGGAGGACGGCAACGCCATGCTCCGGGCCATCGGCTGGTTTGTCCACCGACATGGCGCCATCGACTGGATCGAATCCAACAACGAGCACTGGCTGGCCCAGGACGCCTGGCTGCGCACCATGTTCAACGTGCGCACAGGCCCGCAATTGGACAAGATCGAACGCTATAAAAGCAAGTCCGCCATGAAGGCAGTGTATCAGGAGGCCGGTATCAAAGCAGCGCCCTGGCTGATGGCAGAGCGGCTGGAGGACGCCCTGGCCTTTGCCCGGCAGCATGGCTACCCCCTGGTGGCCAAGCCCGATGTGGGGGTGGGGGCCAACGACACCTTCAGGCTGCAGGACGAGGCGGCGCTGCGCGCCTTTTTTGCGCGGCTGCCCCTGCGGCCCTACATCATCGAGCAGTATGTCCATGGCGAAATCTGTTCCTATGACGCCCTCATCGGCCAGGCAGGCCAGCCCCTGTATGAAACCGGGAACATCACCCGAGTGTCCGTCATGGACATCGTGAATGAAAAGATCGAATCCGTCTATATGATTGTGCCGGAGGTGGCAGCAGACGTTTTGGAAGCAGGCCGCAGGACGGCGGCAGCCTTCGGGGTCAGGGGCCGCCTGGTGCATTTTGAGTATTTCCGCTTAAGCCGGGACCAGGAGGGCCTGGGCCGGGAAGGGGACATCGTGGGGCTGGAGGTGAACATGCGGCCTTCCGGCGGCTTCACGCCGGACATGATCAACTACGCCGGCAGCGTGGACATCTTCCGCCTGTATGCCGACATGGTGCTCCACGACCGGGTGTCCGTGCCGGAAGACCGCCGCACCTACCATTGCGTGTTTGTGGGCCGGCAGGATGTGCGGGCCTATGCCCACGGCCATGACGAGGTGCTGGCGGCCTGGGGCCACCGCATCATGCACACTGACCGGATGCCGGAGGCCCTGTCCGGTGCCATGGGCAACACCATCTACCTGGCCAAATGCATCAGCCTGGACGAGGTGAATGACTTCATCGACTACTGCTGCAAGAGGCTGGCATGACTGCGCGCCACACATCTTTTTTCAGCCCGGTCCTAAACCAGTCCCTGGACGTGATGATGTACGGCCAGGGCGGCATGCCCTGCCTGGTCTTCCCTTCCCAAAACGGCAAGGCGGGAGATTACGCCGGCTTTGGCATGGTGGAGGTGATGCGGCCCTGGCTTGATGCGGGCAAGCTGCGCCTGTACTGCGTGGACAGCCTGGACGAGCAGACCTGGTCTGCCTACCATCAGCCACCCCGGGAGCGCATGGAGCGCCAGGAAGCCTGGATCCGCCACCTGACCCAGGAATTTGTGCCCTTCATCCGACGGGACAGCGGTTTTGAAGGGCGCCTGATGACCACCGGCTGCAGCATGGGGGCCTTCCATGCCGCCAATATCATCTTCCGCTTCCCGGACCTCTTCGGCACCGCCGTGGCCCTCTCCGGCGCCTATGACGCCAGCTGGCTGATGTACCAGTACATGGACGACCTGGTCTACCTCAATTCCCCGGTGCACAGCATCGCCGGGATGCCGGCAGGCCACCCCTTTATTGCCAGGTACAACGACAGCCGGATCATCCTGTGCTGCGGCCAGGGCGCCTGGGAGGAGGAGATGCTGCGCTCCCTGTCCCTGCTGGAGGAGGCGATGGCCCGGCGGGGCATCCGGGCCTGGGTAGACCGCTGGGGATATGATGTCAACCACGACTGGGACTGGTGGCGGCGGCAGCTGGCTTACTACCTGGGCATTCTGTTCCCGTAACGGATGCGGAAAGAGGCAATATGGAACGACTGAAGGGGTTTTTGATCATCCTGCTGTGCAACCTGGCCGGCAACCTGGTAACGGGCCTGACGAATTTGCCGGTGCCCGGCGCTGTGCTGGGCATGCTGCTGCTGCTGGTTTTATTGCTGACAAAGCTGGTGCGCCTCAAGACGGTGGAGCCGGCTGCCAGCCTGCTGACGGGCCTGATGCTGATTTTCATCCTGCCCGACGGTGTCAACCTGATGAACAGCTTTCAGAAGTTTGAGGGCATCGTCCTGCAGGTGCTGCTGGTGGGCATTTTGTCCGCCCTGTTGTCCATGCTGTCTGCCTCCGGTACCGCTCAGCTGCTGCAGGGAAAAGGCCGCAGCCAGGAAGGGGAGGGGGACAGGACATGAGCCTTCAGTTGTTCACCCAGAGCCCCCTGTTCGGCTTCACCTTGACCATTGCAGTGATGCTGTTTTATCAGTACCTGTTCACCCGGGTGCGGCATTCCCTGCTCAACCCCATGCTGTTTTCCATGGTCACCATCATCGCCTTTCTGATGCTGACCGGCATCCCCTTTTCCGATTATTACAGGGGCGCCTCCATCCTGTCCTTCTTTCTGGGCCCTGCCATCGTGTCCCTGGCAGTACCCCTGTACAAGCAGTTTGACAAATTGAAGCAAAACGCCCTCCCGGTGCTGGCGGGCATCACGGTGGGGGTGGCGGTCTCCATCGCCAGCGGCATCCTCCTGTCCCAGTTGTTTGCCTTAAGCCGGGAGGTGGTGGTGTCCATGGCGCCCAAGGGGGCCACCAGCGCCATCTCCATGAACTTGTCCTCTATGCAGGGCGGGGACCCGGCCATGACGGTCACCTTTGTGAACATCGCCGGCATCTTCGGCTATATGTTTGCGGAGAAGGCCTACGCCCTGCTGAAGATCCGGGACCCCATCGCCCGGGGCATCGGCCTGGGCACTGCCGCCCACGCCCTGGGCACCAAGAAAGCCCTGGAGATGGGGGAAGAGGAAGGCGCCATGAGCTCCCTGGCCATTGGCCTGGCGGGGGTGCTCACCACGGTGCTGCTGCCGCTGCTGCTGAACCTGTTCGGGATATAAGAATGGAGGGTCATCGCAAACACGATGGCCCTCCGCAGTTTTAGGGAGTGGTTCAGCCGCTGACGGCTGGGTTGGACGTCACCTGGATGACAAAGCCTTCCCGCTCGCCCGCGTCCACCACCAGGGTGTCCCCGGCGTTTGCCCTGCCTTCAATCAGGCTGCGGGCAATGCTGGTTTCTACCTGGCTCTGGATGAGGCGCTTCATGGGCCGGGCGCCATAGACCGGGTCATAGCCCAGGGCCATGAGGCGGTCCTCGGCGGCCTGAGTGATGTTCAGGCCCAGCTGTTTGTCGCTTAAGCGCTCCTTCAAGCGGGCCATCTGCAGGCCGATGATTTCACGGATCTGCTCCCTTGTTAAGGGGGTGAAGAACACCGTCTCGTCAATGCGGTTTAAGAACTCCGGGCGGAAATGCCCCCGCAGCAGGCTGCGCACGCCATCCTTGGCGCCGTCGTTCAAGCTGCCATCCTCTGCGATATTTTCCAGAATCAGGGAGGAACCCAGGTTGCTGGTCATGATGAGGATGGTGTTCTTGAAGTCCACGGTCCGCCCCTGGCTGTCGGTGACCCGGCCGTCGTCCAGAATCTGCAGCAGCACGTTGAAGACATCCGGGTGGGCCTTTTCCAGTTCGTCAAAGAGGATGACGGAATAGGGCTTGCGCCGCACGGCCTCCGTCAGCTGGCCGCCCTCCTCATAGCCCACATAGCCAGGGGGTGCGCCAATCAGGCGGGAGACGGAGAATTTCTCCATGTACTCGCTCATGTCGATGCGGACGAGCATCTTCTCGTCATCAAAGAGGTTCTGGGCCAGGGCTTTGGCCAGCTCCGTCTTGCCCACCCCGGTGGGACCCAAGAACAGGAAGGAGCCGATGGGCCGTGCCTCGTCGGAAATCCCGGCCCGGGAGCGCAGGATGGCGTCGGAAATCAGC
>ENA-UOUL01003475-UOUL01003475.1-bioreactor-metagenome-genome-assembly--contig:-NODE-3475-length-16040-cov-5.033766_pt1 | contig 16040 bp, 10 predicted proteins | sample MGYA00249838_ERZ747220 | MGnify/ENA primary metagenome ERZ747220 (study PRJEB28778, sample SAMN05720191) | bioreactor metagenome | isolation source: Anaerobic biogas reactor | place: USA:Washington...
CCCGCTATATCAAGCAATTCGATAAAGACGTTCGCGCGGTCGGCCGGGTCATCGGCTGTATCCGCACGGAGGTCCGGTAGGTGCGATGATGGTGTGTCCGATTGCCATCGGGATTGCAGGCTGGTCCTATGCGGATTGGCAGGGGATCGTGTACACCGATTCCCAGGTCGATCAACTGGTCTACGTCAGTGGGTTCGTGGACTGTATCGAGATCAACAGCACGTTTTACCGGCCGCCGTTTGCCAAGACGGTTCGATCCTGGCTGGAGCGGACGTCGCAGAAGCCGGAGTTCTTCTTTACCGCCAAACTGCACCAGAGTTTCACCCATGAGGGCAAGGTCGATCCGGAGATCGCCAAGCAGTTTCATCGCGGGTTCGAGCCGTTCCTGGAGGCGAAGAAGCTGCGGCATCTTCTCGTTCAGTTTCGCTACGACTTTGCCGATGGCGAGCCCGCCCGGCGGCACCTGGCGGACATCGTCGGCCGGTTCCAGGAGGCGTTCAGTCTGGTGGTCGAGTTGCGGCATGTATCATGGGAGAGCCAGGGAGCCCTGGATTTTCTCGGGGGGCTCGGCGTGACGGTGTGCAATCTCGATTACCCCACGTCGAGACAATCGTTCAGATTGCAGCACTGCACGGTCGGCCGGTTGGGCTATTTGCGCATGCACGGCAGGAATGCCGAGAAGTGGTTCAGCAAGGCCGGACGCGATGAAGTCTACAACTACTACTACAGCGAACGCGAGCTGGCCGGGATCAAGCAGCGGCTCGACGAGTTGGGCAAGGCCTTTGAATCGCTGACCGTGATCGCCAACAATCATTACCGAGGGGCCGAACTGGCCAACGCCCTCGAATTGAAGGCCCTCGTCACCGGGAAAAAGCAGCCGATTCCTGAGGGGCTTCTCAAGACGTATCCGAATCTGGCCAGGATCGCCATCGGTCGATAATCATTTCTGTACAGTGTCGTTGGTATGGGCGGGGAAGGTATGCGCATCGCGGCGCTGACATGCCGGAGTTTCTACAGCCTTTTACGGGGGGCCGTGTCGGTCGAGCGATGGGTCGCCCAAGCGGCCGAGTACGGCTATGGGGCGGTGGCCCTGGCCGACGTCAATTCGCTCGCGGGCGCGGTCGATCTCTGGAAGGCGACGGAGGGCGCCGGCGTTCGGCCGATTCTCGGAGTCGAGATCCTGACCGAGACCCAGAGGGCGATCCTGCTGGCGGAGAATCGCAGCGGGTACGAGAACCTTTGCCGAATCACCACCGCAAGGAACCTCGATCCTCGCTTCGATCTCGTCGAGCAGTTGAAGCGCGATTGTACGGGGGTGATTTGCCTGTGCAATGTGCCGGCGCTGCTGAGCGAATTGAAACCTGTTCTTGGCAAGGGGTATTTGTTCGTCGGCTGCGCCGATGCGGAAGAGGCGGCGCGTGCGTGCGCGGCCGGGTTCGAGCCGATCGCCTGGCGCCATGCCGACCGGCTTCAGGAGAACGATGTCGAGGTTCTCAAGCTTCTGAATCGAATCCGCACGATGAGCGTAGCCGGGGCCGGCCCGCGCGACCCCTGCGGACTGAACGCGATGATCCCGGCCAGGGAAATGGAACAGAAATTCCGCAAGGTCCCCAGAGCCCTTCTCTATGCCGACGAAATGGTCCCGCGCTGCGATTTCCAGTTGCTGACGGGCAAGCCGATTCTGCCGAAGGTCCAACTCGTCACGGGGGAAACCAGCGACAGGGGATTGGCCAGGCTGTGCCATCGAGGACTGGCGAAGAGATACAATCCCGTGAGCGGGGACGTCCTTCGACGGCTGGAATATGAACTGGCGACGGTCCGGCAGAACGGGTTCAGCGACTACTTCCTCGTGGTCCACGAGATCGTCCACTTCGCCCGGCAGAACGGAATTCCAGTCGAGGTGCGGGGCTCGGCCGCGGGGGCCCTGATCTCCTACGTGCTGGGTTTCACGCGGGTCTGCCCGGTCGAGAACCGCCTGTACTTCGAGCGGTTCATGAATCCCGGGCGGACGGATTGCCCCGATATCGACATCGATCTGTGCTGGCGCAAGCGGGACGAGGTCATCCGCTTCTGTTACGAGCGTTGGGGTTTCGAGAACGTCGCGATGGTCTGCAACGTCAATCGATATCGTCTTCGCAGCGCGATCCGCGATGCGGGCAGGGCCCTGGGGCTTGAACCGGTCCAGATCAACCAGTTGGTCCGAGGCGGAAAGGTCAGGGAGACCTCCGCCGTGTACAGGTTGGCGAAGAGCCTGGTCGGCATCCCTCGTCATCTCGGCGTTCATTGCGGCGGGATCGTCGTGACGCCGTCTCCGGTGAGCCATATCGCTCCGCTGGAACGGGCACACAAAGGGGTCGTCATCACGCAGTACGACAAAGACGCCGCCGAGGCCATCGGCCTGGTCAAGATCGACCTTCTGGGCAATCGGGCCTTGTCTACGGTTCACGGCGCCATCCAGATCATCGATCGCGGCCGGGACGGCAGATGCGAGTTGAGTTTCGATCCGAATGATGAGAAAACGGCGCAGATGCTCAGTGCCGGCGACAGCCTCGGCGTCTTTCAAAGCGAATCGCCCGGCATGCGGCAGTTGCTTCGCGGCTTGAAGGTCAGAAGCAGGAAGGACCTGGCGATTGCCCTGTCATTGATTCGCCCCGGACCGGCTTCGGGCGGTATGAAAGCGGCGTTTATCGAGCGGCACGTCCACGGGAAGCCTTTTGCGTATCTCCATCCAAAGCTGGAGCGGCTGCTGGGCGAGACCTATGGCGTGATGCTCTATCAGGAGGACGTCATGCGGATCGCGGTCGAGGTGGCCGGCTATACGGTCGCCGACGCGGACCGGTTTCGCTCCGAGGTCTCGAAGAAGGTCTCGCCCGCCCGCTTGCAGGCGCAGTACGTCGATTTCGTTCGGTCGCGAGCCGACAACGCGGGGATCGACCGGCAAAGCGCCGAGGCGATCTGGGACGAGATCCTGCGTTTCGCAGCGTATTCCTACTGCAAGGCCCATGCGACGGTCTACGCCAACATCGCATGGGAGACCGCATATCTCAAGGCCCATTACCCCCTCCAGTTTTACTGCTCCCTGTTGAACAACCACCACGGGATGTATCCGTTGCGGGTCTATGTCTGGGACGCCAGGAGGCGGGGCATCCCGATCCTGCCGGTGCACGTCAATCACAGCGAGATCGAATGGAGCGTGCAGGGCAGGGCGATTCGAGCGGGGTTCCGGGTCGTCAAGGGGCTGAGCCGTGGTACGGCCAGAGAGATCGTCGGCCAGCGGCGGATTCGTGCGTTCGAGCATCTTGATGACCTGAGGCAGCGGGTGCCGTTTCGCCAGCCGGAACTGCGGAATCTGATCCACGTCGGCGCCTGCGACGGCCTGGGGCCCACGCGTCCGGCGATGCTCAGCCGATTGCACCTGGCCCCGGCCGATCTCAACCAGCCGATGCTGTTCGATATCCATCGGGAGGGCGCGGCGAGCCGCCTGCCCGACTACGATCGGATCGCAAGGCTCAAGGCCGAACTGGACGTTACAGGCATCTCCTTTGGCCTGCACCCGGCGACATTGTTGCCGAGCGGCTACGTGCCGGCGGTTCAATTGCACCGCCTCGTCGGAAGGAGGACGACGGTGGCCGGCTTCGTGGCGACCGCACGACGCGCCAGGACCAGCGACGGGCGGACGATGGGATTTGTCACCCTGGAGGATTCCACCGGTTTGGCCGAGGTCAGTTTCTTCCCGGACCAGATCGGGCTGTATCGAAGCATTTGCTCTTACGGCGGTCCGGTGTGGGCCCGCGGCCGGGTGACCGAACATCTGGCCTCGATTGCAATCGAGTGCGCCGCCTGCGGCAAGGTGGCGTAGGCCATGGCGTGCAGATGCGACGTTGCCAGACATTTGCGTTTGTGGTAGAATTGTCATCGTCGCGGCCGAGCCCCGCAGCAGATGCTCGCCGTCGCCGGCGGTTCTGGCAGGATTTCGTATGAACGTACGTATCGACAATCCGGACCGACACTGAAAAGGGGGACTCCTCATGGAACGACGCACATTTCTCAAGACAATCGGAACCGTGGCAGGCAGCTATGCATTGGGGGGTGGGCTGTCCTCGAAGGTGCAAGCTGCCGCCCTCGCCGAGGAACACCTCGGTGTGCCACAAAGGATATTGGGCAGAACGGGTGCTCGGATTTCGGTCGTGGGATTTCCCGGCCTGGCGCTGGCCAACTACGATCAGGAGCAGGGCACAGCCGGACTGCACAAGGCGTTCGACCAGGGTATCAACTACTTCGACGTCGCTCCGGCCTATGGCCGGGACGGTGATGCCGAGATCAAGATGGGGATCGGCCTCCAGGGGATCGATCGCAGTCGCATCTTCCTGGCCTGCAAGACCAAGATGCGCGACAAGGGCGGGGCACGCGAGGAGTTGGAGCGCTCGCTCAAGCGGCTCAAGACGGACTACTTCGATCTGTATCAGATGCACGCCATCTTCACCGAGGAGGAGGTCAAACAGGCTCTCGGGCCCGGCGGGGCCATCGAGACGTTTCTGAAGGCCAAAGAGGAAGGCAAGGTCCGGCATTTTGGCTTCTCGGCGCATACTACGGCCGGAGCCGTGGCGGCCCTGAATGGATTTGCGTTTGACTCCGTGATGTTCCCTCTCAGTTTTGTGGACTACATTGAGACGGGATTCGGCAAGACCGTGATCGATTTGGCCAGTGAGAAGGGAGCCGGGGTCATCGCCATCAAGGCGCTCTCCAAGGGGGCCTGGCCGCAAGGCATGGAGCGAACGCGGAAGTGGTGGTATCGCACGACGGAGACGCAGAAGGAAGTGGACCTGGCGGTACGTTTCTCTCTTTCGCTGCCCGGCGTGGTTTCGGCGATCCCGCCGTCATGGATCGACTTGCTCGACAAGGCGGTCGATGCGGGACAATCCCTTCGCCCCATTACCGAGGCCGAGACTTTGGAGCTTCGCACAATGGCCAAGGATTGCCAGCCTCTGTTTCGTGAGGAACAGCAGCGTGCGGCCGGGGGATGCGGCGTGTATCCAGACTGTCCACACAACCTGGATCCTGTTGTCGAGATCGCGTAGCCATCCGCATAGAGCCGATTTGTCGAACGGGCCGGCGATAGGAGACGCCGATGTCGTGACATTCCCCGCGGTGACAACGTCTTGTCGGGTGGGATGGCGGCGGTCAGTCAACTGGGGCCGAGCGAGGTGACCCGGCAAAGCAGGTCGGTCTCGATGGCCTTGCCAAATGTGGCAGGTCGGGAAAATCACCGGCCTTTCGCGCAGAATCCGCGCAATGAAATGTGGTTCGGCGCGTCTATACGGATATAATGCCGGTTGGTGTAGCTACAGATTTGTGCAGGCGATTCGTGACTTGGGAAGGGATCGATTGTGAGGGTTGCTCGCATATTCATTATCCTCTTGGTGGTTGTTTTGGTCCTGGGCGTTATGGGGGGGGGAGGGTTCGTTTGGCTCAAGAGTCGCGGCAACCAAGCGAACAAGGCGACGATTGTTCGTGTGGAGGAGGCTCGAATCGGCGAGCTGATCGAAGTGGTCAGCGCTCCGGGGGAGATCGAACCGAAGACGAAGGTGGAGATCAGCGCCAAGACATCGGCGCGAATCGTCGAGTTGCCCTATGAGGAAGGCGACAGGGTCACCAAGGGCGATTCGGATGCCGACCCGCCTATTCCTGCGTCGGTTCTCGTTCGTCTCGATTCGAAGGAACTGGAGAGTCGGCTGCTTTCGACGCAGGCCAGTCGAGCGGCCCAGGCGGCCCAGTTCGAGGTGGAAAAGGCGAGGATTGCCAGCCAGCAGGCCAACCTGATGGCGCAGGAGACGACGCTGGAGCAGGCCCGGCGGGACTATGAACGCCAGTGCGCCCTGCTCCAAACCAACGATGTCAGCCAGGTCACCTGTGAAGAGGCGGGGTTCCGAGTCCAGGAACTCGAATCCCAACTCCAGGGCGCTCGACATAACCTGGAGGCGGCCCGACTGAACCTCCGCGTGCTCGAACACAATCTCGAGGTGGCCGACGCGGGGATTGAGCAGGCCAAGGAGGCCCTGAGCCATACGACGATCGAGTCGCCCATCGACGGTGTCATCACACGAATCAACGCCAAGGTTGGTGAAATGGTCGTCACGGGCATGATGAACAACCCCGGCACGAAGATCCTGGAGGTCGGCGATCTGTCGGAGATGCTAGTCGTCGCGCAGGTCGATGAATCGGACGTGGGCAAGCTCCGGGTCGGGCAGGCATCACAGGTGCACATCCAGGCCTGGCCGGACAAGGTCTTTCCCGGCAAGGTCCGCGCCATCGCCCTGAGCCAGAACGTGGGCACCCAAGGCGCGAAATACTATGAGACCGAGATTCTGCTGATCGATCCGAGCGAGCAGATCTTCACGGGTATGACGGCCGATGCGGACATTGAAGTGGCCGAGCACAAAGATGTTCTGGTCGTGCCGAGCCAAGCGGTGCTCGGGCGAGAGGTGGACACGCTGCCGATTGACATCCGCGATCGGCTCAGCGAGGAAGAAAAGAGCAAGACGTTCGCTACGGTGGTCTTTCGCTATATCGACGGCAAGGCGGTGATCACACCCGTCCGGATCGGCGCCAGCAACGCCACGCACACCATCATCGAATCCGGAATCGCGCCCGACGAGAAGATCGTGGCAGGGCCGTTCAAGGAGCTTGAGAAGCTCGCGCACGACCAGGCGATCAAGGATGAGCGCGAAGCCAAGGCCGAAGAGGAAGCCAAGAAGAAGACGGAAGAGACCCCTGCCGGTGACGCCAACAATGTCAACGATGCCAACGCCGCATAACAAGGTCGTCATTCGACTCGACAACGTCAGCCGCGTGTACAAGGTGGGCGTAGAGCGCATCCACGCTTTGGACGGAATCAACCTCGAACTGCGACAGAACGAGTATGTGGCCGTGATGGGGCCATCCGGTTCTGGCAAGAGCACGCTGATGAACCTGCTGGGCTGCCTGGACCGCTGTACAAGCGGGGTCTACGAACTGGACGGTTATGATACGACACGTCTCGGGGCCGGCGGCCTGGCGCATATTCGCAATACGCGGATCGGGTTCGTATTCCAGTCGTTCGAGCTGATGGGGCGATCCAGCGCGTTGAAGAACGTGGAGATGCCTCTGATCTACTCCCGCGACGGCTGGTGGTCGCGGCACAAGCGGGCCCGGCACATGCTCGAACGCGTCGGGCTGGGCGACCGGGTCAAGCACCGGCCGAACCAGTTGTCCGGCGGCGAGAAGCAACGCGTGGCCATCGCACGGGCCTTGGTCTGCAATCCGAGTATCCTGCTGGCCGATGAACCCACGGGCAACCTCGACAGCAAGACCAGCGAGGACATCCTGGCGCTCTTCGACCAGCTCCATACCGAAGGACAGACCATCGTGCTCGTGACACACGAGGAGAGCGTGGCCCGTCACGCCAAGCGCGTAATCCGCATGATGGACGGGCGCATTTTTTCGGACCTTTCCAGCGAGGAGGATCAGGCCCGGCGTGCGGCCATGGCCGAACATTTCGGGGAGGTGTCGAAATGAAAGCCGTTCTGGGCATTCCGCTGGCCTTTCTGAAGCTGTTCTACCAGAGCGTGTATCTGGCGCTCGGTCAGATCTGGGCGAACAAGGCGCGCTCGGTGTTGACGACGACCGGGATCGTGATCGGTGTGGCGTCGGTCACGTCCGTGATTGCGGCGTTGACCGGTCTGAAGGCCAATGTGCTGAGCAATTTTGAGTCGTTGGGGACGAACAAGATCTTCATCAGTCCGCACTGGCCGAGAGAAGGGCGGTTCAAGAATGCCTCATGGCGTTTGATTCGCTTTCGGCCCGAGGTGTTCGAAGGACTCCGCGATCGATGTCCTTCGATCGACGACTACACGCTGATGACCGAGCGGAGCGAAACGGTTCACTACGGTGTCTATGACATCGATAGCGCCCGTATTTATGGCATCAATCCCTCCTGGCACCGGATCGAGAACCGGTCCGTTATCATGGGCAGGCCGTTCACGTTGATGGACGAAGAGAACGGCTGGCAGGTGTGCCTGATCACGCCCAAAGTCCGCGACGAGCTGAGAATGGACCGCAACTGCATCGGCAAGCGGATCGTGGTTGGACAGCGCAGCTTCACCATTGTTGGTGTCGTCGAGCAGCGGGTCGAATCTTCGATGTTCGGAGGGATGGGCTCGTCGCAGGAGGTGTTCATTCCCTTTCCGACGGCGTGGAAGCTGTGGGGACCCTGGACGTGGATGTATGCCATCGCCAGTTGCCGCAAACCCGAACTGTCGGCCGAGGCCCAGGCGGAATTGCGCTTCTTCCTGCGACGGGCCCGTCGTCTGGGCCCGGGCGATCCCGACACGTTCCGTCTGGAGGTCATCGAGGAGTACCTTCGGCAGTTCAATACCGTCGCCCAGACCACGACCGCCATCGCCGGAGGTGTCGTGGGCATCTCCTTGCTGGTCGGTGGAATCGGCATCATGAACATCATGCTCGTTTCCGTTTCGGAACGAACGCGTGAGATCGGTTTGCGCAAGGCGGTGGGGGCGCGGCCGTCGGCGATTCTGTTTCAGTTCCTGGTCGAATCGGTGGTGCTCTGTCTGTTCGGCGGTCTGATCGGCGCCGGCTTCGGGCAGGCACTGACCGGGCTGATCGCCAAGATTCCCAACGCCAGTCTGGATAAGGCGTACATCCCGCTGTGGGCGCTGGGCCTGTCGTTCGGCTTCGCAGCGGCCACCGGCGTGTTCTTCGGCATGTTCCCGGCCATCAAGGCCGCCCGTCTGGATCCCATTGAGGCGCTCAGGCATGAATAGCAGGCATTTGTCGAGATCGATTTGTCGTGCGATGGTTGTGACCGTGGCAGCGGCCCTGCTGACCGGCTGCGACGCCTATCTGCCCGGTCCGAGCTACCAGGATGTCAAGATCCCCGAGGAGAAATTCCGCCGGATCGAGACGCTTGAGCTTCAGGAAGCTGCTCCCGAAGACGGCCAGCCGTCCGATGCAGATCGGGACGGAGATTGGGCCCCGCCGACCGAGATGGAACTGTCTTTGGAGCAGTGCCGGGCCTTGGCCCTGACCAATAACCTCACGCTCAAGGCCAGGCTGATCGATCCGACCATCGCTGCCGAACGCCTCAGCGAGGAGGAATCCAAATTCGAGTCGTCGTTCCTTGGCAATGTGAATTTCGACCGGTCCGAAGCACCCGGAGGAACGCTGGCCGAGGTCGGCGAAGGAATCTACGTGCCTGCCGTGGATGCCATTGAGACCGAGAGCATGTTAACGAATCTGGGGGTTCAAGTTCCCCTACGCAGCGGTGGGACCGTGTCGTTCAGTCTGGCGGACTCACAGACGGAGAATCTCAGTGGTGTCGGCGGTGTGTTCAATCCGACCTACCGAAACCAGTTGACGATGTCGATCAGCCAGCCCCTCCTGCGGAACGCCGGCCGTTGGGCCAACACGCATTCGATTCGCATTGCGGCATACAACTACCAGATGACCGACGCCCGCACCAAGCTCGAGGTGATCGCGGTGCTGGCGGCGGTGGATCGCGTGTACTGGCGTCTGTACGCCGCACAGAAGGAATTGGACGTTCGCCGGCAGCAGTATGATCTGGCACAGGCTCAGCTCGAGCAGGTCCGGCGGTTCGTCAATGCCGGGGAAAGATCGCAGGTTGAGGTCATTCGCGCTGAGGCGGGCGTCGCGCAGCAGCTCGAGGCGATCATCGTCGGCGAGAACAATCTGCGCGATCGCGAGCGTGAACTCAAGCGCGTCATCAACAAGGCCGGTCTCGATATGCGCGGTCCGACCGTGCTCGCCCTATCGACGGAGCCCGATCCCGTCCGGTACCGTCTGGAGCCGTCCGGTCTGGTCCAGATGGCGATGGAGGCGCGGATGGAACTGCTCGAATTGCAGCTTCAGTTGCTCTCCGACGCCAGCAGCATCGATTCTGCCCGCAATCAGGCCCTGCCCCTGGCTAGCCTGGGCTACACCTACAATATCAGCGCCACCGAAGCAAGTCGTTCCGATTCACTCGACATGCTCTTCGACAGCGACTTCACGGGCCATCGTCTGAACCTTCAGATGGTTGTTCCTATTGGCAACGAAGTGGCCAAGAGCCGCATTCGTCAAGCGATTTATCAGCGACGCCAGCGAATGGCTACCCGCAATGACCGCGAGGTCTTGATCGAACTGGAAGTGCTCAACGCGATCGACCAGGCCGAAGCCAACTGGCAGCGGATCCTTGCGGCGCGACAGAACAGCATCCTCAACGGCCGGCTGCACGAAGCGGAGAGACGGCAATTCGAACTTGGTCTGCGCACCAGCACCGATGTCCTGGACGCCCAGACCAAATTCGCCGACGCCCAGAGCGCCGAGATCGCCGCGCTGGCCGAATACCAGATCGCGCTGGTGGACCTGGCCTACGCTACAGGAACCGTTCTCGGCGCCGCTCGCGTCCAATGGGACCCGATCGTTCCCCCGACGGACGATTTCTGACCGGCTGAGCCCTGCGTCCGAGAACCTCAGCTAATCCTTCCGTGTCTTTCTGCCGATAAGGTCCATAGAGGCCGGGCGGCCTGTGCGCCTGTGCCTCGCTATGGGAACGCCTACGGGAGTGATCCGATGAGATCGAATCGACGAGTGGTTGTAGCTATCGCGGGTGCTGTGGTCGGCATGATCGTCCTGGCACTACCGACGTCGGTCGGCCAGAACCAGAGGAATTACGAGGTCCAGACCCGCGTTTACGCCACGCCCGAATACCGAACGGATACGACGCGGGCCATCGACGCCTACGAGCGCGTTATGGAGCGCTATATGGACGCGACGGAGCAAAACTTCGCGCTGATGGCGGCCGACATCGGCGCCGTCGCGGTCCGGCTGGAGGCCATCGACGCAGGACTGGCAAAGCTGGACGCACGTCTCGAACGCATCGAACGCCACCTCGGCATTCTCCCGCCAGCCCCCGCAGCGGATCCCAATGTCGCCTCGCCCTCAAGTCCGACACCTCTGCGATTGCCTCCGCCACGTTCCTACGGCCAATAACCGCCCTTGTCATCGGCCGCGTTGGGCGTTGTAGATGTGGCCGCTGATGGTGCGGTAGTGCTGGAGGACGGCTTGGGCCTCGGTGCGGCAGAGGTCCTGGACGACTTCGATTTGGCGGCCCTGAAGGGCGCCGACCCAGTCGGCGGGCTTGGCGCCTTCGTCGAAACCGATGGCGCAGGCGTCTTCGCCTCGTGCGCCGCAGAGGACGCGGCGCACCCCGGACCACGGGATCGCGCCCAGGCACATCGCACACGGCTCGGTGCTCGTGACAAGTTCGCAGAACATCTCGCCTGCGCCGAGATCGTAGGAACCGATGGCCTGCTGAGCCAGGGCGATGGCGACCATCTCGGCATGGGCGATGGAGCAATTCGAAGGTTCCACGATGTTGACACCCGGCGCGATGAGTCGCCCGCTGTCTGCATCGAAGATCGCTGCGCCGAATGGTCCGCCCGTCTGCCGTTCGATATTCTGCCCGGCCAACTCGATGGCGAATCGCATCTTCGCCTCAACGGTGTCAAACGGACGGGCCTGTGCGATCCAGAACTGGCGCAACCACTCCGGCAGGCGCAAAACCAGTTCGCCTCGCTGTCCATCATGAAACATGAGATGCCCCCCGGCTGGACGGCGCCGAATCGGAATCCTGCACGTCCAACCGGTCCGATTGATACGGCTGGCTCGGCAGGGCAGGGTACCCCCGCCAGCCTTGCGTCAGGCCCTGGACGATCCGGAGAACCAGAACGCTGTTCGTTCGGGTATCCCAGTCGCTTCGCACGAGGACAGGGGCACCGTCGATCCGAGGCAGTGGCCTCAAGGCTTCCCAGAGCGTGCTGCCGACCACCATGACGCAGATCGTGACATCGGGTTCGGTTCGCGTGGCAGGCCAGTTCGGAGAGGCGCTTCGGCAGAGCAGATGAGCGGTCTTGTCTCCATTTGCATTCAGACAGGCGGCCAGATCCGCCAAGCCGAGCGAATCGACCCAGACCTTGACGACCTCCAACGTGAACAGGACCCCAAGATCGGATGTCCGGGTCTGCGGAGTCTGGAGATGGCGAACGATGCACTGCGCCCACGCCCTGGGTTCAAGGGCGAGGTCGCGAAGCGATTGGCCCATGCGACGACGGAGCGTCTCACGGAAGGCCCGGGCTAACTGACGGTCCCAGTCCGTCGCGATGAAGTCGAACAGCACCTCATGTCCCTGCGTTGCATCGGGCATGCCATGACGCAGCAGTCCTTGCCGCGGATCCAGGGTCAGGTGGTCGATCCACTGAATCATGGCGGTCACCTCACGGATCAGCTCACTGTCCGGTGCCGCGACAGTGATCCCGCCGACAAACGGCTCCGGCACTTTGGGAATCCGTTCGATCAGACGGACCTGACCGACACGGGGCCTCAGGCCGAGGATGGCGGCCACGCCAATGAGCACCAGGCCTGCGGCATGGCACATCCATCGAAGCGGGACATCGATCAGGAAAGGGCTCGGCGCCCGGAGGCAGAGAATGAGCCACCCGGAGGCCAGGCAGAGCAGTCCGAAGGCCCGCCACGTCCAAAACGGCGGGCCGATGTGATCGGGTGACTCTTCGTGCCTGGGCTGATCGGCCCGCACCTGGACCGGTCCGGTCAGGATGAGACTGACGCCGATGATGGCCAGCAGGGCGGCGCCTGCGGTCCAGGGGGCTGTTGCGGCGGTCCACAAATCGGGCCATAGCGACCACGCCGCAACAACAACGCCGACGGCAGCCAATGCGAGGGTCAGACCGCGCATCCAAAGCCCGGGACTCCTTCGGTAACGGATGATCGGGATTGACCTGTCGATCGGACGTCCCTCAGGCACCACGGTGCGGATGTGCTCGGTCCATCCTGTGGGCTGCGTGGCCAGGACGGCCGCCGCCAGAGACAGAAGGGCGCCGCCGAGAGCAAAGACGCGCTCCTGGAAGAAAAGCGCGGCGGCCAGACACAGCAGTCCGATGGTCAGGAACAGAAATCCAAATCGCCAAGCCGTCCTTGCCGCAGGGCGGCTCACGGCTACGTGCGGCTGAGTCTCTACGGTCGGGGTGAAGCGATCCGTCCAGACGGCCTCGGTATTCTCCAGCCAGTTTCTCATCGGCTGGTACGTCTGTTCGTCACGGCGTCGAAGGGCCTCGGCGGCAAGACCACGGATACGCTGACGCTCGATCAGCTTCTGTCGGGTCAGCAGACGACGCAGTCTGGGGCCGAGACATGTGAAAAGGTGGCACAGACTCGCCAGCGGCGCACGGCTGCACGCACGGGTAATGGCTTCTCCGATCGCTTCACAGACGGCGTCGTTGCGGACGACCATCTCGTATGATGCGGCGGTCGATGTTGAATCGTTGTCAGTGTGGCTCTGCCAGTGTTCTTCATAGATGCCCTCGATCCGCTCGGCAAGGGTCTGCGCCTCTTCGTCGAGATGTCGGCGGCGGTCATCCGACAAGACCTCCTCATACAGGTCGGCGAGGTCCTCGTGAACCAGTCGCTGCGCGGTCCGTGCGATCACCTCCGCCTGGTCCAAATGGATCGTCCGCAGGCCGAACGATCCACAGACGTTCAGCACGTTTTCCTGGCGACGGCTGCGACGCCGCTCGTTCTGACGCAGGGTGCCACGGCAGGTGATGCCGTGCTGAAGCAGAAACTCCGCGCAGAATCGATCCATCTGCTCCGGCCGTTCGAACCACGTCCCACCGGAGGTGCGCCCGTCGAGCAGGTAGACCTTCTGGGCGAGCAGATCGTCCTGGAGTCGAGCGGTCAGTCGGCTCCAGGCTTCGAACCAGACATCGTCCAGCTCGGCGTCTGATTGTGCTGTTCGGCCTGTCAAGGCGACCGCGGCCATGTCATGAGCCGGGTCGGCCTTGCGGAGAAACGGCATGATGTGAAGGGCCCGATCGACGGACTGGGCCTGCGACAGATCGATCAAGACATAGGAACTCGTTCGGACGCGGGCGGGACGGCTCGGGTCGGCGACGGGTTCTTTGGCTTGCAGGGTTCGCGTCAACGAAGCGACGACCTTCGACAGAGTCTCATCCGACGCGTCGATTTGCTGCGTGGACACGGGGACCTCGAAGTCGGAAAGCCAGGTCCAGTGGCTCATTGCCAGATGCCGCCCCGCCGAGTCCATCGACAGCAAACCAAAGGGGCCCTGGACGGGGACGGTCAAGGTCTTGGCGATTTGAGAGAACGCAGAGATCGTCCGTTCCGCACGATGGCCGACGGCGACAAACAAGACCGGCACCGGACCGATTCCCTTTGTCTGACTATCATTGTCTCTCACGGGCGCTCACCAGCCTTCCCTCGGCGTTTTCTGCTCGTTCAGAAGCTCACGATATCCGCTGCGGTCACGTCATCTCTGAACCTACGCAGGTCATCCCGGCAGGCGCCGAGCACATCCATTGCGATTCGGCGTTCCCCTTCGGGAACGGCCCCGGCGGATTCCTCGGCGCATTGCACCACGTGTTCGAGCAGGGTCATCGCCCGGCTCAAACCTTCTTGGACGGCATCGCAGTCGGTCAGGGCGATGTCCTGAAGGATCAGATCGATCCGGGAATTTGTGCCGCCCTGCAACTCGGCCAGGCGAAGGCTCGCCACCGGATCGTTCAGCAACCGCAATTGTTGACGCAGCCGCTCGTTCACCGCATCGGCCATCTTGCGAAAGGCGCCGACCTTGGCGGCGCCGGCTTCGTAGACCTCGCGGTCGAGCGCATTGCCTTGACGGGGCAACTGGCTTCGCCATTCCGCCAGGGCGCTCTGAAAGGCGGTGTACCAGTTCTTGTCGAGCCACAGATCGGAGAACTCAAACCCCATCCGCCGGACATATTCATCGGTGGCTGCGACGTACTTGCCGTACCGGCTGATGGCCTCCAGACAGAACCCGTAGCTCAATCGCAGGACCTGGAGCCATTCTCCGGTCTGTCGGTTGCACGCCTCCGTGACACCCGCCTCGCGGAGGCCGACCTCCAGATTGTGAGTCAAGAGCCTCGGGACGCAGGAACCGGTGACCTGCTGCGTCACGGCGACCGATAGCGGCGCGGCGTACTTGCGCGACTTGTCCAGATCGATCTTCGGCTCGGCCAGACGCCAGATCTCGCAGATGCTCCGGTAGTACGGATGGTCGTTGATCGGCTGGCTGGCTGGCGGGCTGTTCCTGAACAGATCCCAACTGTTGCGTTCGATGTCGCGAAGGAACCGTCTCATGCCTTCTGAGAGTCTGGCCAAAGTCTCGGTCAGCCGGTCCTCCACGGATCGCACCTCTGCCAGATCGGTCCGAGGCTCGCGGAGCGAAAGGACGCAGGCCGACAGGACGGGCTTGATCAGGCTCTGGCGGAAATCTCTGGTGGCCACGGCATCCAGGGCATCGTCGGCCTCCAGGGGCAGACACAAAGGGGTTGCGAAGAAGTCGGCTTCACGATGCTCGTGGCCGCTCAGATCGTCGCCGTTGCCGCGGGTCTTTTCTCCGACCGATCTTCGCTGCCACGACAGGGCGATGACGGCATCCAGCGACTGCTTTCTGACCCGGAAGACGCGAAGCGTCGTCTTGAGCGACTCGACGAGGTCCTCGTGGAGCAAGGCCTCGGCCACGACCGGCCAGCAGGCGTCAATGGTCTTGTCGATCACGGGCACGACATCGCTCGACGTCCAGGACAGCGGAGGAACGCGACTCTGAAGCGCCTCCAGGGCTCCGCGGGCCTGGTTGAGAATCTCTGCGACCACCGCGTTGGTGTTGGGTGGGGCCGAGGTCTGCCTGCGACCGAGCATCGCGTCGATCGCCTCGGTCCATGCGTCGAGACAGGCGCCCACCTGATTGAGCGGCCGCAACGGCTCGCCATTGAAGAAGTCCTGTTCGATCATCTCATCAGCGGCCGCAAGAAGGCCTTCGATCGGCCTGTGGGGTGAGACCAGCTTCTCTGCCTCCTTGCGGGCCAGGGGGATGAGCGACACTTCCAGATGACGGCGGAGGTTGGCTAGTACACTGAATACGACCACCG
>ENA-UOUL01003482-UOUL01003482.1-bioreactor-metagenome-genome-assembly--contig:-NODE-3482-length-16007-cov-2.758694_pt1 | contig 16007 bp, 15 predicted proteins | sample MGYA00249838_ERZ747220 | MGnify/ENA primary metagenome ERZ747220 (study PRJEB28778, sample SAMN05720191) | bioreactor metagenome | isolation source: Anaerobic biogas reactor | place: USA:Washington...
AGGTCCAACCCGCACGTCAGCGGCTCGACGCAGTTATTCAGCCAGCGCTCCGCAAGGCCGGGATGGAACTCCGCGTCGGCCTGGGCCATCAGGTGGGAGGGGCATTTCCCGCGCGGGCGCATGGCATACGGAGCATAGGTGGTGCGCACACCCTCCCGACCGAGGTCCTCCAACCCTTGGACGCCCGCGGGATTGCCCCTGGGGGTGATGATGACGAAGGGGTCTATGGCGAAGAACTCCGGCCCGCGGGCGAGCAGCTTCTCCCGCTCGAGCGTCTGCCAGCCGGGCCCCGCGCGCCCGACAAGCACATCGGGCGGTCGCTTCACCTGCGTGGAAAGCTCCAGCAGGTACTGCACCGGCGCGGCAGTATAGGCCACACGACAGTCGTGCGCCCGCTCGAAACGGCGGCAGTACTCGCTCAGGCTCTCATAGTTGCCGCCGCACGACCACACAACCAGGCGCGGCTTCCACGGCGCCCAGCGGCTGACGCCGAAGCCCACAAGCACCAGCAGGCCGAGCACAATGATGCCGGTGTCGACCGCATACAGCCTCCGTTTGTCCATACACTCATCCCCGTTCGACCCAGACCGCGGGGTCCGGTCGGTCCGGCAGTATGAGGTCCCCTCCCCGTTCTTTCAACGCCAGGAATGCGGCGACCCGTTCCCGGCGCCCGTGCGGCCCCATTCGCGCATATTCACGGAGAACTTCGGCAGGCCCGCATGAGGCGCCTGCAGAAATCAGACAATGCCCGTACGGTCATCCCGCTACCGGAGGATACCGCATGGGCAGGTTCGGGATCAAAATGCATGCTCTTTCACCGGAGGTCCATACCATGAGACACCGCATCTCAGTCGGCCTCATGATGCTCTGTGCCACACTTGCCGCCGGCGTCGCCCACGCCGCGGTTCACGTCGCGGTTCAGAACCCGAGGGTAACCACGGTCGAGGGCGCCCGACGCATCGAGCAGGCGGTGACAATGTCCACGGAGGTGGGTCAGTACACGCTCACCTATGACATCAACAAGCCTGACGAGGGTGAGAAGATCACCGGCCACTACTGGGCCTGGCAGGGCGGCTGGATTACCCTCGGCATGACCGAGCCCTCACAGACTAACTGGTACTGGCAGGGCTTCATCAAGTGGACCTTCGACGATCTGAGCCTGCACGAGTACCCGGCACAGATGACACTCGTCCGTGGCGGCGGCCAGGACGGCATGGTCAGCTACACCTGGGATACCCCCACCGTGAGGGCGACCCTGCGCTTCGCCATGACCGCCGGCAGCGACAAGCTGCTGGTCTTCGCAGACTATGAGCCGAAGCAGGAGATCAAATCATGCGAGTTCTCGCTCGGCTGCTACCCGGCCAGCTTTGCCGAGCCTCGCAATCGCTCGGTAACCACCGCGCTGGGGACGCGCAACGAGGGGACGGTCACGCTCGACCTGGCGAAGGAACGCTGGATGCTGCTCGAGGACACCACCCCCAACCGCCCCGGCTCCGGCTCCGCGGGGCTGATCATCGGCACGCCGGACGCCTTCGAGCAGGTGAGCACTAACGCCTCCGGCTACCTGATCTCCCCACGGTTCAGGCTCAAGCCGGAAGCCAGGCGCTTTGCCATCGCGCTGTACGACTACCCTGCGCTCCCCGATTACACCCAGACACGCGAGTACTTCGGCAAGTTCGCCGACGCCGAGGCCGCCGCGCTGCAGCAGTTGGCCGCCGGCGATCTCGACGCACCGCTTGCGGCGATGCCCGCGAGCACGTCCTCCACCCGGCCGCGCTGCCCGGACAGCGCGCGGAACGCGGCCGGCGATTTTGCCTGGATCGTCTGCCCGACAAAGCCGAAGCGATCCGGAAGCTCGTGCGTCGCCAGCGTGAGCCGCGTGGTGATGCCGAAGCCGTACTTGGTCTGCCCCGCCAACCGCGGGCGGTGGTTCACCGGCATCTCCACCACCGTGTAGCCCAGGGTCTGCGCCTGCTCACGAGCCGACGGCTCGATCCACACCGCCTCCATACCGAACGCCGGATCGTGTGTTTCGATGCCGGCCAGCTTGCCGAGCTCTCCTTCGACCACGACGCCGTGATCGTGCGCGTACTCGACCACCTGCTTCGTAAGCTTGATGTTCTCCTCAAAGCTCAGGTGCGACCCGTCGATCATCACCGACGTAAATCCGGTGTCAATGCAGTCCTTGCATGTTTCAAACGAATCGCCGTGATCCAGATGCAGGCAAATAGGCAGGCCGGTGTCTTCCAGCGCCGCTTCCACCAGCTTGCGCAGATAGATGGGGTTGGCATAGGCGCGCGCGCCCTTAGATACCTGCAGAATCAGCGGGGCATTCAGCTCTTTGGCTGCTTCCGTGATGCCCTGTACGATCTCCATGTTGTTGACGTTAAACGCTCCGATCGCATAGCCGCCATCATACGCCTTCTTAAACATCTCCGTCGTTGTAACAAGTGGCATAATTTAATCCTCCTTATATTTTAAAGTGAAAACTTGACTCCAATATATTCCGATATATCCTCCAATGCCATATTATATCTGATATTGTCGCTCTTTACAAAGAAAAATTGCTTTGGCCGGTCAAATAACTCGCGCATCTGTCCCCCAGCGTCCCCTGTACGGGTCCGCTTGTCCCATCGCGCCGGATGATATATAATCATGCCATGCTTCATGTGGTTGTGGTGGACGCGCAGGGCGGCGGCCTGGGCGCGGCCATCGTAAAAAAGCTGATCGAAAAATGCGGAGACCGCATCCGCCTGACCGCAGTCGGCACCAACGCGACAGCCACCGCCGCCATGAAAAAGAGCGGCGCTCACGCATGCGCGACGGGCGAGAATGCGGTCTGCTTAGGCGCGCGTGATGCCGACGTCATCGTCGGCGGCCTCGGCATTATCGCGGCCAGCGGCATGCTGGGCGAAATCACGCCGCGCATGGCCCGCGCCATCGCTGAAAGCCCCGCCAAAAAGGTGCTCATACCGATATCCCGGTGCAACCTCGTCATCCCCGGCGTCGCCGACATCCCCGCAAAAGAGCTCATCGACATGGCGGCTGATGCCGTGGCCAGCTTACTTTAACGCCGCAATCTCTGCTTTCTGCAGCGCCTGCGTGTCGCATTCGTCTACCGTATCCATGCCGGGCGCGAGGCAGTACATCATCACCGTGCAGTCAAACTCCGGAAAATACTTTGCATATACCCGCCCCGACAGCTGAGTTTCGGCGAAATCCTCGCCCGCATATGAGGGCGGCGCGCCATACTGCAGGTAGGCCAGCCTGTCCTCCCGGTACGCATGCGCTGCTCCGCTCACACGCAGGGCGGCGTCAATGCGCACCCAGCCGCCGCTGCCCGCGCACACCGCGTCCGGCATCGTGTCAATCCGCTCCACTTCAAACACCGGCTCACTGCAGCCGAGGGTTGCCAGCACCAGCTGCGTGTCGTCATACCGCACCGACTGAGTTATCTCATCAAGGTTCAGCGCACCGTCCTCTCTGAAGCCGAATTCGCCATCTTCTTTCCTGACCGCGTACGCGCCGTAAAACGCCGAGTATTTGTCGCTAGCCGGGTCGTACAGCGATGAAGCCCGCGTCTTTATGTCAAACGCGCCGAATGTATACAGCACCGTCATGCGCGCGTCGACGCCCGACCACGCCGCAAAACCGTCCGCATTGAAGGCAAGCATTTGGGGATGCCAGCCGTCCGCAATGGGGATGCGGATGTCCATGCCGCACTCTTTCAATACGCTGGCGCTTAACTGCTGCGCTGAATAGACGCTCATCACCAAATGGCTGCGCAGCAGCGGGTATGCCCAGACCAGGCAGAACAGCGCCGCCGCGGCGGCGAGTATCGCAGCGGCCCGCCTGATAACGCCCTTGCGCTTAATTTTCCGCGGCTTGTCCTGCACCGCCCGGCTCCCCCGCTTTCCTCTCATCATTCCGCGTCCACTATACCACTTTTAGGCACCGGAAAAAACAGGCTTCGTTGACGTTTCGGATACAAAAACATATAATGAACGCAATAAAAGCGAAGGGATCGGGCATTGAGAGAGAACAAGAAGATACGCGTCGTCTGCGGCATGTCGGGCGGCGTGGATTCCGCAGTAGCGGCACATATACTCAAGCAGCAGGGCTACGACGTTCTGGGCGTGTTCATGAAGAACTGGCAGGACGACGGAGAAGGCTGCAACGCTGCGCAGGATTACGAGGATGTAAAATCCGTCTGTCTGGCGCTGGACATACCTTATTACACCGTCAACTTCGAGCGTGAGTATTACGACCGCGTGTTCCGGTATTTTCTCGACGAGTACAGCCGCGGCCGTACGCCCAACCCGGACGTGCTGTGCAACTCTGAAATCAAGTTCGCGGCGTTCCTCGAGCATGCGCTCAAGCTGGGCGCGGAGAAGCTCGCCACCGGCCATTACGCACGCACCGACGGCAGACGCCTGCTGCGCGCCGCGGACACTTCCAAGGACCAGACATATTTTTTGTGCATGCTCTCGCCGGAGCAGGTGGGCTCAGCCCTGTTCCCCATCGGCGGCATGCTCAAGTCCGAAGTTCGTGCCGAAGCCGCCCGGCTGGGCCTGCGCATCGCGAACAAGAAGGACTCCACCGGCATATGCTTTATCGGGGAGCGCAAATTCCGCGAGTTTCTATCGAACTTTCTGCCCGCGAGGCCCGGCGATATCATGACGCCGGACGGCCGCGTTGTCGGGCGGCACCAGGGCGTGATGTACTACACGCTGGGCCAGCGCCGCGGCCTGGGCATCGGCGGACAGCAGGGCGCGGCGGAAGCCCGCTGGTTCGTGGTGGACAAGGATGTGCAGAAAAACATACTCTATGTGGAGCAGGACGAGCCGGATTCGCTGTATTCGCACGCGCTTTTTGCCACCGGTCTCAACTTTATCACCCCGCCGCCCGGGCCGTCGTTTGAGTGCACCGCCAAGGTGCGCTACCGTCAGCCCGACCAGAAGGCGCGCGTCACGCTGGTGGAAGAAGGCGCGCGCGTGGAGTTTGGGGAGCGGCAGCGCGCCGTAACGCCCGGCCAGTACGTCGCCCTGTATATCGGCGAGGAGTGCATCGGCGGCGGCGTGATCGACAAGGTATACCTTTAAGGAGGTATCGTATGGCTTACATACCGTCTGGACCCGACGAGGAACGTTTCCTGAAAGAATATAACCCCACAAAATACCGCAACCCGGCAGTGGCTGCGGATACCGCACTGTTCGCCGTGGACGAAGAAGGCCTGTCCGTACTGCTCATCCGGCGCGGGAACTATCCGTACAAGGGGCGCTGGGCGCTGCCGGGCGGCTTCGTCGAGATAGACGAAGACATTTTCGCCAGTGCCGCGCGCGAGCTGATGGAGGAAACCGGCCTTGTGAGCCCCTACATCGAGCAGGTTTTCGTGTGGGGCAAGCCGGACAGGGACCCCAGAACGCGCATCATTACCGTCAGCTTCGCGGGGCTGGCGGACCGCGCCAAGGTACGCGCCAACGCGGGCGACGACGCGGCAGAGGCGGATTGGTTCCGGCTGTCGGATTACGAATCGGCGCAGGAAAACGGCATGGTTATCACGCGCTACACGCTGAGCGGCCGCGAAACGCTGCAACCCGTGGTCACCTACCCCGCCGGGCAGATACAGAAGATCGCACCCATCGACAGCGGCGGCCTTGCGTTCGACCATGCCGAGTCCATCGCATACTCGTTAGAATATGTGCGCCGCCGCGCGCGGGAAGGCCTGCTCGATTTGTCGTTCGGCGACGACGAACGGCTGAAAACACTGGCGCGAAAGGCGCTGAAACTATAGCTGTAAATAAGGTGCCAAAATGCTGCCCTTAACAAATAAAGCCCTGCAATAGGGCTTTTTCCTTTTTGCCAGAGTTCGGTGGCAGCGTTTCCAAAATATCGTTTCAAATCTTCCGCCGCCGGAGGATAAACGGCAAAGCATTGGCCAGCGCCGCATAGAGCACCAGCACCGCGGCGCATGTCCAAAAGCCCAGCGCATCCAGCGAAGACAGCCACCGCGCGGGCAGCAGATACGTCACCAGTGAAAAAGCGCCCGCCGCTGGCAGCTTTACCAGCATGGAGCCCAGCAACACGTTGGCGATGGTGATCACCGACACCGCCATCACCGCCGCCGTCTTGTCGCGCAGCCGGCTCACCAAAGACGCGGCGCCGCCGAAGCACAGCGCATACAGCAAAAACAGCACCAACGTCGGCGCAATCAGCCGCCCTGCCCCGGCCACTCCAAACGCAATGAGAGGCACAGCCACGCAGGGCAGGATGTACAGCGCGTCCGCCGCGCCCACCGCCAGCATATAGCGCTCCACCGAAAAGCCGCGGGACACAAGGCGCATCGCGAAATCCTCCCCGCGCCCTTTTATCGCGAGGCCGGTCAGCATGAAAAATGCGGTCAAAGCAGCCAGCAGGTACAGCGACGTATACGCCGCGTCCAGTACCGGCGTCACTTCGCCCGTACGGCCCGCCGCGTTCTGCCGCTCTATCGTGAGTATGGGTTCGTCCGTTCCGGCGAGCGCGTCGTCCAGTACCTTTTGATACAGCGCCTCCCCGTCCAGCTCTCTGGCAGCGTTCGCGCTGTGGCAGGCGAGCCACAGCCGCATCGCCTCGCTGCCCACGCTCTCGGAGATCACGCCGGCCGCCGTGCTGTACGGCGAGCGCAGAAGCTGCAGCGTTTCAGCGAACTCGCCCGACTTGACGGCATCCTCGAAGCCCTTTCTGATGACGAACACGCCCTCCAGCCTTCCTGTCTGCAGGTTCGCGATGAGATCATCGCGGCTGCCGAACGTCACCCACACCACATCCAGCTCCTGCACGTTTTGGAGCAGCATCGCAGAGTATGCCGTGTTGTCCTCGTCGATCCAGCCGATGGGCACCGGCGCGTCGGGAATGATGAGCCCGATGAACGGCGCGCTTGCCACCAGCAGCGCCAGCAGGAAAAACGCGATGCCGTGCGCACCCGTTACGAGCGCTTTCATGCGGTATTTGATTGTCCGGATGAACAGCCTCATTGCACGCTCCTCTGAAAGCGGATGACGCCCAGCGGCAGCAGCACGGCGGTAAACGCCGCCAGTATGCCGGCGAACATCCACGTGCCGCCGGCGGACGCGTCGAACAGGCCGCCGATGGCAAGTCGCAGCCCCGCCGACAGCGGCGAATAATACGATATCTCCCGGATCACGCCGGGCATATACGCGGACGGCACCAGCAGCCCGCCCAGCAGTGCCAGAGCCAGCGTCACCAAAAACGCCGCGCGCACCGCCGTCGCGGACGTTTTGGACCACAGCCCGGCCATCACCATGCACAGGCTGAGGAACAGGCTTAGCAGCACGGCGCCCAGCAGCAGCGCAGCCAAACCGCCCATAAACCCCACCATCAACCCCAGTGCCACGGCCAGCACCGCATACTGCAACAGCAGAAATACTGCGCCAGCCAGCCACCGCGACACAAAGCAGACCCGCGGCGCATGCCCGGAGAGCAATTGACGGTGCACCAGCCCGGCCGCGGTGTCGTCCGCCGTGATGCGCGCGACGGGCAGTCCGCCCAGCGCCACAAACAGCACCAGAAAGCTCGCCGCGTAATACTGCACGGGCAGCGCCCCGCCCAGCGGCGAAGTCTCCTCCGTGTCCTCATACAGCGCGCTGCGCATCAGCACACCGGAAAAGTACGCACGGGCCGCAGTATTGTACGCATCAGCCGCCGTTTCCCACGAAAGCCCCGCGTCCAGACTATCCCAATACAGCATGTTGGCCGCGTGCTGCGCGTGACTGACCAGCCCCATGCCGGAATCCAGCGTCTCAAACAGCAGCGCATCCTCCAGCGGCATGTTGGGGTTTCCGGTATACTCGATCACGCTGCGTCCGCCGGACACCAGCGTGTCCTGCATTCCCTTCGGGATATGCACATAAGCTGCCGCGCCGTTTTTCACCGCGGCAAGCCCCTCTTCCTCGCTGTCCACAAACTCTGTGCGGATAAGCCCCGCGAGCGAGCGGCTCTCGACGAGGCCTTTGAGCAGCGTTTGCGTCATCGCGTCGTCGTCCTCGTTCCACACGGCCACGGTAAACGGCTGCGCGCGCACGTTTGCATAAAAATAAGGCGCTACCGCAAGCGATACCAGCAGCACCAGCGCTATGGGCGCCGCCAGCGCAAACAGCAGCACCGCCCGGCTTTGCAGCAGCCTTTTCAGATCGACCCCAAGCAGCTTCATCATACGTCTATCCCCGTCACATCCGCGGCAAAATCAGATCCTTCAGCGGGCCCTCCAGCCGTTCCCGCTGCTCGCCGTACACGTCGCTCCAGTCGCTGTCGTCCTTCAAAGATGTGATGCCTTCGCCTGTGCGGATCTCCGCGTCGATGTCGGCACTCAGTTTGACCGACTTCTCGCTCAGCACCGGCCCTTCTATCTCCACGGTTCCGGTCAGGCGATATGCGTCTCCGTCCGGCTCCAGATCAATGTCCGCTTTGATATCAAAGGCGTGTGCCGCATCCGGCATGAATTTGCCGCCCACAGCAAAGCCGCCGCTGCGGTACGTCACCGTATACTCCGCGCTCTGCACCGTTTTGCCGTTCACCGACAGCGAAAACGTCTCGCGGCTCTCGCTTCCCTGAAGCTCCGTCCGCATGCGCCATTCGGTCACCTGCGCGGCATTCGTGACTATAACATCCAGCCCTGCGTATCGCCCCTGCCGCTCATACACCCGCCAGCGCAGCTCAAAGTCATCCGCCAGCGCCGAGCCGTCCGCCACGCTCTTAAGCCACTCTTCCAGGGTTTTCGCGTCCAGGCCATAGTAAGCGGCCGTCCTTGCGAATATTTCCTCCGCCCGTGCGCGCAGCGCCGCGTCTTCCTCCAGCATTTCGCCCATACCGGCAAGCACGGATTGCATCGCCGCCTCATCCAGCGCCGTTTGGATGACCTTCTCGCCGCCGCTTGCCTGCGTACCGGATACCTCCTCAACGACGGTGGCTTCCGCCGGCACCAGCTGCGCCGCCATGTCGGCAATACGCCCGTAAAAATCCTCATCCGCGGTCATCAGCGGCGCAAAGCTCATCGCCCGCGGCCCAAGCCCCATGCTCTGCGAAAGGTCTTCTCCCTCCGGTACGTCCAGCGGCATGCTGTATGCGCCGGAAGGCACGCGCACAACGACTTCGTCATCAATCAGATACGCGCTCAGCCATTCCATGCCCAGCACGCGCAGTTTTGCGCCCAGGTCGCGCATATCGTATTTTATGTCCGCACCCAGAAGCAGGCGGGTCAGGGGCAGCCCCAGCTCAGCAGGCAGGTCGTCCGAACTCAGCGTGATATCCGCCTCTATTTCAAAAGGCTCTTTCATCAGCCGTTCGCTGAGCGCCACGGCCGCGGGGTCCGCCAGCTTCTCCCTGTCAGCATGGTATTCGGTGAGGTACTGCTTCGCCGCCACCACGCCCAGGTTGACCACCGGCGGCGGCTGCTTTTCCGGCGTGCGCAGCAGCGCCACCGCCACCGCGCCGAGCGCCACGGCCAGCAGAGCGCCCGCCGCTATCCACACAAACAGCCGCCGTCTTTGCGATTTGCCCGGCTCCACCGGGAGCTGTCTTTCGTACCGGTGATTGCCCTGCATATCCGCCAGCCCTCCTTGTCCCGTCCTACGCAGTATAACGCCTGATTGCGCCCGCCAGTCCGCCGCTTTCCTGCGGAAAGCTGATGCCGCCGTTATAGGTGACGACGCCGTTCTTCAAAGCCAGCATGCTGTCGGCTAAAATGTCCAGCTCGTCGATGTAATGGCTGGTGAAAATGATCGCTGTCCCCGATTCTTTCAGCTGTTTCAGCACCGCCATGATCCGCGCCCGGTTCCCCGCGTCCACGCCGGCCAGCGGCTCGTCGAGTATCAGCACGCGCGGCCGGGTCACCAGCGATGCGCCGATATTGAGCCGCCGCTGCATCCCGCCCGACAGCTTAGATACCTTCTTTTTCTCCACGTCGGCCAGGGCGGTTATCTCCAGCGTCCAGCGGTAGGCCGCCTCGTCGCCCGGCTTCATCCAATAGCGCAGGTTGTCGCGCACCGTCAGCTCCTGCATCAGCGCGATGCCCTGCGGCACATAGCCGATCATCGCGCGCGCCGCCGCCGGGTTCTTCAGCGCGTCCACTCCGCCGATGATGAGTTCGCCGGCGTCCGGACGGGATGCCGTCGCCAAAACTTTAAGCAGCGTGGTCTTGCCCGCGCCGTTTTCGCCCACCACCGCGAGCGCCCGGCCAGCCTGTACCTCGAGGCTGACATTATCCAAAAAACGGCTTTTGCCGAAGCTGCGGCAAAGCCCCGTTGCCCTCACCAAAGAACATCCACCTTCTTCCTGATATTACATCTCAGTATATCCGCCGCCCCCTGCCCTGTCAAACAGGGCGCCCCATGCCGGGCTGCCAGGCTGCACAGGCTGGCCCGCCATTGCTGCACGCGTGCGATTTTCGTCGAATCGGCGTTGCGCTTACCGCGCCGCCCGACTATAATAGAAAACGATGGTCTTTCATCAATCATACCTATGCGAAGGGAAGCCATGAAAGAAAGGCTGAGCCGAAAAAAACTATCTACCCCCTTGGGATTGCTGGTGGTGCTGGGCCTGGTCGCCGGCATACTGTTGATATATACCGCCGTGTTCATCGCAGCGGACTCGCTGGGTTTGCGTTACTACCATCAATACATCGCCTATGCGCTGCTGATTGTGCTGGGCGTTATTATCGTGCGCCGTTGGCTGACCGAATATGAATACCGCGTGGCGGACGGCGAGCTGATCGTGGAGCGCTACCTCGGCGACCGCAGCCGCGAGCTGCTGCGCATCCGGCTGAAAAGCATATTGCATCTCGGGCCGGAAAAGCCCCGGGGATTGCGGCTCCAGCGGCTCACTTTTCGTTCCCGCAGGCGCGGCGTGACTTACATTGTATACAGGCAGGATAGCGGCGGCGAGGCGGGTCTGTTTTTCAGCCCCAGCCCGGCCCTTATCGATTACATCGAACAAAAGTGCGGCGCTAAACAAAAAGCGACAGAATAATCGACACCGCGAGCACGGCTCCGGCGGCGATGCCGAATTTCTTGATGTAGCGGATATCGCTGGGTTCAAGGTAAATGCTCTTTCGGATGCCGCCCCAGGCCAGCGTATACTTCTTTAATATGTTGCCCTTGGTAAAATCGATGCGCAGCAGCGCCAGCTCGCTGAGCGCGAACAGCAAAGACATGATGAATACCGCCGCGGGCAGCGCGCCGATGCCCATGATGGGCAGCACCAGCGAACGCGTCGAAAAGCCGACGAGATTAAGCTGCCCCCGGATGAGCAGGTACAGCATCCAGGCGTACAGCGCAAACGGCCCCAGCAGCGCCACGCCGGTCATGAAACCGGAAAACACCGCGATGGCAACCCGGGTCAGAAAATCGGGCCGGTAATTGACAATTTCCTTCGTTTCTGCGAAGGAATAATAGCGATCCTTGGCGAAATATGGTTTATCCACCGAGCGCAGCGCCGCCGACGTCTTCTTGTCCATGAACTTCAGGTCGCGCGTCTGCAGCAGCTTGGTGAAGTCCTCCTCCTGAAGGTTGAACTCTTCCCGCGGCACGCTGGAGAGTATATAGATATTGCTGTAAACCAGCGTATACACACGGCCCAGCTCAAAACGGTTGAAAGCAAACGGCGTTCTGACAAGCAGCCGAAAGACACGCGGCGTCTCGTCGCGCAGCGACGACAGGGGCGTGAAATAGAGCCTGTACCGGTGCAGTCCGGCCACCAGCTCTTTGGAAAACAGCAGCATGTTTTCGCGCTCCGTCTTTTTCATAGGGCCTCCTTTTTATACGGGCAAGGATATTATCTCATATTCTGCCTGATTAGAAAAGGGTCTTTATGTTTGGGACATCAACGCTTTAAGAGGTGAGCGATCGATATGAACAGGCAGACGCCCATCATGGATGCGATGGCCGCTGTGGCGGACAGCGCGCGCGTACGCCTATGCATGCCGGGTCACAAGGGCGACACCGGCTTCTTCGGCGGCGAGATGCTCTGGTACGACATCACCGAATTGCCGGGTGCGGACAACCTTCTGATACCCACGGGCGCAATCCAGAAGAGCCAGGCGCTGCACGCCGAATATGTGGGCGCCGATACCGCGGCCTATATCACGGGCGGCTCCACCACCGGTATTCTGGCCATGCTGTCTATGTTCCGGGGCAAGAAGGTAATTTTCCCGCGCGGCGTGCATCTGAGCGCCGCGAACGCGGTGTTCACCTTCGGCATCCAGCCTGTTTACCTTGACCCGCCGCCGGGCGGGGACTACCCCGGCGTCGTCCGTCCCGCGGATGTCCGGAGCGCGCTCAAGCTCCACCGCGACTCAGCCGCCGTGTTCATCACCTACCCCAACTATTTCGGGCTGTGCTGCGACATCGAAGCCATCGCGGAAATCGCGCACAAATCGGGCGTTCCGCTGCTGGTGGACGTGGCGCACGGCGCTCATTTCGCCTATTCAGCCTTCCTGCCCACGCCGCCCGGCCGGGCCGGTGCGGACGTCTGGGTGGAAAGCGCGCACAAGATGCTGCCAGCCATGAACCAGTGCGCCTGCCTGTGCGTGGGCAAAAACGCCCTGGTCGACCGGGAGGAGGTCCTGCGCTCTCTGCGGTCGTTCCAGACCACCAGCCCTTCGTATCTGCTGCTGGGCTCGCTGGACTATGCCCACGCCTACATGCGCGACAAGGGCGAGTCGGAGATGCTGCGCGTCAACACGCTGGCGCGCCGTTTCGAGGAGCTGGTCAACCTGCTGCCCGGGTTCTACTGCCCCGAAATCAACGTGCCCGACATGGCCGCCAGAGACCCGCTGAAGGTTGTGGTGGACGTGTCCGGCTCGGGCTATACCGGTCTCGCCATAAAAGCCATGCTCGCGCGGCAGGGCATCCATGTGGAAGCTGCGGACCTCAAAAATCTGCTGCTGATGCTGTCGGTGGGCACCACCGCCGCCCATCTGGACCGGATGTACGAAATGCTCAAGTCCATCGAGCGCATCCAGAAGCGCCCCGTGACGTTTTCGCCATATGCCATGCCCAAAGCCACAAAGTATATGCAAAACGCACGGTTTTGGGGTAATATAGAGAAAGTCCGCATCGACAAAGCCGTGGGCCTTATCTCCGCCGTTACGGCAGGCGTGTATCCGCCGGCCGAAGCGGTGGTGGGCCGCGGCCAGCAGATATCGCAGGAAATTGCGGGCTATCTGCTGGAAGCCATCAAGCAAGGCTTCGATGTCTTTGGAACGGAGGACGAATACATCTCGGTCTACAAGGAGCGGAAATGATTCAAAACATCACAGGCAAGGACAGCAGTGTGTACAAGGCCGTCTTCATCGACCTCGACGGCACCATCACGGAATCCGGCGAAGGGTGCATGAACGCGGCGCGCTATATGTTCAAAAAGGCAGGCTACGAGGAGAAAGACGAAGCGCGCATCCGCGCGTTTGTGGGGCCGCCCATCAAGCTGCATCTCATCAACGCATACGGCTTTCCGGAAGAAGAAGCGGCAAGGATATACGCCTACTACCGCGAATACTACCTCTCCAAGGGCATGTATGAAAACCGGCTTTATGACGGCATCGAGGACGCGCTGCGCGCCATCAAGGCATCCGGTAAGGCGCTGTATGTCGCCACGTCCAAACCCGAAATCATGGCGATCCCCATACTCGAGCGGTATGGGGTGCTGAGCATATTTGACGCGGCGTTCGGCGCGCGCCATGAGGAGGGCATATTCGATAAAACGCAGGTGCTGGAGTACGCCATGCGCAGTCTGGGCGGCGCGCCGGCCGGCTCCGTGATGGTGGGTGACCGCAGCCACGACATACTGGGCGGCCATGCGGTGGGCATCGACACCGTGGGCGTGCTCTACGGCTACGGCGACCGCGAGGAACTGATGGACTGCGGCCCCGACTACCTTGTGGACACCACGGCGGACCTTGCCGCACTGTTGGGGGGCACGGCATGAAAGGACTGTTTATCACGTTTGAGGGTGCGGACGGCAGCGGCAAATCCACACAGCTGCGTTTCCTCGCCGAATATCTGGAGGAGCGCGGCGTTCCCGTGGTGCGCACGCGCGAGCCGGGCGGCTGCCCCATGGCGGAGAAAATCCGTGAGCTGCTGCTGGACAAGGAGAGCGAGATGGACGGCGTCACCGAGGCGCTGCTGTACGCCGCGGCGCGCGCCGCGCACGTGCGCCAGGTGATACGCCCCGCGCTGGATGCGGGCCGCGTGGTGCTGTGCGACCGCTTCATCCACTCGTCGCTGGCCTATCAGGGCTACGGCCGCGGGCTGGGCACGGATCTCGTCTGGCAGATCAACAACCCGGCGATAGACGGCTGCATGCCCGATGTCACGGTGTTCATCAACGTCCCGCCGGAGCGCGCCTTCGAGCGCATGAACGAGAACAAGGTGCACGACCGGCTGGAGAGCGAGGATATAAGCTTTCACCAGCGCGTGTTCGACGGCTTCACGCAGCTCTCGAAAGGCGAGGGGATTATCTCCATTGACGCGCGCGGCACGAAGTTTGAAACGCGCGGGATCATTCTCCAAAAACTCATGCCGTACTTCGAGAGCGCCGGTGTACTATGAGCAGCATTGCGAGCGATTTGTTTCTGGATGCGGCGTCCGGAAAAAAGCTGCTGGGCGCCTATCTCATCATATGCAGCCGGCCGCTGGTGGCCCGGAGGCTCATCGACGCGTTTTTAATGCGGCTCTGCTGCAATAACGGCGGCTGCGGCGTCTGCGTGGACTGCCGCAAGGTGCTGGAAGGCCATGTGGACATACTGCGCCTGACCGCGCCCAAAATCGCGGAGCTGCGCGACGCGCTCGCCTTCGTCGCGGAGCAGCCGTATGAAGCGCCGCGCAAGGTGGTGGTCATCGAAGGCGCGGACGACATGCCGGTTCAGGCCGCCAACAGCCTGCTGAAGACGCTGGAGGAGCCGCCGCCCGGTACGGTGTTTATTTTGTCTGCTCGCAGCGTCTGCGGCGTGCTGCCCACCATCGCGTCGCGCTGCGCCATTGTGCCGCTGATGCCAGACCCCGACGCCAAGAGTACCATCGCCAAAGCCCTGTCGGCGGACGATGCCACCGCCCGCATATTGGCCGACCTTTCGGGCGGCTTTCCCGACGAAGCCCGGCGCATCAAGGACGACGCTGAATTCCTTGCCCGGCGCGAGGAGGCAATTGCGCACTGCCAGAAGCTGCTGCGGCAGCGCAATATGGCCATCAGCGCGTTTGCGGATTTCCTGGAGAATAATAAAGAGCATATCATACCGCTGCTCTGCATCATGCAGTCATACCTGCGCGATATTCTCATGTTCATGAAGACGCGAGATGCAGGCTGTATCGCCAATGTCGACTATCTGGACGACATCCGCGACGCGGCGAATCGCTTTACAAGCGGCGCAATTAGTAATATGATAAATGTCATACTGGATACGGAAAGACGGTTCTTATCTCCGGTCAATTTCCGGTTGGCCGTAGAGAAGATGCTTTTTTGTTTACTGGAGGAAAAAAATAGATGGCAAAAGTAATAGGCGTGCGGTTTAAGCGCGTGGGAAAAGTCTACTACTTCTCCCCCGGCGACCTGAAGCTGGCAGAAGGCGATCACGTCATCGTGGAAACCTCACGCGGCATGGAATACGGTGAAGTGGTGATCGCAGACAAAGAAGTCGCCGAGAAGGATATCGTAGCGCCGCTGAAAACGGTGCTGCGCCGCGCCACCGCCAAAGACGACAAACGCGTGGAAGAAAACAAGCGCAAGGAAAAGGAAGCGCTGGAGATATGCCAGAAAAAGATCGAGAAGCACGGGCTGGAAATGAAGCTTGTCGACGTGGAATACACGTTTGACAACTCCAAGATCATATTCTACTTCACGGCGGAAGGTCGGGTGGACTTCCGCGAGCTGGTCAAGGACCTCGCGGGCGTGTTCAAAACGCGCATCGAACTGCGCCAGATCGGCGTACGGGACGAGGCCAAGATGATGGGCGGTCT